>Ga0222662_1000062_pt1 | contig 99732 bp, 77 predicted proteins | sample AntAcemetagen600_FD_179821 | JGI IMG/M metagenome (GOLD analysis project Ga0222662, IMG submission 179821) | Saline water microbial communities from Ace Lake, Antarctica - #600 | ecosystem: Environmental > Aquatic > Non-marine Saline and Alkaline > Saline | place: Antarctica: Ace Lake... | reverse complement strand
CCACCCACCGTCAAACTTCTGCCCCAGGCCGTCTACATCAACCCGCCCGAAGACTTGCTGGGCAGGAGCGAACCAAAGGCTCACTAAATGGAGCCGAAGAGTGTCTCAAAGTCGTTGACAGGTTCCGTGGCGCTGGCCTCAGCCGGAACTACCTCAGTGAGCTGGAAACAGGCTCAAAGGCTCCATCCCTCCCAATGATGGCGGCCCTGGCCAGCGAGCTTGGCGTCGAGCCCTGGGTCTTGCTTCTGCCGCACGTGGTCGAGACTCCCGATGGGGATCCACGGTTCCGGCACCGTAGCTAGCCACGCTAGGGCCACTGGAGGTCCGCTGGGCCGGGCCGCTCGTGGATGCGGGACAGGCCGGGTTGCTGGCCGACTACAGCCAGCAGTCGGCGTTCGACGCCGACTACGGCGTGCCGGAGTGGCCCGAGTCCCGTTCCTGACCACGGACGAGGGTGTCGCGCCTCGGTGGGCGCGCGCGCTGCGGGAGGGCGCACGTACGCTCAAAACTGGATGGCGCAGAGCACGCGTTCCGTGCCGCTGCGGAGAGGGTGGAGGACCTGACAGAGAAGATGCTCGCGAACGGGATCCCACCTGGGTGATCTGCCCCTGCACTTCAGGTGTGTCCTGGGCGATGGCCCTTCGGGAGCCGGGGTCCCGTCCGGGGCCCCTGTGTTGGCGTAAGGCGGAACCGCGTACAACACGCGATTCCGCTCGAGCGAATCGTGGCAGCGCCACGACACGCCGAACCAGCCCTCATTCCGTGGCTCAAGGCGCCGAGCACGACGGCCTCGAGCTCGGCGGGCGCGGTCCGGAGTTGGTCACGTTCGTGAGCGACCATGAGGGCCCGGCTTTGACGTCCGCGGCGGCACCGGCGTACTGCGCGACGATCGAGGGCGGGTGGCTCGGCGTGAAGGCCTGGGGCAACGACCTCGTGCTTGAGGATGTAGTGGTGCAGGGGGCCCTGGGTTTGGGCATCTCGGTGAACCAGCGGGATAGTCGGTTGATGCGGGTCGGGGTGATCAATGTGCGGGTGGGGTAACCAGCGTGTCGGAATAGCAACTGGTCGTCAGAGCCGGCGGCCAGCCGGGCCCCGGCGAATCGATGGGATCAGCCTATCGCCGCTGCACAATGAGACTGCATCTGCAGACCCAAATCTGTGCGAAACCCTGTGCGAACAACCGCCCCCAAATGACGGACATGACAGGAATATCGCACCCTGAGCGAAGGTTCCAAACGCACGACGTCGCGCCGTAATCCGTAACTACGAGTTCTTCGGCCGCGAGTACAACGGCTAGCTGACGCGCGCTGAGCCACTCGATCTCTGCGTCAGCTGCGTTCGTCGGTCGGTGCGACGCGCATGAGCACGCCTCCCTCCTCTCCTTCCTTGCTTCCTTGACCTCGAGCGGCTCAGCGCGCGTCAGGAGCTGGGGCGTCCGATCTCTGCGTCAGCGGCGGTCGACAGTCGGTGCGACGTACGTGTCGTGAACGGTGACCGACGAGCACCGAAGCCGCTGCGGCGGTGGGTTCATGGAACGCGTCGGGAGTATGCGGTTCACCTCTCCAGGCCACGCCGCCGCCGTCGATGAGCCTGCTTCCTGCTCAGAGGGCGACCTGCGCCTGCAGCAGAGCGTGATGGCCCGCGCCCTCCCCGCGGACGCGGTAGCCGTAGCTGGCAAGAAGTCGCAAGTGGTGCTGCAGCGCGTAGAGCCCGACGACCACCTCGGGCGTGAGCAGGGTCGTCTCCGGCACGCCTTTGCGCCCCTCTGCGAGGAGTCGACCGCCGACGGTCAGCCGATCGCGGACCAGAACGGTCGTCAGCGCGGCGCTCGCGCTCCAGACCGGCGAAGGGGGGGCTCCGAGTCGGGTCTTGAAGCCGCCCTCCACAAGGCCTGAAAGGGGACCCACCTGCACCGTGAGGTCTCCGATGACCGAGACGACCTCTTGACTCGCGGTGTCCCCTGGACTCAAGAGAGCCCCGAGCCCGAGCGCGATCCTCCCTGCGGCCGCTCCCTGAATGCCTGGCACCTCGCTGGCCGACGGGGCTCCCCACGGGGCTCCGACCCACCGGGCGTATGCCATCGGGGGCGCCGCGGGGTGCAGGCCTGGAGTCGCGTCGGGCGCGAACACGCCAACCTCCATCGACACCCGACCTTCGGGATCGGCCACGGCGAGCCGCGCACCGAAGCGACGACCGGGAGCCAGCGTGGTGTTCAGGGGGCTGCGTGCACGGAACGCCAGGGTGCCCAGGGGGATGGACCAGGCGCGGGTCACCGGGACGATCTGCTGCCCGAGCGTGACCAGGAGGAAGGGCACCGGATGCAGATCCAAGCGGGCGTCTAGAACCCTCGGGGTGCCGATGAACTCGAACTGAAGCTGCCCCGAGACCCGGTGCCCAAACCCGTGCGCTCGCAGGACGGACCGCACCCTGGTCACGTCGCCGCTTAGACCCACTTCGTCCTGGACCTCCGCAGTCAGACCCACCTCAGCCTGCACCAGGCCCGTGACGGCGACGCCGAAGTCGCCCGTGGCCGAGTCGATGGAGAGGCTTCGCCATCCAACCTTGACGACCGGCGGCGGCGGCGGCTCATCCGCGCCGACTGCTGCGCTGGGGAGCACGAGGAGGCTGAAGAGAAGAAGACCCGCGGGAACACGCACAATGACTCCAGGCCGGCCTGCCATGCACGGCCCGCATACCCCCATGGATGGGGCGCGCGGATTGGCGGCGACCACGGGTCGACAGAGCAATCGCCGTGCCAGGCATGCACACAGGACCCGACGCCAAGGAGACGGAGGCCCTGCGTCACCTCACGGCCCCGAGGGCGGTCCGGTGGCGGCCCTGTTTGGGGCATCCTGACCCCCTCGGGGCAGAAGTCCCCACCCGCGCCGCGCTGTGTTGCTGGCGGGCACGGTGGTGCTGCTCACCGCGACGCCGGCGAGCGCGTACATGAGGCGGGGCCTGCGGGAAGAGCGCGACGTGACGTGCTGCTCCAGATGCCGACTCATGCCGAGAACCTCAGCGCATGGGTGCTGTTGGCCCACGTCCCCGTCGCGTATCGCATCGGCGCTGATGTTCGTCGATGAGGCCTACGACCTCGGGCTCCCCTCGGCCAACTTCCTCAAGAAGGCGTCGGTGGACTCGTCTGCGGGGAAGAAGGTCTCGATCCGGACCTCCTGGACGGTGACGTCCTGAGGCGTCCCGAGCGTGGTGATGGTCGAGTAGAGCTTCAGCAGTACGCCGTCCTTGAGCAACTCCATGGGCACCAACAAGGAGGGCGGGTGCAACACGGGCCGTCTCCAGGCGTCGGGGATCCCTGGGAACGCCAGGCATTCCTCCAACAGCTCCCTGCTTCGTACATCGGTGACAGCGTCACGGTGCAGTCGGTTGAGCAGGCAGGGCCCCAGCGTCTCGAGATTGACGATGAGAGGGCGGAGGCCGTCGGGATCGAAGACCGACGCCATCAGATTTGGGGGCGTTGCGTGCGGCGTCGCTGCGTCGCCCATCAGCCACGCCGTGAGGCGCAGCTGCGCCCGGTTGGCCAGCTTTGGGTTCCACCAGGGGTCTACCACCACCACCGGGTAGGGCTCATGGCGCTCGAGGATGAAGCCGAGCAGCCTGCGGATGGGCTCCATCGACGGCTCGTCGAACGACGACTCTCGGTACTCGGACGTGTAGCCCGCCGCATGCAGCAGGGCGTTGCGCTCACGGAGCGGAACGTCGAGCACACTGCCCAGGATCAGCACCATCTCCCGGCTCGGACTGCTCCGTCCGGTCTCCACGAAGCTCAGGTGGCGGGTGCTCACCTCAGCCTCCAAGGACAGGTCCAGTTGGGACATTCCTCGTTGCTTGCGCCAGTGCCTGAGTAGCTTGCCAATCGGACTCGGGGACGCCTGCATGACCTGACATTACCTCCGAGGGAATCGTGCCGCGGGACCCAGCCTCCTAGGTTGCTTGCAGGACGACACAACGTCCCAGCACTGGAGCAGCCCATGACCACCCCACGCCGCGACCGCACACTCCGCAACGCTCTCCTGGCGAACGCGGGCTTCTCGACCCTCACCGGCGCCGCGATGATCGCCGCCGCCAGCCCCCTAGCTGCGGCCTTTGGGGTGGCCGAGCCTCTCGCGCTGACCCTCGTCGGCGCCAACCTGCTGCCGTTCGCCGCCGCCCTGGTGTGGCTCGCCCGTCGTCCCACGGTCCCGGTCCGGCTCGCCGCCGTCGCTAGCGTGCTCGACTTTGGGTGGGTCGCCGGAACCGGCTTGATGGCTCTGCTCGCCCCGACCGTGATGAACGGCACCGGTTGGCTTGCCGCCTGGGCTGTGGCTGCCGTAGTGGCCAGCCTGGGCGCCGCTCAGCTGGCCGGAATCCGACGCACGGGCCTGCCGCCCGACCCGGTACGAGACGGTGCAGGTTGACGGATCGAGGCCCGCTCGGGGACCTAGACCTGCACGACAGAAGTTCTGACCGTTTCCGCTTGCCCGGGGGACCCATCGCCGCTTCGCTCGTCGGTCACGGGTCTCGACCCGCTCCCTCCTCGCTCATTGCGCTGGGCCCCCCGGCCGTCGCGGAGTCGGGTCACGACTTCTGTCGTGCAGGTCTTAGGGGTTCAGGTCGATCGTCGAGCCCTTCACCGTGGTCGCGGAGCCGCTGCCGTACCCGCCGCCGTTGCGCTTGTAGGCCGTGGCCGGCGCCTCGCTGACGCTCGTCGTGACGGTGTCGATCGTGTTGTCGTCGACGTCCAACATCAGCACGGTGATCTCCACGTCATCGATGCCGTAGGAAGCACTGCAGCCGTCCTTGCTCCTCCACTTGCGCACTTCGTACACCGGCGCGTTCCACGCCGTCGCCTCGGGCAAGGCTGGGGGGCCTTCGAGCGGCGTGAGCTGCACGCTGATGAGCTCCACCTGATCCGTGTCCAGCGCGACGCTGACCGCTTCGAGCTGCTGTCTTTGTTGGGCGAGGGCGGAATGGGGCGCGTCTTCCTCGCCCGTCTTCAGGGGGCCGGGCGCTTCCGAAAGCAGGTCGCCCTGAAGGTCGTGCGCGGGGCGCTCGCTGATTCCAACCCCAAGGTGCGGACCGGCTTCGAACGAGAGGCGCGGCTCGGGGCGTTGCTGGACCACCCACACCTTGTCGCGATCTACGACTATGGCGAGGAGGATGGACTCCCATGGCTCGCGATGGAGCATGCCCCCGGCGGCCTCCACCCACCGCGACGTCACGGTCGACACGCATCATCTGCGACAAGGTTGCGACACGAGGGCGGCAGCGGCCGTCGTAGCTTCTCGATGTGGCGCTGATGCCGCTCCGGGGAGGTTCCCATGTCCGTTCTTCGTCTCATTGCTCCGCTCGCCATCCTGCTCACCGTCGGCTGCACCGACCCCAACGGACCTGGCGGACCTGGTGGGGGAAGCGGTGACCCCGTGCGTGATTCCTGCGAGGGATACGTGACCGCGGCCTTCTCCTGCCACGAGGACGCAGGTGCCACCGATCTGTCCGCGACCTACGCTGACCCAGACAACTTCTGCGCTCCCGTCGGGCAGACAGCCGCCTACACGGCGGGGATCTACGCCTGCCTCGAGAGTGCATACGTCGGAGCCGACTGCGCGTCAGAGGAAGGCCTGGACGCGCTCAGCGCCGAGCTCGAAGCGTGCACAGGCGCGACGATCTGAGACCGTACCGCCATCTGCTCTTCGTCCGACAACCTGCTATAAGCGGCCTATCCGCCGCTACTCTCTCCAACGCGACGGAGCGAGCGGGACGGTCCACACCGGAGCGTGATGACCACTACAGACGTGGCGTGCCTGCTGGTGACCATGCTGTTGGGCGTTGGTTGCGGCGGCGCCGTTGAGGCTCTTCAGCAGACACACGCGATCCTCGCCAGCCAGCCCGTGGTGCTCTCGGCCGATCAGGCGGAGGCCCGGTTCGGACGGTGCATCGACGGCGCGGGCGACGTGAACGGCGACGGGTACGACGACCTCATCATCGGGTCTCCCTACTACGACGCCGGCTCCCCGTTTGAAGGGAGGGCCTGGGTGTTCCTGGGGGGACCCACCGGCCCTGAGCAGACTCCGGTGTGGGTCACGGAGTCCAATCAGGCGCAGGCGCGGTGGGGACGGCTCGTCGCCGGCGCTGGTGACGTCAACGCCGACGGGTACGACGACGTGTTGGTCGGGGCGCACTTCTGGTCTGGGAGTCAGAGCCTCAACGGCCTGGTCAGCGTCTTCCATGGTGGGCCGGGCGGTCTGGACGCCTCACCCGACTGGAGCGTAGAGGGCCAGACCGAAGCCGCTGGCCTGGGCTGGTCGGCGGATGGCGTGGGGGACCTCAACGGCGACGGATACGACGACGTGGCCCTGGGCGCATGGCAGGAGCGGGTGGCCGGGCATTCGTCCGGCGCGGTGCACGTCTGGTACGGCAGCGCCTCGGGCCTGACTCCGGGCATCCCGGACTGGACCACCCAAGCCACCACCCCCGGGGATCAACTGGGCGCGTCGGTCCGTGGGGCCGGGGACGTGAACGGTGATGGCTATGCGGACGTGATCGCGGGGGCGCCGGGGAGGGCAGCGGAGGAGCGAGCTACCTGTGGTTTGGCGGCCCCACCGGCCTGGAGAACACCCCCGGCTGGGGCGCGGCCGGACCGAGCGGGGCATCCCATGGCTGGGCAGTGTCATCCGCTGGGGACGTCAACGCAGACGGGTACGAGGACGTCCTTGTCGGGGAGCCAACATGGACAGGCACCTATGGCGACCAGGGGCGGGCGCTCCTCTACCTCGGCGGTCCAACGGGTCCGTCCGTGGTCGCGGATTGGGAGTGGACCAGCGCGCTCGCCTCCATTCAGGTCGGGATCTCCGTTGGCTCCGCCGGGGACGTCGATGACGATGGCTACGACGATGTGATCGTCGGTGCTTGGCTCTGGGCGGACACGAAGCCGGGCGAGGGTCGCGCGTGGCTGTTCCTCGGTGGCCCCGGAGGCCCGTCATCGACCCCGGCCTGGACGGGGCAGGGGGGGCAGTCCGACGCGTTCTTCGGGCTGTGGGTCGATGGAGTGGGAGACCTTGACGGCGATGGGGTCGGCGACGTGGCCGTCGGCGCAAAGCAGTACGAAGTGGACCAGCTCGATGAGGGGGCGGCGTTCATCTACCTGAGCAGCGCGATGGCTCAGGGAGACGACGACGATGACGACTCGGCTGGGGATGACGACTCGGCTGGGGACGACGACGCGGGCGATGACGACGACGCGGGCGATGACGACGACGCGGGCGATGACGACGACGCGGGCGAGGACGACGACGCGGGCGATGACGACGACGCGGGCGATGACGACGACGCGGGCGATGACGACGACGCGGGCGATGACGACGACGCGGGCGATGACGACGACGCGACGGAGGCGACCGGCACCTGGCGCCTGCCCTCCAACGACAGAGGGTGCAGCTGTGGAGCCGCTCAGAACGCACGGGGGCGGGAGTCCCCCATGGTGCTCGCGTGGTTGCTGCTCGGCCTTGGCACAGCCTGGCGGCGCCGCGCGATTGGCTAGCTGCCGCGGTACGTGGAGTAGCCGGAGGATCGTGACGTCGACGGTGATCTTCGCGGCCTCGCAGTGGAGAGGGTCCACTTTGCGGAGGTCCGCCGGCTGCGCGGAGATCTCGATGGCGGCTTCGCCACCGCCTCGGAGTCGTTCGAGCTGCTGAGTCGCATGAACGATAGCCGCGGCGCCTGCGAGGCTGCGGTCGAGCGAGCGTGGCAGGCGCACGCGGCCGGGCGCGTCGATGCTCAGCAGTTCGCGGACCAGGCGTTGTCGCTGGCTCGAAGGCAGGAGGTCTGGACGTCGCTCTCCGCGCTGCTGCTGACGGCTCGGCTTCACCGAGAGGCGGGTAGGCACCGCGAGGCGAGTGGGACTGCGTCCCTCGGAGCTCGGCTCGCGGCCCGAACCGCTCACAGTCTGCTCGCGGCGCGGCTCTACGGTGAGGGCGCCCTCGCGGCCGACGCCTTGGGGGAGAGCGAGGTGGCTCGCTCCCGTCGGCAGCGCGGCCTTCGATGGTTTTTACTTCGTGAAGCGGTCCGTGGATTCGCTCCTTGCGGATCGGCGCAAGAACGGGCAGATCGCACCGATGACCGGCGACATTCTGGTGGTGCTCGATCAGCCTGGACGGCTCCCGGCGACCCTGGAGCTCTTGCCACAGCTCGGTCTGAAGCCGCGGGTCGTGTTTGGCGGGGCAGCTGGGATCGAGGGTCTACATATCCGGATCCCGGACCGGCTGCTGCTCTTCCACTGGGATGATGACCTCGATCCCTTGGGCTTCCTGCGAGCGGTCGCCGAGTACTTCCCCGAGATCAACCGCAAGGTCATCGCTGTCGCGCCGGCCGGTGCCCCGGCCATCCGGGAGCTTCTGCTGGAGGCGGGGTGCGCGCTCGTGATCGAGCACACGCCGGACGAGGGCCGGCTCATCTCGCTGCTCGGCAACCTCCCGCCATTCGTCGCCTCGGCGACCGCCGCTGGTGCGCGTCCGCCGCAGCCAGCAGAGTCGTTGCTGACGATCTACGACTCGCAGACCGTGCCGGTGCTCGAGCGCAGCTTCAACCCGCGGAGCCTTGCGAAGGGCGCGCTCATCGACGACCGGTATCGGGTGGTCGCTCGGCTGGGCTCGGGGTCGATGGCCACGGTCTACGCAACCATGGACGAGCACCTCGAGCAGAGCGTCGCCGTCAAGCTCATGCACAGCACGGAGGTCGCTGATGCGGTGCGCCGGTTTCGGCGGGAGACGCTGCTCGCGCGGGACATCGTGCATCCCAACGTGGTCCGCACGTATGAGGCCGGGCAGTACCGGGGCCACCCATACTTGACGATGGAGCTGCTCGCCGGGACACCTCTGGCGCCGCGGATCGAGCGGGGCGAGCGATTCTCGGTGCGCGAGACCGCCGCCGTGGGCCGGGCCATCGCGCGAGGGCTCGACGCGATCCACGCCCACGGCGTAGACCATCGCGATCTGTCTGCGGGCAACGTCTTCCTCCTCGGAGGAGAGCGCGTCGCCTGCATCCTCGACTTTGGGGCGGCCCGGCTGGAGGACGACTCCATGGGAGTGCACTCGGGCGGCTACGTCATCGGCACGCCGGCCATCTTGCCGCCGGAGCGGATCCTGGGCACTCCTGAGTTGCCGGGAGCGGCGGATTCGTGGGCGCTGGGGGTGCTCCTCTACTCGATGCTCTGCGGGAACGGTCCCTTCGCGGAGGCCGAGCCGTTCGAGCTGTTGCGGCACATCACCGAGGTGCGGGTCCAACCGCCGATCGAGCTGGTGTGGATGCCGGTGGCGTTCAGCAAGCTGATCGTGGGGCTGCTGGACAAGGACCCGGCCGCCCGGGCGAAGGTCAGCGACGCCGCCCATGCCCTGGGGATCTTGCGCGCCGCGTGGGACCTCACCGGCCCAGGACCTCTTCCCGCAAACGGGTCAAGTCGGATGGGTCAACCAGACCGCTAGAAGAAGCAGTCCGTCGCGACCTCGGAGGCGGCCGCTACGCCCGCTTCGTCCGAGCAATCAGCAGCGGTCCACGCCTCGATGCTGCACTCGTAATCCAAGACCTTGTCTTGGATCGCGGCCTCGTCGTCATCGAGGTACGAGAGAGCCGAGGCGCATTGCTGCTCTGCCTCGATCGACATGGTCGCGACGCCGCCGGAGGCGCGGCACGCGTTTTCGAGTTCGAAGTCCTCCTGACAGGCGAGCTCAGCGTCGTTGTAGCTCTCGCAGCCAGCGGCGACGAAGAGCAAAGCGGAGAGGGCGGACACGAAGGCGAGTGATCTCATGGGGACTCCTGTTTCCACGCACGGTAGCGGTTCCGGTCTGCCGCGCGCTCGCTGCTCGGCGTCCGGTGGGCTATCGTCTGAAACGGTGGTTCGTCCTCTCCGAGTCTTGGCCCTCCTTCTCCTCGTTTGGGGGTTCAGCGGCGTGTCGTCGTGGACCACGGGTCCGGGGACAGCCGCCGAGGTCGCGTCTGCCGAGGTCGCGTCTGAGGACGGCTGCGAGACGCCTTGCCCAGGCGAACAGGACGACGAGCCCTGTGCGGCGGGCTGCGACGAGTGCTCCTGCTGTCCCGCGGTCGCTCCCGCCCCAGGCGTCGTCGCCACGGCCCCGTCCTCATCCCTGCCCGCGCTCCGGGCGATGCACGACCCCGTCCTGGCAGCCACCCCGGTCGATCGACCCGGCCCACGGCTCTTTCGGCCACCGCGCCGCGCGCTCTCCTGATCTAGAGAGTCCCCTCGATGGGCCCATTCCATGGGGCCCGTTCGGCTGCTGAACGCGGTCGAGCCTGAGGCGACACCCCCCGATCAACGAGGCCCCCTGCGGTCCCTCGTGTGTTCCGAGCGCCGCGCAGCGAGTCTGCGCGCGGCGCCCTGGAGAGTCCCATGACCCCCTGGAAGCCCCTCGGGCTTCTGCTCGCGTGTGTGCTCGCTTCGGCGGCCACCGCGGCAGAGCCCGAGCCGTTGACCCTTGAACGAGCCCTCGCGATCGCCGCGGAGCGCTCGCCCGCGCTCGCCTCCGCCCACTACGAGCACGCCGCCACCGAGGCGTCCGAGCGTGGCGCTGGCGCTCCCCCGAACCCCGTCATCACCGCCGGGCTGGGCGGCCGCACCGCGTCCGCGGAGCCCGAGGTGACCGTCGGGCTGTCCCAATCGCTGAGCCTCGCGGAGACCGGCCCGGCCCGCCGCGTCGCCCAGGCCGCCTCCGTCGCCGCAGAGGCGTGGACGACCGACGCCCTGCGCAGAGCCGCAGCCGATGTCTCCGCCGCGTTCCTGCGGGTCGTGCACGCGGACGCCCGGGTGCGCATCGCGGACGACTCCGCGCAGCTCGCGGGCGAGGTGCTGGGGGCACTCCGCGCCCGGGCCGAGGCGGGGGACGCCGCGCGGTTGGAGGTCGTGATTGCGGAGCTCGCTTTGGCCCGCGCCCAGGCCCGGGTCGCCGGAGAGCGCGCGGCTCGAGAGCGGGTCGCAGGGCTGCTCGCGCTCGCCCTCGACCTGGGGCCGCCCACCGTCGTGGTCCGCGGACCGCTGCTGGACCGCGCTCGCTACGCAGCCCAGGTCCCGCCGGACGTCTGGGCGCGCAGCGACCTCGGCGCGCTGGCAGAGGAGGTCGACCTCGCGGAGGCGCGCACCCGCCTCGCGCAGTCCCGCTCCCTGCCGGGCTTCGGGCTGTGGGGCAGGTACGGCCGGGAGGAAGGCGAGTCCGTCGCGATGGGTGGGGTGAGCTTCGCGCTGCCGTTCTTCCGCAGCGCGCAGGCCGAGCGCGGCGAGTCGGCGGTTCGCGCGCGCCAGGCGGCGGAGTCGCTCGACGTCGCCCGCCGAGCCGCGCAGGTGGAGGTCGAGACGGCCGCTCGGGTCTACACCCTGAGGCTGCAAGCCGCCGACGTGCTTGCCACCGATGCGCTCCCTCGCGCCCTGACCCAGTCGGACGCCGCCGTCACCGCGTTTGGGCTCGGCGCCCTGCCGCTGCCGGACCTGTTGCTGATTCGAGGCCAGGCCGCGCAAGCCCAGATCGAGCACATCGACGCCGAGCTCGCCGCTGCCCTCGCAGGCGTCGAGTTGCTCTCCGCTGTCGGATGGACGCCGTGACCTCGTCTCTTCTTCGCCTTCGCTGCTCCCGTCGCACCCTCTCCCCGGAGTCCCCGATGACCCACCCTCGCCTCGCCGCCCTCTGCGTGACCCTCCTGCTCTGCATCGCCGCCTGCCGCCCCGCCCCGGCGCCGGCCCCGCCGCCTCCGACCCGCGAGGCGCCAGCTGCGGTCGGAGACGCCGCCGACTGGTGCCGGGGCCACGGCCTGCCCGAGTCGAAGTGCACGGTGTGCAACCCCGAGCTGACCGAAGGCTTTAAGGCCGCCGGGGACTGGTGCGAGGAGCACGGCTACCCCGAGTCCGCCTGCCCCACTTGCAATCCGATGGCTCCCCCCGGCTCTGTGCCCGCGCACAGCGCCGACGCATCCGACTGGTGCCGGGGCCACGGCCTGCCCGAGTCGAAGTGCACGGTGTGCAACCCCGAGCTGACCGAAGGCTTCAAGGCCGCCGGGGACTGGTGCGAGGAGCACGGCTACCCCGAGTCCGCCTGCCCCACTTGCAATCCGATGGCCCCCCCCGGCTCCAAGTCCCCCGGCCCGTCGGGCACCCGCATCCGCTTCAAGTCGGAGGAGACCGAGGCCCGGGCGGGTATTGAGAGCGCGCCGGCGGGCGCGCGCGGCATCGGGGTCGGCGTGCAGGCCACCGCCAGGCTCGCGTTCGACGCGGACCGGGTCGCTGAGATCCGCTCGCCCACGGGCGGCGTGGTCCGAGACGTGCTGGTGGACCTCGGAGACGCAGTCCGCGTCGGCACGCCGCTGGTCGTGCTCGAGAGCGCGGCGGTCGGCGATCTGCGCGCGCAGCTCGCGGCGGCTCACGAGCGCAGCCGCACCGCGGAGACCGACCTGGGTCGCCAACAAGAGCTGCGCACCGCGGGCATCGCGAGCCCTCGCCAGGAGGAGCTCGCCGCCCAGGAGCTGGAGACCGCGCGCAGCCGCGTGCGCGCCACCCAGGCGGCCCTGCGGGCGGCGGGCGCGTCCGGGGAAGGGGACTCGGGTCGCCACACCGTGCTCTCGCCCATCGCGGGGACCCTGGTCCGTCGCCCTGTCGTACTCGGCGCCGCGGTGTCCGGCGCGGACCTGCTCGCCATGGTCGTCGACACCACCGCCATCTGGGCGCTGCTCGACGTGCAGGAGGAGGACGTCGGCGTCGTGCGCATCGGCCAGAAGGTCACGGTCGACGTCGACGGCGTCAGCGACCGCACGTTCGAGGGCGCAATCACCTGGATCGCCGCCGAGATCGACCGCCGGACCCGCACCGTCATGGCTCGCGCGGAGCTGGACAACGCCGACGGCCTGCTGCGGGCCCACCAGTTCGGGCGCGCGGTCATCGAGGTCGCGCCCGCCGCCGAGCGGGTCACCGTGCCGAGCGAGTCGGTGCAGCGCCTCGACGACGGCGCCGTCGTCTTCGTGCGCACCGGCAATGGCGTCTACGAGCCCCGGGCCGTGGACGTCGGGCGCTCGGCCCAGGGACGGGTCGAAGTGACGGGGCCCGTGGCGCTGGGCGACATGGTCGTGACGACCGGCGCCTTCCTGCTCAAGACGGAGCTGCGCCGCGACGCCATCGGCGCCGGCTGCTGCGAAGTCGACGGCCCGGGCGAGTAGTCCATGCTCAATGCTCTCATCGATGTGAGCCTGCGACACCGGCTCGTCGTGCTGCTCGCCACGCTCGGGCTGATCATCGCGGGCCTGCTGGCGCTGCGGGACCTGCCGTTCGACGCCTACCCGGACACCACGCCGGTCCAGGTGGCCGTCAACGCGGTCGCGCCGGCGCTGTCGCCCGAGGAGGTGGAGCGCCAGATCACCTTCCCCATCGAGCAGGTCCTCGGAGGGCTGCCGGAGCTCGAGACGATGCGCTCCGTCTCGAAGTTCGGCTTCTCCCAGGTGACCCTGGTCTTTGGCGACGACGCCGACGTCTGGCGGTCCCGCCAGGCCGTGTCGGAGCGCCTCTCCGCCGTCTCTTTGCCCGCCGGCATCGCGCGGCCGACCCTGGGACCGGTCTCCACGGGGCTGGGGGAGGTGTTCCAGTACCTCGTGCGCGGCGACGCGCGGTGGACCTCGACCGAGCTGCGCTCGCTGCACGACTGGGTGGTGCGGCCGCAGCTCCTCTCGGTCCCTGGCGTCGCGGAGGTGAACACCTGGGGTGGGTACGAGCGGCAGATGCACGTCGTCATCGACCCGAACCTGCTGGTCAAGCACGACCTGACACTGCGGGACGTCGAGCAGGCCCTGCGGGACAACAACGCCAGCGTCGGCGGGGGCGTGCTAGACCGGGTCGGGGAGACCTGGCTCATCCAGGGCACGGCGCTGGCGACGTCGGCTGAGCAGGTGGAAGACATCGTCATCGCCGCGTTTGACGGGTCGCCGGTGCGCGTCGCCGACATCGCGACCGTGCAGGAGGGGCACGAGATCCGTCGGGGCGCCGTGACCGCGGAGGGCGCCGGTGAGGTCGTGCTCGGCCTCGGGTTCATGCTCATGGGAGAGAACAGCCGGGACGTCACCCGGGCCCTGGAGGAGCGGCTGGCTGAGGCGGCGGCCTCGGTGCCGGATGGGGTGACGCTGGAGCCGGTCTACAGCCGCACCGATCTGGTGTACCACGTGCTCGCCACCGTCGAAGAGAACCTGCTGCTCGGCGGGCTCATCGTGGTCGCCATCCTCTTTGCGTTCCTGGGCAACGTGCGCGCGGGGCTCATCGTCGCCTCGGCCATCCCGCTGTCGATGCTGTTCGCGTTCAGCGGGATGCTGCGGTTCGGCATCGCCGGCAGCCTCATGAGCCTCGGCGCCATCGACTTCGGCCTCGTGGTGGACAGCTCGGTGATCATGGTCGAGAACGTCGAGCGGCGGCTGGCCAAAGACCGCGGTGAGCGCTCGGTGCTCGCCATCGTGCGGGACGCCGCGGTGGAGGTCCGGCGCCCGACGCTCTTCGGTGAGCTGATCATCGCCATCGTCTACCTGCCGATCCTGACCCTGGAGGGCGTCGAGGGGCAGCTGTTCCGCCCGATGGCCCTGACCGTGGTGCTGGCGCTGCTGGGCTCGATGGTGCTGTCGCTCACCCTGATGCCGGTGCTCGCCAGCCTCACGCTGCGCCGCGGCGGCCACGGCGGAGAGACGCGCCTGGTCCGTGGGTTGAAGCGGCTGTACGCGCCGGTGGTGGCGATGGCGCTGCGCCGCCGCGGCCTCGTGCTCGCGTGCGCGGTGTTGGCGCTCATCAACTCGCTGGTGCTGGGAGCCACCCTCGGCGCCGAGTTCGTGCCGCGCCTGCGGGAGGGCGCGCTGGTCGCCAACACCGTGCGCCTCGCCGGGGTCTCCTTGAGTGAGTCGGTGCGCTACGGCACCGCGATCGAGCGGACGCTGCTGTCCGCGTTCCCCGATGAGATCGCGCACATCTGGACGCGCACCGGCACCGCGGAGGTGGCGACGGACCCGATGGGGACCGAGCTGTCCGATGTGTTCATGACCTTGACCCCGCGGGACCGGTGGACGCGGGCGACCCATCAGGACGATCTCGTCGCCGCCATCGCCGGCGAGCTCGACGGCATGCCAGGGATGCGATCCATCCTGACCCAGCCCATCGAGATGCGGATGAACGAGATGATCGCCGGGATCCGCGCGGACGTGGGGATCATGCTCTACGGCGACGACTTCGACGTCCTGGCCGAGGAGGCGGCCCGCATCCTCCAGGTCGTCGAGGCGATCCCGGGCGCGGCGGACGCCACGGTGGAGCAGCTGACCGGCCTTCCGGTGCTGCGCATCGACATCGACCGGGACGCCATCGGCCGGTTCGGCATCTCCGCGCGCACGGTGCTCGACGTCGTCGAGTCGCTTGGACCCCGGACGGTCGGGGAGATCCGCGAGGGCCAGACCCGCTACGACCTCGCGCTGCGCCTCAACGAGGCGAGTCGGCTCGATCCCGAGGCCATCGCGCGGATCCGCGTCTCTGCGCCGCACGGCGAGCGCATCCCGTTGGGGCGCTTGGCGAGCATCGAGCTGGACGAAGGCCCCTCGACCGTGCAGCGCGAGTGGGGCCGCCGCCGGGTGCTGGTGCAGGCGAACGTCCGTGACCGGGACGTCGGCTCGTTTGTGCACGCGGTGCGCGAGGCGGTCGGCGCGCTCGATCTGCCCGACGGCTACTACGTGGGGTACGGGGGCCAGTTCGAGCACCTGGAGCGGGCCCGGACGCGGCTGGGGATCGTGGTGCCGCTCGCGCTGCTGTTGGTCTTTGTCCTGCTGTATCTGAGCCTCGGCGGGGCTCGGGACGCGGCGCTGGTGATGAGCGGGGTGCCGTTCGCGATGGTGGGCGGCGTGGTCGCGCTGTGGCTGCGCGATCTGCCGTTCAGCATCTCCGCCGCAGTGGGCTTCGTGGCGCTCTCGGGGGTCGCCGTGCTCGGTCAGCTGGTGCTGGTGTCGCGGATCCAGCAGGTGCACGCAGAGGGCGGAGCGCTGAGCGAGTCGATTCGGGAGGCGGCGCTGACCCGGCTGCGGCCGGTCCTGATGACGGGTCTGGTGGCGAGCCTCGGCTTCCTGCCGATGGCGCTGAACACCGGGATCGGCGCCGAGGTCCAGCGGCCGCTGGCGACGGTGGTCGTGGGCGGCGTGCTGACGTCGATGCTGGCGACCCTGGTGGTGCTGCCGGCGCTGTACTCGGTCTTCGGGGCGGCGCGAGCGCCGGCCGGGGACGGCGACGAATGAGGCGGTGGTTGCCTTCTCTGCTGGGGCTGTTGCTGGTGCAGGCGTTGCTGGTCGCGGGCTGGTTCGCGGTGGAGGCGCGGCGCGACCCGACGCCGAGCCCCGAGCCTGCGATGCCGTCCTCTGTTTCGTTTGAGCCAGCGACCGGCCCGGTCCCGGCGCTGCGCTTCACCCGTCGGGACGGCTCCGTCGGCTCGCTGTCCCAGGGCAGCGACCGCGTGATCGTGCACTTCTGGGCGACGTGGTGCCCGCCGTGCATCGAGGAGCTGCCGTCGCTGCTGCGATGGTCCGAGCGGTCTGGAACCGAGCTGCTCGCCGTGACCGTCGATCCGACCTGGGACCCGGTGCAGCGCTTCTTCGGCGGGCCCCCGCCGCCCGCCGTGGTGCAGGCCGACGCCGAGGCCGCGCGACGCTGGGGCGCGTCCGGGTTGCCGACGACGTTCGTGGTGCAGGGGAGCCGCATCGTCTCAGTCGCCCGCGGGCCGGTGGATTGGAGTGATCCGGGCCTGCCGTCCGGCGCTGCGGGCCGTTGATGCACACAGGCGGCGCAACCGCCGGGCCCCGTCATCGATCGTAGACGCGGAGCTGGCACGACTCCTGCGATGACTCCCAGCAGGAGGTTCATCATGACCATGTCCGCCGCTCTCTCGTCCTCGCTCGTCCCCCAAACCGCGGCTCGCCCCGTGTCGGTGTCCCCTGTGGACTCCCCATCCGATCTGCGCGCGTTCGTCGACCTGGCTGCACAGATCCAAGGCGCCGACCCCTGCTTCGTGCCGCCTCTGCGGGACGTGCAGCTTCGCTCGCTGCGCAAGTCACTGCGGGGGCCGGAGCGCCTGCAACTGTTCCTCGCGAAGCGCGCCGGAGAGGTGGTGGGCCGCATCGCGGTCATCGAGGACCGCAAGCACCGAGCGCGCCACGGGGACGAGGTCGTGTTCTTCGGCTTCTTTGAGGTCATCGAGGACCTGACGGTGGTGGAGGCGCTGTTGGCCGCGGCTCGTGGGTGCGCTGGCGAGTGGGGGGCGGAGCGCATCCGAGGTCCCCGCAACCTGAGCCGCATCGCCGAGATCGGGGCGCTGACCCAAGGGCACGACACGGCTCCGCCGATGCTCGCCGGGCATGGACCGCGCTACTACGCCGAGCTGCTCGAGCAGGCGGGGATGGAGCCCCACCACGACATTCTCGCGTACGAGATCCCGCTGGTGAAGGAGGACGGCTCGCTGCGGGACGTGCCCGAGCGCATGGCGAAGCAGATCGAGAAGGCCTCGGCCATCGAGGGGCTGGAGCTGCGGCCAGCGTCCTGGTGGCACATCCTGCGCGACCTCAAGCTGGCCCACACGGTGTTCGTCGAGGCGTTCAAGAGCGTCCCCGACAACACCCCGATGTCGCTCGGGCAGTGGGTCCGGGTGGGGTTCTTGTTCCTGGTGCTCTCCAGCCGACACATGCTCCAGATCGCGACCGTGCACGGGAAGCCGGCGGGGTTTGCGCTGTGCTTCCTCGACCTGAACGAGGCCTGGATCCATGCTGGGGGACGCCTGTTCCCGTTGGGGGTTTTTCGTTTCCTCCGCGCGGTCCCGCGGATCCGCACCGCCAGCTTCAAGCTCCTGGGCGTGCTGCCCGAGGTTCGATCCCACGGTCTGCACATGCTGATGGCCTACCGAGCCTGCGTTGGGGTCTACGACGCGGGCTACCGGCGCCTCGAGGCGTCGCTGGTGGATGGGCGCAACCGGCCCATGAACCGGATGATCAGCTGCTGCGACGGCGAGGTGTACCGGCGCTACGGCGTGTTCGAGCAGAGCGTCGGGTAGGACACGCTGAGTAGGTGTCGTCATTCGTTGACACCCGGCCCTGCACCGGCGCACGATGGGTCGTGGCTCTTCTCCCCCCAGTTGTCGATGACGTCGCGGCCCTCGACCCCGCCCTGGGGAGTCGCCTTCGTCGTGACCTCGGTCGCTTGACCGGGGCCGCCGCGGCGCTCGCGTGGTCGCACCAGCAGATCGGGGCGATGCACGACGCCACCCAGGGAGGCGCTTGTTCGCTGTTGGGGGTCGTGGTCGAGCTGGCCCGAGACCTCACCGGAGTCCCCACGGTGTGGGCGCTGGCGTGGTCCGGTGACCTCGAAGACGGCACCGCGAGTTTCCGCGCCTTGGCGGGCGATGCGGATGGGTCGGGGGCGGTAGGGCTGGGCTCGCCAGCGTCGATCTCTCGCTCCATCGTCGGCGAGGTGCTCGCCCAGGGCCGCCCGACCTGGTCTGACGATGCGCGGTCCGATGCCCGGTTCCACGCCAGCGAGTCCGTGCACCAGTACGCGCTGCGGTCCGTCGGCTGCCTCCCCATCGGTTCGACAGGAGCCTTGTATCTGCTCCACCCGACCGAGCCGGGAGCGTTCTCCGCAGACGCCAAGCTCAAGCTCACGGCCTTGAGCCGACTGGCCGGCACCTTCCTCGATGGGCTGCACATCGCGGACCCCTACGCCGAGGCCCTCGCCCGCCGAGAGCGCCGCCGCGCCCGCGCAATGGCCTTGCCAGGGCTCGTGGGTGAGGCACCCGCGATGCAGGACCTCTTTGCTGCGGTGCACGCGTTCGCTCCCATGCCATGGCCCGCGCTGATCCTCGGGGAGACGGGCACCGGCAAGGAGGCGGTGGCTCGGGCACTGCACACGGTCTCCAACCGGGCCAAGGCGCCGTTTGTGCCGGTGAACTGCGCCGCGATCCCTGAGCAGCTCGCCGAGTCGATGTTGTTTGGGCACGTCAAGGGAGCGTTCACCGGCGCAGACCGACCCGCCGAGGGCCTCATCGCGCGGGTGCGCGCCGGGACCTTGTTTCTGGACGAGGTGGGCGAGCTCCCGGCCACGGTGCAGCCAAAGCTCCTGCGGCTCCTTCAGGAGGGCACGTACGAGCGGGTCGGCGGGAGCACGACCGAGCGCTTCGAGGGGCGCGTCGTGGCGGCCACTCACCGGGCTCTGGACCAGGGGGAGGCCCGCAGTGGGTTTCGCGCGGACCTGTTTCATCGGCTCGGCGGCTGCATCCTGCGGGTCCCGCCGCTCCGAGATCGGCGGACGGACGTGCCGGCCATCGCCCGCTTTCTCTTCGAACGAGCGGCAGCTCAAGCCGCCGCGGGCGAGGTCCTCACGCTCGATGAGGCTGCTCTGCCGGGTCTCCAGAGGCTGGGGTGGCCCGGCAACGTGCGTGAGCTCGAGAACCTACTCCGGGCGGCCATCGCCCGGGCGCTCGCCGCGGACCAGACGATGGTGGGGGCAGACCTGCTGGGCGTCGCGCCGTTCCACGCTCCGGTGGATCTCGGTGCGGCGGCGCCGCCGGCTCCAGTCAGCGAGCCTGCGGGCCCTGAAGCCGCCGAGCCGGAGCCCGCGGCGTTTCTGCTCCACCCCGACCTGCGCGAGGCCACCGACGCGTTTCAGCGCGCCCAGGTGCGCGAGGCCCTGCGTCGCACGGACGGAAACCGCACCGCCGCGGCGGGCCTGCTCGGTGTCTCACGCCAGTGGCTGCACCGCCTCCTCGGCCGCTGGGACGGCGCCCCGTGAGTTCCGAGCCGGCACTGGACGGGTTCGAGTCGCTGCTCGATGCGCTGGTCCCTGGAAGTGGGCGCACGGGAGCCCCCCGAGAGTCCGCGCAGCTCCCCGCAAGTTTGGGCCTGGAGACGGGCCCCGTCCTGGGGAGCGGAGCTCACGGTGATGTGATCCGGGCCCGCGACCCCGCCTTGGGTCGGGACGTGGCGGTGAAGCTGCTCCGCCCGAACGCTGGGCCCGAGGGCCGCGCCGCCTTGCTCGACGAGGCGCGCGTCACCGCGTCGCTGGAGCACCCCGCGGTGCTCGCGGTCTATCGCGTGCACGAGTGGCCGCAGGGCGTCGCGGTGCAGTACCAACTCGCGCCCCAGACCACCCTGGGGGTGTGGCTTCAGCGCGCCCCGCCCCTGCTCGATCGGGTGCGGGTGCTCGCGAGCGTGAGCGCTGCGGTCGCCGCGGCTCACGCGAGCGGAGTGGTGCACGGCGACCTGCACGGCGGGAACATCGTGGTCGACGACTCCGGGCAGCCCTACGTGCTCGACTGGTCCGGCGGGCAGCTGGCTCGCTCGGGAGAGCACGCGTTCTCCGGTCACCCCTCGACAGCGGCGCCGGAGCAGCTCATGGGAGCGCCGCGGTCCATGGCGGGCGATGTCTACGCTCTCGGGGTCTTGCTGTGGGAGTCCATGGCGCTGCGGCCCATGCGACCCCGGGGGGTGGATGAGCCGCTGGGTGACTTCCTGTCGCGATGGGGGCGAGCTGAGCCGCCCGCGCTCCCCGACTCCGAGGCTCCCCCTGCGTTGGTCCAGGTCCTCCGTCACGCGCTCGGATCCCCCGCGGGCCGCCCCGCTGCGAGCGACCTGTCCGACACCTTGGTCGCGTGCCTCGGCGCCCAGGCAGAGGTTGCTCGGCGCACGGGGGAAGCCGATGGGCACCTGGCCGCGGCGCGCGACGGACTCACGCGGTTTCGGGAGCTCGGCCAGCGCTTCGCCGAGGAGGAGCGCGTCGCGTTGGTGCAGCGGAGCAAGGTCCCGGGCCACGCCCCCATCGTTCAGAAGCGGCCGTTGTGGGACGCCGAGGACCGCGTCGCGAAGCTCGCTGCCGAGCAGACCGAGGTCTGGACCGCCGCGACCGAGGCGGCGACCCTCGCCGGGCAGCTCGACCCGACCAGCACCGTGGTGCGAAGCACGATCGCCGAGCTCTGGTGGGAGCGGCTGCGGGACGCCGAACTGCATCACGACCGACTCACGGCCGCCGTCGCCCGGCGGCGGGTGACGGAGTGGGACGACGGCCGCTACACCCACGTGCTGTCCTCGGACGCCGCCGTGAGCTTGGAGCTGGCGGAGCCGCTCGGCGACGCAGAAGCGCGGATCTACCGCTACGCGTCCCGCGATCGGGTGCTGGTCCCCGAGCTCGTCGAGACCGTCGCGACGCCGCTGCGCAAGCATCCGTTGGCTCCCGGGTCCTGGCTGATCGAGGTGTCTGCGCCGGGGTGTGGGACTGCCCGATACCCGGTGCTCCTCGGGCGCCTCCAGCACCACCGCGGCGTCGTGCGGCTCTACACCGAGGCCCAGATCGGCGAGGGCTGGGTGTACGTGCCGGCTGGACCGTTCCGACTGGGAGGCGACCCCCGCGCTCGGCAGCCGCTGGACCCGTGTGAGCCCATCCTCGGCGACCGCTTCGTCCAGGAGACGTGCGTGACATCACGGCGCTGGTTGGAGTTCCTCGAGAGCCTGCCCCTCGACGAGGCCCGGACCCATGTCCCCGGGGAAGCCGGCCTCTTCGGGAGCTTTCAGCCCTTCTGGGAGCACGACGGCGAGCGCTGGGTGCTCCCCGAAGGTTGGGATCCGCAGTGGCCGGTCATGGCCGTCAACCTCGCTGACGCGCAGGCCTACGCACGCTGGCTGTCGGTCGAGGAGGGCAGGGTGGTCCGCCTGCCCACCGAGGAGGAGTGGGAGAAGTGCTCACGCGGCGTCGACGGGCGCAGCTACCCGTGGGGCGATGCGTTCGATCCCACGTTCGCTCACATGCGGTCGAGCCAGCCCGGCCCGCCGCATCCCGCCCCGGTGGGCCAGTACCCAGTGGATTGCTCGGTCTACGGCGCCCTGGACACGAGTGGAGGCATGCGTGAGTGGACGAGCTCGCTTTTCGACGAAGGTGCTCACGTCATCCGTGGCGGCACGTGGGGCGACGACGCCCACGACCTGCTGTGCGCCAACCGGGCGGGTCTCATGCCGATGATCCGGTACAGCTACATCAGCTTTCGTTTGGTGACGGAGCAGCCTCGGCCCACAGACCGCCGCCTCTGAGGCGCAGTGGACCGAAGACCCTCCACAGCGCCGCGAGCAGCAGGCAGTAGGCCCCCGCCGCGCCCAGGGCGATCCACCCCGCGCCGGGGAAGCTCTCCGGGTACGCGGCGACCGTCATCGGGATGAGCACCAGGAGCACCGGGACCGCTCCCGCGATGGCCCCCGCCGAGCCCATGACCGCTCCCAGCGCCGCGGGGCTTCGCAGGTCGGGGTCGATCATGCGCAGCAGCGCGAGCCCCATGGGCAGCGTGCCCGTGGACATCCCGAACCACACGACCGCGTGCTCGAACGGAGCGTCGGGAAACGCGCGAGACGCAAACCAGACACAGGCCACCAGCGTCACGAGCCCGCCCAGGGACGTCACGAGCAGCAGGGGCAGCAGGTTCGCCTGGAGCACGCCGAGCTGGACGGCGGCCAGGGCCGCGCAGGTCATCCAGTCCACCGAGAACCCGCTGATCCTCCCCAGTGTCCGATTCGTGAGCGGGTTGCCGCTGGGCAGCCGGGCGAGCAGGCCCCGGGCGGCGATGGCCACTCCGGCGCCCACGATGAAGTGGAACCCCCACACCGTGGCGGCGATGTCGGGCATCGAGGCGAGCGCTCCCGAGAGACCCCGGCAGGCGAGCCACGTGAGCCCGTAGCAGGCCGCGATGATGGCCACATGCAGCGTCAGTGGGTCCACCGCGCCCGGTCCCCGGTCGGCCTCACGCTCCTCCTGAGCTGCGGACTCACGCTCCAACGGCGCGGGTGCGAGCAGCCCCTTGCGGCGCCCCCACCACACCAGCGGGACGCCCACCACAATCGACCAAAGGAACCCGAGGGCGGCGGTGATGAGCCCGATCTGCGCGCCATCTTGTAGGCCATTGGCCTCCCAGGCTGCGCCCAGCGACAGCGCTTGGCCCGGCCCTTGCTCGAACCCCAGGGGCAGCATCAGGCCGATTCCGGGGTGCAGGGTCTCGCCCATCACCAAGCCGAGGCCCAGCATGACCGCGAGTCCTATGAATGCCTGTAGCGACTCCATGAGCGGGATGCCGAAGCTGAACGAGGTCACGCCGGCTCGGAGCCCGGTCTTGCTTTGCTGCGGGGTCTGAAGGCCCACCGCGATGAAGACCACGGCGAGCCCGTGGTAGACGGTGGACTCCAGAACCGAGCGGTCGAACCCCAGGAGTCCTGCGCCGTCGGGCCCCAGCGCGAGCCCCAGCGAGCCAGCCACGATGCAGGCGGGCACCCCGAGTCGAGCCAGGGGCTTGATGGACGAGCGCAAGATCTCGGAGCTGGCGAGCAGCAGCGCCACGATCATGGTGGTCGCGACGAGGGGACTGGTCCAAAAACTCATCGGGCGGCTCCCTTCGGACCGGCGGACACCTGCGCGGTGAAGGTCCCGATGGGGCCATCGAACTTGACGAGCTTGCCGCTCGCAGCGAACCGGTACTCCCAGCTCGGTCCGACCATGCGGAGCACGCCGGTGAGCCGGACCTTGACGTGGGTGCACGGGGCGCCGCCGCAGGATTCCGTGTCGACGGTCTCCACCGAGAACCCGTAGACCTTGCCGCTGGCAGGGTCTACCGCGTCGAACCGGAAGTCGACACCAGCCCCACGGGCGATGCGGTCGCCGAGTCGCACGTCGAATGTGTCCGCATCCCAGAGGTCACCGCGTTCGTGGGTGACCGTCTTGTTTGGCAGCGTGACGGCGGTGGAGTCTGCGCCGTAGACCACCGTGACGGTGTTGCCGTCGGCGTCCGACCGCACGGTGCGCCGGGGCGTGAGGTCGAGGTTCGCTTCGTGCTGCACGGTCCACTTCGGCGACGCGCCCTCGATGGAGACCGTCGTGCCGGACGTGGTCACGGTCCAGGAGAGCTTGCCGTTGGGCCCTGTGAGTTTCGAGGACGGCGGGGCCGCCGCGGCTGATGATGCCGAGACGAGGAGGATGAGGATGGCGAGGATTGGCTTCATGGTGGCCTCCGGGTTGGATGCACACAGGCAACGCAACCGCCGTGCCACGTCGCGTGTCACCGATCGTGGACGGGAGGCCAAGTCAGAGGGAGCGCTGGAAGAGCCAGCTGAGTACGGAGAACGAGTAGTCGTCGTTGACGATCGGCACGTGCCCCGTCTGCTCGATCGTCCACAGCTCCACGTCCTTGGTGCATCCGTCGAAGACCAGGGAGCGGGTCTCGGCGCCGTCGACGGAGTTGACGAAGTCGTACCGGTCTCCTTGCCGTCCCGGTGTCGCGCAGTCGCCCCGTCCGGCCCAGCGCGTGACTGCGTCCTCGGCGCTCGGGTAGGACCCGGGGACCCCGTTGTAGTCCACCCGTGCGCCGTCGCCCTGTCCGTCGAGCTCGCCGTGAATCGCGAGCACATGCAGGCCCTCGCCGACCGCGCAGTCGGCCGGGTCGAGGTAGGTGGCGCCAGCCAGGGGAGCGATCCCGGCGATGCGGTCGGGGTACTCGCAGGCCATCCGGAAGGACATGAAGCCACCGTTGCTGTGGCCCGAGAAGTAGATGCGTGAGAGGTCCACGTTCGCGAGCTCGATGGCCTCGTCGACCAGCGCCATGAGGTAGCCGACATCGTCCACGCCGGTGTTGCCGAAGTCGCAACACGCAGGCATCGCGTTCCAGAACTGCTGCCCGTTGGCGTTCACCGTGCCCTCGGGGAGGACCAGCAGGAAGCGTAGGGGCTCCACCTGGTCCGAGTAGCCCAGCAGCAGATCCTGGAGCGCCGAGTTCGCGCTGAAGCCGTGCAGCAACACCACCAGTGGCAGGGGATCGGACTGGTCCCAGTCGGCGGGGCCGAGGAGATCTGCGGGCCGGTCTGCGGCGACGCCGAGGGTGAGCGGGAAGGGCAGCGGACCGGCGGGCGTGTCGTCGTCGTCGGCGCTCGCATCGTCGTCGTCCTGCACGTCATCGTCGTCTTGTGCGACGGATGCACACCCGAACCCAGTGATCAGAAGGAGGAGCGCGAGCAGTCGGAGGGGGGGCGTCATGGCAAGAGCGTGTCCGAAGAGCGGGACGCGGGCAAGGGGTCGATGTTGTGGGGTTGGTCAGGCCCACCTCGCCCGCGAATTCAGTTCCATCTCACACACGCCGATAGGAGACACACACGGGATAGTCCCAAAGACGGGGGTTGCAGGATGGCCAAGAACGGATGTCGCACGAGCAGTTGCAAGTCAGCGTGTGGGCAAACACTCAAGCAGGTGTTGGCCCAGAAGCCCGAAGGTCCCACGGAGTCGGTCGGCAGGGCTCAGGAGTGTTTTCGAAACGCCTTGTTCGAGGTACACGCCCTCGGCCACGCGTCGGGAAATCTGCAATTGCTAGAGGCGGCCGAGAAGGCCAGCGAGGCGCTTCGAATACTCCGGGAGATGGACGAACAGGTCCCCACGATGCGCCGGTCCACGGCGCGAGGCGCGGTGGTACTCCTCGACGCCAACCGCTGCAACAACACGTTCCTCGAACGGATGCTCTCCGCAGCCGGCTACGGGGTGGTCGCCACGGCTCACACCAGAGAGGCGTTGCAGGCCGTTGGGGACCCCGATGTGGTGGGGATCGTCATCAACGCTGGCACTCTGCCGACCTTCGATCATCTCCGGGTGAGCGAGGCCATTCCGAATCTGCGCGTTCCGATCATCGTGATCGACGACGAGGAACTCGGCAAACAGCAGGGCGTCTCCCCCCTCCCGAGGCTCTACGAGGCGAAAGAGCTGCTTCTCCTGCTCGACCCCCAGGAGGAGCAGCTCTCCGAAGACGAACCGCTGGGTGAGGACGAGCTGGTCGACCCGGTCGTGGAGGTCTTGGCCGGGCGCGCGAGTCTCCCAGGTCTCGCGCCGATCGCCGGGCGCGTGCATCAGCTCTTGGGCCGACACAACGTCGGCGTGGACGAGGTCTTGGAGGTCATCTCGCAGGACCCCGTCATCGTGGCCTCGATCCTCCGCTCCGCGAACTCGAGCCGCAACTCCATTTCGCGGGAGATCACATCGATCGAGGCGGCCTGCGTCCGGCTGGGCAACCAGTTGGTGGTTTCGATGGCCCAGGAGGTCGCGTTGGCCGGCGCGATGCACTTCACCGCCGAGCCGATGCACTCCTTGGCGAAGAAGATGTGGAAGAACTTCGTGGCGACGGCGGACCTCGCGATGCGCATCGCCACCCAGAACAACCACCCGAACCCTGCGGCCATCCGCACAGCGGCGCTCCTGCACAACATCGGTGACTTGCTGCTCCTGCATCGCGCCTCGGTGTTTGCACCGCGCTGGCGGGCCCGTGGGATCGACTTGCCCTCGTGTATGGGGGAGCACTCGAAGGCTAAGCACGCGCAGCTGGGTGCCTCGCTTCTGAAGCTCTGGGGGCTGCCGCAGCTGTTCGTGTCGTGCGCAGAGCTGCACGACAGTGAACGGTCAGCGGACCCCGAGGTTGCGCGGGCCCTCGACATCATCAACCTGGCCCACAAGCTCGTCGTCAAGTCTGGGTTGGACTACTTGCCAGGACAAAAGGCGATGGCCACCGATCTGGTTGGCCCTCTCCGTCGCCTGAGGCTGGCTGCCGACGCCCTCGAGGAGAACACCGCGGCCGTCATGCGCGCCTCGAGGTAGGGACTTGTGGTCCCGGAGGTGTGGTATAAAGCACATGCGGCCCACCAGCTGGCGACCACCTCCCTGTGACGCCGCGCGACCTCTCCGGTCTGTACGAGATTGAGGCTCGGATAGAGCGGTCGGTCGTTGACGACGCTCATGCTCAGAGGGCTGAATGAACTCAAGTGAGACCGAGTCCGCTCGCCTCCTTCGGGTGGTGCTCGACGCAATGCAGGAAGGCGTAATCGTCACGGGGGCTGACGGCCGCATTCGTCAGGTCAACGAGGCCGTCAGCACGACCACAGGCTGGCCTCGTGAGGACCTGATCGGCGCAAAGCCGAGCCTCCTACGCTCGGGGTTGCACGACGACGCGTTCTACAAGCGCATGTACGCCGATCTCGAGGGCGAGGGGTGCTGGTCGGGGGAGATCTGGAACCGGAAGCGGACCGGCGAACTCTACCCAGAGGTGCTGACCATTACGGTGCTTCCGTCCGACTCCGGGCCTGCGGGTCATGTCGCCGTGTTCGCAGACCGCTCCGAAGTGCACGCGCTGCAAGCCGCTACCCGGGCCGCCACCAGAAAGGACCCACTGACCGACTTGCTCAACCGGTGGGGCTTCCTCTCCTCGTTGAAGCAGGTCGCCGCCGATGGTGGCAGGGGGTTGCTCCTGCTGCTCGACCTCGACGGCTTCGATAGCCTCAACCAGGACCTCGGCCGCGCCCGCGCGGACCAACTGATCTGCGAGCTCTCTGGCCGGCTCCGCGCGCTCGTCTCTGACTCAGACCTGCTCGCGCGGGTCGGCGCAGACCAGTTCGCCCACTTTGTGAGCGCCCCGCAGCGGCCGCCCACCGAACTAGCCCAGCGACTGCTCAGCGCCTTGGCCCCCCCTTTCTCGCTGGACGGTCTGGAGACTCAGGTCCGCGGGCGGGCGGGCATCGTGCACTCCGACATGACCTCCGATGCGCACGAGCTACTCGGCCAAGCGGAGGTCGCTGTACGGGACGCCAAGAAGGAACCAAGCCTCGTCGCCACCTTCGGCACGAAGCGCAGCACGCTCCTCAGCAAGGAGCGTTCGTTGGCGCGCGGGATGGACGCCGCCCTGCTCGCTGGGGAGTTCAAGCCGTGGTTCCAGCCCCGATGGGCCGCGGACGACGGACGACTGCTCGCAGCCGAAGCGCTCGTCCGGTGGGAGCGCCCCAACGAGTCCGTACTCGCTCCAGGCGCCTTCCTCGGCCTGATGCGTCGGCGCGGCCTGATGCAGCCCCTAGGGCTGCACGTGATGCGCGAGGTGGCGGCCTTCATTCACGCGCACCGCTCGGCGCCGGGTGGCCCGCCGACGGTCTCGATCAACATCGAGCCAGAACAGCTGCGAGCCGATCGGATCGTGCGTCCCATCCGGAACCTGCTCGACGAGTACTCGCTGCCGCCGGCCAGCCTGGAGCTCGAGCTGACCGAGCAGTCCCTGGTGCTGCTGCACTCCGAACAGGTGGATGTTCTGCGCGACCTGAGAGAGATGGGGATCCGCCTCGCCGTCGATGACTTCGGCACGGGATACTCGTCCCTGCAGTACTTGAGCCGTCTCCCGCTGGACACCCTCAAGATCGACCGAGCATTCGTGTGGGGAGCGGAGGGGCGCGAGCGGGACCGGCTGATCCTTGAAGCGATCGTAACGATGGCTGGGGCCCTCGGGCTAGACACGGTAGCCGAAGGGGTTGAGACCGAGGCGCAGGCTCGCGTCTGCCGTGAGCTCGGCGTGAGTGAGCTGCAGGGGTACCTGCTGGGGAGACCCATGCCTGGCGCCGACTACTCCCGCAAGCTCGCCGAGCAGGACCCCTTGAGCACTGCCGGCGATCGCTCGGGCTGAGGCGCTTTCCGCTTTCCCTATCCCCGATTGGTACGCCTGGGCCCACCGATGCCGAACGCCCCGAAGTCCACAGTGACCGTGCTCTCGCCCAGATCCTGCGCCCGCCAGTTGCAGTGCAGATGCGCGCATGGTCGATCCAATCCGGGCTCCAGCACGCAACAGGCGGCGGGAGGAACGCAATAATATGAAGGAATCTTCAGTTTCGGAATTCGCGTTCGTGGTCGCGCGAGGAGGCAGTCGTGGGCGGGATCTTCCCACGGAGGAGGGCGAGGCGTTCAGGTCCCATCACCGCGGACCACCTCGCGCTGAGCACCAAGCGACTTCGCGGCCATCGACAATGGCGGGCCAGCCATCGAGCGTGGTCACCCGGGGGAGGGCAGGGCCCCGGCGCGGACGAGGCCGGCCCGTAGGCTGACCGAAGCGAGCGTCACATCGATCGACGCGGTCACGGGCACGCTCGCGAGCAGTGCAGGGCCCTGGTCCGGGTTGAGTAGACCACGCAGCAGGGCTGCGGCCCTCTCAGGCTCGGGCGCGTCGATGGACCGCGCCAGTTGCTCGGCGAGGGCGAAGGCTTCTTCGGCCCCGCGCAGGTCACCGCGCTGGGCCCGGGCTGCCCCGAGGAACGGCAAGAACGCCGCCCGCAGTCGGAGTTCGCCGATGGACTCGTACAGCGCGTCCACCGCGCGCAGCCGCGCGTGGCCTTGCTCCAGGTCGCCAGCGTCCATGGCCATGCAGCCCAGGTGGGCCGAGGCCCCCGCGGCTCCCCGGCGGTCACCGAGACCAGACAGCAGGTGCTCGGCCCGCCGCAGCTCAGGGAGCGCGCTCTCCAGGTCGCCGCTCTGTCGCATCCAGGTCCCGAGGCTCAGTCGGCCCAGCGCCTCCGCCCGACGCTCCCCCAGCCCGATGTTGAGCCGGATGGCTCGCCGCAGATGCTCCTCTACGGCTGCGCCGTCCCCCGCGATCATCGCCAGGGTGCCCAGGTTGGTGAGCACCCGCGCTTCGAGGGGCTCGTCGCCGCGCCGCCGGGCGGACGAGAGCGCCTGCCGAAGACAGGCCTCGGCCTGTGGGAAGCGTCCCTGGTGTGCATGGGCGATCGCTTCGTTCGCCCGCGCGGACGCAGCCTCACCGGCCGCGCCCACGGCCTCCAGCAGCGGCGCCGCGGCCCCGAGTCGCTGGGCTGCCTCGGACAGGTTCCCGGTCTCCACCGCCAGATTTCCCAGCTCCTGCTCCCTTCGGGCACGCAGGCGCGGGCTCGCGTCGAGGCACGGTTCGGCGAGGTCCTCCCGGGCGGCGTCCGGTTGGCCACGGCGGAACCGCGCACGGGCCCGGCGGAGCAGCAGCTCGCCGCGCTGCGAGTCCGGCGCTCTGGCCGCCCGCACGGCGCGATGGGCGAGCCGGACATCCAGCGGCGATCCCGGCACCAAGGGAGGTGGAGGCCCTCCCTCGATGGCGGCCGCGTAGACCGCGCGGGCGGCGGCGAGCGCGGCGTCTCGCTCATCGGGGAGGGCCTGCCGGGAGCGAGCCATCGCGTCCCGGGCGGCCTCGGGATCGCGCAGGGCGAGCTGCGCCGCGGCGAGGTAGGCGTAGAGGTAGCCCTGGAAACGATGGTCCCCGAGCCGCTCGAGGCCGGCGATGCTCTCGAGCAGTGCGTCGCGTGCGTCCCCGGCGCGCCCCGCCATCAGTTGGGCGAGGCCCCCGTTCCCGTTGGCGACCAACCGCAGGCGGTCCTCTCCCGTGCTGGCGAACGTCTGCGCCGCCCGGGCCAGGGCGGACAGAGCTTCCTCGGGAGCCCCGGAGTCCAGGTCGAGGAGGGCGACGTTCCCCAGCACCCGCGCCTCGGAGCGGGCGTCGCCCAGCGCGCGGTGCTGGGTGACCGCCGTCTGTCCCGCCACCCGGGCTTCGTGGGGTTCATCGAGCTCGATCAGCACCACCGCGAGTCGCGTCCATGCGCGGGCTTCGTCCCACGGGTCCCGCAGGTGAGGCAGGCACTCTCGCAGCGAGGCGGCCGCCTGACGCAGCCGACCCTGCAGCATGTCGGGCCCCGAGTTGGCGAGCTGCACCTGCGCCACGAGCTGCGGCGACGGGTCGGCTACCTCGGCCAGGGTCTGCGCGACCTGCGCTTGGGCCTGCAGCCCGCGGGCGGAGTCTCCCAGGTCAAAGCTCGCGGCCATCAGGGCCCGCAGCAGGTCCACCCGCAGCTCCACCGGGACGGGATGCTGCAGGGCCTGGGTGATCGCCTCGACCCGGCCGAGGTGGGGCCCCCGCGAGCTTCGTAGCCGCTCACGAATCACCACGAGCCGCCCCATGCTCTCCCCGCCGGCGTGGGCGATGGCGGCGTCCAGATCCCGTCGATACAAAGCGAGCAGATCGAGGTCCCAGCACCCGTGCAGCTCGTCGACCAGCCAATCGCTATGGGCTCTGCGCAGCTCCGGGGGCAGCGGTCCCTCTTCTCGCGCCCGGGCCCGCACCGCCTCCCACGGCCGCACACGGACGTCTGCGCCTTCGTCCCCGGACCAGTCCCGCTCGAAGAGCGAGCGGTCCGCGAGCCGCTCGAGCTCTGCAGGCTCGGCGCCGAGGACAGGGGCAGCCGAGATGGGGAACGGGGCCCGAAACACGGTGGCCCTCCTCACGAGCGTCCGGTCCCGCGCGTCGAGTCCGCCCCAGACCTCCTCGACCGCGGACCGCAGGGACGGGTGCCGGTCCCCACCGGCGAGGAGCCGCTCGCTCTTGAGGAGATCGAGCCGGCGGTCGAGCAGCCCCAGCAGGCGTCGCGGCGACAGCACGGCGCAGCGCGCCACCGCCAGCTTGAGGGCCAGCGGATTCCCGTCGAGCTGCCCGGCGATCTCGCAGGCCGCGTCGGCGTCGTCGGGGCAGTGAGGCGCGCCACGCAGCGCGTCGAGTCCCGCCAAGAACAGGCCTGCTGCGGCCGCGCACGGGAGACCGCCAAGGGGCACGACCGCCTCCCCCGCGAGCCCGGTGGGAGCACGCGCCGTCACCAGCAGCGTCAGCGCGGGCACCCCTTGCAGCCACGCGCCGCAGCAGCGCTCGATCGCCTCGAGGGCGCCGTCGGCGTCATCGAGCAGCAGCAGCACGGGCCCGCGTTGGGCCAGCCCGGCCTGGACCGCCCGCCCAGGACCGACCGCTGGGATGGCGAGGCCCAGGGCGTCCGACACCGCCGCGGCCAGCGCTTCGGGGCCGTGCCGCCCGGCCAGCGGGACCCGCCAGACCTCCCCTCCGAGGCTCAACGTCGACCGGCCCAGCTCGTGAGCGAGGCGCGACTTGCCCACGCCGGGTGGACCGGTGACCGTGACCACGCGGGCGACGCGCAGCGCCTGGTCCAGTGCGTCGAACCCGTCGTGTCGCCCGACCAAGGGCTCCTCGACCTCGGCCAGGTTGCTGCGGGGCGGACTCGGCACCGCCAGGTCGGGGAACGTGGGCGGCGGCCGGTTTGCGTCGCTCAGCTCGATCAACTCGACCGGTCGGGGCACGCCACGCAGGACGCGCAACCCCAGGGAGCGCGCATGCACGGAGATTTGCGTCAGCCGCTCCGCGAGGGCGCGGTCGACGACGCACTGTCCCGGATGCACAGCCGCGGCGACCCGCGCCGCTCGGTTGACCACCGGACCGAAGTAGTCCGCGAGCCCCGTGCGCGCGGAGTGACGGAGCACGGGGCTTCCTATCCACGCGCCGATGCGGAGCTGCTGCCCGGTGGCTCGCTGGGCGGCGATCGCCCAATCCGCCATCGCGGCTGGGTCCGAGAACGCGGCCATGAGCCGGGCGCCCTTCGTCTTGACGTGGAACCCGGCGGCGTCGGGCAGCAGGCGCGACGCGGCGTCGGCGTCGTCGTCCGAGCCGGCGTGGGCGAATGCGATGACGACGTCGCCGTCGGGGGCCCCTCCATGCACATCACTACTCTACAAGGGGCTCGCGAGAACCTCGGCGCTCAGCCCCAGACGATCGAGTACGAGATGTCGTGGCCGGCGCGCTCGGAGAAGCGGCGCAGCGACTTCGCGGTCATCTGCTGGCTGACTCCCACCGGGATCTTGGTGGCCAGCCAGGCACCCAGCCCCGCCTCTTCGTCGACCAGCTTCGCCGGGCCCGAGGCAGGGGTGTAGTCCAGCTTGAAGGCCCGCTTGCCGTTCTGCTCCATCAGCGCGTACAGGTCGCGAAAGACGATGAACGACGGGACGTTCTGGTGCGCGGCCCAGTTGGACACCGGCAGAAAGTCCACGAGGTGCATGAGCTGGTAGTTCAGCCCCTCGAAGAACTGGTCGGCCGAGAGGCTCAGGGGCTCGTTGTCGATCACCCGATGCATCGTGATCGACTGCAGGGTGTCCCACCGTCCGGCGCGCTCGCGAAGCTCGTCCCGCAGCGGCGTGTCGTACAGCAGACGCAAGAGCGACGGGAACGCGCAGATCTGCTGCCAGTCGGGCTCGCTCACCAGAGCCTGCAGCGCCGGCATCTTGTCGGCGGTCATCGCGAAGGTGTTGGTTCCGGTCCCGAGGATGGAGTGCAGCAGCATCACCAGCGGGGAGCCATCGGGGTAGTGCTGCGCGCAGTACTCGAAGCAGAAGTAGAGGTGGTCGAGGAAGGAGCCATCGGCATGCTCGACGTCGAAGTCACACTCATCCACCAGGAACGCGAGCAGCGCGGCGTCGAGGTCAGGCAGCGGGCTGCGGTCCAGAAGCTCGTTGTACTCGGCGTCGATCGCCTGAGACGGCGCGGCCTTCCACTCCGCGTCCTTGCCCACCCGCGAGGCCGTCACGAAGCGGGAGAGGCCGCCCTCCAGCGTCTTGAAGATGGTGCGATCGAGATCGAAGTCCCCGATGGGAGCGACGTGCACCGAGCCCGAGTGATCGAGGGCCGCAGCCTGCACGATGGCGGCTTTACGCTGGGTGCTGGGGTCAGGGCGCTGCTGGGCGGACTGCATGGTCAACTCCGGGTCGGTGGATGCAGGCAGCGTAGCGGCACAGACCAACTCCACGACCCAGGTACGATGAGTTCGCCCACGAGGAGGGTCCTTGCGTCACGTCCCCATGCTCGTTTCAGGCCTCGCAGCCGCCGCCCTCACCTTCCTGCCGAGCCCCACCCTGCTCGCGTCGGGCCGGGCGGTCAGCTTCGAGGGCGTCAAGGCCAAGGACCAGGACGCCCACACGATGGAGAAGGGCCTCCTTCGCAGCGACCTGAGCACGCTGCGCGGGATGCGCGACCGCACCGCGCTGTGGCTCATCGCCGCGCCGGGAGCAGTCTGGGAGTCAGACGTGGCCCCGATGCTGCTCTCCGCCCTGGCCGGCGACCCCGGGCACTTCGAGCGCGCCCTGCAGTCCATGCCGTCGAGCGTGGTCCGCGCGGGTCCATCGATCGAGGGCGGTCAGCTCCGGGTGACGCTCGACGGAGGGGGGGACGGCTTGCTGACGGTGCACCTGCCTATGTTGCTCAGCGAGGAGCCGACCGGCACTGCGCTGCTGAACAGCGAGCACCCCAACAAGGCCCACTTCCTCGCGGGGTTCGAGCTCAAGGCGGGGGGCCCAGGCGTGACCTCGGTGCACCTGCCTCGCGGACTCCGCCCGTTGACTCGAGGCATGCCTCCGCGGGTCCCGCTCCAGCCCATCGCCGCCGGCCGCACGTGGATTGGGCTGGGTGACGAGGACGCCACCGGCGACGACGCCCGCGAGCTGCGCAAGCGGCTCGGGGCCATGCAGACCATCCCCAAGGTGGCGATGAGCGACCTGCGCCCGACCCCGCGCCGCAGCGCGTCACTGACGGAGTCGCTGCGGAGCGTCAGGCTCGACGTGCAGGCCCTCGCGACGCCCGAAGGCGTGTACCGCACGCTGACCCAGGCGCCGTCTGGCTGGACCACCGAGCAGCGCACGGTGCGACACCCGTCTCGCTACCTCGCGCTCGGGGCGCCGGTGGCCGTCCGGTCCGACACGTCGAGCGCTAGCATGGTGTTGGGGGTCATCGCGTTCTACACCCCGCTGCTGCTGACGCTGGAGGAGGCTTCCTTGCTGCTCGGCGTGGACCCCAAGGCCTTCGCCGCTGCGGTGCATGGCGGCGAGATCCCGTTCCTGCGCGACGGCAACGAGCTGCTGTTCTACCGGCCCTGGCTGACCCGTTGGACCACAGGCGCCGGGAAGAAGCGTCCTGGCAAGCAGTGGTCGCCGGCGGACGCACCGGCCCAGGTCACCGCCTGGGGCGAGCGGTACAGCCTGCGCAGCCTCGCCCGGGCCGCCACGGGGGCGCTGCCGATGCGCCTCGGCGAGGTCCCGGCCAAGGAGCGGGAGCAGCTCATCGACGATGCGCAGGTCGCCTGGGCCCAGGCGTGGTCGGACGACGTCGCGGCCTGGCTCAAGCATCTCGAACCGGGCTTGAAGCAGGGGAAGCAACAACCCCTGTGGGCCTTTGATCCAGACGAGGGCGGGCTCCTCGTGCAGGGGAGCTTCAGTCTGCGCAGCGGCGCCGTCGCATCGTCAGGACCGTCCTACATGGACGGCATGGGGGCCCGGGCGTCCGGTGGCGGCGGCGGCGGCGCCGAACGGCTGCTCGGCAGCGCCGGGGGCAGCATCGGCGGAGGCGGTGAGAGCAGCGTGTCTGTCGAGATCCTCGACATGTTCTCGGGCGATGCGTTCTGCCCCCTGGGGCGCCGGGCCGATGCGGGCATCGAGTTCGCGCTGGACGGTGTGCCTGACGGGCAGCCCGCGACGCTGCAGATCGAGTGGGACCTCACCATGGCGGGGCGCAGCGTGCGTCGGGACGCGTTCTCGCTGCAGCGGGAAGCGGGCTCCCACGAGGTGGACTTCGAGGTGCCCTGCCCCGACACCGCCGGCTCGGCGCGACTGGAGGTGGTGATCGTGGATCCGGGGGGCGCCATCGCGGCGCAGGGCACCCTGGAGCTCGATGCCCGGGCGTACGGCGGCCGGTCGTATGCGGCGCTGCGGGCGCCGAGTCCGAAGCAGTGCGTGGGCGCGGACTTGTCCGGCGGTGACGAGGAGTTCAGCGTCGCCTCGACAAAGGGGCTCAGCAGCAGCCAGGTGCAGGCCGCGGTGCGCGACTTCCAGGCGCAGACCCTTCGCTGCTACGAGGGTGGTGGCGGCAACGGCACGGTGCAGGTCGAGCTGCTCGTGGGCTGCGATGGGGTCGTGATGGACAGCGAGGTCACCGGCGACACGACGGGCGACACGGACTTCGCCGAGTGCGTCGCCGAGACCTTCAAGTTCGCGCCGTTCCCGGCCCACGACCGAGAAGGCGGCGCCGTGTTCGAGGTCCCGCTGCGGTACGACTGACGAGCATCGCGATGACACCTCGAGAGGAAGCGCCATGAGCTGGGATGACAAGGCGGTGAGCTGGGATGACGACCCCGCCGTGCGTGCGTACAGCGCGGCGGCGTTTGGTTCGTTGCGACGGGTGCTCGCGGAGCGGGGGCGCGCGCTTGGCGGGGCCCGCGTGCTCGACTTCGGCTGCGGGACTGGGCTTCTGGCCGTGCAGATCGCGGCGGAGGCGAGGGAGGTCGTCGCCCTCGATATCTCGGCCCCGATGATCGACGTGTTGCGGGGCAAGGGGGTCGCCAACATCGAGCCCGTGTGCGGGGACCTGCCGGATCTCGTCCGTGATGGCGGGGGTCTCGGTCGCTTCGATCTCGTGACCTGCTCGTCGGTCTGCGCGTTTGTCGACGACCACCCAGCCACGGTCGCTGAGCTCGCCGGGCTGCTCGTCCCCGGCGGGGTGTTTGTGCAGTGGGACTGGGAGCTGGACCCTGACTCCGACGAGCCGTGGGGCTTGAGCCGCGAGTCCATCCGCGCTGCGCTCACCGCGGCCGGGCTGCTGGATGCGAGCGTCGAGGTCGGCTTCGAGCTGCCGTTCGGCGAGCTGGTCATGGCGCCGCTGCTGGGTGTGGGGCGGCGGGCCTGATCGGTGGGGCGGCGCAAGGTCTCGCCGTGCCCTACGCCCGCAGCGCCACAATCGCCATACTTGCCCCATGCGGTGTTGGACTGGCTTTGCGGGTGGTGTTGTGTGTGTGGCGAGCGGGTTGATGGCCTGCTCTACGCCAACCCAGGTGGTGGATTGCTCCACCCTGGGGAGCTATCTGGCCGTGGACCGCGCCGGGTGGCCCGAGAACATCGGTAGCCCAGTGCATGGCCGGTTCCTGTCTTGGGACGTCGGGGTGAACGACTTCGCCACCGAGGGCACGACGGTGGGTGTCCGATACACCCAGGCGGAGGATGCGGACGCACGCTCCCTGCCGGACCTCACCACTCTTGGCGACGTGGCGCTCATCGAGGCCGGCGGGACGGTCTACGAGTGGTACAGCACGCCGTCCCGGCTTCTCGTCACGAGCAGCAACCTGGACGAGCTCCAAGTGCTGTCGAGCCGACAGGGGACCTTCGAATCCATGGGCTGGACGGTGGGTCCTGGAGAGGCCACCTGTTCCGAGCCTGAGGATGCGCTCTCTTGCGATGAGTTCACCTGCCTGCCGCTCTCCCGGCGCTTCGCGCGCGGAGACGATGCGGTGGAGCTGTTCCCCGGCCAGTCGGCGGAGTTGGGCGACCAGACGGTGTTCTACTCCTCCGGGTCGATGGAACTCGACAACAACGAAGAGGATGTGTCCACGACTGAGCGCTTCTCGATCAACATCGTCGCCACGAGCCTGCTGACGGAGTAGTCCTCGCGCTTCGCGAGCCCTGATGCAGCGGCGCGCGCCGAACCATCGCAGTCCTGCAGGTTCGCGGACATCGTCGGAAGCTCGGTCAATTCGGTGCGAAGCACCGCTGCCGCCGTCGTGGGCGAGAACGAGAACGGCAAGGCGGCCACGGTATGGAGCGACTACGCCACCCTCGGGGCTGCCGGATTGCCTCGAAGGAGGTTGAAGTCCTGGACCGTGCTCCAGGCAGTTGCGAAGCCGCAGTAGGCGCGGCGACTGACCTCGCTCACCGACAACCCTGGCTCGGTCTCGAGGATGGTCCAGATGTCTGCGCGCCACGACGGCCCCATCTGCACTCTGTTCCGGTATCCCCGGTGGAGCCGAGAGAGGTCGTGCGGCGACATCACGTCTGAGTCGCGCTCGCGCAGAGTTCCAAGCGGGACGCGAAGGGGACCGTTTTCGAACCGAGGGTCTGGTCCTCGCCGGCTCAAGTGGAAGTCAGTGCCGACAGCCAGTAGGTCGCCGGGAGCAACGCCAATGCCGGCCAGACGCCGGAAACGTCGGTCGACTCCGAGCCAGACAGCGATTGCCTTCCAGAAGACCTGAACCCGTTCGGACGGATGAGCGGCGACGACCCGGGTCAACCGGTCCGCGTTCACGTAGCGCCCGTGGGTGCCGAGCCAGTGGGTGAGAACTGAAAGCGTTCGGAGGTCGTCTGTGAGCATTCCGGCCTCAGACGCGTGAATGAGGGTGTCTTCAATGTTGGCGTCCGGCGCGGGCTGCGCCGCGAAGTTCATCCCAATACCCGCCATCGCCGCCGTCAACTCGCTCTCTGAACCCCGCGGGGGCGGCATGATGTCTCGGTTAAATGCCATGGCCGAGCCTCTCACCCAGGTCGGTGATTGTCCGGCGCACATGGTCGGGCCAGAGCTCGTTCCCATCCTGTTCGAGCACCCACGGAAGCGCCGCGGCCAGTTCACTAGCCGACGGCGCGAGCGCGATGCAGTCCCGAAGGTCGGTGCCGCGATCGCAAAGGGCGAATAGTTTCGTCCTGAGAAGATCTCCGCGGCCAAGGGTCCGGAGTGTGATGGCGGAGCCTGCGAAGGCAGGCTGGAGGCGGTCTCTCCATCCCGCTGGCAGGATGTCGGAAAGGGAGATTGGCCCATTGTTCAGCCAGTCGTCGCCCAACGGAACACCGCGCTCGCGGCTTGCAGTAGCAAAGAGTCGAGCCGCCACAACCACATCTTCAGCGAGGGCGGGATCGACGATGTCGAAGTCGCGGGTCTCTCGCTCGATGACCTCCAGCAGCGACAGGGCGGCGCCTCTGATGACCACGGCGTTCAGGTCGAGGCCCTTTCCGCTCAGGAAGGCGTCAAATCGCTCGATGGTCAGTCTTGGCTGCACTCTGACTCCGGTATCGGTTAGCTCGATACCGAGTCTCGGTCCTCTGGGCGTCCCGGTCAAGGGGAACGAGGGCGCGCCGATGCTCCATGCTGCCAGCTGTCGGAATCACCTGTAGACCATCGGCGGCGACGGCAACGAAACGAATCGCGCTGCTCTGGTCACGGGTGCCGAGCTTGTGGCGACACTCCCGGTGGGGGGTGACGTCTCGGTAGCTGAGATCGGCGTGCAGTTCTGGGAGAACGACCCCTCGGCGCCTCAGACGCTGGGCCACGCCTTTGCGACGGGCGATCTGGACGGCAACGGCGTCCCTGACATCGTGATCACCGCCAACGCCGACAATGTGCTCAGTCCAGCGGCGGTCTACATCCTGCTTAACCCGTACCCCTAGCGGCGCCTCGCGCGCCAGCTTCAGCGGTAGTGCCTAGCAACCGCCCCCCGGAAACAGCGATGGGTCACTGTCGTCGCAGTCAGGGGTCGGCTGTCCGGGGAACAGGCGGATCTCGCCATCCAGCGTCTCTGGGTTTGTGTGGCGGGGGCTGCCCACAAGCACGTCATCCCTGCCGTCTCCATCGGTGTCGCCCGCCGCGAGCGTGCCTCGGGCCGCGAAGTAGCCGGTGGTCTGAACTCCGCTCAGCACTGCGTCTGGGACCGCGGGCAGCGCGAACCCGTCATGCAAGAAGATACGCACCGTGCCGGTCGATGGCAGTCCGCCGTCCTCGGCCACCGCCCCCACGATCGCGTCCGGCAAGCCGTCCCCGTTGACGTCAGCCCCCCGCACGGTCGTGCCCGTGTTGCTCCCCGTCAGCGGGCTCGAGTACAGCCAGCCAGGGGTCGCCGCAGGGCCGGTAGCGCTGCCAAAGAAGATCAGCGCCGCACCGGTCACGCCGCCGCCACCGTCCCATGACTCGGCGCCGACCAAGAGGTCGTCGTACCCGTCGCCGTCGATGTCGCCGACCGCGCTCACCGCAGACCCGAGCTGACTCCCGCTGGGCCCCGCGTAGACCCAGTCGGGGCTCGCAGAGGGCCCGGACGCCGACCCGAAGAAGACGTAGGCCTTGCTCGCGCCCGACGCGCCAACTGCGATGTCGTCGAATCCGTCGGCGTTCAGATCGCCGGCCCCGTCCACCGCGCTCCCCAGGTAGCCGCTCCCGTCGGGGCCAGTGAAGGACCAATCTGGCGCGCTACCGGGTCCGATCGCGGACCCGAAGTACAGATGGGCGGTGCCGTTCCCCTGGTCGGCCCCGGCGAGGATGTCGTCGAATCCGTCGCCGTTGACGTCCCCGGCCCCGGCGACGGTCGCTCCAGCCGTGGCGTTGGCCACGCCGGGGTTGTTGAACCACGCAGGGTTCAGCCCCAACCCGACCGCCGAACCGTTGAACACGAGGATTCGCCCACCGTTGAACGCGCCGGCATCGTGGCCTCGCTGCCCGAAGACGACGTCACCGAAACCATCGCCGTTTACATCGCCGGCGGCGTCTACTGCGGAGCCGAACAACGTGTCCCCCTCGTTCGACTCCCAAGTCCACGAGGACGTCGGGCTGGGTCCGCCAGCGCTCCCCTCGTACAACCAACACCGTCCTTCGTTCACTGCGCCCGCTCCAAATCGCTCGGCGCAGCCGATGACCTCCGCCATCCCGTCGCCATTCACGTCAACGACCGCGACGTCCATTCCGAATTGTGCGGACCCGATGTTCTGCTCCGCCGTGAACGTCGCGACGGGCGCGAAGGACACGCACGGTGACCAGCCATCCCCATCACCGTCGCTGTCGGGGACTCCATCGCAGCTCTCGTCCAGCCCGTTGCACAGCTCTGCGTTCCCCGGGAATCGGTTGGGGTCCGCGTCGTCGCAGTCGGCACAAGATAGGGAGCCGTCACCGTCTCCATCAATCTCACCGGCCAGGTCAGCGTTCGCTCCGCCCACGCAATCGTTGTCGAGCCCATCGCAGACCTCGGGGTTGGCCGGAAACGTCACTGCGGAGCTGTCGTCGCAGTCAGCGCACGACAGGACGCCGTCGCCGTCTCCATCGACCTCGCCGGCCGGGTCTGCGTTCGCACCACCGACGCAGTCGTTGTCGAAGCCATCGCAGACCTCGGCGTTGCCCGGGAGATTGTTCGAGTCTGTGTCGTCGCAGTCGGCACAGCTGAACGATCCGTCGCCGTCCAAATCGACTTCGCCCAAACCATCGGCGTCCGCGAGGCCGTTGCAGTCGTTGTCGAGCCCGTCGCAGACTTCGAGGTTGCCCGGCGCGTTGCTGGGGAGGGCGTCGTTGCAGTCGATACAGGACAGCGAGCCGTCCCCGTCTGCGTCCACCTCCCCCGCGAGATCCGCGTCTGCGAGGTTGTTGCAGTCGTTGTCGAGGCCGTCGCAGACCTCAGCGTTGCCGGGAAAGGCGGCAGGGTTGCTGTCGTCACAATCATCGTCCGCGGTCCCTGAGACGCCGTCGGGGCCGCAGACCGTCACGCCATCGGAGTCCACGTCGAAGCCATCATCGATGCCGAGCACACAGTCATCGTCGACGCCATCGCACGTCTCGACAGCCCCAGGGTTTACGGAGGGCGCGTCATCCGCGCAGTCTCCCCCGCCGAGAACGAGCGGGTCGGTCCCTTGCCACGGGAGGCATCCAACCCATCCGTCGGAGTCAATGTCGAGTTCATCCGAAGCGGGCGCCCCGGAGCAATCCGAGTCCAACCCGTCACAAGTCTCCGTGGCACCGGGGAACACATCCAGCGCTGTGTCGTCGCACTCTTCACACGCTAGGAAGCCGTCCCCGTCGTCGTCCACCTCTTCGGGACCGGGGCCCCCAACGCAGTCGCTGTCCAGTCCGTCGCAGCTCTCGATGTTGCCCGGGAATACTGTCGGGTCCGACGGCCCGCAATCGGCGCACGTTGGGGCTCCGTCCCCGTCTGGATCACCTTCTCCGTCGATGTGGTCTGCGACGCCGTTGCAGTTGTTGTCCGCGCCGTCGCAGACCTCGGTCCCGCCAGGCTTGTTGCCAGCGTCGAGGTCATCGCAGTCGCCGCAACTCAGGGCCCCGTCGCCATCGAAGTCGGTCTCGCCCCCGACTGCATCTGCCTGCCCATTGCAGTCGTTGTCGAGTCCGTCGCATTGCTCAATGAATCCCTCAGCGCGGTCGGGGTTCGCATCGTCACAGTCGCCTTCGCAAGTAGTCACGCCATCGCCGTCCTGATCGCTGCCGTCCGCTCCGTCGCAGTCTTCGTCCAGGCCGTCGCAGTCGTCGGCGGCGCTGGGGTTGACTGAGGCGGAACTGTCGTCACAGTCCGTCCCACCCGAGCCGGTGGACGCGAATCCATCGCCATCCTCGTCCTCTCCGTCCGTCCCGTCGCAGTTGGAGTCCGTTGCGTCGCCGACCTGATCCGGCGCGTGAGGATAGGAATCTGGGTCGAGGTCGTCGCAGTCGCCCTCGGGACCTGCACCGGCGCCGAAGCCATCCCCGTCCCCATCGATCCCGTCCGCGCCATCGCAGTTCTGGTCGAGCCCGTCGCCAAACTCGTCAAGGGCTCCGGGATAGAACTCGGGGTCGGCCGGGGCACAGTCGTCAGCGTCCACCGTGCCGTCTTCATCGAAATCGGCCGAGCGGGTGCACCCGATCCCCAGAACCAAGAGCAGGACGGTCAGCGCTGTTCGATGCTGCGCGAGTCTCAGACGGGCATTCATACCGTCAGGGTACCGGCAGCGGACACCACCCGAGGGCTCCGACCTGGCGTCACGGAGCGGTACCCAGGAGACAGGCGTTGTTGTTGGGGTCGCAGTCGTCCGCGTCGAGCACGCCATCGCCGTCGAAGTCGGGGTCACCTGCGGTGCAGGCGACGAGGAGAGCGCTGAGGAGGAGAATCGCAGTCGATCGCATGGGGTTTGACCGTAGCAACGTTGGTGCCCCCCACCCCACACCACTCCACACCGCTCCGCCGCTATACTCCCGCTCCGACACTCGGGGAGGACCAGCAGCACGTGAACGACTTCGGTGAAGGCGACACCTTCGGGGGGAGCGACGGCAAGCGTTTCTTGGTCGAGGCCGTCGCCGGGCGAGGTGGTCAGGCCGAGGTGTTCCGCTGCCTCGACACCCGGCTTCACCGCCACGTCGCGCTGAAGGTGAACACCGACCGCGACAGCATTCACCGCAAGCAGAACCTCCGCCGGTTCGAGCATGAGCTGCGGATGACGTCCCGGGTCATGCATCCCCACGTGGTGCAGGTGTACGACTGCGGCGAGCTCCCCGACGGTCAGCCCTACGTCCTCCTCGAGTGGATGGAGCATGGCTCGCTCCAAGACCTCGTGGTCCGTGAGCGCAACGATGGCCACTACATCCCGCTGGCCTACATCCGTTACTACGCCACGGCGATGGCCGCCGGTCTTCGGGCCGCTCATGCCTCCCAGCTCGTGCACCGGGACGTGAAGCCGGACAACGTGCTCATCGGCAAGGATGGCGTCGCCAAGCTCACCGACTTCGGCATCGCGAAGGACCTCAGCGAGACCGCGCCGCAGTTGACCCAGATCGGCACCACCGTGGGCACTCTGGGGTTCATGGCCGCTGAGCAACTCCAGGGCCTCCCGGGTCCACAGTCCGACATCTTTAGCTGGGGCGTCTCGGTCTTCACGATGCTGATGGGGGAGGGGCCGAAGCAGCAGATCATCAACACCATCCCTCGCGGCATCCTTGAAGAGGGCGCCCTCGACGACGTCCCCTCCGCCTTTCGACCGGTGCTCTATCGGGCGCTCGCCACTGAGCTGAGCGAGCGCTACTCGTCCTTCACCGAGGTGCTCGACGCCCTGGGGCGAATCGACATGACCGACGTCGACTCCCGTCCCCTGTTCGGGCTCGACTCCCTCCCCGCGCTTCCGTCCAATGCCTTTGTGAGCGGCGCCACTGCAGGCGCGGTGATTCGGTCCGATGGCACGGTCCCGCCGCAGCGACTCGCCACGTTCGAGGGCACGCTGAATCCGCTGACTGGAGACCAGGAGCTCTACGCGGACACCGCAGACATGCCTGTGCAGGCCGCAACCCTCACCGCGCCGCCGGTGGCCGAGACCCGGCCTCAGATCGCCAACGCTCCTCCGGTGTCGCCGCCGCCCCCGCAGCCTGGACCGACGCGCATCGCCCTGCCACCCCCGGCCCCGGCGAAGAGCAAGCTGCCCATGGTCATCGGGATCGGCGGGCTGCTGCTGCTCGCCCTGGGCGGAGGCTTTGCGCTCCTCGGCGGAGGCCCTCCCGCGCCTGACCCCGTGGCCGAGCAGGTCGCGGCGCTGGCCTACGGGGCCGCCGTGCTCGATGGAGACTCGGGCGCAGCTCTCGACGCCGCACGAACGCTGCCCGCGTCGGCGGCCACCCGTCCGTCCGGCCTGTTGGTCAAGGCCTGGGACGCGCTGGCCGCTGGGGATCCCGCGGGAGCCCGAAACACCGCGGCAGCGCTCCTCGACGAGCCCGATCCCATGGGGGCATCCGCGTCGCTCATCACCGCTGCCGCCCACCGACTCGACGGCCCCGGGGGGTACGCCGCCGCACACCCGCACTACAAGGTCGCCGCAGCCTGCGCCTCGTGCGGGACCCTGGCCGCATCCGCGAGCCGGGGCGCCGACCAGACATGCCTGGTTCTGACAGACTGCGCCGAGGTCACCACCGAGGGACGCGCCCGACACCTCGCCGCGGCGTCCATCTTGAGGGCCGACGGACACACCACCGCCGCCACAGACCGTATCCGCGAGGCGCTGGCCACTCCGGGTGAGGCGACCTGCCTCGAGGCACGCGTCCTCGCTGAGTTTGGTGCGAGCGTGCCGGGCGTCGATGCCCCTGTTTGGGCTGCTGCCCGGGACGCGGCCGCCCGAAACTCCGCAGACTGCGGGGCGAAATGAGGGGCACCACCGAGGGAACGATGAAGAAGCTGATTGGAATCGCCGCGCTGCTGCTGCTGCTCGGTGCGTGCGAGAAGAAGGGCGCCGCGAGCAGCGGCGATGCCGCGCCGCGCTCCTGGCTCGTCTTCGAGGTCTATGAAGCCGGGACGGGCAACGGCCTGGCAGCGACCGTCTGGCCCAAGGACCAGCCCGACGACTTCGAGACGGTCGTCGAGGGTGAGGCCGGCGCTGCGGTCCAGTTCGCGGGCATCGGCCGGCGAGAGGCGGGCTACGCGCTCCCCATCAGCCCTGGCGACTGGATCAACCTGATGGTCTGGAGCCCTGGGCACGAGCTTCAGCGGGTGAACATGAAGGTCACGAGGGGGGAGAACATCGTCAGCGTCGAGCTCAGGACCACCGAGGTCGAGGACGACCAGGTTCCCGCGACCATCCGCCTCAACGTCCTGGAAGCCCTGCCGAGCCAGGGCCCGAAGAGCGGGGGCTGAACCAACGATGGGCCGCTGGACTCCACTCCTCGCTCTGCTGCTCTTTGGCTGTCAAGCCGAAGAGCCTCGCCTCACGGTGGGGGCTGAGGGCTGCTGGGGGCATGCTGACTGCGCTGAGGGAATGACGTCCGTGCGGTCCGCGCTCGGCGCCGAGGTGTCGGTCGCATCCAACGCCCAGGCGCTCAGCGCGTCCGATTGCGGCGCGGTCATCGACTGTTCGGGGGCCGTGGCCGCCCCTCGCGCACCGGTCACCGCGACGCGCCCCCGGGGTTCGGACCGTGCACCCACCCCCGCCACCCCAGCACCCGGGCCCGCGACTGGGACTGCAGCGAAGCCTGCGCCGGCCCCGGTCCCAGCAGCGGCGCCTGAGCCCATCGCTGAGGCGTCGAGTGGCTGTGGGGACGTCAGCGTCGCCGAGCTCCAGAGGGCCAGCAAGCTCAGCCCTGCCGACGTGCTCTGCCTCGTGGATGTCGCCATGGGCTCGACAAGCGCGTCGGATCCGGACCGCCAGATCGCGGCGATCACGCTGTACAACGATAGGTCGAGCGGCTGGCCCAGCGCGGTGGAGGCTGCGCTGAAGCGCCCAGCTCTCAAGAACGCGCCCCCGCTGAACTTCGCAGGGATCAAGCCCGCCTACGACCACGGTCGCTATGCCACCGTCGTCGCCCGGGCCAACAACGTCTGGCGCAACCTCGACAAGGGCTATCAGCTCTCGGGCAGCGACAAGACGTTCCTGAGCGAGTTCGCGTGCAGGGCGAGCGGCCAGCTCGCTCTCCAAGGCAAGGACTCGGCCAACGGCCTGGACTGGTGTGAGCGCTGGCTTTCACGGGCGAGCAAGGATGGCCAGGACACCGGACCGATCCAAGACCTCATTGATCAGCTGGAGTAGCCCGTCCGCGCCCCACTCCTGTTGCTGCTCCTCGCCACCGTTGGCTGCCGGAGCGCCCCGCCGGTGGCCGCTCCGGTCTTCAGCCCCGACGTCCTCTCGGCCACGTGGCCCGTCCAGATCCTCCACGACGATGGATTCGCGCCGGCGCTGTCCGCGGGGCTCTCACGCTGGCTTGGGAGCGGCAGCGGCTCCTGGCACGCTCCCGGTGATGTGACCGACCTGCCGCCGACCCTCGCCCAGCGGGTTCGAGCCGAGGACGCCGCTGCGCTCTCCTCGCTGATCACCCTCGCCCACGAGTCCGCCTGCGCCCTCGGTGGGACGAACGGCGGGTTCGGCGACCTCGAGGCTGCCTGGTCGTACGCAGCATTGGCGTGCGAAGCCCTGGACCAGCAGGACCACGCGGCGCGCATTCGCGAGGCTCACCCACTCTCGACGCCGCTGCCCCCGCTGCCGACCGGGGCCGGGCTCGAGCCACTGCTCGCGTCCGAGCTCCGGGTGGACGCCGAGGTCCTCGGGGAAGCCCTGCAGTATCGCTTTGCCCATCCGGGCCTGACCGAGGCGGTGCACCGCGCGCTCGCTTCTCCGCGTGCGACCCCAGCAGCGGGAAGCCCGGAGGCCATCGCGGACCGTGCCGGGTCGCCTTCCTGGACGCCGGCGGGGACCCCGAGCTTCGACCTTCCTCCCCCGCCGCAGCGGGATCTGGGGAGCCTCGAAGTCGCGGCCGACGGGCACCTCGCGGAGTGGAGCGCGTCCATCGGTGCGCTCTCGCCGGAGGCTCTCGATCCCGCGCTGCGTTCGGTCGCCCTGGGGTGGGTTCGCGCCGCGGTCTATGCCGCAGCCGCCAGGGAGAGGCTCGCGTCCGGCGACCCCGGCTCCGCCGTGACCCTGTTCGACGAGGCCCTCGGAACCGTGCGCCCCCGACCGGGCCCGGGCCGCGACCCGGTCCTTCTCTGCGAGGTCGCGATGGCACGCTGGCGCGCCGGCGAACACGCCCGGGCGGTCGAGCTGCTCCGGGACATCGCGACCCAACCCGGCTGGGCGTTCGCGGAGGTGCCGGCCGAGATGATCGCCCGGGTCGCCGTGATACCGTCAGCCACCGATCCGAGGGTACGAAGATGAGGCTCCGTCCAGTCAACACCGCCACACTCATCGCGCTCGCTTGCGGGTCCGCGCTGGCGCTGACCTTGCTGCCGGCGACCCCCGACGTGCAGGCGGAGGACGCCCCTCGGGAGCTCGTCATCCTCGAGGAGTCGGAGCCCCAGACCACGTACCCATTCAAGGCCCGCACCATGGCGGAGCAGCGCCTCGCGGAGCTGTTGTTCGACCGGCTGTTCGTGCAGGGCACCGGCGGTGACGTCGAGAGCAAGGTCCTCGCTGACGGCTGGCGTGCCCGGCCGCCCAGCCTGACGTTCACCCTGAAGGAGGGCCTCACCTTCTCGGATGGCACCGCCGTCTCGTTCGCCGACGTCGCGTTCACCGTCAACGAGGTCTACCGGCGCGAGGACGTGGGGGTGGCGCTGGCCGCCTGGTATGCCCGCGTGTTTGGCGACGCCCAGCAGATCACCCCTTCGACGGGCTCGGTTCGCTTCCTCGTGGAGATGCCCGAGGAGGGAAGCGAGCAGTACCTCCTCACGACCGCGCTCCTCTCTCAGAAGGCCCTGACCGCCAGCGGAGCGGTGGACTTCGAACAGACCCGGCGCCAGCCCGTCGGCACCGGCCCGTTCCACGCCGCGAGCCCCATCGACAACTTCGACGACGTCCGGCTCTCGCGGAACCCCCACCGCCCGGTGCACGAGCGGGTGGCGAGCAAGGACGACCGCGAGCCCATCGAGGCGATGCGTCTGCTCTACGACCAGGACGCGGCTCGCCAGAGGGAGCTCATGGAGGGCAGCCGGGCTGATGTCTGGGTCAATCCGCCGCCGGCGGTCCTGCCGACCTTCCGCAACCAGCAGGACCGCTACGCGATCCGGGGGTACGACCTGAATCAGTGGTGGTACGTCGCCATCAACCCGGAGCACCCGGTCCTGGGGAAGCCCGCCGTCCGCAAGGCCCTGGACATGGCGGTGCCGCGCGCCCAGCTCGTCGATAAGTTCGGGGCCGACAGCGCGACCCCGACGAGCGGCCCGTTCCTGCCCGGATCGGCCTGGACTCCAGCCGACGTGTCACCCACTGCCCACCAACCCAAGGAGGCGGCGACGTTGCTCGCCTCGGCAGGGCTGGGCGACGCCAAGCTCGAGATTCGACTCGGGGTCCAGGCGGACCTTCTCGACGACTACAACGACGTCGTCTACGGCACGAGCTCAGGCTGGGAGGACCTCGGCTTCCAGGTGCGGGTGCGCGGCATCTCCCCGGCCGATTGGCTCGCCAAGGTCGAGTCGGGGGATGCAGCGGACGAATACGACGCGCTGCTCGGTCGCTGGAACCTCGACCGGGAAGAAGCTGCCCTCGAGCTCTTCCGGACTCGGACCCGCGGCCCGACGACCAACCTCTTTGGATGGAACAACGACGGAGTCGAGTCCCTGCTCAAGGAGTTCTACGGCGAGACGAGCGGCCCGAAGCGCGAGGCGCTGATGCAGAAGCTGCATCGCCTGGTGCGTGAGGAGCGCCCGTACCTCTTCCTGTGGACGGTGCAGGTGCAGTCGGTGGTCCGGCGCGACAAGGTCGTGGGCTTCCGTCCCTCGCCGTTCTACTACTACACGGACATCGACCGGGCGGCCTGGAAGAAGGCCCCCGCGGAGTGACGTGAGCGGGCCCGCCGTCGGCCGCTTCGCGGGTCGGGCCGCCCTCCTTGTGCTGGCCATCGGCGCGCTCTTCGCGGGCGTCTGCGGTGCGCGCAGTGGCGTCTGCCTCGACGCGTATCGTTGGGAGGCAGGCGCCGGCTACGCCCCCTCGGGACAGGCGTGCGACGAGTCCGCAGGAGTGGTCGCGGGGACGCTGTTCTTCGGTCGGGCCGTGGGCGGCGCGGTGGTCGGACGCTCCGGCCGGACCCGCGAGGACCCGAACCGGACGACGGTCGGGCTCTTGACCCGCCGGGGCCTCCGCTCGGCCGCGGTGCTCGCAGTGGCGCTGTGCACGCTGCTGGGGCTGGCCCTGGCCCGGCGCCGCGTTCCCGTGCCCGTCGTCCCTGCCGGGTTGCCGCTGCCCGTGGCAGGGCTCGTGATCTTCGCCCTGGTCCTGCGCCTCGTGCCCCCGGGCAGCGTCTTTGACTACGACCGCGCCGGGGTCCTCTGGGCGGGGCTCGCTCTCGCTCTGGCCGATGGCGTCGGACGACTGCTCTTCGGGGGAATGGACGCGGTCCGTCGCCGCGAGCGCGGGCGGCCCTGGACAGACACCCTCTCGCTCTGGGGCGCCGATCCCGAGCCCGCCGTGCGCGAGGTGACCGCCGACGAGCGGGCGACGCAGATCCGTGGAGCCCTCGTCGCGCTCCTCGGCGGGCTCGTCGTGGTGGAAGCGGTCTTCGGCGTGCAGGGTCTGGGCGAGACGCTGAAGGATCTCGTCGTGGACCGGGGCGGCCCGGACCCCCTCCTCCTGGCCGGCGTGCTGGTCAGCTTTGGGCTCATCGTTCTTGTGATCGACGCCTTGCCGATCGAGCGCATCACGTCGCGGTGGGCACCGTGAGACGCTGGCGTCGCTGGGGGATCCCCGCCGTCCTGCTGGTCCTCGCGGTCCTGCCCGTCGTGGGTCTGCGGGCGGTCCCCGCCCACGGCGCAGCAGACTGGCCCAGCCTGCGTCACCCGCTCGGGATCGACGTCCTGGGGCGCGACTTCCTCGGCGTGCTCGCCCACGGCGCGGCGGACTTCGTCGGGCCCGGGCTCGTCGCGGTGCTCCTGCTGCTCGGCGTGCTGGCGGGCCGCTGTCTCCTGGCGACCCGTCGGCCGGTCCTGGACCCGGCGCCTGCGTCCGACTCCGCATGGTTCCTGCTCGCGGCGCCCCCCAGGCTGCTCCTGGTGATGGTGGCGATGCTGTTGTTCGATGAGCCCTCTCCGTGGGTCGCGGCTGCGGTGGTGCTCGCCTTGTACCTGCCGATCGCGCTGGACGAGGCGACGACCCGACTGCGAGACCTCGCTCACGGGCAGGTCCTCGCCGGGCTCGTCGCCCACGGTCTCTCGCCCGCCCGCATCGCGGTTCGCCACTTGCTCTTCGGTCACCTTCGGGACGCCGCGTCGCGCCATGCAGCGATGCTGTTTGTCCAGGTGGCGTTCACCCAGATCGCGCTGTCCTGGGTCTTCGGCGCGGCGGCGACGACCCCGGGCCTTGGAGTGTCCTGGGGCATGGAGTTCAAGCGCTACGCCGCGCAGCTCCCCACGACGACCACCGTCTGCTTGCCCGACGTGGCCTGCGCGCCCCACATCGCGGCGCTTCACGCCGCCTTGCTGCTCGCCGTGTGTGTCGGGCTGCTCGGCGGGCTGCTCCGGGAGACCGAGGAGTGAGGTTGCTCCTGCAGGCGGTGAAGACGGTCCTCCCCCGAAGGCCGAGCCCCGAGGCGGTGGATCTGGTCATGGGGTCAGGCGGCCTCGCGCTCGTTGGCGGCTCGGGGGAGGGGAAGTCTCTGCTGTGCCGCCTCGTGTTGGGCGAGGAACCGCGGCCTCCTCTGCGGTGGGTTGGTGGGCTCGTCCTCGATGGCGCGCCCGTCGCGCCGCGGGATCTGCTCGCCCATCGAGGACAGCGCATCACCTGGCTCCCGCAGGGGGGCCGGGAGTGCCTCGTGCCTGGGTGGAGCCTGCGCCGACACCTCGCGCTGCTCGCCCCAGGGGAGAGGGGCGACGCCGTGTTGCGCGGCATGGAGACGCTGGGCCTCGACCCCGGCGAGCGGATCCTGCAGTCCTCGGCCACGCAGCTCAGCGAGGGGATGATTCGACGCTTCCTCCTCGCCCTGGCGGTCTCAGGGGCACCGGAGCTCATCCTCCTCGACGAACCGACGGCGGGCCTAGACCCCGGGTCTCGCGACGCGGTCGTGTCCCTGGTGCGGGAGCGGGTGCTCGAGCGCGGCGCTGGGCTGGTGGTCGCCACCCACGATCTCGACCTGGCCAGCGCGCTGGCGGATCGGTTCTGCCTGGTCCGATCAGGCGCGCCGGTGGCCCTGACGTCCACGCTGACCGACGACGGGCCGCTCGGCAGCCTCGTGCGCGCGCATCGCGAGCTGGTCCAGTGACCCCCGTCCTGAGCGCGAGCCAACTGGCGTTCTCGGTGGGGGGACGCCCGGTGTTCGCCGGCGCGGGTCTCTCGCTCGCTGCCGGTGAGCTCGTGGCGCTGCAAGGCCCCAGCGGCGCCGGCAAGACGGTCCTCGGCACCATGCTGCTCAGGTTGCGTCCGGTGCCAGCGCCGGGGGTGGTGCGCTGGGGTGACGAGGACGTCACTGCCGCCTCGATGTCCGCGCTGAGGCCGCTGCGCCCCCGGTACCAGGCGCTGCTGCAGCACTCATCCGCGAACCTGCCGCCGTACATGACCGTGGGCGAGGCCCTGGCGGAGACAGCCCGCCACGTGGCCGGGGTGGGTGGCGACCCTCTCGCGGCGGTGGCCGACGAGCTTGGGATCGGCGCGCTCCTGGACCGGACTCCCAGGTTCTTGTCCGGGGGCGAGCAGCGGCGGGCAGGGCTCGCGCGGGTGCTGATGGCGAACCCGATCTTCGCGTTTGTGGACGAGCCCGACGCGGGGTTGGATCCGGCCGCGAAGCTGGCCGCCCTGAGTCTCCTCCGCAGGCGCTGCGATGCCGGCATGGCGTGCTTGCTGGTGACGCATGAGCCCGGCCTGGCGGCTCGGTTCGCCGATCGGCGCCGTGAGCGCGCACTTCTGGGACGGAGTCCTGCGTGACCTGGACCCGCCCGTGGGACGACCGGTGGCGGTCTGGCGCGATGCGTGGGGCGCCGGGCTGCTCGCGACCATCGAGGACGACGAGGGGCTGGACCTCGTACGCACCCCCCGCCCCGAGCTGGCAGAGGGTCGGCGCCTGTCCCAGACCCCCGGGGAGGTCGAGCACTCCATTACCCCGCTCCGCCGAGGGCGCACGGCCCTCATCGGGACCAGTCAGACGCAGACCCGGCTGCTACTGCTGGAGGGCAACTCGCTGGTGGCTGCCGCCGTCCGGGTGCCTGGTGAGCTGCTCTCGCTGGCTGCGACTCCCAAGGGTCGGATCGTCGCCTGGGTGCGGCGCCCCGAGCGCGAGAACTACGCGCTGATGCTGATCGACGTGGACGCAGGGTCCATCGAGATGCTGGCGAACGATGGGTTCTTGCCCCCAGGCATCGCGCCGCGGCCTGCGGTGTCGCCGAGCACCGGGACGATATACTACGTTCGTGCCGACGAGGACGCGGCGAATCCGGTGATGAGCTTGAGGCCCGGGGAAGCGGCTCAGGTCGTGTCGCTCGGGACCAAGGGGCATCAAGAGGTCGCGGTGGGCAGCTACCCCGACCGGCGGGGCGTGCCCCAGGACTGGCTCGCGGTGATCGCGGTAGGAACCGACGGAGACGTCGCCAACCACTTGTACGTGGGTCTGGCGCCGGAGGAGGAGCGATGATGCGGGTATGGGCGGCGGCGGTGGTTCTTTGGATGATGCCGGCGGTGGCGTTCGGCCAGGACCCGGCGACCGACGCGGCCCTCGAGGCGGACGCGGTCAACCAGGAGGAGTGCGCGAACCTGTACTCGGCCACGGTGGGCACCGCAGCGTCGAGCACGGTGCGGGTCGCCGAGGTCTGGCAGAAGGTGAGCGAGGTCTACGAGCAGACCCAGGCGCCGTACCTGCTGTTCTGGCGCGGGGCACTCGCCCAGTGTCTCGGGCGGGAGGACGCCGCGATCGCGGACCTGGAGCAGTTCGCCGAGACCCAGAAGGGCTCGACGATGTTCAGCAACCTGGTGGACAACGCCCAGCGGCGTCTCCGGCGCCTCGGCGGACGGAGCGGAGTGGGGCAGGGCCTCGCCGCTGCCTGGCTCCGGCAGGGGGCCGCCCTCGAGGTCGTCGCTCGTTGGGGGATCGCTCCTGGCCTGACGCTCTTGTCGTGTGCGGACGACGGGACCAGGGACACCGGGGCCCCGATCAACTCGGCGTGCATGGGCGGGGTCAACCCGCAGACGGCCGCCCGACCGATGGTGAGCTGGTCGACGTTGGACCTCGGAGTGGATGGGTTCTTCGGCCGGTCGTTCGGGGTCGGGGTGCGCGGCATCGTGGACCTCACCCAGTCGGCGGCGGGTCCGGGCCCGAGCACCGAGCTCAGCTCGAAGCCGCTGCTGCCCGTGGCTGAGATCCAGGTAGGCCCGCAGCTGCGGATCCTGAACAACGTGGCGTCGGGCGCCCGGGCGGGTTGGCTGCGGGGGACGCTGCGGTTCGCCGCCGCCTTTGGTCGCCTCTCCCCGTGGGCCGGTCAGGCCAGCGAGCTCGAGAGCCTGGGGGCGTTTCACGACGCCGGCACCTACGCCCTCGCCCACGTCGGGCCCGCGCTGACCGTCGCTGGTGGGTTCGAGGCTGGCAAGGCTGGGGTCTTTGAGATCGAGGGCCGCTTCTCCTGGTACGTGCCGTTGCCGGGGGACCAGATCCCCAAGGCCCGAAGCGGACAAGCCGTGACCGTGGCATCGGGTGATGGAAACGAGACCCGCGACGAGCTGATCCCCGAGGCGCTGCAGCCCGCCCTGGTGCGCGGGGGGCGTCTGCACGCTGGGTTCCGCCTGGGTGCGTGGCGGCCGCTTCCAGGGGGGATGCTGGCCCTCGGTCCGTTCTTCGACTTCAGCCTGCAGCAGACCTTCCTCAGGTTCCCCGACGCGGAGGAGGACGTCTGGTGCGCCCTCGGCGAGGCCGGAGATGGGAGCTCGCTCTGCAGCGGCACCGGAGACCTGCGCAAGGTCTACAGCACCCAGCGAGACGACCTGCGGCTGACGATCGGCATCCAGGCGCGGTTCGGCGTGATCGGGCAGGGGGGGTAGGGGTCGCGGTCTGCGCCACAACCCGCGCCGTGGTCGGACTGGACCTGCCCCTCGGTAGTAGGTTGCCGGCATGTACCGACTCATTCTCTTGGTCGCGCTCTTGGCCCTCGTTGCCGCCTGTCCGAAAGGGACTGAAGACTTTGATGGCGATGGGATCCCCGATGAAGGGGACTGCGACCCTGGGGACCCCACGGTCTATCCGGGCGCTCCCGACCCGGTCTACAACGACGTTGACAACAACTGTGATGGGATTCCCGGGGTTGACTCCGATGGGGACGGCTTTGCCTCGGAGGGCTCCGGCGGCGAGGACTGCAACGACAGCGACAGCGGGACGAATCCCGGCGCGGACGAGATCCCGGGAAACGAAGCCGATGAAGACTGCAACGGCGAGAGCTTGCTCTGCGATGCCGACAGCGACGGCTTGGAGTCGTCTCATCCAGCGTGCGGCGGCACAGACTGCGACGACTTCGACGCCGGCTGCTTCTCTGCGGAAGGGTGCGCGGACAACGACGCGGATGGGCAGGCCGTATGCAAGGGAGACTGCGACGACGAGGATGCGCGGGTCCTGCTCGAGAACCCGGAGGTCTGCGACGGCCTCGACAATGACTGCGTCGATGGAGTCCCGCTGGATGAAGTGGACTCCGACGCCGATGGATACGTTGCGTGTGAGTCCTGGGTGGGCGACGCCGGTTCGGTGATCGGCGGGGGAGACTGCGACAGCGAGGCCCCCCTCTCCTGGCCCGGGGCACCCGAGCAGTGTGACCTTGAAGACAACGACTGCGATGGGACTGTCGATGAGGGCGTCGATGCGGACGGCGACGGCGACGGCGTCACTCCGTGCGAGGGCGACTGCGACGACCTGAGCTCAGCGGTCTTTCCTCAGAGCCCGCTCTGGGAGGGGCCGACTGACCCAGACTGGGACTGTTCGGGGGACCGCCTGAAGCCGCTGGGGTGGGCGACGACTGTTGTGGACGCTGTGAGTGGCGATGACGAGGTCGGTCGCGCGGTCGCCGGAGGCGGTGACATCGACGGGGATGGCCTGGCCGATGTTCTCGTCGGGGCGCCTGGGTTCGAGTATCTCGGGACTCCTTGGGGCGGCAGCTTCGCGTTCTTTGGCGCCTCTCTGGGCGGCCAGTCCTTCGTCGATCTGTCAGGCGCTGACGCAACCCTCCTTGGAGGCCGGGATGGCACATCCCGCGCTGGGGAGAGGCTCTCGGCTCTCGGCGACATCGACGGCGACGGGAAGAGTGAGTTTCTGACCGCGGCTCCGTCTGGCGGCTCCGTGGTGGACTTGTGGCCGGGAGACCAGATCGCGCCCGGGGGAACGTGGGACGGGAGCATGAGCCTGGCTTGGTTTACCGGTGAAGGCTTGGACGAGGGCGCGGGGTCGGGCCTCGCATCAGCTGGCGATGTCGACGGCGACGGGGTGCCGGAGATCCTGGTCGGCGCTCCTCAGAACTCGGAGGCTGCCAGCGATGCCGGCAAGGCCTACCTCATCCTCGGGGCGTCGATCCTCGCGGGCACCCAGGCCAGTTCCTGGAATGCGTCGCTGAGCGATGCCGACATTGCTATCGTCGGCGCTGCGGCTGGCGACCGGCTGGGCACCTCTGTCGCCGGAGTAGGCGATGTCGATGGGGATGGCCTTGACGACTTCCTCTTAGGCGCACCCTTCGCAGACGACGGCGCGGCTCCCAATGCTGGCAAGGCGTATCTGTTCCTGGGCAGCAGCCTCTCGGCTGCGTCCAGCCTGACCGCGGCGTCCGCGGACCGTGTCTACGTGGGGGCGAGCGGCTCGCGCGCGGGCGACACCGTCGCGGGCCTGGGCGACATCAACGGGGATGGCTACTCGGACTTCGCCATTGGGACCGGGATCGGTGGAAGAGCCTACGTGGTGCTCGGCAGCCCCACGTCACCGTCGGCGGTGGACCTCCCTTCGGCCGCGGCGGCGACGGTGGAGACGGGCTCCGCCGAGCGAGTCGCCGTCTCCGGCGCTGGCGACGTCGATGGGGACGGCATGAAGGACCTGCTTCTGGGCCGACCGGGGTGGCAGCAGACTGGAGGCGCGGCGCTGGTTCTAGGCTCGACCCTCGCCGCCGGAAGCCTCCTCCAGTGGGAGTCCTCTGACGCGCTGTTCGTCGGAGAAGCCGCCGGCGATCTCGCTGGTTTCTGCACCGCGGGCGTCGGCGACGTGGATGGCGACGGTCGTGACGACCTCATGTTTGGGGCGCCAAACAACGGGTTTCTGTCCCCCGGGGCGGGCCGAGCCTACTTGTTCCTCAGCCCGTTCTAGGGCCCACCCCCACCTACCTTCCCAGCACGACCTGCACGACCCCGCGCAGATCGAAGAACCGGCCGAGGCTGCCGAACTCGACGGACGGCCGGATGGCGACCGGCGCGTCACCGAGGCTGATCTCCACGCCCGCGCCGGCCAACACGCCAGGGAGTCCGGGCAGTTCGTGGCTGCTCGCGTTGCCGATGCCGACCTGCACTCCGAGCATGAAGCGTGGCCGCACCGCGTCGCCGAAGCGTAGGACCGCCGCGGCCCCCAGGACGGGGAGGAGCGAGCGGCGCATGGGATCGGCGACCTGACCGTCGGGCGCCTTCGCGGGCCCGCTGCCGGCGAGACGGACGAGGAAAGCGCCTCCAATGGGAACGGGAGACATCACGGTCGCGTCCAGCGCGAACCCTCCGTACGGGAAGGCGTCTCCGGCTGCGGCGAGCAGCTCGAACGACCCGCCAACGCCGAGGGAGAACCGGGGTTTGGCTGGCTCCTTGACCGCCCCGCCGGTCGCGCGCTCCAGCTGACGGACGCGGCGCTGCGCGTCGGTCCACAGCGTCGGAAAGCTGGCCTGGTTCTTCTCGTTGGCGAGGAAGCGCTGGTGGTCCTCCAGCGCGCGCCGCTCCTGCCCCGTGCACTGCAGGAGCAGCGCGCGCCAGTACAGCAAGTAGCTCGCACCGGTCTGGTCGTAGACCTGAGAGAGCCGGGTCAGCACGGGAACGACCTGGCGCATCGCTTCGAGGCTGCTGGTCGTCGCGCCGGCGGCGACCTCCGCGCAGTACTCCTGGTGGAACTGGTGCGCGCGCATGGCGCTCTCGGACGCAGAGCTGGCGTGGGCGAGCGTGGGGACCACAAGGAGGAGGGTGGCGAGAAACGCCAGACCGACGCGGCGGACGGCGCCTGAATCACGAGACCGCAGGACTCCGAGCAGCAGACCGACCATCAGGAGCGCGAGCCAACCTGGGTGGCCCGGCTGCTGCGAGCAGCCGATCACGAAGCCCGGGGCCTCGATGTCGTCGTTGGCGGGCTCGGTGTCGTCGTCGTCGGCTGCGGTGCTGTCGTCGTCGTCGCCGAGGCCCTCTCGACTGATGCTGATGGTGGTCGCCCCGCTCAGCGTGCCGTTGATGTCGCGGCCTCGGATGCGGAGGAACCAACTGGCGCCAGGCTCCAGGGCGAGGCCTTCTGCCTCGGTGTCGAAGCTGACCATGCCACTGCTATCGCCGGGGAGCTCGAGGATGGTGGCGTCGGCGAAGTCGTCGTCGGTGTCGATCGTGAGCAGGTGGTCCACGACTCCGCCTTCGGGGTCCAGCGACTCAGTGACACGTAGGAGCGGCGACGGCTCTTCCACCGTGGATCCGTCCGTTGGCGACAGGAACGTGGGGGTGCTCGGCGCCCCGTCGACGGCCCCGTAGCCGAAGCGCTGAGACTCCGAGAACGCGCCGCTGCGTCCCGCGAGGTCGGTCGCCTGAACTCGCCACTTGTAGAACGTGTTTCCGACGAGGGCGACGTCTACCTCCCAGGACTCTTCGCCGCCCGTGCTGTCGGCGACGCTGGCCCCGCCGAGCAGCACGTTGGCGGCGTCGAGGATCTCCACGGTGTAGGTGAGCGGCGTCGTCTCGGGGCTGACGGCATCCTCCCAGACCACCGAGAAGGGGCCGATGTCGAGCACGGCGCCGTCGAGTGGAGCCACCGGCGACGGAGTGCTGGGCGCGAGCCCGGCGGTGTCCACCACAAAGCTGACGACCTCGCTGTCCGGCCCATCCACGAAGGCGTCCGAGGCAGACGCGCTCCACCAGTACTGCGTGTCTTCGTCCAGGGGGGAGGGGAGCAAGAGCGAGGTGGCTCCGGTCGCCTCGGGGATGTCGCCCTCGGAGAACACCACACCTGTGGCGCCGGCGCTGTCGTACAGCGTGAACGTGTACGTCAGGGCGTCGCCGCCGGGGGACGTCGCGTTGCTGACCTGCAGGGTGGGCGTATCGGTGTTGACGTAGACGCCATCTGCGGGGGCGAGCGCCGTCGGGGACGATGGGCCGTCGGAGACGTAGGGGTCAGTGCTGCCGGCGTATTCGTCGGCGTTGGTGCGCCCGTCAGCGTCGGGATCGTCCACGCTATCGCTGGGGTCGAGGGGGTCGAACGGCGGGGACTGGGCGAGCTCCCAGTCGTCGGGCATGCCGTCGCCGTCGTCGTCCAGATCTACGCAGTCTGGAAGTGCGTCGCCGTCGGTGTTGACAAAGCCGTCAACAAGGTCGCCGTCGCAGTCGGAGTCCACGTTGTCGCATAGCTCGGGGGCGCCGGTGTAGATGGAGCTGTCGGTGTCGCTGCAGTCGCTCGTGTCCGGGTCGCCGTCGTCGTCGTCGTCGGTGTCGACGCAGTCCGGGAGCGCGTCGGTGTCGCTGTTGATGAAGGTGTCCACGAGGTCGCCATCGCAGTCGCTGTCGACGAAGTCGCAGGCTTCAGGTGCGCCGGGGAACACGGTGTTGTTGGTGTCGTCGCAGTCGTCGTCGGCGGTTCCGCTGATGCCGTCCGGCCCACAGACCGAGGCGGCGTCGCTGTCGAGGTTGAAGCCCTCGTCCGCGGAGGAGTCGCAGTCGTTGTCGATGAGGTCGCAGACCTCGGTCGCGCTGGGGTTCACGCCCGCAGCGGCGTCGTCGCAGTCCGCGGCCGGACCGTAGGTGGAGACGCATCCGGCGTCTGCACTGGTGAACGCGCCGTCCCCGTCAGCGTCGAAGTCCTCGTCGGTGGAGGCGTCGCAGTCGTTGTCGACGGCGTCGCAGACCTCTGGGGCGCCCGCGTAGATGGTGGAGTCGAGATCATCGCAGTCGGTGGAGTCGGGGTCGCCATCGTTGTCGGAGTCGAGCGGAGCGATGGGGACAGAGACGCCGCTGATCCCAGCGGGGGAGCCGTCGAGCGTCAGCGGGACGCCCATCCCAGCGTGGCTCAAGAGGGTTCCCTCAGAGGGGAGGTGGTCCAGGCCGAAGCTCGTGAACCCAGCGGCGACGGCTCCGGTGCTGACGTTCGCGACGACGAAGTAGTCGGTGGTGGAGCCGAAGGGCGCGCTCGCCCCCGCGAGCCCCACTGGAGCGGTGAGGGTGAGCTCGCCTGCCGCGAGGGCGAACGAGCTAGCGTCGGTGACGAGCACGTCGCTGGCGGTCAGGACTCCGTCGCCGTCATCGGCCCAGATGGCGATGCTGTCAAAGATGCTGTCCGCGTCCGGGTCCGAGAGTGGGACTCCGGCGCCGTCGTGTAGGAACAGCGCGACGGAGCCGAGCTCGATGTCGAGGTCTCCCGTGCGTCCCAGCGTGTGGTCCGCGGCGAGGCTGAGGACCACGGCGCCCGCGCCCTCCTCGATGCTCAGGGGTGAGGCATCGGTCGTCGTTGCGGCGGCCTGCTGAAGGAGAATCGGAGCCCAGCCATAGCCCTCGACGCTCGACGAGTCGATGGCGTAGTAGACGTCGAGGACGCCGTCGCGGTCGATGTCGCCGAGCCGGGCGGACTCAGCGCCGCTGACGCTCTTTGTGATGGTGGTCCAAACGGTGCCGTTGAGCTCGTTCTCGTGGACCACAACGGCGTTGGACTGCGTCTGCACGACGTCGATGTCGCCGTCGTGATCGACGTCGGCGAGGTTGGTGCGCGAGCCCGTCGAGGAGAAGGTGATGAGGGTCGCGGCCCACAGGCCCGAGGTGTTGTTGGGCGCGCCGGGGTTCGTAAACAGCTCAAGGCCGTTGCTGGTCTCGCTGACGATGTCGAGGTCGCCGTCGCCGTCCAGATCGGCTAGCTCGATGGCGCTCAGACCGACCCGGGAACCAGGGGTCGTGATGTTGACGGCGGTCCAGTTGGCCGAGACGCTGCGGAGCCAGATGAGGCCGCTGACACCGGCGTCATTGTGGGCGAGCACGATGTCGAGTGCGCCGTCGCCGTCCACGTCCCCGACAGCGACGTCGTTGGCGTTGGATGCGTAGCTCGCGGCGATGATGCTCGACCACGAGGCGCCGTCTCCACCGTTTGCGAGGAAGACGACGTTGCCAGAGTTGTAGCCCTGCAGCAGGTCGATGTCGCCATCGCGGTCGTAGTCGACTGCGACCGACTGCCGGGCTGTCGACGTGGTGGCGATTACCTGGTGGGCGAGGAACGCTCCCGACCCATCGAGGTCGTTGGGCACCCACCGCGTGGCGTCGGGGCTGAAGTTCGCCACGGTCACGATGTCTTGGTCGCCGTCGCCATCGATGTCTGCGGCGAGGGCCTCTCGACCCGTGTTCAAGCCACTCGTCACGGTCACTGCTGCGCTCCAGGTCGCGCCATCGCCGGAGGTATTGAGCGCGTAGAACGCGGTGCCCTGGCTCCCGGAGAGATCGTTGAGCCCGACGGCGTCGAGGTCGCCGTCGCCGTCGAGGTCGGCGAGCGCGCCGGGCTGGGTGTTGTCGAGGCCGGTGGTGATCGTGGCCTGCGCACCAAAGCTCGCGGTGGAGTGCACGGTCTGGTTGGCGTACCAGACGAGGCCGAGGGTCGAGTTCGCGCTGCCGGTCACGATGTCCTGATCGCCGTCTCCGTCGATGTCGGCGAGGATGGGGGAGCGCGCGTTGAGCAAGGTGGAGGTGACGGTGAACGCAGTCCAGCCCGTCGCGGCTCCCTGATTGTCGTAGATGACGATGTTGTCGTCGTTGGCGACCAGCAGGTCGAGGTCGCCGTCTTGGTCCACATCGTCAACGGTCACGTCCTGGGGGTCTGGGACCACAGCGGCGATGGTCGTCGCCGCTGACCAGGAGGTCCCGTCGCCGTTGTTGGCGTACCAGGTCAGGTCGTCGCCAGAGCCTGCGGCGAGCACGACGACGTCGGCGTCCCCGTCCTGATCGACGTCGCCGAAGCGGCAGGCGAACGGGGCGTCCGGCGTCGCGATGGTGACTACGGTGAAGTCGGCGGGGTTGGTCTCGAGATCGGTGCCCAGGCTCAGCCCCACGTGCACGCCGTTGGACGCACACACGAGGTAGTCGCCCAGGCCGTCCCGGTTGGCGTCGGTGGCGTCGGTGGCGGAGCCGAGCGGGCCGGGTACCGTTCCGTTGAACTGCTGGTTGCTGGTCCCCCACGAGCTGCCCGTCGCCGCCGTGACCCAGGTGTCCCCGTCCTTGAACCCGACGATGTCCAGATCTCCGTCGCCGTCGGCGTCGGTGAGGACGGAGGTGCCACCGTTGACCGAAGGTGACTTTGTGAACGAGGTCCCGGCTCCGTTGTTCGCGTAGGAGGCGGAGTCGTAGAAGGTGCCGACCATCACATCGAGGTCGCCGTCGCCCTCGTTGTCGTGCAGGTACACGGTGCCTTGGGGGCCGCCCGGAGCTCCTGAGTTGAGGGTGGACCCCAGCGTCCATGTCGCGCCGGTCGCCCCGTTCAGGAAGACGTCGGCGGTTGTGCCCTCGGTCGCGACGACGAGGTCGGGATCTCCGTCAGAGTCGAGGTCGCCCGCGGCGAGCATGGTCACGTTGCCGCTGAGCATTCCGATGCTTTGCGCGGCCGCCCACGTGGATCTCCCGCGCGAGCGCGCTCAACGGCGCCACCGCGAGCGCCCCCGCCCCAACCAGAACCATCCACCTCATCACGTCTCCTCGTCCCCTCAGTACGCAGGGTAGGGCAATCCGGAGGCGCAGGTCCCGTCCCCGCGATCGGGATGCTGAGCGACGTTGTCGGACGGCTACCACGGCGACAGCGTGATCGCCACCGCACGCTTCGCAAGGCAGCCTGCCGGTTACCAACAACCAGGTCGTCCCTGCCATCGCCATCCTGGTCGAGGACAGCCAGAGTCACAGGCCAGGGTGCCAGGTCGAAGTTCAAGGTTGCGGCGAGCGCGGCGTACCGCTGGAGCCTCGCGCAGGGGTATTCGGACTCTCCGAGGCGCCGCACGGGAGCATCCAGCTTCACGACCCGGGCAGGGTCTCGAGGGCGCCAAGGCGAGGGCCGTGTTCGACGTGCAGGTGCATGGGTAGCCGATAGAGTGGGCGGATGAACGGACCCACTTCTCCACGACTCCTCGCTCTCGTTCTTGGGATTGCCGGCCTGTCAGCCTGTCCAGGCAGCGGGGACTTCGACGGCGATGGTGTGTCTGATCGAGAGGACTGTGCGCCTGAAGACCCGCTCGTGCACCCTGGAGCGACCGAGTCTTGCGACGAGGTGGATAGCGATTGTGACCAGTCGTTCGCGGATGAGTTCCCGGACCTTGACTCCGATGACATCCCCGATTGCGTCGATCCCGACGGTGACGGCGATGGCTTCGGCTCGGATGACTGCGACGATTCAAGCGCGGCCGTCAACCCGGGGACACAGGAAGTCTGCGATGGGCTCGATACGGACTGCGACCCAGAGACTGCCGCTGCGGGCGGTGAGACCGACGAAGACGGTGACGGGCTCATCGCCTGTGAGGACTGCAACGATGCGGATCCGAATCTGGGCTCTCCGAGCACCGACGCGGATTGCGACGGAGTGGTGACAGAGGATGACTGCGACGACACCACCGCCGACCTAGGTAGCCAGTTGCTGGACCTCGATTGCGACGGGTTCGAGGCGGGGGACGACTGTCGGCCGGGCGACCCGGAGGTCTATCCCGGAAGCAGCGAGGCCTGGGAGTCGCCGATCGATCTGAGGGACGTCAACTGTGACGGAAGCGCACTCAACTGGCTCTCGGATGCTCCCACGGTGTTGGATGGCGAATCCACCGATGGGTGGTCCTTGGCAAGCGGCGACGTCAACGGCGACGGCGTTGAGGACCTCCTGGTGGGAACAGCACGCGGCGCCGCCGTGCTGCGGTTCGGGACGACCGAGCCGTCGGGGACGGTTCCGATCCCAGAACTCGATGTCGAGTTCACTGACAGCGGGGTCAGCGGCTTTGGCTTCAGCGTCGCCCTTCTCGACTACAGCCTTGATGGCATGAAGGACGTGGTCGTCGGTGCCTCTGCGTCGAGCTCGTACGCGGGAAAGGTCTATGTGTTCGGGTCGGGCGCCTTTGGGGGCATATCCGCGATCACGTCGTCGGATGCCGACGCGGTCCTTGTAGGTGAGACCTCGGATGATCAAGCAGGGTGCGAGGTCACGAGCATCGGTGATGTTGACGCTGACGGACGTGACGACCTCCTCGTGCTCGCGCGCCTGAACCCGGACGGTGCTGCGGCAGAGGGGAAGGTCTATCTCGTCCCGGGTTCGGCGCTGGCGGCTGGCGGCACTCTCTCTCTCTCCACGATGCCAATTCAGTTCACCGGACTTGGGGGACAGAATCTCGGGTGTAGCGGACTGGGGTTGGGAAGGTCGATGACTGGCGCCGACATTGATGGGGATGGACTCCCCGACGTGATCATCGGCGACAAGAGTTCTTCGAGGGTCTACATCTTCTTCGCCTCCGGGCTCTCCGCCGGTTCGAGGAGCGTCGCTGATGCGGACGTCGTCATCGAGTCATCGGCGTATGAGTTCGGCGTGACTGTCGCCTCGGCAGGGGACCTTGATGGCGACGGCAGCGACGACCTACTGGTCGGAGCCTCCGGCGCTGTCGGGCCGGCGGGCGGTGATGGGGGAGCTCTGCTCTTTCTCGGTTCTACACTGCAGTCGGGCGGCCTGGTTGGTGACCTCGGGGCCCATTCTAGGCTGTACGCCACCGACAACTATGGGATCGGCACTGCGATCGCTGGGGGTGCCGACCTCGACGGAGACGGTACTGGGGACATCGCCCTCGGTTCGATGCAGGGCCCTCAGACCGATGGGCAAAGCCCAGGTCGCGTGTATTTGGTTTCCGGCCAGCGGGTCCTGCTCGGCGGCTTGATTGATCTGCAGAGCAGCTCGGACTGGCTGTTCGTGGCCGGCAGCGTCGCGAGTCGAGCGGGGTACCTCGTGCACTTCAGCGACGCCAACGGCGATGGCTCCCCGGACGTGATCGTCGCAGACAGCGGATCGGGTATCGGTCTGGGGGATGTCTTCCTGATGCTCAACCCGAAGTGAGGCGGGAGGCGAGGACTCAGGGCGCCTCGCGAGCCCTTCGCCCCCATCTCACAGTCCCTCCACCTCCACCACCAGCCCGCTGTGGTCGCTCAGCTTGCGGCCGGCCTCGTTGGTGCCCTCCCACGCGGCGGCGATCCGGGTTCGCGGTAGCCATGGCTCCGGCACCACGATGTGGTCGATGGGTGAGTGCTGGAGCGCACCCGGGGCCAGCCGGTCGTACTCGGTCGCGCAGCCGAGACCGAGCTCCGCGAGCCCCTCCCGCAGCGCCGCCTCCCCCCGCTTGGTGCCGTAGTAGCGCGGACCGCCCAGGCTCATGTTCAGGTCGCCGGCCACGATCAGCGGGACGTCGGGGCCCAGGTCGGCGCGGATCGCCCGCCACTCGGCGAGCTGAATCTGAAGGACGCGGTCCTGCTCGGTCCAGTTCTTCGCTCGGTGCTCGCCAGGACCAGGGTCGGAGTGCCACGGCAGCACCGTTCCGTACACCGCGACCGGACCCATCGAGGTCTGCACCAGCGCGGCGACGGTCCGAACGGGGTCACGAACCTCGATGCGTGCAAGCACCTTTTGGCGGCTCCAGATCGTCGTCCACCGCCCTCCTGCTCTGCCCGTGGGGCGCTGTTCGGTCGACACCGCGACGTGGGTCTCCGACAGGTCCAGGTCGTCATGGGTCTCGGTCAGAACCCAGATGTCGGCGGGCACCTGCTGCAACCGAGCGAGACGCAGAGCGTTGCGGTCGGCGCCCGCGGCGTACTCCACGTTCCACGTCCCCACGGTCAGCTTGTCTGTGCTCATCACGCCCCCCTTCCGCACCTTGCAATCACTCGTCCTCGCCGCCCTGCAGGATGCGCGCGACCGCGTCCTGCAGGTCTGGCGCGGTCCACGGCTTTTGAAGGAAGCCCGCCAGGCCCTCGCCGGCGAAGCGAGCGGTCGTGTCCTGTCGGTTGTAGCCGCTGGAGAGCAAGACCCGGATGTCGGCGCGGATCGCGCGCAGCGCCCGCAGCGTCTCCTCGCCGTCCATCACCGGCATCGTCAGGTCGAGCAGGACCAGGTCGATCTCGTCGCCGCGAGTGGCAAAGATGTCCACCGCCTCCTGCCCGTTGGCGGCGCTGACCGTGCGGCAGCCCGCGCGCTCCAGCACCAGGCAAGCGATGGTCCGCACCGGCTCTTCGTCGTCCACCACGAGCACGAGCGCATCGGTCGGTGCCAGGGCCGCGCCGACCGCGCGCATGCTGGTCGTGGTCGCCAGCCCGGGGTGGATGGGGAACAGCACCTTGATCGTGGTGCCCTGACCAGGCTCGCTGCTCACCTTGATCGCGCCCTTGTGCCCGCGCACGATGCCCAGCACCGCGGCCATGCCCAGCCCCCGCCCCGTCTTCTTGGTCGTGAAGAACGGGTCGAAGAGGCGCGCCTTGACCTCGCGCGTCATCCCGCCGCCGGTGTCCGAGACCTCGACGAAGACAAACTCCCCGCCGGGGATGCCGTCAGCCAGCCAGTAGCGCGACAGGGAGCCCGTGTCGGCCGTCTCGCGACCCGTGCGGATGCCGATCGTGCCGCCCCGTCCCTTGACCGCGTCCGCCGCGTTCGTCACCAGATTCATCACCACCTGCCGCACCTGGGAAGCGTCCATCTCGACCGGGGGCATGTCGGCGGAGATGTCAAAGCGCAGCACCGCGCCGGCCGGCAGGGAGACGCTGAGCAGGCGCGCCATCTCCTCGACCAGCTCCGACAGGTCCAGGTTCTCGATGACGAAGCGACCCTTGCCCGAGTAGGCGAGCATCTGGCGGGTGAGCTCCGACGCGACGCGCGCTGTGGCCTCGGCCTGCTCCAGCAGAGGGCGCAGCGGCGAGTCGGCCGGCAGATCGAGCAGCGCGAGGCTGGTATTGCCCATGATGCCGGCGAGCAGGTTGTTGAAGTCGTGCGCGATGCCGCCAGCCAGCACGCCCAGGCTCTCGAGCTTCTGGGTGTGCTGCATGCGCCGCGCGATCCTTCGCCGGTCGCGCTCCGCTTTCCGACGCTCGGTGATGTCGAAGAACCCGACGCCGACCAGATCGTCGCCAAGCCAGCAGCCGCGCGCTGCGTAGACCCGGGATCCGTCGGGCGCGCTGAACTCGCCCAGGTTCGTCGCGCTGTCGACGCCGAGCAGGGGGCGCAGCCGGGTCGCGAGATCCGGGACGACGAAGGCCGGAGGATCCAGGGCGTCGGCGTGGTCGCCCGACAGCACGTCCTCTGCGGCCCCGTTCGATGCGATGAGACTGCAGCTCGAGCCCAGCAGGTTCCAGATGCCGATCGGCGCCTCCAGCGCCTCGAACAGCCGCGCGAACACCTCCAGATCCGTGGCGGTCCCCCGCGCCAGCTCCAGTTCGGCCCGCATTCGCTCGAACGCATCCGCGGACCTGCCCCGAGTCACCCCGCTTCTGCCCGTCCGGTGTCGGCGAGCTCCAGCAGCCACTCCACCGCTGCGTCGGCGTCGTTGAACAGCCGCGTGGGGTACGCAGGGCGGTTCAGACGCATGAACAGGTTGCCCATCATCCGCGTGATGGACGAGCCGACGATCACCGCCACCGCCTGGTGGAGCGCCGTGGCCTCCGGCGTCGTCGCGAGCGCGCGTGACTCGGGCGTCGACGAGCGCAGTCCCCGGATGTCGCTGAGCACCAACAGCGGCGCGTCCCCGCCGACCTGCCGGTAGGTCGCGAACAGCTCCAGGGTGTTCTCCTCGTTCAACTCCGCGCCATCTCGGCACACGAAGTGCACGATGCCGTCGCCGCGGAGCCGGACGCTGCCAGCCTGAACCAAACGCTCTAGATCACCCATCTCCCAAACCTCGCCCCTGAGTATGACAGAGGCGCGGTTTGGGAATGGGCCGTTGTGCGTTCCGCGCGCGCCGCGCTGCAGACGGCGCTCACGCCTACGACTTCTTCAAGAACTCGGTCTTGAGGAAGATGGCGACCTTGTTGACCTTGCCCTCGATGAGGCCTGGGTTGTCCCCCAGTCGGATGTTCTTCACCAGCGTGCCGCGCTTGGCGGTGAAGTTGGCGCCCTTCACATCCAGATCGCGGATGAGGGTGACGGAGTCGCCATCCCGCAGCTGCGCGCCGTTCGAGTCGACGACCGTCGGTTCCTCGTCGGGCTCCTCAGCCCCCTCCTGAGCCCAGGTCAGCACGTCCTCATCGATGTAGAGCTGCTCGAGCAGCTCCGCCGCCCAGCCCTCGTCGCGGAGCCGACGCAACAGGCGCCACGCCAGCACCTGCACCGCCGGCTCTTGGCTCCAGGCCGACTCCTGCAGGCAATACCAGTGCTTCGTGTCGAGGTCCGCTCCCTCGACCTGGGGCCGGCAGGTACCGCACAGCGCGACCGGCTCGCCGCGGCTCGGCACATCGAAGCTGGAGAGGGAAGCGGTGGCGCCACAGAGCGCGCAGAGCGTCGACACCGTCATCGCTCCGGCACCGCCCACGGAGCCTCCCGGAACCAGGGGCAGTCGGCCGTGGCGAAGCATGGGTCGTCGAGCAGCTCCTGCCCACCGGACGCCAGATACCAGGCCGCCTGCATCGTGCCGAAGGTGTTCATGTCGAACGCCGCCTCGGGATCCGGCAGCGCCCACCCGTGGGAGCCTCGCGGGTTCGCATAGATGATGCGCAGGCCCGCCGTGCCGCTGTCCGTCTCCACGCTGGAGCGCAGCGGCTCGTCCGATGGCGCGCCCGTGCCGTCCTGGCCGTTGTCCAGGTCCTCGGGATCGAACAGGACCGGGTTGCCGTCCCCATCCACGTACGGCCCCAGCTCCTCGTACCCGTGCACCACCTCGCGGTCCACCAACCAGCGGTCCACCGTCGTGCCATACCGGGGATCCACGGTCTCGATGGGCACGAACCCGCCGGCGCGGGCCAGGGCGATCCCCGTCGCGATGGGCACCACATCGTCGCCCACGGTCGGCATCACCAGCATGTTGCGCGCCGTCCCGCCCAGCGACTCGAACGGCTGCTTCACCCAGCGCGGGGCGTAGGCGATGGGGTCGCCCGCCTCGGACGCCATGCCCAAGATCTGCACCAACCGGCGGAACCGCGGGGTCTGCCGCGTCAGGCCGTTCCCCGGCGACAACGCCACCAGCGGCGAGCCCGCCTCCATGGTCAGGCCCTCGTAGACCTGCTCGGCTTCGAACGTGGTGATCAGGGCCACCTGCGCCCCGTCCGCGTCGCGCACCGTAATCTCGAGCAAGTCACCGATCCCCTCGTTGCCGGGGATGCTGTAGACATTGGGCCCGAGGGTGGGCCCGATGGGCATGCCGGCCGCGAGCCGCTTCTCACGCCCCGACAGCGCGTCGGCGGCGATGGCCACTCGGAACCGACCGTCGGCGGGGATCCCGCCCAGCGCCTCCTCCCCCGTGACGAGGTTGCGCACCAGGACGCTGCCACCGGCGGGCACATTGCCCAGCGTGCGCAGCGGCACCTGGACGGGGTCCTGCACCGAGATGAGCAGCTGCTCGATGCTCAGCCCACCCTGCTCGTTGGGCACGCCCACGATCAGCGGCGTCAGCAAGCGACCGATGACCGCCTCGCGGGGGCCGGCCAGCGACGAGCGCAGCAGCCCATCGCCGAGGCCTCCGCCCGGGATCATCGGCACCGCCGCGGCGATCTCCGGCGCGATGGCCGCCGCCACCGACACGTTGATGCCGCCCAGCGAGACGCCGAACATCGTCAACTGTGCGTCGGGCCCGCCGAGGTCGGGCGTGCCGTCGCCGTTCCAGTCACACGTCACCCGGTCCTCCAGCGCCTCACCCGCGGGCCCGCGCACCACCATCGTGCCCTCGCCGCACGCCCGCAGCGCCCGGCTGAACTGGCTGAAGTCGATGGCCGCCTGCCGCACGTTGTCTCGGGTGTGGAAGGGGTCGGCGACCCAGAAGTCCCCGCCGGAGTCCGCGAAGCCGTCGTTGTCCAGGTCCCGGTCCCGGGCATCCGAGAACGAGTCGACGATGGGCAGCAAGCCAAGGGCGTCGAGCAGATCGCTGTACTGGGCCAGATCCTCCGGCGCGAGCGCGCCGCCGTGGCCGGGGAAGTCGAAGCCGCACACCGCCATCCCGAGGCGATGGAAACCCCAGGCGAGCACCGCTTGGTGAAAGCGCGTGCCGCCCTGGCCATGCCCCACCAGCACGACCGGGTACGGCTGCTGGACCCCGGGGCCCGGTTGGGGCGTCATGCACGTGAACGGCACCCGCTGGGGCTGCGCCTCGAACAGCCCCGTGGCCGCTTCCACCCGCCACCACTCGTCGCTGTCGTTGTACCCCTCGTCGTCACGGTCGTAGAGCATGTTTGGCGTGGTGAACGAGCCGCCCACGATCTCTCCGCCGTAGATCTCGTAGATCTGGGCGAGCAGGCTGTCCGAGCCGCCGGGCAGCAGCCCCGCGCTCACCAGCGGCCCGATGAGCCGACCCACCGGCACGACGTGCGGGTCCCGGTCCAGCACGTCGTCCTGAAGCCACAGGGCCTCCTCGACCGCGGCGGGATACTCGGTCTCCAGCGAGGCGAACACCCCCTGGCCGTGGAGCCCGTTGCGCACCGCGACCAGATCATCCGTGGTCGCCGCGGTGGTGAATGACCAGGCGAATGCGATGTCCTCGGCACCCAGATCGAAGGCCGCCAGCCCGTCCAGGGCAGGCAGCAGCGCCTCGGTCTGCCGCGTGTGGTTGACCCAGTCCCAGGGGCTGCGCACGGGCGCCCCATCCTCTCCCACCAGCCGCTCGGTCACGATCACGGCGTAGGTGGTCTTCTCCCGCAGCGGCACGACGGGCCGCACGATCAGGGTGTTGCTCTCGCGCTCGTACCAGCTGAGCAGCTCGTCGCTGCCTTCGGGCCAGGTGTTGGGACGGTCGAGAACGCCGTCGTTGTCGGTGTCCTCGCCGGGGTCCAGCTCTCCATTGCCGTTCAGGTCTTCGTCGACGGTCTCGAACAGCAGCGTCGCTTCGTCCGCCCGCGGATCGTTTGTGTAGAAGCGCCCCCGGTCGGGCAGGTCGATGGGGTAGCGCCCCCCGCCGATGTCCATGAGGGCCGGCTGCAGGTAGCTCGGCGAGCCGGGGGTGACGTCGATGACGTAGACGGCGTCGTCCGCGAAGTCGATGTCGGTGCCGTGGCGCGCGAGGACCGAGTCCAGATCGAGCGGCGCCTCGAAGCCGACCATGATCGGCGCGAAGAGCCCGAATCCAGTGAGTCGGTTGGCCTTGGTGCGCAGATCGCGCTCATGCTGCGTCGGCGCGCTCTCCGAGAAGTTCAGGCGCAGCCCGGTGGCCGAGGTGACGTCCAGTCGAGACGCGAGATCGTTGGGGAAGGGGATCTCCGGCAGGGGCTCCGCGTCCCAGTCCATGGTGACCATCGGCCCGGCGCCGTCGGGCGTCGCCCGCAGACCCGCGCTGGGAGCGCAGCCCACGCCCACGGACACCGCGAGGAGGATGGAGGCGCGAGCGAAGGATCCGTGCAGGTCAGCGAGCATGGCCAATCGTGCCACACCCGGCCTCGATCACCGCCCCTTCCAGGGTACGAGCTTGTCCTCGACCTTCCGCAGCAGCAGGTCGAACGCGTAGGCCACCGCTCCGATGACGAGGATCCCGCTGATGACTACGTCGGTGGCGAGGAAGTCCTTGGCGTTGAGGACCATGAAGCCGAGCCCGGACTCCGCCGCGACCATCTCGGCCGCCACCAGCGTGGTCCAGCCAAAGCCGATGCCCACCCGCAGGCCCGTCAGGATCTCGGGCAGCGCTGCGGGCAACAGCACGTGACGAACCAGCTGCCACCGGCTCGCGCCCAGGCTGGCGGCGGCCAGCACTTGCTCCCGCGGCACCGCGCCCACCCCCGCGCGCGTGTTCAAGACAATGGGGGCGAAGACCGCGAGGAAGATCAGCACGATCTTCGCCGACTCCCCGATGCCCAGCCAGATGATGACCAGAGGCAAGTACGCCAGCGGCGGCAAGGGTCGGTAGAACTCGATGATGGGGTCGAACACGGCCTTGACCGGCTCCGAGATGCTCATCAGCACGCCGGTCGGTATGGCCAGCAGACACGCGATCCCGAACGCCACGAACACGCGCACCAGGCTGGCGACCGTGTGCTGCCACAGCGTGGAGCCGGCGAACCCGTTGGTGGCGAGGTTGCCCAGGGTCGTGACCACCCGCTCAGGGCCCGGCAGGAACAACGGCCGTACCCAGCCCTGCGACGTGGTGAGCCACCACAGCAGCACGGCGGCGAGGACGGTGGCCGCGCTCAGCGCCCGCACCGCGCGGGGTGACCAGCGGGTCCAGATGGGGTCGTCCTGCTCAGGCATCGGCGGCGTCCGGTCGGATCAGGCTGAGCACGTCTTCGCGCAGCTCGATGAACCCTCGGTCGGACTTGATGCTGCGCACTGGCTCCCCGTCGAGGAAGCGGCGGCAGAATCGGGGCTCATGGATCTGCAGGATGCGGCCCGGCCGCGGCGTCATCACGACCAGCCGGGTCCCGAGAAACAGCGCCTCTTCGATGGAGTGGGTCACGAAGAGGACCAGCTGGCTGCTGCGCTCCCACAGCCTGAGCAAGAGCTCCTGCACGGACTCGCGCGTGAACGCGTCCAGCGCTCCGAGCGGCTCGTCCATGAGCAAGACGGCCGGTTCGGCGGCCAGGGCGCGGGCGATGCCGACGCGCTGCTGCATGCCGCCGCTCAGTTGGTACACGGGGTGCGAGCGGAACTCCGTCAGGCCCACGGACTCGATGTGGCGCGCGGCGATGGCGTGGCGCTTGGCCTTGCCCACGCCGGCCAGCCGCAGCCCCAGCGCGACGTTGTCGATGACGTTGAGCCACGGCAGCAGCGCGTTCTGTTGAAAGACCACGCCCCGCTCGGCGCCGGGCCCGGTCACCTCGCTTCCCCGATGCAGCACGCGCCCCGCCGTCGGTCGCACAAAGCCGGCGGCGAGGTTGAGCAGCGTGGTCTTGCCGCAGCCCGAGGCGCCGATCAGCACGGTGAACTCGCCGCCCGCCAAGGTCAGGTCCACCGCGTCGAGCGCGTGGGTCGGAGCCGCTCCATCCCGGCCGGGATATCGCACCGAGACACCCTCGAAGACGACGCTCACTTCGCGGCGTTCGCGTACTGAGGTGCCAAGAACTGGGAGTAGTCGTCCAGGGCGGCGGGCACCTTGCGCTGCTCCACGAGGAAGCGGGACGTGTCAGCCAGGGCCGCGCCCGCAGCGGAGCTCTTGCCGCCGCCCAACCACTTCGCGGACGCCTGCTCGGCGGCGGTGGGGAACGAGTACTGCTTCAGCACGCCGACGACGCTGTCAGCCGGCGCCCCCGTCACCTCGGCGATGGCCTGCACCTGAGGGCTCGCCGGGGTCCACTGCGCACCGGTCACGCGCCAGTCCTCGTCCGCGGCGGCGAGGGTCTCAATGAAGGCAGACACGAACGCGGGGTTCTGCTCCGCGAACTTCGTATCGGCGACCAGGCCATCGAAGGTCGGGCGCCCCGAGGCGGCCAGCTCCCCCGACGTCACCAGCACATCGCCGTCCTTGCGCAGGGTGTCGAGCACGGGACTCCACACAAACGCCGCGTCGATCTGCTCCTGCTGCCAGCTCGCCGCGATGGCGTCGGGCTGCAGGTTGAGCACGGTCACCTTGGAAGGCTCGACGCCGGCCCGCTCCAGGGCGTAGAGCAGGTGGTAGTGGGTGGTGGACGCGAACGGAACGCCGACGGTCTTGCCCGCGAGGCTGTCCACCGAGGTCAGCCCCAAGGCCTTGCGGGCCACGAGCGCCTCCGCCGTGTCGATGGCTTCGACGATCCAGATGAGCCGCAGATCCAGGCCCTGGCTCAGCGCAGTGGCGATGGGGCTCGACCCGGCGACCGCGAGCTGCACATCACCCGATGCCATCGCGGTGATCACCTCCGAGCCGGAGCTGAATCGACGCCACTCGATGGTCCGGCCCGTCGCCTTCTCGAACGCACCGGAACGCAGCGTGGCCTTCCAAGGGTTGATCATCCCCTGATACCCGACCGTCACCGGCTCGCCCTTCGCCTCGGCCGCTCCGCTCCCCTGCCCCTGCTCGGCGCCCGAACACGCGGTGAGCCCCATCGCGAGGGTCCACAGGGCGGTGATCAAGAGAGCGCGCAGGGTCAGCATCGACGGGTTTCCTCTCCGAGGGGCCCGCGACGGCGAGCCCTTGGCCACCGGAGTGTCGCACGTCGTGTTTGCGGGGTCCGTGAGGCCGGCAAGCACGTCATACTTGCGGCCCATCAGGAGAACTCATGGCCTTCGAGCACGAAAAGCAGACCGCACAGCGCATCCTCTCGGGCCTCCAAGACGCTCGACTGACCACATCCCAGACGGCGAGCCTCGTCGCCGAGGCCGACCCGGCCCTGGTGTACTTCCTGTTCGCGTGGCTGAGGGCCCGGTATCCGTCCCATCACCCGGACAGCGACGGCGTTCTTGGACGCCTGGGCGCGCTCTGCACCGAGTTCCCGTCGGCCGCGAAGCGGGCCCACAAGGGGCAAGCTGACTCCATCGTCGCCTGGTTCGAAGAGGGGCACAGCTACCGCGACTACACCGGCGCTGCCTTTATCGAGCTGGTCGTGGACAAGCTCGAGAGCTGATCAGCCCAGCAGGGCCTGCATCTTGCCCAGGAGTCGCGGCAGATCCACCGGCTTGGTGTCGTAGTCGTCGCAGCCCGCCTCCAGCGCTCCGAGCTCGTCTCCTGCCATCGCGTGGGCGGACAGCGCCAGGATTGGAATCGCTGCCGTGGCGGGGTCCGTCTTGAGCTGCTTCGCCGCCTCCCAGCCGCTGAGCACTGGCAGCGACAGGTCCATCAAGACGATGTCCGGACGCTCTTGCCGGGTCATCTCGACCGCCTGCGCGCCGTCCACGGCGACCAGCATCTCGAAACCGCGGCGCGTCAGGCGACGCACGAGCATGTCCCGATTCAGTTCGTTGTCCTCGACGAGGAGGACCCGGGTCACCGCTGGCCTCCCTGCTTCGCGTGAGGCTTCCCTAGGGCTCGCTCCACCGCTTTGAGCAAGGCGTCCGTTGGCCCCATCGACTTCTGTAGGACCTGCTGCACCTGGCGGGTGAAGCGTGCGTGGTCGTTCGCGTCGAGGTCCTTGGCGGTCACCACCACGACCGGAACCGCAGCCGTCTCTCCCCGCGTATCCTCCAGCCGCGCGAGAACCTCGAAGCCGTCCATCTCCGGCATCATCAGGTCCAGCACGATGAGGTCTGGCGGGCCCGCGGAGGTCTCCACGAACTGCATGGCCTCGACGCCGTTCTTCGCGAAGTGCACCTCGTACCCGGCGTCCTTCAGCCGCCGCCCGGTCAGGTCTCGCGCGTCCGCGTCATCGTCCACCACCAGCACGCGACTCCCCGGGGCTCCCAGGTGCGTCTCCACGAGCGAGAGCAACGCATCGCGGTTCACGGGCTTCTGCAAGTACGCATCGGCCCCCACCGCCACCGCGAGGCGTCGCTCGTCCAGCACCGAGCACATCAGGACTGGCGTGTCCTTGAGCTCGGGCTCGGCGCGCAGCAAGCGCATGGCCCCCCAGCCATCGATCCCCGGCATCATGATGTCCAGAGTGACCAGGGCCGGGCGGTACTGCCGCGCGAGCTGAACGGCCTGCTCGCCGTCCCGCGCCGTCAACACGCGGTATCCGCCCTTCTCGAGCACGCGGCGGAGCAGTGAGCGAGAGACCGCATCGTCATCGACGACGAGGATGAGGGGACTGGTGGAGTCGAGGGCAGGGTGGCTGCCGCTGACGGGCGACAGACTGACCGATTCCTCCCCGCCAGCAGTCGGCGAAGGCTCGACGGCGGGGAGCACCACCTCCACCGTGGTCCCCTCGCCCGGCACGCTCTGGACCTCGATGGTGCCGCCCAGCAGGGTGACGAACTTGCGGGTGATCGCCAGGCCCAGCCCGGTGCCGCCATAGCGGCGGGTGGTGCTGGCGTCCGCTTGGACGAACGGCTCGAACACCTTGTCGAGCTGCTCGGCGCTCATCCCGATTCCGGAGTCGGCCACGGTGATGGAGACGCTCTGTTGGAGCCCGTCGGCCCACCTCCCTGTGACTGTGATGGTGCCGTTGGCTGTGAACTTGGCGGCATTGGCCAGCAGGTTCGTGAGGATCTGCCGCACCCGCACCTGGTCGCCGGTGACCGTGCCGAGCGCCTTGAATCCCTCGACGACGAGCGCGTTTCCGTTGGCCGCGAGGATGGGCTGCACCGTGTCTACGACCGAGGCGACCACGGTGTGCAAGTTGAGCGGCTCGAAGAAGAGATCGACCCGTCCCGCCTCGACCTTGGCGAGGTCGAGCACCTCGTTGATGAGCCCCAGCAACTGCCGGCCAGCGCGCGTGACCCGCGAGAGATCGGCGACGTACTGGGGCAGGGAGTCATCCTCCGCTTCCTCCTGCAGCATCTCCGAGTACCCGATGATCGCGTTCAAGGGAGTGCGCAGCTCGTGGCTCATGTTGGCCAGGAACTGGGACTTGGCGCGGTTCGCCTCCTCGGCTTCCTCTCGGGCGGCGACCAGCTCGGTCTGCAGGTCCCGGGTCACCGTCACGTCCCGGGCGATGGCGTAGAGCTTGCCGGTGCGCGGATCCGGTCCGGCCGTCCAGTCGAGCCAGCGCCAGCTGCCGTCCGGCGTCCGGTACCGATTCATGAAGTTGATGGTCTTGTGCCCCTGGGCGAGCTTGTCCACCTCGGCCAGCGTCGCGGGCACATCCTCGGGGTGCACGAACGAGAGGAACGGCTCCGCCTTCAGCTCTTCTCTCGACCACCCCAGGATCTCGGTCCACGCGGGGTTGAGCTCCTCAAAGTAGCCCTCGCCGTTCGCGATGCAGAGCATGTCGACCGACAGCGTGAAGAAGGTGTCGTAGCGGTTCGCCACAGTCATGGGGCCTCCGAGGTCGCGGGGATGTCGAACCAGACGGTGCCGCCGATCCCGCTGTCGTTGTTGCGTGCCCCGGTGCGGCCGCCATGGAGCTGGATGATCTCCCGGCAGATCGACAGGCCCAGACCCGTGGAGCGCTCCCCGCCGGTCGGGCGTCCCGAGCCACGTCCGTAGCGCTTGAAGAGCTGGATAAGGTCGTCGTCAGTGAAGCCTGGACCCTCGTCGATCACCTCGACCATGACGCCTTGATCGGTGCGGCGAGCGCGCACGACCCCGGAGCTGTCCAGCGGGCTGAACTTGATGAGGTTGGAGACGAGGTTGGCGAGCACCTGGCGAAGCAGTGCCCGATCTCCCTGCACCTGCAGCGGCTGCGCGAGATCGACGCTCAGCTCGATCTGCTTCTTGCGCCCCGACCCACCGTGCTGCGCCACGACGTCTTCGATCTCCACGGAGAGATCGACCAGGTCGCGCTTGAGTGCGATCGCCCCATCCTTGAGGGCGTGGAAGTCGAGGAAGTCCCGGATGATGCGGGCCATGTCGTCGCAACCGCGCAGGCCGAGCTCGAGGAGCCCGCGGGACTGTGCGTCGAGCTCGGACGTCTCCAGGACGAGGTCGAGCGCGCCGGTGACCCCGGTCAGCGGGTTCTTCAGGTCATGGCTGGCGATGCTGACGAACTGGTCCTTCATGTCGTGGTAGCGCTTGAGCCGCAGCTGGCTCTGTACACGCGCCCGCAGCACCGCGTACTCAAAGGGCTTCGTGACGTAGTCGTTGGCGCCTCGGTCCAGCGCTTGCACCACGCCATCGATGGCGTCCACCGCGGTCACCATGATGATCGGGAGCTTCGCCGGACCCCACTTCGCCCGGAGGATCTCGACCACCTCGATCCCGCTGAGCCCGGGCATCATCACGTCGAGCAGGACGAGGTCGAACGAGCCCTGCGACAGCGTCGCGATGGCCTCCTCGCCGTCGTTCGCCGTCACCACCTCGAACCCCTCGCGGGTCAGGCGGCGACGTAGCAGGTGGCGGTTTTCCTCGACGTCGTCGACGACCAGGATTCGCGCTGCGTCAGCGGCGTCACGGTGCTTTTGAATCGTTCGTCCCTCTCCAGGCGCTGCTTGCCTGAGGGGAGGGTACTAAGGGGCGCGGCTCGATTCAGCCCGGGGGAGCGCTCTCCTCCAGCAACTCCCCGTTCACGTGGATCGCGCTGAGGATCGTGGTGGCCTTGCCGAGCATGGCGCTGACCCCGCAGTAGCGAGTCTCGGACAGCTCGACGGCGCGGCGCAGCTTCTTCGTCGGCAGGCCCTCTCCCTCGAACCGGTAGGTGACCGTGACCGCTTCGAAGACCCGCGGGTGCTGTTCGGTCAGCGTGGTCTCGGCGGTGACGGAGAACCCGCTCGGCGCGACGCTCATCTTGCGCAGGATGGAGATGACATCCATCGCGGTGCAGCCGGCCAGCGCAGTCAACACCAGGGGCTTCGGCGTCGGCCCGAGCCCCTCGCCGCCGTGCTCCTCGCTCGCGTCGATGACGAACGAGTGACCCTCCAGTGAGGCGTCAAACGCCATTCCCTGCTTCCAAACCACGCTCGAGTCCACGGTGCACTCCTCGGTCCTGCTGCCCATCGTCGGGCGGCGAGGGAGACGCTATCGGCGCGGTGGGGGCGGGGACCTGTCGGATGTCTGGGGGCGGGGACGCGTCCGGCGAGTCCGCAGGTGATCGCGCGTTGCGATCTCTCAGTCGCCGCCGCTCTTTGAACGGCCCCGGACTCCAGCCTCGTCAGTCGGTCTCCCTCGCAAGGGGGGCCCGGCTTGGCTGGTGCAGTGCGCAGGGTGTCCTCGGGGGAGGTCATCGGGAGACCTCGGGGAGCGCTCCTCTACATGGAGGACGGCAGCCCGGAGGCACCCTGCGACGCCCGGCGCGCTACCGTGCCCCGTTCGGAGGACGGGAGCATGGACGAGGCCGACTACTTCGAGTGTGACAGCGGATCCCGCTTCATCCGGCTGTGGCAGTCCGAGAAGAAGGCGGCCCGCAGCGGGCGCAACCTCGCGGACAAGCTGGGCATGTCGCCCGCGACGGTGTCCTGCTCGCTGAACGAGGGCTCCGTGCGCCACTCGCCGTGGCCGCTCGACCGGCTCGACGCGCTCCTCGAGGTGATGAAGCTGACCACCCGGCTGTCGGACTTCCTGTGGCTGCTGCTTCGCCGCGACCACGCGGAGCATCTGCGGCAGCGGGCCGAGCTCACCCTGCGCATCGAGGCCGCCCGGAACTACGCGACCGGCCGCAAGATCGACAGCGATGAGGCTCGGCTGCTGTCCAGCTGGCACCACCTCGCCACCTTTGAGCTCGCCCACCTCAAGGGCCTCCCGGGCGACCCCGCTGCGCTGGCGAAGCTGCTGGTCCCGCCGGTCACTGAGGCCGCCATGGCCGAGGCCATCGACCTGAACATCAAGCAGGGCCTGATTCGGCGCTCCGGGGACACCCTCGAGGCAGTCGAGGACCACGTCTTGTCGCTTCCCGAGGACAAAGAGCAGGCGGCGGCTGTTCGGCGCACCATGAAGCGCTTGCATCAGTGGTACCTGCGGCGCGCCGTCGAGGCGCTGTCGGAGTTCCCCAGCGAAGAGCGCTTCTTCCACGCGGACTTGCTGATGGTGCCGGTGTCCGCCCGCGCCGAGATCTTCGAGCGCGTGGGCCGCTTCCACTCCGAGATGCTGCTTCTGGCCGCGCAACGCCGGGCTGAGGCGAGCCCGACTGATGAGCACGAGCTCGAGTTCATGGGGATCCAGGTGTTCCCCCTGAGCGAGCGGGTGCGCGGTGTGGAGTCGAGCTGATCCCTACCAGCGCACCACCACCGCGCCGCTGGGCTTACTCCCCGTACCCCGGGAACGCAGGCAGGGGCTCATCGCCCAGGCTGTGGAGCCGCAAGACCCGTCGGGGCGCGGTGCCCCGGCGATAGGCCTGCGCGCCGCTCCCCTCGGGAATGAGCAGCATCTCGGGAGGCCGGGGGAAGCGGTCCTCGCTGGAGCCCTGCAGCGCGTCCACGATGTGGGTCCAGCCGGGCAGCGCGGTGTGCCCGCCGGACTCACCACGTCCCAGCGCGACGGGTTCGTCCGAGCCGACCCACACCGCCACCGTGTGCTCGGGGGTGAAGCCCACGAACCAGGTGTCGATCGCGTCGTTGGTGGTCCCAGTCTTGCCCGCCCGGTCGAGCCCCTCGCGCCGCGCTGCCCGTCCCGTCCCGCGCTCCACCACCCCGCGCATCATGTCGAGCAGCTCGTACGCCACCCCGGGAGGTAGCACCTGGCGAGGTTGTTGGCGTGGCCAGGGCTCGTCGGTGCCGTCGGGCCGCACGACCCGGTCGATGAGGGTGGGCTCCACGGTGCGCCCGCCCCGAGCGATGGCGGCGTAGCCGGCGGCCATGTCGAGGATGGTGACCTCCGAGGCCCCCAACGCCAGCGCGGCGTCGGGCCGCAGCGCGCTGCGAATCCCCATCGCCTGGGCCGTGCGCACCACCCGCGGCGCTCCGACCTCCTGCAGCAGCCTCACGGCGGCGCGGTTCGAAGAGAACGCGAGGGCATCGGCGAGGGGAATGAAGCCACCGCTGATCGAGTCCCGGGGGCTCCACCGACGGCGGCCGGTGCGCACGGTGAGGTAGCTGGTGTCTACGAGATCTCCCCGGGACTTGCCTGCATGCAGCGCGGCGGCGTACACGAATGGCTTAAACGCGCTGCCGGGCTGGCGCAGGGCCTGCGTCGCCCGGTCGAAGCCGTCGAGCGACACGTTCCGACCCCCCACGACCGCGAGGATGCGCCCGGTGGAGTTCTCCAGCACCACCGCCGCGCCCTGAGCCCACGGGCGTGGGTCCAGGGCGACCACCCCATCCTCCAGCGCGCACACCCCGAGCACTGTGCCCGCCGGCAGCCGGTCCGCGCGCACGCGCCCCCCGAGCGCGCGCAGCGTCGCCCGCCGCTCCTCGGGCCGCAGCGCCATGGGGCCCGCTCCCGTGTCCAGGGCGTCCAGCGCGCCCCGCTTGCGGATGCGCGCCTCGAAGCAGTCGCCCACGCCCGTGCTCGGGGCCGGCCGCGCCGCCCACGCCTCCAGATCCGCCTCGCCCCGCACGCCGCCGAGCCCCTGGCGGTTCAGTAGCCCCCGCACCGCCAGCGCCACGCCTTGCTCGGCCAGCGCCTGCACCCGTGGGTCCATGGTGGTGTGCACGGTCAGCCCCGCCGTCGCCGCTTGAGCGCCGTACCGAGCTCGAACCTCTCGCCGCGCAGCCGTGAGGAACGACAGGCCGCCTTGCGCCACGGACTCGGCCGGAGGCACCACGACAGGAAGGGCCCGGGCCCGCTCCGCCTCCGTCGGGTCGATCATGGCGAGCGCCTGCATGCGCGCGAGCACGTCGGCTCGGGCCTGCCGCGCCTGCTGGGGGTGCTGCCGAGGGTTCCCGCGGGATGGGGCCTTGACCAGACCGGCCAGCAGCGCGGCCTGGCCCACATCGACGTGGCGGGCGGACACCCCGAAGTAGTCCCAGGCGGCGGCGTCGATGCCGTAGTTGCCGGCGCCGAGGAACACGTAGTTCAGATAGAGCTCGAGGATGGCGTCCTTGCTCAGCCGCTGTTCGAGTTGCCGGGCCAGCACGGCCTCCCGCAGCTTGCGCACAAACTGGCGCTCGTCGCCCACCAGCAGGTTCTTGACGAGCTGCTGGGTGATGGTCGAGCCCCCCTGCACGACCTCGCCGGCGGCGTAGTTGGCCCTCGCCGCGCGCACGATCCCCGGGGGGTCCACGCCCCCGTGCTGCCAGAACCGCTGGTCCTCGGCGGCCACGAACGCTGCCGGTACGTGGCTCGGCAGGGAGCCCAGCGGCACCCAGAACCGGCGCTCCACGTACAGGACGTCGATCTCGGCCCCGCGCCCGTCCAGCAGCCGCGTCGCTTGCGGGGGCTTGTAGTCCACGATGCCCTGCACGTCGGGCAGATCGCGCAGGACCATCCGCTGGAACCACGCCGCTCCTGCTGCCACCATGAGCAGCGCCGCGACCATGCCCCACGCCACCACCAGCAGCAGCAGTCTCCCGCAGGCGCGTGCGCGTGGTTGGCTCTCGGCGCTCGTGTTGATGGCGGTCCTCGGGTGTGGGGGCGAGCCCCATGATGGATCGTTGCGCACGCCGGCGTCCGACACCTGGCTGCAACTGCCGCCGCCACCGGGCACGAGGCCGGCTGCGCCCGTGGTCGCGCGGCCGCTGCTGCGCTTTGACGTGGGCGTGACGGCGGGGCGGCTGCGGCGCGGCGAGGAGTCCGCGGCGGTGGATGCGCTGAGCGTTGCGCTGTCTGCGCTCCCCGATGCTGTGGTGTGGGTCGACGGTGAGCCCGGGAGCGCGGCTGCGGAGCTGGCGTTCGTGGGGGAGGTGCGCCGGGTGTCGGTGGCGGCGCGGATCGAGCGCGGCTCGCTCGCGGCGCGGCTCTGTGATGCGGCGGGCGACTGCACCGAGCTGGTCAGCGAGTCGGCGACCGCGAGTGAGCGAGCGGGCGAGGTGGCGGCCCGAGCGCAGGCGTGGCTGCGGCTGGATCCGCCGGCAGAGTCGATAGATGTGGCGTCGGTGGCGGCGCACGGCTGGGCTCAGCTCCAGCGGCATCAGGGCGGCGACCTCGAAGAGCTGGCGGCGGCGTCTCCGGGGCTCGCTCAGGATCCGCGGCTCAGCGTGCTCATCGCCATGGCCCCGTGCTTCCGGGGACGGGTGGATGTGCTCTGTCTCGCGGCCATCCCCGAGCCACTTGGCGACCAGCCCGCGGTCCGACGCGCGCTGGCCGACGCAGAGCAAGAGGGGTCGGAGCACTACGTGACCGCCCTGGCGGCGTGGGCGCGGTCAGCGTCTGCGGCCGAGTCCGCCCAGGAGGCCCGAGACGCCGCGCTGGGCGCGGGGCGCTACGAGGACGCCCTCGCGATGGACGACCTGTGGCGCAGTCGGGGCGGCCGGGGGAGTCACGATCTGCGGCGCGCTCTGGAGGCGGCGGTGGGACGAGGCGAGCCAGCCGTCCCCCGGGCGAGCGTGGTGCAGTCGGCGCGCCGCGCGCTGTCGGCGGGGGAGGCGCGGGACGCGCTGGCGTTGGCGGAGAGAGCGCTGCGGGCGGAGCCGTGGCAGGCCGACGCCTGGGCGATCAAGACCCGTGCGTTGGCGGAGCTGGGCCGCATGTCCGAGGCCCACGCCGCGTTGGTGACGCTGGAGCGGGTGGATCCGCTGTCGTCCGAGGTCGTGATGGTGCGCCGGCTGCTCGGGGGCGGCCAGTGAAGGGCGCTACCTGCGCTTGACCACCGCGGCGGGCAGGTGCCCGGCCTGGATCTGGACCCCCTCGCCGATGACGTAGACGGCCGTTGGCTGATCGACGGTGCGGGTGGGGCTCTGCAGGCCTGGGGTCTCGGTCAGCGGCGTCGTGCAGCGCTCAATCCCCGGCCGCTGTTCGATGTAGATCCACTGCCACGCCGCCGCCTGTCGCTGCCGGGCCACCTCGTGGTCCGCGCGCTCCGCCAGGTCCGCCAGAGCACGGGCTCGCGTGCCCACCACCAGGGGGGCCACCGTCGCGGACTCCGCCACCGCCTGCACGCGCTGGTGCGAGACCCGAGAGGATTGGGCGGCGTCACGATGGGCCTGCCCGAACACCCTCGCTCGTGCGATCAGCGAGGCCACCGCAGGGTCACACGCGATGGGGCCGTCGAACCCCGCCGACTCCGCGAGCGCGTTCTGGACCAGGCCCAGCGCCTCGTGCACCGCGTCGGCTCGGGCCAGCCGCGACTCGAGCTCCGCCACGGCGACGTCCAGATCGGCGGGAGTCGCCGCTCCGAGGGCCAGCAGCCCGCTCAGCGCGAGCGCTCCCAGCTTCACAGCTCCGGCCCCAGCGGCACGATCTCGTTCCCGTTCCTGCCAAAGTAGCCCTGCTTGCAGTGCTCGATGTTGGACGCCTCGCCAACGCCGGGAAGCGCGCCGACCTGGGCGAGCCACCGCGAGATCGCCGGGTACTCCCACAGCATGCGCCGGTTGAGCCGGAAGCGGACGTAGTACACGGGGTCGAAGCGGAACAGCGTGGGGTAGAGCCGCAGGTCCGCCTCGGTGAAGCGCTCTCCGCAGAGGAACGCGCGCTCCGAGAAGATGCGCTCGAGCCGGTCGAGCCCCAAGAAGAACGCCTCGAACGCCGCTTCGTAGGCGGCCTGACTGTTGGCGAACCCGGCGCGATAGGCGCCGTTGTTGATGTCTCGGTAGATCCACGCGTTGTGGTGCTCGATCTGTGGGACCAGCTCGGGAGGCGCGAGCCTCATCCCTCTGTTGGGCCATCCCTCATCGAGCATGCGCACGATCTCTGCCGACTCGTTGCACACGATCTCGCCGCGCTTCTTGTCCCACAGCACCGGCACCGAGCCCTCGCTCGACCCCGCCGCCTCGTAGACCTCCTTGATGAAGGTGACGCCGTTGACCTCGTCCGCGCCGAAGCCCGCCACGTCGGGCCGGAACTGCCAGCCCCGATCTGGGTCGCGGCGGTAGAACAGCACTCCGAGAGATATGTCGGCCTGCAGGCCCTTGACCGCCCGGGCCAGCGCGACCCGGTGGCACCAGGGGCAGTTGTTGGCGATGTAGAGGTGGTAGCGGCCCGGCTCCGCTGCCTCGATGCGTCCCCGGAACCCCGAGCGACCGCGCACGAACTCGCCGGAGACTCCGCTGCTCGACCCATCGGCCACGCCGCCGGGCGCGGTTGGCACGGCGGTGAGACGCCATCGCTCGTGGGGAGCGAGCAGATCGGGCACATCCAGCGGCGCCAGGCCACGGGGGTTGAGGTCGAGCCGCTCGCTGTAGGCGGCCCGGGAGATGGCCCGCAGGTCGACCGACACCGAGGCCCGCGAGTGCACGTCCCGCAGCCACCCACCCAGGTGCGCAAAGTCCACGAGCCTGGTGCGGTTGAGCTTGTAGAGCCCGTAGAACACGAGGTCGAAGCGCACGAGCACGACGTACAGCCGCCAGTCCTCGTCGCTCGGCTCCGCGCCGCCCAGGAAGCGCTGGGTCGCCAGATCCGCGTCCAGCGCGTCAAGGGTCGCGAAGATCGCGCGGAACGCTGCCTCGTACTCGGACTGCACCACCAGCGCCGAGCTGGCTTCGATGCGCTCGTGCAGGGGATGGGGTGCGCCCGGGACTCCGAGTCGGGCGAGGTGGTCGGCGACGGTCTCGGTCATCGCCTGTTCATACACCGGCCCCAACGCAAACGCCCCGGCGGAGAGCCAGGGCGTCGCGTCGCGGACGGGTCCGCGCAGTCTCGGGACCGGCTACGCGGTCTGCTGGTCCGCCGCGCGCCGGGCCGCCAGGAAGAGGGCGCCGAGGCCGAGCACGGTGGCCGCCAGGGTCACGAGGCCGCCGATCCAGGGGATGGCGTAGCCGATGTGCAGCACCGCGAGTCCGGCGAACAGCATGCCCAGCGGCTTGCTATCACGGCCCATGCGGTCAAGCACGAGCTTGCCCACCGCGAAGGCGGCGATGTAGCGGGCCAGGAAGGTGGCGGGCACGTAGAGCGCCAGGGTCAGCAGCGAGAGCGGAATCGGCAGGACGAACAGGGCGAGGAAGACCGCCAGGACCGGCACTCCGAGCAGAATCGCGAAGCCGATGCCGAGCGAGACGGGGGCCTCGTCGTCGAGGACTTCGGCCGACTTGACCACCGCGCGGGGGAACAGCGTCATGAGCACGCCGCCGATGAGCAGCGAGGCGAGGAACATGAAGAGGTGCCAGCTGAGGTGTTCGCCGACACCGCCACCATCGTCGCTGCCGTCATCGACGTTGACTTGCTTCTCGGTCCAGGTCACGGCGCCGGTGGTGGCTTGGTCCGACACCGAGCCTCTCTTGGGAGCCTCGTACTGCAGGGTGCCGCCGATGCTCGCGCCGGGCCCCACGAGCAGGTCGGCCACTTCGATCTCCACGTCGCCGCCGACCGAGCCGTCGAGCTTGATGGTCGCGGCGCCGCCGAGGATGTTCCCGCCGATGGCGCCGTCGAGATCGAGCGTCGCGGCGCCGACGTACAGGTTGCCGCCCACGGTCACCCCCTCGGGGATGGTCAGGGTCTCGCCGACCGCGTAGACGTCGCCGCCCACGTTGGCCGAGATGAGCAGTGACTCTCCCGCCAGGAACGCGTCCCCCCCGACGGGGCCCTTGATGGTCACGTCACGACCGGCGCCGATGAAGTTGTCGAGCACCTCCCCGCGCATGGTGACCGACTCGCCGGCGCCGAAGATGTCCGGCGCGGTGGCGTCGATCTCCACCGCCCGGCCGCCCACGAACACGCTGCGGTCCGAGGCGCCACTGACGCTGGGGGTCGCGGGGGTGGGCTCCTGGGCGAACGCCGGAGCGGTGAGGGTGAGGGAGGCGACGAGGAGCGCGGCGGAGGAGAAGATGCGGTGGTTCATGGTCAGAGTCCTCAGTGGAGGGTTGCCCGCTCCGTGTTGCCCCGGTGCATTCCGCGGCGACACGAAGAACCTAAGGGGGCGGTTCGAGCCGCAGGGACAACGCCCGTCGAGTGGTCGCAGGGGCCGGTCGAACGGTCCAGTGGGCGTCCGCTGGGGCCGAGTGGTCGCGGAAAATGAGAGCTCCATCTCACGAGGAGAAATCGGTACTCTCGCGTACACCTGGGGGGAACCATGTCTTTCTCGAGAGTCGCCGTCGCCGCATTGCTGGTGCTCCTTGCGCCTGGTCTCGTACTGGCCGAAGGCCGGCCCAAAGAGGCCCAGCAGGCAATCCAGAACGACCCGGTCCTGTCGGCGCTCTCCGCCGAGCTTGCCCACCTGCAAGAGGGGCTCGGGGCGCTCGACCCCCCTCCGTTCTACATCGCCCTGACGGTCACCGAGACCCACAGTGACCGGGCGACGGGAGGCTTTGGCGCCATCACCGGAGCGGGGACTCACGTCCGGCGGTTCGTCACGGTGGATGTTCGGGTCGGATCGCCGAGAGTGGACAACACCCACCCGGTCCGAGGCCCGTGGGGTCGGTCACGGTCGAGCAGCGGGGTGGTCCCCATCGACAACGACATTCCCGCTCTCCGTCGTGCGATCTGGCGCGAGGCCGAAGCGGTCTACCGCACGGGGGTGGAACGACTGGGCCAGGTTCAGGCCAACGTGGACGTCAAGGCTGCCGAGGAGGACCAGACTGGAGACTTCGTCGCTTCAGCGCCCATCGTTCACCTCGACGACGTGCTGCCGCCGCGGCTCCTTGGCGAGGAGACCGCCTCGCAGTTGGCGGAGTGGAGCGCGCCGTTCGCGGTGCCCGAGTGGCTCTTCACGAACATCGTTGCTCGGTCCGCGACGACCGACACCCGCTGGTTCGTCAACACCGAGGGCAGCGTGGTTCGCACGTCCGATCGCTACGATCGGCTTCAGCTCTACGCCGAGGCGCTCGCGGACGACGGGATGCAGTTGCCCGCATACCGCGTGTGGTTCTGGAGGGCGCAGGGCGACGGCCCGGAGGCCGCAGATGTGGTCGCTGCGGTCGAGGACATGACGAGCATCCTCACGGCCATGAGGGACGCTCCGGTGGCGGAGCCGAGCACCGTGCCGGCCATCCTCAGCGGCAGCGCGGCGGGGGTGTTCTTTCATGAGGTGCTCGGGCATCGCCTCGAAGCGCATCGCCAGAAGGATGAGCACGAGGGTCAGACCTTTCGAAACCGCGTGGGTACACGGGTCACCAGCCCTGGATTGTCTGTGGTGTTCGACCCGACGCTCCGAGAGTTCGACGGCGAGGAGCTCTCCGGGTACTACTCCGTGGACGACGAGGGCGTAGGTTCGCGGCGGGTGGTGGCCGTGGACGACGGAATCCTGCGCAGCTTTCTCGTGGGGCGGCGGCCGGTGGAAGGGTTCATCGGCTCCAATGGGCACGGGCGCGCCCAGGCCGGCAGGCAGGCGACGGCGCGGCAGAGCAACATGCTGATCAGCGTGGCGGACCCCGTCTCCATGAAGGCTCTCGAGGCGCAGCTGATCGCCGAACTCGTCGCGACCGGCAAGCCATACGGCCTTGTCTTCGAGCGGGTACGTGGCGGGTTCACCCTCACCGGTCGCACCCGACCCAACTCATTCGAGGTACTCCCGACCGAGGTGTACCGGCTCTACCCCGACGGGCGACGTGAGCTGGTCCGTGGGGTGGACCTCATCGGGACTCCGCTTGCAGCCCTGCAACGAGTGGTGGCCGGGGCGGACGAGACCGGCGTGTTCCACGGGTACTGCGGGGCCGAGTCGGGCTGGGTGCCGGTGTCGGCCGTGGCGCCAGCGCTGCTCCTGTCCGAGATCGAGGTGCAGAAGAAGCCCAAGGAGCAAGAGCAGGCTCCGGTGCTTCAGGCCCCGCCGAGCAAGGGTGGTGCGTCGTGAGGGCCGGGCAGTGGTCGGGCGCCGTGCTTTCTGGGCTCATGCTGTTTGGGATCGCCCACGCCGCAGGGGGATCGACGGATCCCGTGATGACAGCGATGGACGCGGAGATCGACCGGGCCATGGCGGGCATGCCGTTGGGGGAGCACGCCGGTCCCTGGCGGGTCTCCATCGAGGTCACCGAGGTGCTTCACCGGTCCTCGGCGAGCGCCGAGTTCGGGGCCCTCACCGGGAGCACCACGGGGACCCTTGCGCCACGGAATGCCGTGATCGACGTGCGGGTCGGCTCGGCCGAGCAGGACAACACGCACTTCGTCGCGCCGTATGGGGCGAAGTCCGGGTTGGTGCAGATCTGGAATGGCCGGACGTCGCTGCCGGCGGGTGATCACGTGCCCGCCTTGCGTAGAGCGCTCTGGCTGGCGCTGGATGCCGAGTACAAGACGGCCGTGGAGACGCTGGCGCGAAAGCAGGCGGCCGGCGAAGGGCGGGGTGGCGGAACCGATCTCCCGGACTGGACGCCCCACGCCGCGCCGGCGCGCGCTGTGAAGGCGCCCATCGAGTTCGCCGGCCGACCGCTCGAGGATCTCGAGGAGCTTGTGCGAGCGGTCACCGAGGTGTGCGCGGGGGTTTCTGGACTCCTGCAGTGTTCCGCAAAGGTGGATCAAAGCCACTGGCGGCAGCGCTATGTCGACACTGACGGGAACCGCGCCGACTGGGAGACGGGGGGTCAAGAAGTCACGGTGTCGCTCGGGGCCCAGGCGCCTGATGGTCTCCCGCTGTTCGACGTGGTGTCGATCGGTCCCACGCCGACCGCCGAGCTTCCCGACGTCCGGGCCCTGACTGCAAGGGTCGGTGAGCGGGCCCGGGCCCTGGTCAAACGGCGCACCGCCGACCTGGCCCGGCGCTATGAGGGCCCCGTGTTGTTCGAGGGAGCCGCGGCGGCTGCGCTCGTCGGGCAGACGCTGGCTCCTCAGTTGGTGGCGACGCGCAAACCGGACGTCGACCCGACCGCGTTTCGTGAGCCCGACATCGTGGAGAGCCCATTGCAGCATCGGGTGGGCCGGCTCGTTCTGCCGGACTTTCTCTCCGTCGCCGACCAACCGTCGCTGACCTCTTGGAGCGGCTGGGTCTTTGTGCCGAGCCCTGCCCTGGACAGGGAGGGGACCCCAGTGCGGGACATCACTCTCGTCCAGAACGGATCGCTCAAGCGGCTCCTCGGCACCCGAGCCCCTGCGCGCGGCCTGCAAAGCCCCACGGGGCACGCGCGGGCTGGGGCGGATGCGGCGTACCGCCTCGTGGTCACGAGTCGAAAGGGGAAGTCGGACAAGGCGCTGCGCAAGCTCTTGAGCCAGCAGGTCGCAGCTGAGGGCCTCGAGTACGGGATCGTGGTCACCCGGCTTGCGCCACGGGGCAGCAAGCCCCGGGACTCCTCGATGGTCAGGTTCTCATCTGAGCCCACCGCTGCGCTGGGCGTGAACACCGTGGTGGAGGCCTACGCCCTGTACGGCGACGGCAGGCTGGTCCCGCTGCGGGGCGTGGAGCTCCCCGACGTTCCCACGTCCGCGTATCGGCGCATCCTCGCTGCGGGGCGTGATGGGACCGCGGTGGCGGAGGGGTTGGGCCGCCCGAGCCGCTTTGGGCAGAACGCGGGGATGGGGGAGGTGGTCGCGCCGTCGCTTCTGTTCGAAGAGCTGATGGTGCTGCCGCCAGAGGGTCCGCATCCACGGCCCATCGTGATGAGCCCGCCGGAGTAGAGCTCCGCCCCTACAAGATCTTCTTGAGCTCCCGGGCTCGGCGCCGCGAGATGTGGATGGCGCCCTCGATGTCCCGCAGCCGCGCCTGGTAGGTGCCGGACGCGAGCGGCTTGAGCTCGGCGATGGCGTCCGGCCGTACCAGGGCGGACCGGGAGACCTGCACGAACCCGCGCGCGAGGCGCTCGCTGATCTCGGCCAGCGTGCCGTCCAGGCGAAAGCGTCCCGCCGGCGTCCACGCCCACCCGATGGTGTCCTCGATGACCACCGCGGCGACGCCGTCCATGTCCAGCGGGATGGTGCGGTTGCCGCGATGGGCCAGCAGGCGCCGAAGCTCTGGGTCGGGCGACGCTGGGGCCGGCGCCGGTGGCGGAGCGGCGAGGGCGGTGCGCTGCGCGAGCCCCTTGCGGACCCGCTTCATGGCCCGGGCGAGGCCCGAGCGCTCCACGGGCTTGAGCAGGTAGTCCAGAGCTTCGAGCTCGAACGCGGCCAGGGCGTGCTCGGAGTGGGCGGTGGTGAACACCACGAACGGCAGGGACACGTCGGGCAGCGCATCGCGCAGGTTGCGCAGGGCCGTGGGGCCGTCCTCGATGGGCATCTGCACGTCGAGGAACAGCAGGTCGGGGCGATGGGACAGCACCGCGGCCCGGGCGGCGCGGCCATCCGCGGCCTCACCGACGACCTGCACGTCGGGGTGGTCCTGCAGCAGGCGTCGCAGCCGGCTGCGGCCGAGGGGTTCGTCGTCCACGACGAGGGCGCGAATCATCCCTGCTCCTCCCCGGCCCACGGCAGCTCCAGCTCGATGGTGGTGCCGCTCGGGGTGGAGGAGACCCGGGCCGCCCCGGCGGCGCCAAAGCGCAGGTTCAGTCGATGCTGCACGTTGGCCAGCCCGCCGCCGTGTCCGCCGGTGCCGAGTCCCGCCGCCGACCCATCGAGCACCGCAGGGGGCAGTCCGGGGCCGTCGTCCTGCACGGTGAGGTGCAGCCGGTCGCCGCTGCGCACGCCCCGAATCACGACCTCTCCGCCCTCGGAGCGCGGGGCGACGGCGTGCTGCACGGCGTTCTCGACCAGGGGCTGCAGGATCAGCGGGGGCACCGTGGCGCCGTCGAGATCGTCCAGCTCGAAGCGGACCCGCAGCCGGTCGCCGAGCCGTGCCTTCTCGATGCGCAGGTAGCGGCGGGTGGCGTCGATCTCATCGGCCAGCGGCACCCGGCCGGCGTCCGACGAGCGCAAGGAGTAGCGCAGCAGGTGGGCGAGATCGGTGACGAGCTCCTCGGCCGCGTCGGCGTCCTCGTGGATGAGCTCGGACAAGGCGTTGAACGTATTGAAGAGGAAGTGGGGCCTGATCTGGGCTTGCAGCGCGCGCAGCTGAGCCTCGACCGCGGCGCGGCGCTGGGTAGCCAGCTCCTTCTCCCGGGTGGCGATGACCGCGGCGAGCCGGCGGTGGGTCTCCACCAGGGACGCCACGGCCAGCGACATCAGCGCCACGGAGAGCACGGCGGCGGTGAGCTCGGCCTTGCGCAGCAGGATGTAGAGCGCGCCCTGCACGAGCACCCCCACGATCGCCACGGTCAGCACGCCGATGGCGGCCACCGCGGTGTCGAGCAGCCGGCGCAGGAACAGCGGCAGGTCGTACCAGACCGTGGACAGCAGCAGGGGAGGCAGCGCGCCGCCCACCAGGCCACCCGCCACCACCGGAAACCCCGGCAGGGTCTTGTGCATCCACAGGTGCAGAGGCAGGGCCAACACGGCCCCGCCGACTCCGCAGGCCCCGATGCGCAGGGCAGTGGTAGTGCGTTCGCTCACAGACTCCAAACCGTGGTGCGGGCGATTCTCGCACGGCGCAGCGGCCGCCCGCCCGTCGAGCCGCGCGACGGCCTGAACCGCCCGAACCGCCCGAACCCGGCGAGCCGCACGAGCCGCGCTACGTTTCCACCATGTTCATCCGACTTGCCATCATCGCCTCGCTCGCCTTCACGTTGGGATGCCACCGTGAGCTCCGTCCCGAGCCCCGGGACCCGGTGGTCGCGGGCGTGGTCCCCGGGTGTCCCTCGACCGAGGCGGGGCAGCCGTCGGAGTGCTCCTGGCGGCGCGCCATCTGGGCGGCCCAGGTGTGGGAGGAGGGCGGTCTCGACTTTCTCATCGCGTCTGGCGGAGCGGTACACAACCGCTACGTCGAGGCCGAGGTGACCAAGGCGGCGCTCGTGGCGCTCGGAGTGCCTGCGGACCGCATCGCGACCGAGACCCAGGCCCTGCACACCGACGAGAACATCGCCTACAGCATCGACATCGCGGACGCCTTGGGCGTGCACCGGCTGGTGGGGGTGTCGGACCCGGGCCAGGCTCGCGGGATCTGCAAGATGGCCGTGATGTGGGGATGGGCGTGCGACCCCGCGCCGATGGATCGCGACCGGGTGCGCGAGCGCGAGGCCGAGGCGTTGCCGATGGTGGCCGTCGAGCCGGTGCCGTCCGAGACCTGGGTGCACTGGACCGAGCGCGAGAAGGCCCTCCGCGCGGCGCGGGGCGAGCCCCCCCGTCTGCGCAGCTCTGCGCGGTACTTCGGCCTCTTCATGGCCGGGATCTTCGGGGGCACGGCGCCCCGACCCGAGCCCCCGATGCCCGAGCCCTCCCTTGGGACAGGGGGCGGCCCGCTCGTCCGACGCTAGAGTGCGCGGCTCCACCACCGAGGGAGACCGCGTGTCCAACAAGAAGAAGTTCGGGGCGAAGAGCACCGCCGAGGAAGTCACCCAAGGCATCGATCTGACCGGCCAGACCTGGCTGATCACCGGCTGCAACTCGGGGCTCGGTTACGAGACCGCCCGCGTCCTCGCGCTGCGCGGAGCGCACATCATCGGCCTGAGCCGCACCGTGGACAAAGCGGCGGCTGCGCTGTCGGAGCTGGGCATCGAGGGCACTCCGGTGGCCTGCGAGCTGTCTGACCTCGACTCGGTGCGGGCCGCGGTCCAGACCGTGCGGGCCCTCGCGCCGCTCAACGGCATCATCGCGAACGCTGGGATCATGGCGCTGCCCGAGCTCTCCCAGGTGCACGGCATCGAGCGGCAGTTCTTCACCAACCACATCGGGCACTTCGTGCTGGTCACCGGCCTGATGGACCGCCTGACGGACGACGGCCGGGTGGTGATGCTGAGCAGCGGCGCCCACTTCTATGCCAAGCGCGGCCTCGAGCTCGACAACCTGTCCGGCGAGGACGAGTACGAGCCATGGCGCATGTACGGCCGCAGCAAGCTCGCCAACATCCTGTTCGCCCGGGGCCTGACCACCCGCTTTGCCGGCACCCATCGCATCGCGAACGCCGTGCACCCCGGCGTCATCAAGACCAACCTCGCCCGCCACGTGCCCGATCCCGGCGCGATGTTTGAGAGCCTCGCGCACATCCTGAAGTCCGTCCCCGAGGGCGCAGCCACCCAGTGCTACGTCGCCGTGCGACCCGAGCTGAAGAAGACCAGCGGGCTGTACTTCAGCAACTGCAAGCAGGCCGACACCATCGAGGCGGGCAAGGACGACGCGCTCGCTCAGGAACTGTGGGACGCCAGCGAGGGGATCGTCGCGGCGCTCTGATCGAAGCGAGCGGTCCATCGTGACGAGCAGCCGCGCGGCCCTCGGCTACTCGGGGCAGGTGTAGGTGCCGCTCGCGATCATCTCCGTGTCCGAGAGGAACCACCCGACGGCGAGCTCGACGAACTGGACCTGCCGGGGCTCGTTGTCGCTGATCGTCACCTGACCGCTGTGGTAGTCGAACGAGGTCGTGAACTCGGGGAACTCGGGGTCGAGGACCACCTCGAAGGTCCCCCAGTACGAGTCCGGCCGGGGCGTGTCCTCCTGGGGGTCCCGCGGCCAGAAGTCGCCTGAGTCACTGACGCGCCACAGGTTCACCTCCACCGGGCCCAGCGCTTCGTGGGTGAAGGTGGCCTTGACGGAGCGGTTGATGCCGATGGCGCCGCACTCGATCTCCGAGAGCGTGAAGACCTCGGAGACGAACTCCTCCTGCTCGATCTGCTCGACGACGAGCGTGCCCTCGGCGGCCGGGGAGTGGGCGGGCCCCGTGGGGTAGGGGTCGGGGTCCGGGCCGGTGCGCAGGTCGTCGCTGACCAGCGTGGCCGTGCCTCCGCCGCGCAGGCGGAGCTCGTAGGTGGCGCTGCTGCGGCCGTTGCAGTCCGCGTCCTGGTCGTAGTCCCGCATGGCGCCGCCCACGGCGATCCAGCTGGTGCCGCCGGGCACGAACCCACGCGGGCAGCGCCCTGCCTCCGGTCGTGCGGTGCAGATGAACTCGTCGTCGGCGAGGGTGGCCCAGTCCTCGGTCCAGTCGGCGCTCGGCAGCGAGGCGATCATGGGGTCGAAGGTTGTGCCCGGGTCCAGGGTGTCCACCTCGACGGTGGTCCCCGCGGCTGGCGCCGTGATCTCCCAGATGTCCGTGACGGAGCTCAGCTGTCCGCACGGCTCGAGCCCCGCGCTCTGCCCCGCCGGAGCGCACGCCGCCTGAGCGATGCAGTCCGGATCCGCGCAGTCGGTGAGCAGGTCGACGTCGTTGTCGCTCCCGTCCCCGCAGGCCTCGGCTGCGCCGGGAGTGCCCGCCGCCGCCCGCTCGTACGCGGCGTAGTCGAACGGGACTCGGTCGCCTGCGACCACGATCATGTCGTGGTCAATGATGGTGAGGCCGGGGAAGTTGCCGCCCACGACCAGCTGCTGGTCGAAGCCCAGGCTGAGCACGGGGTGCACTGCGTCGGTCATCTCCGCCCAGCGCGCGGCGTCCTCGGGGGTGGCCAGCTCTCCCTGCTCGTTGTGCTTGAGCCAGGTGACGAGCATCGCGCCGTCGTCGCCCTGGGACTCAGCGAACGCGCGGAGGTCTGGCGCCTCGTCCAGGCAGGGGCCGCACCACATCGCGGCGTGCTCGAACACCACGAGGCGTCCGGTGAACTGGTGGAGCAGGACCTCGTCCCCGAACTGGTCGAAGAAGACCCAGTCGGACGCGAGCAGCCCGTTGTAGAGGCCGTCAAGGTCTCCGCGGGAGTCGGGGACCTCGTCCTCGGTCGCGTAGCGCCAGCGGTTCTCGGGGCCGTAGAGGTTAGAGGTCTCCACGCTGTCGTCGTCGTCCGAAGGGGTCGGGTCGGGCTCGGCGGAGGTGCAGCCGAGGACCGGCAAGAGGAGGGCGAGGAGCAGGGGGGCATAGGCGCGCATGGCGTCTCCGGGGGGGCGTGGGACGGGGGTCAGGGGCAGACGAGATGGCCGGCGGTCTCGACGACGTCGCCGAACCCGAAGCTGTAGGCGAGGTCGGTCCAGATGATCTCCAGGCCGCCGGGGCCCGAGACGACCCGCACGTGGCCGCTGAAGGGGCTGGGGTAGATCCAGTCGTCCTCGGTGAGCCCGATCGACATGGAGCCGCCGAAGGAGCTCGGCTCCAGCTCGTCGTCGGTCACGTTGCCCTGGGCCCAGTAGAAGCCGGGGGCGGGCTCGCCGAGGAAGTTGAGCTGGCCGCTGAACAGGTCGTAGGGGGCGCCGTCCGGCGCGTCGAACCCGACCTCCCAGCCCATGAATCCCTCGCCGCACCCGCCCACCGTGGCGTTCACGGTGGTCGCGCCGCCTGGGTCCACGATGACGATGGTGCCGGGCGCGGCGGGCGCGTCGGCGTCGTTCGCGGGCTGCGGGCTCGGGTCCGGCCCGGTGCGCAGATCGTCGGTGACGAGCGTGACGGTGGCCTCGCCGCGCACGACGAGGGCGTACGAGCCGAGGGCCGGGTCCTGGCAGTCGGCGTCTCCGTCGTAGCCGCCCGGGCCTCCGCCGATCGCGAGGATGTGCGTGCCAGCGGGGAGCTCGACGGACGCACAGCCGTTCTCTTCGGGGCGGAAGGTGCAGGGCACCTCCTCGTCACCGAGCAGAGTCCAGGTCGAGGGGTCCGCCTCGGGGCCCGACATCTCGTAGACCACGGTCTCGAACCGGTCGTCCATCGAGACGGTGTCCGCGGTGAGCTCGACGGCGATGTCGGACTCGATGCGCCACACGTCGACGATCGCCTCGGTCGACCCGCAGGGCTCGATGGTCTCCAGGCTCTCGGTGACCTCGCAGCCGACCGCGTCGGCGCAGTCGTCATCGGCGCAGTCGGTGGCGAGGTCCACGTCGTTGTCGATGGCGTCGTAGCAGTCTTCGACCTCGCCAGGGTTGCCGGCGGAGGACGCCGCCAGTTGTATGAAGTCGAGATCGAAGCCCACCTCGCGGGTGCGCATGTCGTGGTCGATGACGACGGCCTTCGGCCAGGAGCTCAGGAGCGCGCGCAGCGTCGACCAGTTGGCGCCGTCGGCGAACAGGACCGGGTTGGTGGCGGAGTGCCGGTCGATCCAGTCAGGCACGGTGGCGGGGTCCGTGGTGCCCGAGTTCGGGGTCTCGCCCTCGAGCAGGACGGTGAGCACGATGGCGCCGTCCGGGCCCTCCGCCTGCCAGAACTCCTCCAGCTTGGGCGCGCTCACGTGGCAAGGGCCGCACCAGGTGGCGCCGAGGTACAGCAGCACGAGCCGGCCGGTGAACTGGTGCAGCGAGACCGTGTCGCCGAACTGGTCGGTGAACTCGAGGTCGGGGGGCACCTCGCCGACCGCGAAGGTGGGGTCTCCGGCCTCGGTCGGGACGGCCTCGGCCGCGGCGCTGTACCAGCTGTTGTCGCGATGCAATCCGTTGGCGGTGTCGTCATCGTTGGCGACGGAGTCGTCGTCGTCAGCGGGGCCGTCGGCGGGGCAGCCGGTGAGGGCGGCGGCGCCGAGGAGCGCGAGGAGGGCGGGGTAGAGGCGGGTCTGCATGATGGGCTCCGAGGTCGATCGTGACCCTGAGGAGACCTCGCCGAGGGGCGGGGGAACATGGAGAAACCTTTGGTATGGCGGGGGGCGCGGGGATGAATGCGTCCGCATGGGACGTCCTCCGCTCGTTCCTTGGGCGCACTTCGGAGACTCGCCCATGTTCGTAGACCCCCCTCTGCTCGACGCCGCCCTGCGCGGAATCATCCTGTCGCTCGCCGGCCTCGCGTGGACGCTGATGCTGGTACGAGCGCTCGGGCTGCGCTCGTTCTCCAAGATGACCGGGCTGGACTTCGCCATGACCATCGCCACCGGCTCGCTGCTGGCTGGCGCGTCGCAGGCCGAGGATCTCGCAGGCCTCCTGGACGCGACGCGGGTCACGCGCTCGGACCTGATGGCCAAGCTGCGGGAAGCCAACGTGCTCCGCTTCGACGCCGTGCGTGCCGTCGTGCTCGAGACGACCGGCGACATCTCCGTCATGCACGGTGACCACCTCGAGCAGGAGCTGGTGGACGGCGTGCGCGGCTGACGACGGCGGCTCGTTCGCATGCCCCGAGTTGCCTAGACCTGCACGACAGAAGTTCTGACCGTTTCCGCTTGCCCGGCGGACCCATCGCCGCTTCGCTCGTCGGTCACGGGTCTCGACCCGCTCCCTCCTCGCCCATTGCGCTGGGCCCCCCGGCCGTCGCGGATTCGGGTCACGACTTCTGTCGTGCAGGTCTAGTCAATGAATCTCCATATCGGCACCCCGACCAGTCCGGTCTCATGCCCGTCATGAGAAACACACTGCAACCCGCCGTTCTGCCCGCCCTGTCCTTCCTCTTCGCCTCGCTGCTGGCGGGCTGTCCCGTGGCTGCCGACCCCGCTCCTGATGAAGGCCCTGGGCTCCCCGAGGGGGAGAGCACGTGGTCGGGCACCGCCGAGATGAACAGCATCCCGCTCGACGTGACGATGGATATCACCAACACCGGGGGCGATCTGGTCGCCGATGTGTCGTTTGAGAACGCCGACGAAAGCCCCCTGTTCGAACTGAGCGGGACCTTCCGGCTGGCCGGGACCCACCATCCCGCGAGCGGAAAGGTCGCTCTTGCGCCACTCGAGTGGGTCGACGGGGCCCAGACGATCGAAATCGTCGGACTCACCGCGGAGTACGACAAGGAAGCAAGCGCGATCACGGGTGTCCTCGTGGACTACGCCACCGAGGCAGACAACATCCTGCGCGGCGGGCAGTTCGAGGTGACCCTCAATGAAGGCGACGGAGCGCCGAGCGTTGTGGGCGACGGCGGTTCATCGCTCGAGGCGGATCGGCCGCTTCCGTTCGAAGGAATCAGCCAGTGCAGTGGCGGCGTGCGCCAGATGGAAGCGGAGCTTCTCTACGAAAACGACGGAGGCGTCGACGGCTGGATCTTGGTCGGTGACCCAGGCACCGATACACCGCTCGGGCAGTTCGACGTCACCGGCGTGCACAACCCCACGACAGGCCGGCTGGTCCTGGTCCCCGGACTCTGGGAAGACGTCGGGACTACGAACACCTTGACGTTCTTCGTCGACGGCGTGTTCGACGCGGACGACGGCTCCTATGTTGGCGACCAGCGCGTCAACATAGGGGCCTGCCCGGTGGACGGCGCCGCATGGGTCACCCAGCAGACCGACTTCTGACGCGATACCGTGGGGGCTTGTCGCGGATGGTGGACAGCGAGCACGACCTGAGTCCGGATTCGGACGGCTTCGCCGAGTACGTGCGGCAGATCACCCTGACCTGGGCCCCCAGGCTTGGGTTTGGGCTCGCGCTCGGCACGCTGCTGTGGTGGCCCCTGGACATGCTGCTCTACGCCGATGATCCCGAGCTTCGCGCCGCATATGGGGGGTTCCGGGGGCGGTTGCTCGCGCTCGTGCTCGTGTTCTCCATTGCCGGCCCACGGGTGGCCTTCGTCAGGCGCCACGCAGTCGTGTTCGTGGGGCTCTTCATCGCGACGGGTCTGGCACTCGTCGGGTGGTGGGTCGCCGTCATCGGCAAGGGCGACTCTGTCTGGCTGCACTACACCTTCCTCGCGCCGCAGCTGTCGGTGATGCTCCTCGTGCCGGTGGGCAAGCGGTGCGGGTTCAGCCTGCTCTTCGCGTTGATTCCGGCCGCCATGTGGGCCCTAAACCCGCTGTCGATCACCGACTCGTCCTGGTTGATGCCGGGGCTGAGCTACCTGGTCTTCAGCGCAGCGGTCGCCGCCGGCATCGGGCATGCCCTGTGTCGAGTGATTGAGCGGGGCTATCGACTTCGGGTGCGCACCGACCGGCAGCGCGGCGAGCTGGCCGAGCTGGCTAGGCGTCTCGAGTCGCGAGTCGCGGACCAGACCCGGTCCCTTCGAGATCTGCACGCTCGCTCCCAGGGCCGGCGCGCCGAGCAGCGCACCGAGATTGCCCGCGAGCTGCACGACGGACTAGGACAAGAGCTCACGTCGTTGCGGCTGCTCATCGGGCTGGGCGGCCAGCTGCACAGCAAGACGGAAGCGGCGGAGATGTTCGGCGAACTGGACGGCCAGGTGGACCGGGTGCAGAAGGGCTTGCGCCGCATTCTGGTAGCGCTGCGTCCTCAGTGGCTCGACGATCTCGGACTCGTAGAGGCTCTGCGCGAGTTGATTGGCGAGCTGGAGAGGCGCAGTGGCGTGGCGATGACGCTCGAGACCTTCGACGTCCCCGAGCCCGTCCCAGCGGAGATCGCCGTGGCCGCCTACCGCATCGCTCAGGAGGGCCTGAACAACGCGCTGCGCCACGCCCGTGCGAGCCATGTGACGGTGGCCCTTTCGGGCACTGCACCGGGAATCCGCATCGAGGTCGCGGACGATGGCAAGGGCATGTCCCCGGGAAAGATCGGGCTCGGCTTGGGAACCGTCGGGATCCTGGAGCGGGCAGCGGCGCTCGGCGGGAGCGCGTCGTGGACGGGCGACCGGGGCACCCGCCTCGTCGCAGACCTTCCCATCGGAGAAGCCCAATGATTCGCGTACTCATCGCCGACGATCACCCCATCGTGAGGCACGGATTGCGCCGCTTGGTGCAGCTGCAGGACGACATGATGGTGGTCGGCGAGGCCAAGGATGGGGCGGAAGTGGTGCAGCTCCTGGGCGTCTGCCCCTGCGACGTCATCGTCCTCGACCTGTCGCTGCCGCACATCCGCGGCTTGGAGCTCGTGTATCTGGTGCGGGAGCGCTGGCCCGACCTGAGAATCCTCGTGTTCTCGGTGCAGCCTGAGGACCGGCTCTCGCTGCATCTTCTCGAAGCAGGAGTCGCGGGTTACCTATCCAAGGACCGTGGTGTTGAGGCGGTTCTGGATGGGGTGCGCGTCGTGGCAGGAGGTGAACGCTTCCTGAGCGACACCATGAAGGAGCTCGCTTTCGGGCACCGCTCCACCGAGCAGCGAGCGCCCCACGAGCGGTTGAGCGTCCGAGAGCGCCAGGTGTTTGACCTGCTGGTCCGGGGGATGAGCGTGTCGGCGATCGCATCCGAAATTGAGGTCTCGCCATCCACGACCAGCAACCACCTCGCGAGCATCCGAACCAAACTGGGCGTGACCCACAATGGTGAGGTCCTCGTCTACGCAGCCCGCGTCGGGCTGCTCTAGACCTACTTCCCGTCCGGGAATGCCCGACACCATCGAGGCGGGCAAGGACGACGCGCTCGCTCAGGAGCTGTGGGACGCCAGCGAGGGGGTCGTCGCGGCGCTCTGATCGAAGCGAGCGAGCAGCTTGCGCGCGTCGCCGCGCCCGGCAGACTCGGCCTTGCTCAACATCGCTTCCCGCTTCTCTGCGGTGCTCGTGCCGATCGAGCCGAAGGCGGACATGCGCACCGGCGTGATGCCGCAGAACTTCAGCGTGGCCCTGCCGACCTGGCGCCGGGCGCTGGCGCCGTAGAGCAGTCGGTCGTACCAGGTGGGTCCGTCCATCGTGACGAGCAGCCGCGCGGAGCGCCCGCCGAG
>Ga0222662_1000061_pt1 | contig 99811 bp, 77 predicted proteins | sample AntAcemetagen600_FD_179821 | JGI IMG/M metagenome (GOLD analysis project Ga0222662, IMG submission 179821) | Saline water microbial communities from Ace Lake, Antarctica - #600 | ecosystem: Environmental > Aquatic > Non-marine Saline and Alkaline > Saline | place: Antarctica: Ace Lake... | reverse complement strand
GGAGACGGCCCGGTGATCGTCAAATCCGACTTGAATCATGGTGGCGTTCCGGAGCGATTGCTCGACTCGAAGGAGAATCGCGTGCGGCGTCTGATGCTTGGGGCGATCCGGCGGGTGCGACGCAGGTTGAGGTTGTCCACCGAGATTCGATGCAAGGCCGACTACGTCATCTATCCAGATCGGAATTTGGTTCCGCTCCGGCATTTTCGCGATGGCGCCGTCGTTCAACCGTTCCGCCCAGAACGGGCGGGGAGCGATTTCGTTTTGCGTGAGTACTACTTCTTCGGGAAAGTAGAAATTTTGAATAAGGAGATCGGTTCGGAACCGATCTTGACCAGCGGGCGCCAAGTGGACTGTCGCGCGGGGTCACCTCCGCCGGAAGTTCGTGCGATTCGAGATCGCCTCCATCTTGATTACGGCAAGATCGACTACGGCTGCCCGGACGGCGTGGCGGTGGTCTATGACGCCAATAAATCGCTGGGAACTCGTGCCAATCCCGGTGAAGTCACCAAGACGATCGCCTCTGAATTGGCGAGCGGCATCGACGAGTGGATTCGATCTGATTCATCATGAATCCGACATTCATTGCGGTCGCGTGCGTTTCGCCTCGGCGATCACCGCGAGGGCGTGCTCGCGAACGGGACCTTCAAGCGGTCGGCGGGGGCCTCGAACAAGTTCGTCGCCCATCTTGAATTCGGCTTGCACCAGGTTGACCATATGAACGAATTCGGGGACGGCATCGAGCCGCAGGAGAGGTAGAAACCACTGATAGAGTGCTTCGAGCTCATCACGGTCGCCTGTGGACCGAGCGTGGATTGCGAGTTCCCAGAGGCGAATTGATTCCTCGGGGAGGGCGTTCACCAGTCCGGCGATCCAACCGTCCGCGCCGGCAGCAGCGCCTTCGACCGCCATGTCGTCGATTCCTACGAAGATCGAGAGTCGATCGCCGAGCGTGCCTCGGATCTCCCGAAACCTTCGGATGTCGCCGCTCGACTCCTTGGTCGCGTGGAGATTGGAATGGTCAGAAGCCAGTTCTGCCAATTCATGCGGTCGAACATCGACTCGGTACGCGATGGGATTGTTGTAAAGCATGCACGAGAGGTTGGTGGCTTCAAATACCGTCGCGAAGTGCGCCTTGGTCTCACTCCAGGGTCCCGCGTACGCGTACGCCGGGAGCACCATCAGCCCTCGGCATCCACATTTCGCGGCCTGCTGGGCGATCGCGACCGACTGGCTGGTGGAAATCGCGCTCACCGCCGCGACGATCGGGATTCGGTCCCCAACGGCCTCGACGCAGGTCGTCCAGACGGCGGACTTCTCTTCCATTGACAACGCGCCACCCTCGCCGAGCGAGCCAGGCGTAACGATGGCGGAACTACCGGCGTCGGCCATCCGATCCACATGCGCGGCAAGTCGATCGTGGTCGATGGTGAGGTCAGGGTGGTAAGGGTTGGTGATGGCGGGCATGACGCCGTGCCAAGTAGAGCGATTCATATGCTTTGATCCTCAAGAGTGGAAGTCGAAGGGTATCCGAAGAACGGCGACTTCCGTTGCGGCGCTGCCGACGATCAGCAAATTCCGAATCGATACGGATCAGCGGGATCAAGGTGCAGCGTCGATTCCCCAGTGATCCATGCTCGACCCGAGATGGTGGGGATAATGGTTCCGGGCTCGCTTCCCGCCTGCCAAGTGCCGGCGAACCGTGATCCAATGATTGATTCTTGAATCCACGTCGCGCCTTCCGCAAGCTTTCCGTCGGCGGCCAGGCACGCGAGTTTCGCACTGGTCCCCGTCCCGCAGGGGGAGCGGTCATACGCACCTCCGGGGCAGAGGACGAAGTTTCGTCCGTGGCCGCCATCGGCTGGGGGTCCGAAGAGCTCCACGTGATCGATCGGGCCAGCGTGTCTGCCAGTCCCATCCATCCCAGCGGTATTCATAACTCGACGGATGTTTGAGGCAAGCTCGGTGAGTTCCTTCCGGCGGTCGAATTCGAGTGGTTCGCCATGATCCTCGATCAGGGCGAACCAGTTGCCGCCCCAGGCGATATCCGCATGGACCAGTCGGTCGTCGAGTGGCACGGGCACGCGATGGCTCGTTCTTCGCGAGGCGACGTTTTCGACTGCGACGACTCCGTCAGATTGGATGGTCGCGGTGACGGGACCGACGGGCGTGTCCAGCTGAATGGTCCCGCCGGGCGTGGTAGATGCTCGGCCCAGATGCTGGAGGGTCCGGACCACGCCGATCGTTCCATGAACACACATCCCCAGAACGCCGGCATTGTTGACGAAGATGACGCCGGCGTCCGAGGTTGGGTTCTCGGGGGGACGAAGGATGGCCGCGACCAGAACATCGGATCCGCGAGGCTCGAGAACCACCGCAGTTCGAAGGTGATCAAATTGGGATGAAAGCACTTCCGCCTGCGTGGCCAGGGAGCCGCCGCCGAGATCTGGTCCACCCTCCACGATCACTCGGGTGGGTTCGCCTTCGGTATGACTATCGATGGCCTTGATGGACATAGAACGAAAGGTAACCGAGTCGTTCGTCTTCAGCATGGACGCCATCGAATGTTGACGTCAGCGGGTTCGATACGGAATCGTCCGGAATCAGGGGGCTTCAAACTCACGCCAGTCCGGGAGAATTCTCGCGAGTTCCGGGAGGAGGACGGTCATGAAGTCAGCCACTTGGACCTCGAACATCGCGAGAATCTCATCATCGTCATCGTTACTCCGAGCCGAATAGGTCGAGTTCAACTGGATCTTGCAGTAGTAGGCGTACTCGGAAGTGAGGTCGAAGGCGACGTTCTCAACCGACATAGCGCTGGCCGTGGTTCGACCGTTGGCAACGAAGAAGTACGCGCCCAGATTCCGCTGCGATGGATTTTTCGGGTCTGTGAAGATCGTGGTCCGGAGGGCGATCTCGCCGATCGGGAGCGGGACTTCGGTGGTGGCGCCGGTGACCGGGTCAGTGATCGAGATGACCTGATAGGGAAGGCCCGTCGCCCGATTGAGAGTGTCAGTGGTGGTGCCCAGTTCAGGAAGGTCCAGTTCGATGTTGAACGGATTACGAACGGAGAGAAGCCCGCTATTGGCCCAGCAAACTTCCGGCACGTGCGGTGCCGTGCCAGCGAGATCGGTGTAGTAGGCGAGATGGAGCTGAAGAAAGCCCGGGCGATCTTCTTCGGTCGATACGTAGAGTCGCTGCAGGTATTGATTCGTGCCGAGAACGTCGATGATGGTGTCTCGGAAGACTTCATCCTCACCGCTTTGCTTCCAGTTGCCAATGGTGCTCGGGACACTGCTGATGGCTTCACGAGGTTGTACTTGTTTCTTCACGAGATACAGCCCAAAGGCATCGACCGTGGTGTTGATGGCAATTCCGCCCGTGAGGAGCAGGAGCGCGGTGGCCACGCAAATGGGGACTGCGGAGCGGTGAAATCGGGGCGGTGCGGCTTTCTGAGTCTCGGCGCTTCCGGCCCCACGTCGGAGCCGATTTCCATCTTCGTCTTCGTCGAGGGGTTGAAGAAACCACATCAGAAGAATGAAGATTCCGAAGGTGGGGATCATCCAGACCAGGCCGACCAGTGCATGGAATTGTCCAAACATGAACTCCTCGCCGTTCATCCCGAGAATTCCCAGCGTGCAGATCCGAAGGACATTAATCACGATCGCAATGGGAAGTCCGGCGGTGATCAGGAGGAGACGAAGCCACCAGCGGTCCAGTCCGACATAGGCGATGACCGTTCCAAGGGCGAGGAACGCCATGAGCATTCGCATTCCTGAGCAGGCTTCGGCGACATCGAGTGGATAGGTGTTTCCACCCGGCAGAAGAATCTCGATGTAGTTCCCACGAAGCGGCATGAGGTCGTACCCGATGAAATCAAGCGCTTGCCAAGATCCCCACGCCGCCATCGACTGCATCGGCAGCGTAATTTCCAAAAGTACCTTGTCGGTAATTCGCTGCCCGAAGATGAAGGCGTAGAGCAGGGGGAACCAAATCCAGACGAGGGATCGCCATCCGAGAATCGCGATGCAGCCACCGCTGAGGCCGAGAAAGACGCCGACCGCACGCATGTTGTGGCTGTTGAGAAAGGTCGACTCTGGTGCGAGCCAAGTCGCGGCGTACCAGAGGATGCCCAAGCCGATCAAAAAGAGCCCGCTCCAAGTCGATTGGAAGGGACGCGCGAACAGATCCGCCTTGTGAAGGAAAACAACGTACAGCGCGATCAACGGAATGAAGAGGGTATGTCCCCAATCCGCGGAATCGGTCGTCGCATAGTGGTATTGGAGAAGGAAGAAGTCGCGGAAGGCGAAGAAGAGCGACGCGGTAATTGCGGCGCCGATCACCGCGATCACGGCCGGCGAAGGGATGAGCCAGCCGGTTTCCTTGCCAGGTGTTTCTGCGGATGCGTGGCTTCGTTCGGAATATTCGTGTGGTGCTTTTTCCATGGTCGGAATAGTGGGGTCAAGTGTACAAACGGGCACCCATGCGAAGATGGGGTCAGGATTCTTCGATACGAGGTTAGTCCCGGCAGGGCTATCATCGGCCCGGCGGCTCGAAAGTCGAAGATATTTCCTCTGATCGCCCACAATTACGCGGTGCGTGAATCTTGTAAATGGACGATCGCTTGCATTGGCTCAAGCCGAGTTCTCAGCCGGGGCGCTTCGGACAATTCTAAGTTCGAGATACTTCCGGCTCGGACTTGGAACGGGGTTTAATTGAACGTGAGGATTATAATTTCTGAGGCCCGCGATCACGGTCTGTGGTCCGTGCCCACTGGAATGACCTAAAAGCAAAAATGGCACTGCTCGATCCTGCGATTCTCCTATGCCCCATAACTCATTCGGGGCATCGGTTGGCATGCAGATCATGCAAGTAATCTGACATCAGTGATGTCCAGAAGAGCCCGGGCCTCGACTGGTCAAGGAGCCCGGCATGCTCGAAGCCGTCGCAACCGCCGTGGGGCCGTACGAGTAGCGAGTGGCGGCGGGGGGATTCCGCTCAGAAAGAGAGACACGGCCGGGTGGTATGGCCGCCAGCGTCAGCGGTCGGTCTCCGCCGCGCTGCCCCGTGAGCGGAAACTCGTTCCTGATCTAGAGGTAATCGCCGAGTGCATCGATGAGCGGGCCGATGTGCTTCTCATAGTTCTTCCAACGTCCCGAGGAAGAGGTGTACATCTTCTTATTGACCTGGTCATAGCTAATGGTGGCGGCAACTCGCTTTGACTTATGAAAATTAAGGCAGGCGTCCTCCCAAGAGAGCCCTAGAAACTCAAGAAGTTTTCTGGTCTCATTTTCCTGATCCACGACCAGTTTGTCGTAGTGCAAGTCCATCATTTCAATCTCAAGCGTTTGCGTCCAGTACTCCTGGAGCTCGTGCCGTTGGATCCACATTTGTGCAAGCCATTTGAGTTGGTTGGTGTAGTGGTGCCTGGTCGCGACAAGATTTGTGGTGTAACACGAGATGCAGTTATCAAGTGGATGCCGATGGAGCATAATCATGCGTGACTTTGGCAGGATGAGCGAGAGGAAGCCGGCCTGATTATGTAATGAAAGAGATTTGTTTGTGATGCGAGCGGGGTTCGAGGTCATCCATTTGGTGGCATCCATGTACTGGCGTGCCATCGCATTCGCATCCTCCACTCGCATGTCTACAAGGCAGGCTGGGTAGGGGTTAAAGGAGTCAATTGTCTTTGAAGCTCTGTGAATCACACTGGCGCTGACGACCAACTCTCCGGCATTCTCGACCTCGGGGTGCATACTGAGAATCTGCTCCAAGAGGCTCGTTCCACTGCGGGGATTTCCCACAATGAACACCGGCTCCTCGTGGTGCTCTGAGGCATGAGCGAGTGCACGGACATTTTCGTGCGTCATGAGATCGCAGATCGTCTGGTTGATCTTCGCATTCGATTTGGAATCCCAAGTGACATCGGAAATATCATGGGCGGTGGCAGCAGATTCCCATGCTTGGTCATATTCCCCGAGCCGGTCATAAGCCTTTGCAAGCATGAACCATGCGTCCACGACGGGGCTATCGTTGGCTTCAGGATTCGCGACATTTGTTTTCGCCCAATCCAGATAATTCTTGATCACATCGATCGCTTCGCCGTATTTTTTTTCCTGCATAAGCAGTCTTGGGGCGAGGCTCGCGACGCCTCCAACAAATTCCTCTCCCAACGGAGCTGAATGGATGGCTTCCCAAGCCTGTTCGGTGTTTCCGCTCCGCTCATGGATATTGCTGATCATCAGCAGGGCCCCGGGCCATCCATTCGACAGTTTCTTGAAAGTCTCCGCATGGTCGAGCGCTCTTTCAAGTGATCCCCCCAGCATCAATGAATTCGTTGCTCGGCCGGCGTACTCCGCACTGCGCGGGTCCAGTTGGGTGAGCCGTTCGAATATATTGGCGGCGGCAAGATTATCGTTGGCCTTGAGAAGTACGTCGCCCTTCAGCAGGAGAGCGTCCTTGCTTTCCGGCTCGTTAGCAAGCACAGCCTCCGCTTGGTCAAGAGCAAGAGAACTGAGCTCCATCCTTAGAAATTCACGGCCGTTGCGGAGGAGTTCGTCGGTAGTTGGAGGAGTTGCCATTTGCCAGATAGTACAAATTCAGGCAAGATACGTGGGATTTAATGAGCATCCACGACCCTTTATGTAGAGATCTCTTTTGAATACTGACTGGCAGCCATTTGATCCTACAGAGATCAAAATAGATGTCTCGCAATTGACGGATGCCGAGAGTCGGGTGGCCATTGAAGTGCCGTCGCCGATTGTCAACAAGATTCTGACGACGAACAGGAAACTGGGCGAGAGAGCTTTCGGAGATGAGGTTCTCCATAAGATGCTGCAGAAATTCTGTATGGAAAATTGGATGGTCAAGATCGATTGGCGTCCAATGTGGCAGCCCGTCCCGGTGGATGATTCAGTTGCCCCGGTTCTTCAGAACGACCACCCTTTTCGGTTCGAACTTGATGTCGATCATCACCCGGAGATCGTCTGGCCGGATTTTCAATCGTTGGACATTGTTCGGCCAGTGCGAGTCGTCTCAGATGATCTGGTGGCCGCTGAGGTGCGTGAGCAATGTCTCGCGCTCGGAACGACAGAAAAATTGGAGAGTCAGTTCAAGGTGGGCGACCTGATTCGGGCCGAAGTTAAATTGCACGCCCCCAACCAGTCATTGGTGAAGGCGTTCAAGGCTGAGTTCGTGGTCCTTGGATCAGGCAAGAAGCTCACGCTTGCAAATTTAACTTTTGACGGCCTTTTCTTGGCGCTGGAAAAAAGCGTTGTTGGTGACGAGATCGTCTTGATGACAACGGCGACATCGGAGTTTGCAGACTCGAAATTCATTGGCCAAGAGATTCAAGCGGCGATCAAAATTTTGGAAGCAATTCGGAGGACGCCCATCGCGATCGAAGCGGTCCTTGCGGAATATGGAACGCCCAATGAATTTGTGTTCAAACAGCAGATTAGAATTGCCTTGGAGGCTACCGCTGAGCGTGGCCAGAGCGAGATCATCGCAGAGCAGGTCGTCAACTCGGTGTTGGAAAAAATTAAGGATCAATTGCTCATTCCGGATCGCGTGATGCAGCATTTTAGGAATGCAACATTCACGCGGGAAAGAGAGAGACTTGAGGCAAGAGGTTGTAATGCGGAACAGATTGACCAGGAGCTGGATTCTCATCGTGAAGCAATCGATGCGATGGTGGTGAGGCATGCGCATCGGCAGGCCTTGATCAATCTGCTGGCTTTTCATCTCGGTGCGAGGGTCGGCGAACAAGATCTTGAGGATTGGGTAGCGGACAAGGCATCTAAGCAAGGGCGGCGGCCCGAAGAGGTTCGGGCTGAATTGGGTAACCCCGAAACGCTAGGTAGCATCGTGAGTATTTTGATGACTCTAAAGGTCGCCAAAATTCTGCTGAAAGATGACAAGATTGCTCTGACTGACATGGATGCAGATGAGTGGAACAGACGAAAAAGTGCTGGCGGTCGCCAAAAAAATGGCGGGTAGCCACGATTCGGCGGCGGTGCTCCAGTGGCACCGATACCCGTGTCGAGGTACTCGAAAAATTAATGTCAAACGGCAGGCCAATGCGCTTCGGAGTGTTTGGCGTGGTTGTTGTTTTGAAGTGATGGGTGATATCGACCTGCGGAGTAATTTGGGATCGATGACGCGAAGAGATTCGAAGTCGGGCGTAATGGTGGGGGTGAGATGGTGGTGTTGATGAACACCGTGTTGAATCAAGAAACACATCGCGGTGATGACTCAGAACGGCACACGGCAAAGATCGTCACCGAGTAGCGGGCTCCCGCGAGGGAACCAGCGTTTATCTCCAGCAAGGTGCGGGGTTGTTTGTCGCGATCTCGAAAAGCGAAGAACCATCCGCGGAGCGGATGGTTCTTCAGGTGCTCATGGCCTCCCCGATCGGGGAGGGACGTATGAATGACCCCAGGGAGAATCGAACTCCCGTTACCAGGTTGAGAACCTGGTGTCCTAGCCGCTAGACGATGGGGCCGCTCCCCCATGACTGACCGGGGGTCGAAAAGTGTAGCATCCACCGGTTCCTCGTCAACTCCTTGGCGAACGACGTCATGATCGGCACGTCGGGGACCCCGAATTCGCCTACTTGAAGATAAACGAGTCAAATGAGGGCAAGTCCCTTCAGTGAATGGAGATCCTTTGCGGGCTCGGACGCCGCGAGGAACGCATCTCCGTGAAATCGATTGAGGCGTACCTGATTTTGGAGCCGCTTCCCCGGTCGCGATTCGGGTGGTGACGTTTAATTGCTTCAATCTGCGCTGCAGCCAAGATCAGTCGATTCGCGGTTGCTGATGTCAACGGGCTCGGTGGCGCCGTGGCGAAATTTGGTGTCCATCTTCCGCCGGTCGTCATCGGTGGGACCGAGTACAAGCAATTTACAGTGCTGATCGGCCCCGACGATTTCATCGGCTTCGTAGACCGATCACGACATCGAGGTGAGATCGGCGAGATGCTTGGTTTCGATGGGTTCGATGGGTTCGATGGGTTCGATGGGTTACGAAGGTTGGTGGCGTCATGTGACCGGATCGACGCATCAGCACTCGGGCGGCAGGTGGAATCCAAGATCGGGGGCCAGCTCGGTTCGATGCCGATCGATCGCTGCTGGTGATTCGTTTTGACCCCGGCATTCGGAATGATATTTCATGGCGAGATCCAATTCGCGGTATGTTCTTAGCAATGATTCTCACCACCTTTGTAAGATCAAAAATTGAGGGCCTGACGACATGACCTTTGGACCGGACAACACGCCGTTCGATTCGATGGGCGGAGAGGATCGCGTCAGATTCTTGGTCGATGCCTTTTATGATCGAATGGAAGAGGCAGCCGAATTTTCAACCATCAAAGCGATGCATCCGGCCAATCTCGACGATAGTCGCCAAAAACTCTTCGAGTTCTTGTGCGGGTGGTTGGGAGGCCCCCAGCTCTATATGGAACGACGCGGTCATCCGAAGCTTCGGCTCCGGCATGCTCCGTTCTCCATCGGGGTCAGCGAACGCGATCAGTGGTTGGCGTGCATGGGGCATGCGATGGATCAGTTGTCGATCGATGGTGAGTTGCGTGAATTCCTCGAAGGCCGTTTCTCGCAGGTCGCAGACTTCATGCGGAATAAACCTGGCGAGAATCCAGAAGCCTGATGCTTCGGATCTCGGCCAGTCGGTTGTTCATGTGTGCGTGATTCCGTTGGCGCCGATCTGCTCGGTCGAGTTTGTCAATGATGGCGACGAAGACTTGCTTTTTTTCTTCAGCGTAGGCGGCGTACTTCGACGTGTCTTGAGGCGATCTCTTCTTGATGATGGTGTGCGGTCGAAGGCCATGATCTGGTGACGGTCGCGGTCAGTCATGAGATCAAGAACGGCTTTCGGAAGTCCACGGTCTTCAATGGACTCCCACTTTCACGGATACTTATCTCATTCAGTCATTCGGGCTGGTGGACGAACTGCGGGCATCCGTATTCGGCTCCAGGCTTCGGCGATTTCGAGGTCGACGGGGTCATTCGGATACGCGTCCTTGACGGCATGGGACTGACCTGCGAATCTGCGATGGTCAATCCTCCGGTATTTTCCGGCTTTCTCTGCTGTCAGGAGCATCAATATGTCCCTTCGCTGTTCACAAAAATGTGTCCTCGGTTTCACGGCCCTCGGCGTCTCTGGGTTGCTGGCTTTTACCGCCAATCGAGATTCGCCCAAAGAGGCCACCGAGGCTGGGCAAATCCATCAGGCAATGATGGATTCCGCGAGTAATCCACAAGAGCTGCTGCCGACACGTTCGAAGGTGTGGCCGGTTCATGACATGAAGCGGCCTCAGCCGTCGATGGTCGAGCCTGGAATGGCTGGCACCGGATCCACTCCGGGGAGCGCTCCCAGTGATGCGACGGTGCTTCTGGGAGCCGGTACGGGGATGGCCGCCTGGGACCACGACCGTTGGACGGTCGGCGCCGACGGCGTGATGCAGGTCAAGCCTGGAACTGGAGACGTCCGGTCCCAGGACTCCTTCGGTGACTGCCAACTCCACATCGAGTGGATGATTCCCGCCGATCGTGACTGCAATGGCCAGGGCGGATGCAACAGTGGTGTCTTCTTCCTCGATAAGTACGAAGTACAGATCCTTGGCTCGAATCCCAACCAAACCTATCCCGACGGTCAGGCTGGTGCGATGTACGCGCAGTACCCACCACTGGTTAATCCTTGCCGGCCCAATGGCGAATGGAACGAGTACGACATTATCTTCACGTCGCCTCGATTCAATGAGGATGGTTCGTTGAAGTCGCCGGGCACCGCCACCGTGATCTTCAATGGCGTGGTGGTTCAGAATCATTCGACCTTCATGGGCGTCACGTCCCATGGATCGAAGGCCACCTATAAGAAGCATGACTCCGTTGGCCAGATCAGACTTCAGGATCATGGAGATCCGATGAGCTTCGCGAACATCTGGGTTCGTCCGCTCCAGCCCAAGACACTGGCTTGGTGAACGACGGCGTCTCGTTTGGATTGACTGCTCGACTGAAAGACTCAATGCTTGTGACCGCCCGCCGATGTTCCTCGGCGGGCGGTTCTTTGTTTGACGGTCGCTAGAACGCGTGATTCAAGGGCGTTCTCGGATGCAGGGCAATGGTCTTGGATCCAGATCACGGTCTAGACAACTTGAATTCGATTTTGGCCGTCCGAGTGATAGACTTGATGAACCGACCTGCGTCGGCGGAGCTCTTTTTATGACGATCTCGCACGCGTTCATACCCATGGAATCCAAACGCCGAATCGCCGCATCTCTGCTGTTCGTGCTGTTCTGTCTGGTTCCATTACCGGATAAGTCCGTCGATGCCCAGTCATCGCGGCCAGGACTCGGCGCGACGCTTTTTGATGACGCCGATGGATACGGAGTGACCTTCCGGACCTTGGCTCCGAATGCGGACAGTGTCTCGGTGGCAGGTTCGTTCAACGGTTTCAATGCCACCAGTCATTTTCTGGTCGCGGAACCAGGTGGATGGTGGTCGCTCGATGTCTCGTACGTGGGCGTCGGCGCGCGATACAAGTTCGTGATTCGAAATGGGTCGCAGGTGCTCTGGAAACGGGATCCGTGGGCTCGTCGTCTGACGAATTCCGTGGGAGATCCTCTGGTCTACGACCCCTCTGCCTATGAGTTTCAGTCGGCCGGATTCGTAACCCCCAACTGGAATGAAGTCGTGATCTACGAGATGCACGTCGGCACGTTCGGGGCGCGCCCGGGCGAATCGGTGCCGTCGAATTTCGATGCTTGTATTGCCAATCTCGAACATCTGCAGGAACTGGGAGTGAATTGCATTGAACTGATGCCGGTCAATGAATTCGCAGGTGATGTGAACTGGGGATACAACGTCGCGCATCCATGGTCGGTCGAGAGTTCCTACGGAGGCCCTGACGCGCTAAAACGTTTCGTTGATGCGTGTCATGCTCGAGGAATAGCGGTCATTCTGGATGTTCTTTACAACCACTGGGGTCCGAGTGATCTCGACCTGTTCCAGTACGACGGCTGGAGCGAACTCGGCTACGGCGGAATCTTTTTCTATAACGACACGCCTCGGGCGGATACTCCCTGGGGCCCTCGCCCGGACTTCGGTCGAGCCGAAGTTCGATCCTATATCCATGATAATGCACTCCTCTGGCTTGATGAATTTCGCATCGATGGCCTCAGGTTTGACGCGACGAAGTACATCCGAAGTGCTCCAGAGTATGGAATCGAGATTCCCGACGGTTGGTCGATCATGCAATGGATCAACGATTCGATTGATGCTACTCAGCCTTGGAAAATCACGATTGCCGAAGATTGGGGAGATCTCGATTCGATTTCGAGATCAACTTCGGAGAACGGCGCTGGGTTTGAAAGTCAGTGGGACGGCGTCTTCGTCCATCCGGTTCGGGGTCTCGCGACCACGGTGAATGACTCGGACCGAAGTATGTTTGACCTTCGTGAATCCGTGCTTCATTCGTTCAATGGACAAGCCACGCAACGAGTGATCTTCACCGAGAGTCACGATGAGGCGGCGAATCAACCGCGGCTTCCGGAGGCGATCTGGCCGGGGAATGCGGATAGTTGGGAGGCGAAGAAGCGTTCCACGCTTGCGGCGACCACCGTCTTCACGTCTCCGGGAATTCCGATGATTTTCCAAGGCCAGGAATTCCTTGAGGATGGCACGTGGACCGATGCGGCGCCGATGGACTGGGAACGGAAGGAGACCTTCCGCGGCATTTTCGAAATGTACTCGGATCTGATTGACCTTCGTTTGAATCGGGGTGACGCGACGAATGGTCTCACCGGGAATAACACCTCTTTTCATCATCTTGATGACCAGTTGAAGGTCAGCGCGTGGCATCGATGGAGACAGGGTGGCGTCGGGGACGATGTGGTCGTGGTCTCGCACTGGTCCGACGCATGCCTCTTGGACTACCGGATCGGTTTTCCATCCGCTGGAACCTGGTACTGCGTCTTCAACAGCAACTCCTCGGGGTACGACCCGGAGTTCACTGGAGGCGGGCCGATCGTCGTGGATGCGGTCTCGACTCCCTGGGACGGGATGGCATTCAGCGCAGCCTTCGAGATCCCGCCATACACCTGCCTCGTCTTCTCTCAGCGCGAGCCCGACGACTCGGGAGGAGGCGGTTCGCAGGACGGCCCGATCATCGTTGATGGTGTTCTCGATGCCCTTTATGGTGGAGCGCTCGGCGTGCAGGACACGCAGACTGGGTTCGGCGACTCGAGTCTCGGATTGATCGATTACGCCGACGGATCGGAACTTGATGGTCTTGCGGGTCGGATCGAAGAAGGCGTTCTCTATCTGCACTTCGCCGGAAATCTGGAAAGCAACTTCAACAAGCTCGAGATCTTCTTGGATTCGGTGCCGGATTACGGACAGAACCGCCTTCGCAACGACAACCCGGATGTGAAGTTCGGAGGGTTGAATCGGATGGGTGGCGCCGGCCGTGGGACGGAACCCGGGCTCCGATTTGATTCAGAATTCGATGCGGACTTCTGGATCGACTTCACCTGTGGCGGCGAATTCGGGGTTGGCTTCGAGACGTTCATGAACTGGTCCGGTCTCGCCACTGGCGGGGGTGATGCGGTTGATTCAGGATTCGCCGGTCCTGGAGGGCCAGGTGCGGGCCAAGCGATTTTCGCCGCGAATGGAATCATCGCGAGTATCGATAATCGCAACGTAGGCGGAGTCTCAGGTGGCGACGGGATCGGCTCCGGTGGTGGCGTACCCACTGGCATCGAGCTTGCAATTCCTTTGAACGTCTTGGGTCACTCTGCGGGTGACGCGATTCGAGTTTGCGCGTTCATCAATGGAGCAAGCCACGATTATGTTTCGAATCAAGTTCTCGGCCCGCTCGGCGGAGGGTCGAATCTTGGCGAGCCTCGCGGCATCGACTTCGACGCACTTCCCGGTGAGCAATTCGTGGTGATCGTCGACGCTTCCGGCGAGCCGTGTCCGTGTGACCTCGATGGCGATGGGATGGTCGACGGCGCCGATTTCGGAACGCTTCTCTCGATGTGGGGGCCATGTGCAGGGTGTGACGCTGATCTCAATGAAGATGGCGTGGTCGATGGCGCTGACATTGGCCTTCTCCTCGGATGCTGGGGCGATTGCTCCTAGGATTGATCGATTTTTCCGTGACGACGCGAGCAAGATCAAGAGGCCGATATTCCGGTGTTCTTTCCCCGAATAGTCCTCAAAGCTTGGATTCTAGAATCGCTTTGAGGTAAGTTTTATCCTGACAGGCGAGTCCGAGATTCGGATTGCCCTCGCGTTCGGTATCAATGATCAGGAGTTTTTACAATATGAAATCCGCCACGACCGCCACGTTCGCAATCGTTTTCGGGTGTCTCGGCACGAGTGTTTCGGCTCAAGTCACCACGGTCGACGGTTCTGCTGATGACGCGTACGGTGAAGCGCTGGTCATTCAGGATAACTCAACCGGTTTCGGAAATGCCGATCTCGGGAGCATCGACTTCTGTAACGGCTCCGAGATCGATTCGGCATTTGGTTTCATCGCGGATGGGATGTTGCATGTTCTGATCACCGGAAACGTCGAGAGTAATTACAACAAACTCGAGATCTTCATCGATGCGATTCCGGGTGAAGGACAAAATCCGCTCCTCGGGAACAACTCGAGTATCGACTTCAACGCCCTCAATACGATGGGCCGTTTCGAAGACCCTGACACCGGAGAAGTGCAGCCGGGCCTCACCTTCGACGCGGGCTTCGATGCGGACTTCTGGATCACCTTTACTGGCGGTCCGGGCGCTCCCCCTAAGAAAGGTGGCGAACCGGGCTACGACACCTATGTGAACTACTCGGAGTTGCTCACCGGAGGTGGCGATCTCGCCCTCTCAGGATTTGCAGGTCCGGGTGGAGCTGGTGCGAAGAAGTCGTTGGTGACCGAGAATGGAATTCTCGCGGCCATCGATAACTCCAACGTGCTGGGCGTGGTCGGCGGCGATGGAATCGATAACGGATCCGGTGTGACGACCGGCGTCGAGATCGCCATCCCCTTGGAGGCGCTTGGTCATACCGCAGGTGATGACATTCGAATCTGCACGTTCATCAACGGGAGCGGTCACGATTACCTCTCGAACCAGGTTCTTGGTGGTCTCGGTGGATCAGTAAATCTGGGATTCCCGCGTTTCGTGAACTTCGAGGATCAGCCCGGCGACCAGTTTTTCGTGGTTCCCGGAACGGGCGGTGGTGGCGACGGCTGCTTCGGTGACATCAACGATGACGGAATCGTCAACGGTGCGGACTTCGGATCGCTGCTGGCAAGTTGGGGTTCCTGTCCCGGATGCCCGGCGGATCTCAACGATGACGGCGAGGTCGATGGTGCCGATGTGGGACTCTTACTTTCGGTCTGGGGCGTCTGCCCCTGACCAGAGGTATGACTTCATGCAGACCGACGGGCCGATTCCTTCCGGAAACGGCCCGTCGTTCTTTTGCTCATGGATCGATCATCGAACCTGCGAGGATTATCCGCGATTGGCGGGGAGGTAGGCCTCGGCCACGTAGTCCGAGACCATTCGATGGGTACTAAATGGGCTGGGAATGGTGGCGGCGCTGCGAAGTGCCCGCTGGATCCATCGCTTCGGCAGTCCGGATCGACTCCGATCGAAAAACTCCGGCACGAGGGAATCTTCGAGGACTTCGTAAAGCGCCGCAGCATCCGCGGTATCTCGGGCCGCATCGCCCCGCCGCACCGGGTGACCTTCAATGGCGAATCCGTTTCGGCCGTCGAAACCCTCCGGCCACCATCCATCCAGAATGGAACAGTTCACGCCAAGATGCATCGGCGGCTTCATCCCGCTGGTTCCGCTTGCTTCGTGCGGGCGAATTGGATTGTTGAGCCAGACGTCGCATCCCGAGGTCAGTTCTCGGCCGATCCGCATGTCGTACTCTTCGAGCAGTAACACCTTCCCGATGAACTCCGGGTGGCGGCTCATGCGGTGGATCGTTTGGGCGAATTCCTGACCACCGGTGTCTCGGGGATGGGCCTTTCCGGCAAAGACAATCTGAACCGGTCGTTGCGGATCGTTTAAAATTGCCGACAGCCGCTTTCGATCCCGGAAGATAAGCGGCGCTCGCTTGTAGGTAGCGAACCGACGGGCAAAGCCGATGGTGAGTGCATCTTCGCGGAAGATTCCACTGGCGCTCAAGACGTCGGAAGGGGATTCGCCCCGCGCCCTCGACTGACGGACGGCGCGTTCTCGTAGGAAGCCGACGAGCCTGGCGCGAAGTTGATTGCGCAGGTCCCAAGCCTCTTCTTGATCCACGCCGGTCGCCTTGGTCCAGGCGGGCGTCGTTGGGCGGGCGGTTTCTGGTCGGAGCCCGATGTGTCGTCGCCAGAAGTCGGCGGCCACCGGATCAAGCCAGGTTCCAGGGTGGACACCATTGGTGATGGAGCGGATCGGCACTTCGGTGACGTCGCGGATCTCCGGATGGACTCCGTGCCACATCTCCCTTGAGATCTCCCCGTGGAGTTTGGCGACCCCGTTTACGTGCGCGGCGGAGCGGAGCGCGAGGACGGTCATGCAAAGCGTCTCTTTCCGATCACCGGGACGTTCTCGTCCAAGATCGGCGAAGGCCGCGGGCGTGATTCCTGCTCGCTTCAGCACCGAACTCATTGCAGTTGCCGCTGCCCGAGGTTCGTACCGATCGTGGCCAGCAGGTACTGGGGTGTGCGTCGTGAAGACGGTGGTTCCTCGGACCTTTGCACGAGCTTCTTCAAGATCAACCCCTTGTTCCACCAAGCGGGCAATACGTTCCAGCGTGGCAAACGCCGCGTGGCCTTCGTTGAGGTGATGGACCGTGATCCGCTCGCCCATGGCTTCGAGCGCCATGACGCCACCCACCCCAAGCAGGATCTGTTGACGCATCCGGAGTGATGGTTCGCCCTTGTACAGCCCTTCGGTCAGCTTCCGGTCTTCCGATGTGGCGCCCGGAAGATCGGTGTCGAGCAAGAGGATCGGCGTTCGGCCGAGGTGGAGTTTCATGATCCGGGCTTTGACCCGCCGCCGTCCGATCGGACAACCGATGGCCACGCCGGTGTCTTCGATCGGATAATCGGCGAAGTCGTATCGCGGATAGAGGACTCGTGTTCGACCGTCGGCTTCGAATTGCTGGCGGTAGTAGCCGTGTTGGTAGAGCAGGCCGACGCCAACCAAAGGAACCCCGAGATCTTCGGCGCTCTTCAGATGATCGCCGGCCAGAACCCCGAGCCCGCCGGAGTATTGCTGCATCGACTCGTGAATGGCAAACTCGCTGCAGTAGTACGCGACCCGAAGGCGGGCATCACGGCCGCGATGATTGGTCGGGAACCATCGCTTGGATCGGCCGGCGTCTTTCAACGAAGTTTCCGCGGATTTCAGCACCGCGAGAAAGCGTGGATCCTCCGCACTGGCGGCGAGACGCTCGGGGCCCGCGGTTCGGAGGGTGGCGAGCGGTGCGTGGTTGGTCGACTCCCATGCCATCGGGTCGAGCATCGCGAAGGGGCGCTGGGCGGCTTCGATCCAGGTCCAGGAGAGGTTTTGTGCCAGCGCGAGAAGGCGTTCGCGAAGGCGATCCGGTGATGCTTCGGAGGCGTGGATTCGTGTGGATTTTTGGGCTCGGGGGGGCATGAACGAGTCCTGTCGAAGGTCGGATTGGCCAAGGAAGCGGAAGAAAGACATTCTCGGCGAAAACGCGCCGCCGCGCTCAGCCTTCGGGAAGTCGCCCGGTCATGGCGATCAGGTTGTGGAGCCGAAGGGCGAGTGAACGGGAGTCATCGCCTCGCCGCATTCGCCACGTCCAGTTTCCCTTCGGTTTTCCAGGGACGTTCATTCTTGCCGCGCGACCGAGCTCCAGCAGGTCCTGCATCTGAATAATCGCGGTCCGGGCGGGGCTGGTGAATGCAAGTCGGGTCATGGAGGCGGCGGGGCTTTGGTGATCGCCGGCATACGTGGTAAATCGTTCACGGGATGGCCGATCGAGACTTCGCCACCAACCGGTGGTCGTATCGTTGTCGTGCGTGCCGGGATAGACCACCGCGTCAACCGGGTGGAATTGCGGGAGGTCCTGCGAGGGGCCATTTGGGCCCAAGGGGTCACGGAATCCCCATTGCAGAATTCGCATGCCCGGAAGTCCGAAGTCTTCTCGGAGTCTGGTGACCGCTGGCGTCACGGCGCCGAGGTCTTCCGCGAGAAAAGGAAGTGGTCCGAGGTCTGCTTGCAGTGCCGCGAGTAGCTCGCGGCCTGGCGTTTGGCGCCATCGGCCTCGGCGAGCGTTGGCGGCATCTCCAGGGATTTCGAAGGCCTGAACGAAGCCAATAAAATGGTCGACTCGAACCAGATCGAACCGATCAAGGGTGGCCCGCACGCGGCGTTTCCACCACGAAAATCCTTCCCGTCGGTGGTTTGGCCAGCGATAGTGGGGGTGTCCCCACAGCTGTCCGTCTTTGGTGAAAGCATCCGGCGGGCATCCGGTGAGCACCGAGGGACGCCCGGATCGATCGAGTCTGAAGAGATCAGGATGGCCGGTCACATCTGCGGAATCGGCCCCGCAGAAGATCGGTAGATCGCCGACTAAGCGCACTTGGTGGGCGCGGGCATGAGCCCGGAGCCGTGACCATTGTTGATCCAGCAAGAACTGGATGCAGGCGTGGTAGCGAGGATCGCCCTCGGGATCATCGGCCCTCGTCGCTTTGGATCGCTTGGCTGCGAAGTCGCACCACTCGGCGAGCCAGTCCGCATTGATTCGCTGAAAACGGCGATATCCCGCGGAGCCGAATCCTCGCTTCGCCTCGAACGCGGTGAATGCCTGGGCGAGCCGAGGGCGTTTCCATCGTCGTACGGCCGACCACGAAGCACGACCAGTATCGTCGGTCTTTGGTGTTTGGCCCGCGGACTTTGGAAGTAGACCGTCGTCGGCCAGATCCTCGATCGACAAGAGCATCGGTTCGATCGCGAAACTAGAGAGCCCGCTATAGGGGGAATCGCCTTTGCCAACCGGTCCAACTGGGAGCATCTGCCAGCGGGAAATTCCGGCGCGTTCCATCCAGTTGATGAATTCTCTGGCGCCGGGACCTAAATCCCCCAAACCGACGGCGCCCCGTCGGCTTGGCAGGGAGGTCGGATGCAACAGTATGCCGGCGGTTCGGGCGTGGAGGAGTGGATGGCGTAAGGGTTTGGCGGGCATGCGTGGACTCACTTCTTTCGAGCCCAGACGCGACCGGCAACCGCGGGGACTTGGCCCTCGTTGTTCTGACCGTCGATCTCGCCGAAGATTGGAACCCAACCCTCACCGGGAAGGTCGAAGCGAGCCTCAGATTCGGAGGCGTTGAGCGCGACCAGAACTTCTTCGTCGGCATCATCACGAATGAAGACCCACAGGTCCTGTGAATCGTCGGCGATCAGGGTTTGGAATCCACCGATTCGGAGGGCGGCATGACCGCGACGAAGTGCAATCGCGCTTCGGTAGAAATCAAGATGCTCATCATCGACCCGGTTCTGGTCCGGCGCGTCGTATGGTTCGAGATCCTTCCAGAGCATCGGTTTCCGATTGTTCGGATCGTCGGAGCCCCACATGCCGGCCTCATCGCCGTAATAGACCATCGGAGCGCCGACGTAGGTCATCTGCAGCAATGCGAAGAGGCGTGCTCGGCGGTAGCTCAGGTCTGAAGGTTTCCCCCCGTCGTAGGTCGGGTCATTCTGTTCCCGGTTGCCCTCGTCGAAGGCACGGTCGGGATTGAAAATCTTCGAGACCATTCGATCCGTATCGTGACTATCCGCAAGATTCTGAAGGGCGTAGGTGACCTCAGCCGGGTAGGTGTTCCGAAGTTCGCCAAGTCGTCGATCTAGTTCGGTCGTGGAGATCTTCATGTCTTCATGGGCGATCCATGAGAGGGCGGCCTCCGCGAAGGGATAATTCATCACGGCATCGAAGGTCTGGCCGTCGAGCCAGTCAGGCGCGGGCTTCCAGATCTCGCCGACGATGTACGCCTCAGGATTGATGGAGCGGACCAGTTCGCACCACTCCGCCCAGAACGTCTTCGGAATCTCTTCCGGGACGTCAAGACGCCAGCCATCAATCCCGTCGGATGGATCTCCGTCGCCGTTGGGGTCCATCCAACGACGAGTGACCGCGAAGATGTGGTCGCGAAGCGACTTCGATGCCAGTCCGTGCTCAGGGCTCTTCCGGAAAGCCGGGAGTTCATCGAAACCTGCCCAGCCGTCGCACTCGAAGGGGTCCCACGATCTCACCGAGAACCAATCTGCGTAGGGTGATTCAACACCGCGTTCCTTCACGTCTTGGAAGGCGGGATGACGGGTACCGACGTGGTTGAACACGCCGTCGAGAATGACTCGAAAACCAAGTTCCTTCGCCGCCTTCAGCGTGTCAAGAAAAACCGCGTCACTCTTCGACCAGGTCCAGGTCTGGGGATTACCAAAGTCCTCTTGGGCCGTGGTTCGATCAAAGTCGCCATCACCGGCACCAAAGTGTTCATCGATATGGCGATAGTCGGTCGCGTCGTACTTATGGTGGGTTTCCGCTTGGAAGATCGGATTGAGATAGATCGCATTGACCCCGAGTTCCTTGAGGTACGGAAGCTTCTCGCGTAGGCCCTGAAGGTCACCGCCGTAATGTCGTTCGAAGACGAATGAATCGTAAAAGGTGGATCCATCCTCACCTTCCCACGAGCTGGGGGAATACCACTCGCTGGTCCAGGGGCGCATTTTCGCGGGGTCGTTGGCGTCGTTGCCATCGCGAAAGCGTTCGACCATGAGTTGATACCAGATCGCATTTTTGGCCCAATCGGGTGTCCGAGGCTTGGAAAGATCAAGTGGGTTGGTATCGAGGTCGTAGAGTTGGGGGTGGCGCACGAAGCGGCCTCCATCTTGAAAGAGAAAGGTGTACTGGAGTCCATCGGAATTCGCGGGTACGTCTGCCTGCCAAGCATCGAGAATCTCTGAGCCATCAACGGCGACCATATCGATGGTGGAACCGTCGGAAAACGCCACGCTTGCAGATTCCACGTCGCCGCGAAGAGAATGGGTGACCAGTCGGATATCGCCATCGGGGAGTCGTTGTCGATCTCGCCAATCCGTTGGATTGTGCCGCAGTCCGGCGCCAAGAACGACGCCGTCACCCAGAACGCCCCTCGTCGGATCCAGCATGGAATCTGGCCCGAGCCAGAACATTGCATGATCGATACCGCGGTCTTCTGAGCGGCGCTGCACGTTCGCTGGATCGACAATCCACCGTTCGTTATCTTCGACGAAATTGTAGAGATAGGTCCCATCTTCGAGATCAATTGCGACAGTCCACGCACCGGCGGCGTTACGTTCCATCGGATTCGCGGAGGCGCTCCACGAATTGAAATCGCCGACGAGTGACACCTGCTTTACGTCGGCGCCTCCTTGGTAGTTGACGATGCATCGCCATTCACCATTCGACTTTGGAATGGCGCGAATACTGGTGGGGAGGCGAGTCGGCCGTCCGATCGGATTTTGGCCGACGGGAACGTCGGGTGGCCAATCGGCGTTCTGTGCGGCGACGATACTGAACGACCCGGAGGTCATCACAGCGGCAATGGCCAGACATCGAACCTGGAGTGCAGCGTTGATCGACATATCGCAGGATTATACTTCGCCCAAACTCCAGATCGCCCAATCGGGGCACAGGATGTCCCGGGTGAGCAGATGCACGGCCCACGCATCGGATGTTTGGATCGGTGGCGATCTCCTCGACGCGACTTCGTTGTCCCAGAGATTTCGAGGGCCGATCATCGGGTGATTCGATCAGCCGACATGCTCGCCGGCGATCGGTCGAGATATGCGGTGGTCGTTCGCGGCAGGATCCGGGGGGTCCCAACGAGTCAACAAGCGGGTTTCAATCGACCGTCAAGGTTCGTCGTGCGGGTCTCGAAGATCCCTCAATTTGCGTGCGTCGAGGGTGGCGGTTGGAATTTCGCCAAGATCTCACTGAAGAGTCATCTTGGAATGTTCAGAAAAAGCCAGAATCGGCACTTTGAATTCCCTGAGACACTCATCGCGACTTTTCGCTTGAGTATCGTGGGTAACGGGTTGTATCGTGGAGACACATGTCAAGATTTCGAGGGTGAACTTCCCAGTCGCCCTCCTACAAGGAGAAGCTGATGAAATCCCTGATCATTGCAACAGCGGTCGCGGTTCTGGCGCCCTCCGCACTGGCGGACTTTTATGGGGATGCCTCTGGCGACATTTTCGATTCTGGGTTGAGCAACCTTGATTTTCTGGGTGCGGAGATCACCAACGATGGTGACAACTTGTTCATCGTGGCTTCGCTGAATGCTGACCTCAGCGCCATCAACTGGGGCAAGTATCTCATTTTCATCGATTCCGGTGACGGCGGAGCCATGTCCGGTCCGGAGGGAAATGATCCTTTCAACAACCCATGGGGCCGTCGGGTGTCGGCGGATGTCGGCATCAATGCCTTCGTAGGATCCTGGATCGACGCTGACGGTGGTGCATTGGGATATCTCTGGAACGGTGGGGGCTGGGATGAGACGAGTTCGGGCGCGCCGGATCTCTCCCAGGCCGGAATGGGTCAGATCACGTGGACCCTCTCGCTCGATTCCTTGGGACTCTCGATTGGCGACACGTTCAACTTCGATCTCGCATCCACCGGTGGGGGAGACGGAGACCCGGCGATTGATTTTCTCTCCACCGACGTCGTACAGGCTGGTTGGGGGAACAACTCCACCTCGCCGATGGCCTTCAGTTACACCGTCGTTCCAGCACCGGGCGTGTTGGCGCTGGCGGGCCTCGCCGGTTTGACCACTCGCCGTCGCCGCGGCTGAGTTGACTCACTCGGCAACTGGCCGGGGACGTTTTAAATTCAAACGGGCATCTCACTCAGCGAGTGAGATGCCCGTTTTTTTCATTCTGACGTCGAGGACGGGGAATTCAGTTTGGAATTTGGAGCCATCAACCCTCGGTGGTTCGTTCGGTCGTCCGACTTCCCGCCGGTGGGGGCTCGGTCGTCGGTCGAGGGTCATCACGATCGGGGACTTCCGCGCTCACGGACGGCGTCTCGGTCACCGCCGTATTGGCCTTGCGCCGCGGACCCCGAACGTGCCGGAGTCGGTTCGCCGCGTTGTGGGCCGCGATTTTGTAGACCTCGGCCAGCGTTGGATAGTTGAAGACGCTATTCATGAAGAAGTCGAGACCACCGCCGAGTGAGATCACAGCCTGGCCGATATGGACCAGTTCGGTCGCATTGGTTCCGATGCAATGGACGCCGAGTAGATCATGGCTCTCGCGGTGGAAGAGCATTTTGAACATGCCGGTATCGTCGCCGAGGATTTGGCCGCGAGCGGTTTCCCGGTAGCGGGCGACGCCGACCTCGTAGGGCACTCGATCGCGAGTCAGTTGCTCCTCCGTCGCGCCGCACATTGAAAGTTCAGGGACCGCGTAGATGCCATACGGATAAAGCGTCCCGAAGTTTTCGGCTTCATAGCCAAACATCCGACATGCGGCGATTCGCCCCTGCTCGCTGCTGGTCGCGGCAAGGGCCGGAAATCCGATCACGTCGCCGGCGGCATAGATGTTTGGCACGTTGGTCTGGAGCGCCTCATTGACGGGGATTCGTCCTCGGTCATCAACCTTCACGCCGGCGGATCCGAGATGCAGCGGCTCGGTCGCGGGGCTTCGGCCGATTGAGAAGATCACGCAATCCGCGATGATCCGCTTGCCGCTCTCAAGTTCGAGTTCGACTTCGGGTCGTCCTTCCTCGAAGACCTCCACTCTGGCGACCGCTTCTCCCAGCCGGAACGTCACATCTTTCTTTCGCATCTGGTGCATCAACTCATCGACGATCTCACGATCCACGAAATTAAGCAGTTGATCCCGGCGATCGACCAACGTCACCTGGACGCCAGCGGTGGCGAAGATCGATGCGTACTCGACGCCGATCACGCCGCCACCAACCACGGCCAGGTTCGACGGGAGTTTCTTCATCTTAAGAACGTCATCGGAGGTGAGGATCAACTTGCCGTCGCTTGGCCCAGTCGGCGGCGCGGCGGCATTCGTGCCACAGGCGACCAGAATGTTCTTGGCCGTGACCGCCCGCGTACCAGCGGCGTTGGTGATCGCGATGCGGTGCGCATCAATGAATGAAGCCTCGCCATCGAGGACGGTGATGTCGTTTCGAGCGAGACTGTTCCGAACCACGGAGGTCTCGGAAGCGATGACTTGATTGACTCGATTGATGAGATCGATCATCTCCGGTCGCTTCCGGACGGTGAATCCGTCGTCGCGATCGCCGCCAGTGGTAGAGAGAATCGCTTCGCGGAGCGTTTTGGAGGGGATGGTGCCAGTGAAAGTGCAGACGCCACCCACTCGCCTTCGTTTCTCAACCAATGCCACGCGCTTGTGCAACTTGGAGGCCTGAATCGCCGCGGACTGGCCGGACGGGCCGCTACCGATGACCACAAGGTCGTATTCGTACGTATCGCTCATCGCCACAGCCTAACCGCCGGACGAGAATACGAGTCGTGCGGAACCTTGAATCGGGGGACGGGGGGCCGATTGGAGTGGTGGCAGATGCCATGAGGATGCCTCTGGGGGCGCTCTTTTCTGTTGCGGTTTATGTGGAAATACTTAGGATCATGCGTGCTCATGCGTGATCGAGCCACGCCAGAATGCGACGACCCCGCACCACCGGGTGAGGTGGGCGGGGTCGTTTGTTTCGGGCATTTTGGGGATCACTCTTCGTCGAGCACGGCATCCGAATCTTCGAGGGGCTTTGCCTCGACCGCCGTCGTCGAGGCGCCGACCTTCCCAAGGACGCCAGGCAGTTCGATTCCCGCTTGCGCTGCGAGCTCGTGCATGGGGGGGAGCGAGCCGATCAGGCCAGAAAGGAAGTCACTGGTACTTCCTCTTCCGCTTTCTCCTCGGCCGCCGTCCCAAACGGTGATCTTATCGATCTGCAGATTGGAGATCGCCTTGACCTGTTCTCGAATGAGTTCGGGCAGCTTCTCGATGAGGAGGAGCGTCGGCGCCAGTTGTGGATTGTCAGCGCAGGCCACCATGAGTTCGCGGTATCCGTCGGCTTTGGCTTCGAGGACCTTCCGGACTCCCTCGGCTTCTGCGTTGTATCTGGCGATGATCGCATCTGCTTCGCCGGAGGCTTCCCGGCGACTTCGTTCCGCAGATGCTTCTGCGGCGATCTCGATCTGTTGTTTTCGGATCTCCTCTGGGGCAATCACGTCTTTCGCCAGGCGGGCAAGTTCTTCCTTCCGTTCCATCTCAAGAATGGCACGGGATGCATCGGCGGCGGCGACGTCCGATCGCCGCTTGGTTTCAGCGCGAATCTCGGCGAGGCGGGCGTCGGAGTCTGCGACCTCGGCCGCAGAGGAGTTCTCGCCTTGTCGTGCGATCGATTCTGCTTTGGCGATCTCGACTCGTTCGGACTGTTCGGCGTTCTTGGCAGCGACAGAGGTCTCGGCCTTTCGTTCCGCGGTCGCAATCTCTCGATTCCGTTGCGCTTCCACTTCGCCGGTGATCGCTTGAGCCTCAAAGGTTGCGAGGGCAAGCCGCTGAGTCCTCTCGGCCTGCTTCCGCCCCTCCTCCGTCTTCGCGTTTTCCTCTGCGACCCGAACTTCTTGCTGGCGCACTGCTTCGGCTTCGCCGATGGCACCTTCTCGTTCCTGCTGGGCAACTTCGACCTTCGCGCGATTGATGGCCTCTGCAGCAGCCCGCTTGCCGATGGCGCTGATGTAGCCGCTCTCGTCGGTGATATCACGGATATTCACGTTAATGAGCTCGAGGCCGACCTTATTGATTTCGTCAGCGACGTTCTCATTGATCAACGTCATGAACTTCTCACGATCCTTGTTGATCTCCTCGATGGAGAGGGTCGCGATGACCAGGCGAAGCTGGCCGAGAATGATGTCCTGAGCCTGATCGCGAATGGCGTTGTCGCTCAAAGTCAGGAGGCGTTCCGCGGCATTGTTCATCAGAACCGGGTCGGTCGAGATGCCCACGGTGAAGGTGCTGGGGACGTTGACTCGGATATTGTTGAGCGAGAGAGCGCCTTCCAACGGGATTTCGATGACCAATGGTTCGAGTGAGAGGTATTCGTGATCCTGAATAAGTGGAATCACGAAAGCACCACCACCATGCAGGCATTTCGAGGCTCGTTCGCTTCCAACCTTGCCGTAGATCACGAGGATCCGGTTGCTTGGGCATCGCTTGTACTGCTTGACCAGAAAGATCAGAAAGAAAAAGGCAATCAGTGCGGCAGCGCCGATGACGCCAAGCCAGATGGCGGGTTCCATGGGGTGTCCTCCGAAAGGAAAGAGAGAAGGGCGATGAGTTCGGCCTATCGGCCACGATCTCCGAAAAGATCAGTGGTCTGGTTCAGGCTGGCTCGACTTCGAGCGTTCCATCGCCGCGAGATGCGATCACTCGGATCGCGGTCCGGCTCGCAACGGCCTTGCCGTTGGAAACCGCTTTGAATTGTCGTTGTCGGTCGCGGACTACGACGGATATACGTCCACGGCCTTGAGCAGGAATTGTAATGGTGACGGTTCCCTCGGCACCGATGGCATCACTGGCGTCGATGTTGCCATCGCCGGTGAGGTCATGCATGGCCTTGAACCCAAGCCAGAGAATCCAGAGAAAGGCGGTACCAATTGCCATTCCGAACAGCGCGGACTGCGCCCAAGTGAATTCGAGGTTACGGAATGCCGCGAGTCCTCCCCAGCCCCATCCCATAGAAAATCCGACGATGCCTTGGAAGGACAGTACTTTGAAAGCACCATCGCTCGCGTCGCCGGAGTCCGCATCAAGCCCGCCATCGCCGCCCATAAAGAGCATGGCGATGGTCAGGATGAAGAGCAACGTCGCAATCGCCGCGATTCCGAAGAACCAGATAGCACCGTCATCGAAGAGCAGTTCTTGAATGGTCATGGTCGGTGGCTCCTATGGCGTCGTCTGTGGCCATCGAACCAAAGACATTCTTTGACTTCGATAATCTCACGAAGGCAGTATGAGTGTTTCACGAACCATTGTCCTGTCCGATCAAAGTCAGAATCGGACAGTTCATGGTGAAATCCTTCTTCACGCGACCCTCATGCCACCTTTTTTGCGAAGGCGGGCAACAAAGAAACCCTCCATCGCGGCGTTCTGCTGATCGCCTTCGGGGTTCGAGCCAAAACGTCGCACCGCGTTCTCTGCTGGCGAGTCTGAAGACGTCGGTGGATCCAGTAGTGCCAGCCCCTTCGGAATTCCTGGAGGTAGGGGATCGAGCGTGATTCCGGTTGGGCCATCGCCGTACCTCGCGAGCGCTCTCCGAAGAACGGCTTCGTTCTCGTCTTGTCCAAGGGTGCAGGTCGAATAAACGATGACGCCACCAGGTCGAACGGCTTGGATGGCGGCGTGAAGCAAGGATTTCTGAACGGAGGCCAGTCGCTTGACGCCCTTAGCTGACCACTTCTGATGACTTCTAGGATCGTCGGAACGAAAGCGGCCTTCGCCAGAGCATGGTGCGTCGACGAGGACACGATCAAAAGTGCCGTGGTCGCGGTAGGGAATTCGTTCGCCCGGAGCGGTTCGAATTGACGCTTCGGCCCCCAACATCTGGAGCATCGCCCGCATCCGCATGCACCTCGTACGACTCCGATCGTTGGCGATGATCTGGACGTTGTTTTCGACCAAGGCGGCGATCAAGGCAGTCTTGCCACCGGGTGCGGCGCAGAGATCTAGAACCCGTTCGCCGGGATGGGGGTCCAGTCCCAAGACGGCGAGCATCGAGGTCAGCGATTGAAGGACGATCCGTCCATCCCGCCAGGCTTCGGTCTCGGTGATCGCTCGTGATGTGCAACGGGGGATCACGCGGCTCCACGCGGCCCAGCTGACCGGCGTACCGGCGAGTCCCAGTTCGTCGAGTTCACGGATCGTCTGTTCGGGGTCGCCGCGGAGGGGGTTTACCCTGAGACCACGCGGTAGTTCCAGCGCCGTGGCCGCAAGCAGTCGATCCGCCACGTCGGGAGATGACGCGAAGTCGGACCGAAGTCGCGTGACAAAGTCGGCGGGAAGTGATTCCGTCGCGAGATTCGTGGCCACTCGGAGTTGCTGGGCTGAGATGGGGGGGGTTGATTCAGGGGATGGCACGTTCTGCCTCGCGACCGACCACGTCCATCTGGTGTTTTCGAAGGAGATTTTTTCGCCACCTGGGGCCAGTCGTCCATCTGGGCGGAATCATCAGGTGCTCCCAGGTGGCGAGTTCGGCAAGTAGGCGGATGGTCTCGCCTGGACGTTGAGCGGAGAGGTCTTGGCGTTCACTGGGATCCGCTTGAAGATCAAAGAGGAGGGTTTCGCCACCCTCGACCCGAATCAACTTCAGGTCGAGATCCCGAACCGCCGCGACGGGGCCTCGCCGCCAGAACAGCTGCTGGTGAGGGCGGTCCGCTCCCCGCGCGTGCAGCCAGGGATCGAGATCGACGCCGTCGAGACCGGCCAGATCGCCTTTGGCGGTGGCTACGGCGGTCGCGACGAGGTCGAGCGTGCTCACTGGAACCGTGATCGAGCCTGGTTTGAAGATGGCGGGGCGACGGACGAAGCCGGGGACGCGAATTCCCCCCTCGAACTGGGATCCCTTCATACCACGCAAGGGGCCGTTGTCCGATGCATTGTTCGTGGCGCCGCCGTTGTCGTTGACGAAGATGAACAATGTGTCGCGGCCGGAGGCATCGATGGCATCGCCGATGGAACCACAGGCGCGATCCAGAGATCGCATCATCGCGGCGTAAATTCTTCGACGATCTGGCGCGAGCGCGGGATCGATCGAGGCAAGGTCCTCATCGGTGGCGTGCATCGGCCCGTGCGGTGCGTTGAAGGCGACGACAAGGAATGATGGGCGGTCGGCATGTTTGCGAATGAACCTCACGGCATCATCCGCGATCGTGTCAGTGAGATATACGATCTCGGATTCGACTTCCGAGCCCCGGTCGGTGCCATCGGCGTGTTCGTAGGCGCGATTGCCTCCGCGGAGGGCTTCGTTCCCGAAGTAGGATCGGCTCCCGGCGCGAAAGCCATGGAACTCATCAAAACCGCGATGCGTCGGGTGAAAGGCTGGCGCGAGGCCGAGATGCCATTTTCCGATCAGTCCAGTGGCGTATCCCGCCGCCTGCATTCGGTCGGCGATGGTGCGTTCGGTCAGTGGGAGCCCCCCTTGGGATCGAGGGGCATCGCCGGGAAGGTTGTACTCGTGACCACATCGTTGCTGGTAGCGGCCGGTGAGCATTCCCGCTCTTGAAGGACTGCACACGGATGCCGTGACGTAGCAGGTCTCGAGAATGACACTTTCCGCCGCGAGCTGGTCGAGCGCGGGGGTGTCAATTTCCACCGACCCTTGGAAGCCAAAATCGATCCACCCCGCATCGTCGGCGATCACCATGACCACCGAGGGTGGTTCGGGCGGAGCGGATTGGGCGTTGGTTCCGCGGACCGGCAGCAAGAAGATTGCAATTCCAGCGAGGATAAATATGAAGCGGTACATGTTGCGAGTCTACGGCACAGCGCCTTGAATGGTCCGTTCATCGAGCCCAGGTTGCAGAGGTTCTGAAATTCCGCATCAATCCGACTCGTCGAGCAATTTTCGAATCGCGATTCCGAGATCCTCACGAGGGATCGGTTTCTGGAGGATCCTGGTCACCCCTGCCTCGGCGGCACGTTCGGCAGACTCGTCACCGAATCCCGTGATGAGTACGATCGGTCCTGCGAATTCGCGTTCTCGGAGGGCTCCCGCGAGTGCGATTCCGTCGCGGCCCGGCATGGTGAGATCGGTCAGTACGAGGTGCGGTTCGAGCTCCCGTGTACGGGCGGTATCGAAAAGCGACAGCGCGGCATCCGTCCCATCAGCGACCTCGACTTGATATCCCAGGGACGCGACCAGAGACATGCTGGTTTGAAGCACCATCGGATCATCATCGACGACCAATATTCGCTCGTTACCGCGGGGCGAACTCTGCGGAACGCCCGATTTTATCTGAGCGATGGCTTCCTCGGTTCGCGGCAGCAAGATGCGAAAGGTCGTTCCCTCGCCTTGTGTGCTCTCAATTTCAATCTCTCCCCCAAGTTCCGAGACCACTCGGTGGACGATGGTCAGGCCAAGGCCGGTACCTCGTCCGGTTGCCCGGGTCGAGAAGTAGGGGTCGAAAAGGTTTTCTCGAATCTCGTCTGGAATCCCCGCCCCATCGTCCCGAACCTCCAGATAGACGATGTTCTTATTCTCGGGGCTCTGTCGCAATGAGACCGTCACGGTTCCTTTGGGTCCCTCAATGGCATGCCGGGCATTGCTCACCAGATTCTGAACCACTCGAAGCAGTGCCGTTCGATCTCCGCAGGTGGTCGCGGTCGTATCCGAGATTTCGGACTCGATTCGGATGTGAACCGGTGTGGACGGCACGAGGAGCATGATCGCTTCTTCGACAACATCCTTGAGGAGCGTGTTCGAATCGGCGATCACTCGTCGTCGGCTTAGGAAGAGGATCTGCTCCACGAGTTCGGCCGCTCGGCGGGCCGCCAGCTGAATATCGGCCAGCATCTCCAGGCGGGATTCCTCCGTTTCTGAATCCGCCAGCGTCGCGGAATGCACCAGAATCGGCCAGAGGAGGTTATTGAAGTCGTGGGCGATGCCGCCGGCGAGTAGCCCGACCGCTTCCATCCGCTGGGCGTGGACCAGTTCCCCCTCCAGAGCCTCTCGTGCCATCGTCGTTCCGAGCGAATCTGCAAATGCGCGCAGGGCAGCGATCGAGTTCTGATCATGAACCCGCACGCGATTAACCTCTTCAACGAGGAGGATGCCGGCCCTCTCGCCGCGAACCCAGATGGGAACCGAGACGAAGCTGGTCGAGATCGAAGGGGCATCGGATTCGAATCCGGGGACCGGTTCGGCGCCGTTGCCGACGAGTCCGCCCAGTTTGGAACCAGCCGTCGCAAGTAGAAAGGCTGCCGGCACGTCGACCATGTTCGCTGGTCCGCCGAAACTTTGACCGTCGATGTCGATGAACCTTGCGGAGTAAGACTGGAAGGACGTCTCGATCAGGCCAAGCACCTTCATGATGGAATTCCGCCATCGGGGGGATGCCAAGAGCAAGTCCGCGACGTCCCCACTCGCCACCAGCACCCGATCGCGGGTTTGCCTTCGGATCTCGGCCTGGAGTCGGAGCCAGGTCAGTCCGGCGAGGTCGCCGAGGAATTTGAGGCCTTCGACGTGGCGTTCATCGAAGGCGTCGACCTTCGTCGACGCCAGGCCGAGCGCGCCGACGATCTCCCCAGCGGCATGAACGGGCAGGTAGCAGCGACTGCGAATTTCGACTCTTCTTGCTGACGTCTCCGAACGGTTCCCCGGATCGTTCTTCGTGTCGCGGACATGTACCATTTCACCGGTGCGGATCACTCGGCCGGGATGTCGGTCCCAGGCCGTGCGCTCCGCGTCCTCAATCTCCCATTCGTTGAGACCTTTGTTCCCCACGAGTCGGAGGTAGCGCGTTCCCGCGTCGAGAAAGTACATAGCGGCGTATTCGACATCGAATCTCGTTTCCGCGAGGCTCTGAACCGTCGTACCCAGTGCCGCGGTGTCCTTCACGCTGCTCAACGCCTCCGCGATTCGCCGTTCCAGGGCGCGATGATGCGCGAGGTCGAGGGTGAGCCGGCGGAGTTCCATGCCACGGCCGATGGCGGCGATGGGGCCGCGCAGCATTCGAACGATCAGACGAGCGAGATCGAGAAAGTCGCCGGTCTCTCCCGAGGCGGGTAGAAGGGTGATCACGGTATCAAGGTCAAGTCTGATTGCGATGACCGGTGGGGAACTGGACGACGTGGTGATCATCTCGTCGCCGATGGTCTCGAGGGTGGTCTCGACAAACTGTTTGGTCGTTCTCTCGATGGAATTATCGTCGAGGCCACTACTGGCGATACTTTCAATCGGCTCGTTCGATGCCGCTCGTCGCCAGATGGTCACGGCCGCGATGGCCTTGATCTTGAGAAGGCCGTCGACCACCACTGGTGGCCAGGTGTCCGAGTCATCTCGATCCAACATGTCTGTCGCGATGTCCGCGAGTATGTCCAGAGGTCCCGATTCGGGTCCATCTGGCGCTGCGTTGGATGAAGGATTACCCCTAGTCACAACGCGATTCTACCTATTTCTTTTCATCGACGACCGGAGATTCGCCGCCGATGATCCCGGACAGGTGTCTCCCGGTCTGCCCGGATTCAGCCCGATGGCTGAAAAAACGGGGATCAGCGGACGTGCAGCATGGAGCGCCGTCGATGGAGGCGATTGGAATTCCCGCAGCGAGCAGCCGCCGCAGTGCGGCGTTGAAGAGATCAGCATGTGGTCTTGGCGATCTGGTTTCAACGAAACTCCCAAGTCCGGATATTTCAAACTCCTCTGCCACTTCAAAACCGATCTCAAATCGATCTAGGCCGATCGCGGGCCCGATGGCGGCGAGAAGATCCTTGCGATCGGCACCGAGTGATTCAAGATGCCACACGGCACTGCCGGGCGCATCGGCGACGAGACCTCGCCAGCCGGAGTGCACCGCGGCGACGATCCGGGTCTTCGGGCAAGCGATGAGGATCGGTACGCAATCGGCAGTGCGGACTGCGATCGCCCGATCGGACGAGGTCGAAACGAGGATATCCGCATCGGCAGCTTCGGCCTGTGAACCATCCACGACGGCGATGCCATGGACTTGTCGGGCGGTTGCAACTTCGGGTGCGTCCGAGCGAAGCAGCCGTGAGAATCGGGCGAGATGATCGAGCAGCGTCTGGTTTGATGTTCCAAGAAAACTCTGCCCGGGGCGGGCCAGATCGAAGGATCGACCTCCGGGCCCGATCCGCGTCGAGAATGCATGCGGAAAGCAATGGCTCGCCAGTAAGCCGCTTTCGAGCACTTGGGTGCCGTCGGCGTCGATCCTCGGGTGGAGTGGATTCATTGGTAGGCGGCATCATGACGGATAGCGACCGCCACGTCTGGGGTGCGGTCGGTGCAACTCCCGAAAAGTCGTGGCATTCGATGCAGATGATCGGAATCGGTTGCCTTATGATCGGGACATGAAGACACCTTTGCTTATCGGTTTTGTTCTCTTCTCGCTCCACTCGATGTCCACGCCGGTCAGTGCGGAGACAAAGGTGGTGGCCCTCGAACCAATTCGAGTCGGCAATTCAGAATTTGATCCCTCGGGACACGGGTGCCAACTCGCGGGTACCGGATCGGCGGACGCTCAGTACTGGTCGCCGAAGGAACATGGCGTCGCTGACTCAGAGTGGTTCGATGGTGAGGTCGCGGCCCTTGGTTCGAGGGGCGACTGCGCCGCCAGCCTCAATCTTTCTGGCGAAGTCATCGCTTCGGGGGCCACGTATCGAGTCGGATTTAGCATCGCGCGATGGGGTCCTGACACTTCAAAAATATTGGTCTCGATCGCAGATGAAGACGAGCGTCTGCTCGCGACGTCGGCCGCCATTGAGGCAGGCCTCTGGACACGCCGATTCGTCGACCTCGAAATTCCCTCGAACATCGAAGTTTCTGGTCCGTGCACCGTGGTCTTTCGCACGATCGAAAACAAAAAGGCCGCGCGGGAGTCGGCCGTTCTCATCGACAAAGTCTCCTTGGCAAGGATCACCGCCGATGACCCTGGTTTTCAGTCAATCTTCAACGGGGAAAATCTCGATGGTTGGATCGGTAACACCGAAGGCTACGGTGTCGAAGGCGACGCTATTCGGACGTTTCCGAAGCGAGCTGGCGGCAACCTCTACACGTCAGGAACCTACGACGATTTCGTGTTTCGATTTGCATTCAAAGTTCCGCCCGGGGCGAACAACGGGATCGCCGTCCGATCACCAGCGACCGGCGATGCCGCGTATCAAGGAATGGAACTCCAGGTTCTCGACAACAGTCATCCCAAGTACGCCGGTTTGAAGCCTTGGCAGTTCCACGGATCGGTCTACGGAATCGCGCCAGCGCTTCGCGGTTATCAGTCGCCCCCGGGGTCGTGGAATCTCCAGGAAATCCGGGCTGAAGGGCGGCGGATCCGTGTGATTCTCAACGGAGCGGTGATCTCCGACGTCGACCTCGATGAAGCGACCCGAGAAGGGACCTTGAGCGGGCGTGAGCACCCTGGGCTCGCGCGGGATGCCGGGCATCTTGGATTCTGCGGACACGGTGACCTCGTCTACTTCAAGGATCTGAGAGTCAGGCCGATTTTTCGCCCCGAATCCAAACCCTGACGCTAGCATCAGAAGCCGGACGGTCCTCCGATTGGTCCGAGGTCCCACAATACGCCCCAAGAATCGAAATCCGCCTCGGCTTCCGCCGAGCATCAGGAGTCCGTCATGACAGAATCGCATCTCGCCAACGGCAGCTTCGGTCGCCGCACGTTCATCAAGTCCGCGGCTGCCGCGGGTGTCGTCCTCGTGGGCTGGAAGCCGACGCTTGGTCGGGGTGGGGTCTTACAGAAGACCAATGTCGCCTCCGTCGGAGTCGGCGGAATGGGCGCGAGTGACCTCGGGCAGATCTCGGCTCACCCAGAAGTGGCCATGGTGGCGCTCTGTGACGTCGATCGGAACAACCTCAAGTCCGCCGCGGACAAGCACCAGGGTGCGAAGACGTTCGTTGACTTCCGTGAAATGTTCGACTCGATGGGCGATCAGATCGATGCGGTCTCGATCACCACGCCCGACCACATGCACGCCATCATCGCCATGATGGCCCTCAACCAGAACAAGCACGTCTATTGTCAGAAGCCCCTCGCGCACTCCGTCCACGAGTGCCGAGCGCTTCGAAACACTGCGATCGCCAAGCCGGAACTGGCGACCCAGATGGGTACGCAGAATGCGTCACGCGTCATGAAGCAGCGGTGCATGCAGGGCGTTCGCGACGGGATCTGCGGGCAGATCAAAGAAATTCATGCGTGGACGGACCGGCCAAACGGCTGGTGGCCTCAGGGCAACCCGCGGGCGCCCGGAAGCAATCCAGTCCCCAGTCATCTTGAATGGGATCTGTGGCTTGGCACGGCGCCTGCCCGCCCGTATCTCGACAAGGCCTATGCGCCGTTCGCGTGGCGTGGCGTCCGCGACTTCGGTTGTGGGGCGCTCGGCGATATGGCGTGTCACATCGTCGATGCGGCCTTCCAGCCGCTGGATCTCGGAGATCCGAAGACCGTGATCTGTGAGGCTACGGACGGTACAGATGACCAATTCCCATCCACCGAGGTCGTCAAGATGGTCTTCGCGGGGAACAAGGCTTCGGGTGGGGAGGACATTCCCTTCACGTGGTACGACGGCAAGGTGACGCCGTCCCCGTCGCAGCTCGGACTTCCTGCTGATTACGTGCTTCCGCAGAACGTGGTGGTGATCGTCGGCGATAAGGCCTCGCTACTCGTTCCGCAGGGCGGCGACGGCTACAAGTACTTCCGCAAGGGCATGGAACGCAACATGGAGATGCCCCAGGCCCGCGGCGGCAATCACTGGCACCTGTGGATCGATGAGGCTCGCGGTGGCGATCCCAGCCTGACTCCGCTTAGTTATGCCGGCAAGGTGTCGGAGACCCTCGCCATCGGTGCGGTGGCGAGTCACGCTCCGAACGAGATGCTTGAGTGGGATGCCAAGGGGATGAAGTTCACGAACAAGCCTGAACTCAACCAATACGTGACCCGTAAATATCGGGATGGTTGGGCGGTCGCCGGGCTCTGAACCCACGAGCGAACCGAAGACAAGACTCGAGGCCGCCCCGCAATGGGGCGGCCTTTCTTGTTCCTGCGTCGCCGTCGTCAGAGTCTCAGAACTGGGTCTTCAACCGAATGCCGAAGATGTAGACCGGGCGGTCTGCACCGGTTGCGGGTTGGAGGACGATCTGTAGATCGGGCGAGAGTTGCATACTCTCGGTCAGTTGGATCCGGTAGTAGGTCTCGATCATCATGATCTCACGGCGTGATGGATCGTAGAGATCGGTGGGCCGGGACCAACTGAATCCGGCCCCGATCGCCTCGTCATTTCGACCGAACGGTCGATCCCATCGGATCGCAGCATTGAACTGACGATCGATTGCGGACATGCCGTTGGTACTCGATCCATATTGGAGAAGCAGGTCGAGATCACTGCTGAGTCCCTGTTCGACCATGACCCCCCAGCTCCATTCGTTCTTGTTCTCGTTGGTGGGGGTGAGGCCCTGCTGAAGAAGTAGGCCGAAGCCGGCACCGTTGGACTCGCCTTGATTTTCGGATTGCAGGGTCGATGCTCTGATGCCCCGATTAGTTCCAGCGAAAACGAAGTTCCAGTTACCGGTGACCTCGCTTCCATCGAGCCCATTCAGAACGGGTGCAATGCCGATCTGTGCCGCAGCCCACCAGCTTCCATCACCAAGATCTCCAAATCCTCGGTCGGGGCCGCCATCGGGATCCGCCCATACTGCGTTGACATACAGGCCGTCGGTCGGGATGACTTGGATCGAGGCGCCTGCGGTATAGGTGCCGAGGGTCGAACCGAGGGTGTTCAACCCGTCGAAGACGCCAGCAAGGAATTGCCTGCTTTCGTCGTTCGCGACTCGACTCAATTGAATGTACTGATTGGGGTGGACCTTGCCGATGGTGGCGACCACTCGATCGTTGCACCAGCCTTGCTGCCAGTAAAGCAGGTCGAACGAGGCAGGGTACGTCCACTGAAGCGCATTGAGATTGACCGGCGCCGCGCCGACGGCGTTGCCGATGGCATAATCATCAGACTGTCCGAGTTCGACGCCGCTTCTGAGCAAGACCCCGATGTTTCCTCGGCCGATTCCCGGCTCGTCGAAGATGACCCAGTCGAAGTTGAGATCCAGCCGTCCGCTGCCAGCGTTGTTCCCCAGGCCGTCGTTGGTTCTTGTCGCGTGCTGGTAGAGCAGGGTGTAGTAGATGTTCCAACTGAGCCCCATGTTCTCCTTTGTCCATGACTCACCATTGCGAAGAGGTGCCAGCGGAGTGGCGAGAGGGCTCGGGAGAAGGGGGTCCAAATCGGTGATGCCCAGAGGCGTCGCTTCCGCAAATGGCTCGTACTTGGTCGTTTGGTCTGGGCAGGGAAGCAATGGCGCCACGCCGGGTTGGGTATCGATATCCGCGGCGGCTTGCGTCTTTTCGCGGTCTCCGAGTCGGATCATCGGAGTATCGGTATCCGCGCCAAGATTGGACGTCTCTTGTGAGGCGGTTGCTGGGGATGAACCGACGTGAAGAGGGACCAGAATGGCGAGGACGAGATGCGGGGGTACTCTCATGCGTCTATCCTCGCCTCGCCCGTGGTCGAAGTGCAACCCTCAGAACTCCCTAACCCGCCTATTGGATCAAGAAGATGATGATTGACACCGCCGCGTGCTCGACTCGATCGAAGGCCTCCCTGCTTTTCGGATTGCTCTTCCTGACTCTTTTCGCCGGATCGGGTTGCGGCCCGGATTCCATTGCGTATCAAAGTTTTCAGGATGCGAGGATCGTCAACGATCTTCGGCTCGCGGGGAAGATCGACGGTTCGACTTTCGCTAATGCCGATGGCGTGGTGATTCTTGAAATGGGTGGCGGCGGGTTAGGAATTGGAATGATGACCGGCCATGGTGTCGCCATGAGGCGGCTGGGCAAAGCGTGGTCCGCGCCGTTGCCGCTCGACTACATTTCGGGGAGCATCGGTCTGCAGATCGGTGGGCAGACGGCGGACATGGTTCTGGTATTCCGATCGACCGAGTCTTTTGATGAATTCGTATTCAACGGAACACGATTTGTCGCCAAGGCGAGTGGCACTGCGATACGCGCGAGTGGGACCGCCGGCGATCCGATGAAGAACGGTGAGACCACGGTGATCTCGAGCGTCAAGGGCTTGTACGGCGGTGCCGTGATCGGTGGCCTCGGAGTCATGATCGACGAGAAGTTGATGTTGAAGTCGTACGGGGACGGCATCAATCCCCACGATGTCCTCGATGGCAGCGTCACGGCAGTTGCGGGAGCGGAATCGCTCTGGGATGCGATCAGCCGCTGACGAGAATCTGCAGGTTGATCAGCGGTGAGTTCAGGTGAGTCAGATACCCTCCGGTTTCAGGCCGGATCGTCATGGGACGGGGGTAGATTCGACGGTAAATCCAGATCCGCGGCGGCGGTGGTATCGCCCGTGAGCCTGGAGACGAGAGTCGCTCCGAGCATCGTGCCGGCGATCGACTCCTCGCTGATCACGAAATCGGCGCCAGCAGCCTCGAGGTCGGGTACCCATCGCGCATATCGGCCGCGGGCGACGATGATCGCGTCGCGGTTCAGCGATCTGAACTGAGTGATTGTGGCCATGGCGGTCTGTGGCTCTGGCAAAGTGATGACCAAAGCCGCGGCTTGGGAAGCGCCGATGTGCTCGAGGATTTCCTGTTGGGCGCCATCCCCGAAAGCGGATCGGAATCCCTCGGCCGCCGCCCGTTCGACCAATCGTGGATTTATATCGATCACCATTGGTGTGAGATTGGCGAGCACCATACTTCGAGCGACCTCTGCTCCGGCCGGGCCATATCCGACGATGATGACGTGTCCCGATAGCTCCGAGTCAGCCGGTGATTCCGGAGGGAGTGAAGATTTCCAGATGTGCACACGAACGAGGAATCGTTCGAGAGACGTGGAGATGCCTTTCGCGTTTGCGACGAGCAAGGGCGTTGCGAAGAGCGAGATCAGGGAGGCGCCGATCGCGGCTTGGAACATGGCTGGGCTGATGATCTCGGATTTGAGTGCCTCACTCCCGATCACGAAACTGAATTCCCCGAATTGGGCGAGGCAAATCGCGGCGCCGATCGCGATTCGCCGGTGACCCCCGGTGATTCGGATGGCGAACCAAGCAATGATGATCTTGAGGAACAGGCCGATGAAGAGAATGGCCAAGAGCAACTTCAGCACATCGGGCTCGACCAGTTCTCTCACGTTGGCGAGCATTCCGACGGAAGCGAAGAAGAGGGTCAGGAAGACGGCGCGAAGTGCGCCGGTGTCGGCGCGAATCTGCCGCGAAAAGGAAACCCTTGCGAGGAGTACTCCAGCGACGAATGAACCAAGTGCGGGGGAGAGGCCAAGTGAGTGGCTTCCCCACGCCGCCGCCAGGCAGGTGATGATCGCGATGACGATGGCGAAGTCACGGTTTTTCCGGAGGATCGATGCGTTCAGAAGGCGGGGGATGATAAAGATCCCTACCACGGCGATCGATGTGACCATGATGAGGATGTTGACCGCGGCGCTGGCCAGTTGGCCGGCGATATTGGGTGCGTCGCTGGTATTGCTCCCGCCGTCCCCCAAGAATCCAACCAGAAGAAGAACCGGGATGAGCAGGCCGTCCTGGGCCAGGAGGACGGCGAGGGTTTCCCGACCTCGTGGCGACTCAAGTTCTCCGCGTTCGTTCAAGAGCCGGGCGACGACCGCGGTGGAACTGAGGGCGACCATGCAGCCGAGGATCGTCGCTTCTCGCCATTCGAGTCCGAACAAGATGGCAACGCCGGCCCCCGCAAGGATCGTGAAGATGACCTGAACGGCCCCAACCACGGCGCCTCGAAGCCCGAATCCTCGCAGCCGGGCTGGCGTGAGTTCAAGGCCGATCGAGAAGAGCAGAAGCGATACGCCGAGTTCGGCGACGACTTCGAGCGAGCCATCGGTGCCGACAAGACCGAAAACGCTGGGCCCGAGTAATACGCCGGCGAGGAGGTACCCAATGATGGCACTGATCCTGATCGATTCGAGGGCCACGCCCAGCGCGACCGCGGATCCCACCAGAAGCAGTACCTCTCCGAGAATGTTCCAGCTGGAGAAGTCGGTCATGGATGAGCGTCCATCGCAAGTGATTCATGCGTGAGGGATCGAATCATTCAAGGTTCGCGGGATAGCAACTGATCTGTTGGCCACCGATCGCCGCCGATGCCATCAATCCTCCGTTGGTCGATATGAAGACGGCGATCCCACTATTGAATTTCGCGTTGAGGGCAGCGCCGGCCTTGACCGCCGTGGCAGTGACGCCGGCAGTGAAGGAGAACTTGTCCGCGGTCACCGCATCGAAGGCATCAGAGGTCTGCATAATGATAATTTCGGTGAAGGTTTCGCCGCCGACCTGCAAGCCAATAGATCCGCTGGCAAGCTTGGCGATCCCCCACGGGTTGCCGTTCTTAAACACCACGCCGTTGCCGCCTTGCCCGCCCACGATCAGCGCGCCACTCGCCACACTTGGAAAGACGATGTAGCCGTACGCATTGTCCAAGAGCGGCTTCAGACTCTTGTCTTTTGCAAGAATTGAGTCGGCCGCTTTATTCGCTGGCGGCACCACGGCCTCCATCTTGGTGTCCATCTCATTCTGGGTAGTCGGGACGCTTCCACAGCCGGAGAGGGTGAGTGGAATGGCGATAAAGCTCATCAGGCCGAGCAGACTGGTTTGAAAGACATTTCGGAGATGGGGTCGCATATTGATGGGTTCCTATTCGTGTGGCGCGGGTCCGGACAGGTTTGTCGACATTCTTCACGACTCGCTTGGCCACGGACTATCATGCGTTGAGAGAAAATCAGGGAGCGTGGAATGTATGGACTAATCAATAGAGCGGTCAAGGGGCTCGTGACCGAGCAATTTGGAATTGACGCCTGGAATCGGATTCGAATTCGGGCTGGTCTTCCGGATGAGGACTTCATCTCGATGAAGAGTTATGACGATTCCGTGACCTACGATCTCGTCGCTGCGGCGACGGAGGAACTGGGACTCCCTTCGGAGACCATCCTTGAGGCATTCGGAGGGTATTGGGTCAAGTACACCGCAGTGGAAGGATATGGACACCTCCTCGACTCGGCCGGGAATACCCTCCCGGAGTTTCTCTCGAACCTTGATCAGATGCATGCCCGTGTCAAACTCGCCTTTCCCGATCTTCAGCCGCCGCGATTTCGGATTTCGGATTCGACGGATACTGGGCTGACCTTGCATTACTTCAGCCATCGTCCTGGGCTCTCAGCTTTAGTGGCCGGCCTGGTGAAGGGGTTGGCTTCTCGATTCGGAAGAGAGGTTGAGGTGACTCCTTTCAGGACCGGCGAAGGTGACGAAGCGCACGATGCATTCAAGATTCTCTACGTAGAGATTTCTGAAGGCGTCGCGAAAGAGTGACCACTGACCCCCACGATTTATTAGCACCGTGGATTCTGGATCGGGCATTCCCGTTCCATTTCGGCGTGGATGTTGATGGCCTGCTCGTGGTTTCTGGCCCTCGCTTGGCTGCCATCGCTGGGGCGCGATTGAAAGGGGCCTCGCTCTTCGATATGAGCGCTCTTGAAACGCCGCTTCCAGTTCGGGACTTCGAATCACTCAAGAAGACGGATGGGGAGATGCAGATTGTTAATCTGCCCATGCTTGACGGCATTCGTTTGCGCGGCGAGTTCATTCATGACGAGCATTCGCAGCTCATGCGATTTCTTGGGCATCCGTGGATCACGGATCTATCCGAGCTTGCTGGTCAGGGCCTTGGGTTGCAGGACTTCCCCGCCAACGCTGGGGTTGCCGAATTGCTGGTACTCCTCCAGGCACGAAACAACTCCGTCGAGGACATGAGGCGGCTCGCGGATCGCCTTCGGGACGCCTCGTCGGAGTTGGAACGACGCAACCAGGAACTCGAGAGGGAACTGAAAGCGAGAGCGGAACTCGAGAATCAATTGCTCCAATCGCAGAAGATGGAAGCGATCGGACAGCTTGCGAGTGGAGTTGCCCACGACTTCAATAACGTACTTCTGGCGATTTCCGGCCATGCGACGCTCGGCGGGTCCGCGACCGATATCGTGGCCGCGGGGCGGCACTTTGATGCGATTCAGAACGCGAGTGATCGGGCCGCGGACATCACCGCGAGATTGCTGGTGTTCGCGCGTCGTAGACGACTTGAAATCGGCAAACTCGATCTGGCTAAAACGGTCCGTGAAAGCAGGGCACTCCTCGAACCATTGCTCGAGGATCGAGTGAATCTCATCATCGAACTCGATCCCGCGGCGAAGGGTGTGAAAGCTGATCCGATCGCGCTGCAGCAGGTGATCGTTAATCTCGTGGTGAACGCACGCGATGCGATGCCGGTTGGTGGATCGATCACGATTCGTACTCGGGTAGAGCGGAGCGACGTGCCGATCTCGATGTTTGCAGCTGACCGTCCACCCGGTATCTGGAGCGTGATCGAAGTCGAAGATCACGGGACGGGGATGGACGAGGCGACCTTGCCCCGAATCTTTGAGCCTTTCTTCACCACGAAGGATCTGGGAGAAGGAACGGGACTCGGCTTGTCGGCGGTCTGGTGGATCGTCGAGCGGTGCTCGGGCGTGATTAACGTCCGCACTCAGCCGGGTTCGGGCACGACGATTGCCGTTCATCTTCCTTTCAGTGCCGCGAGTGATGAGGCCGATTCGATGAAAAATATTCCTCACGGCGAAGGGTTGGCGGGGCGGCGAATGCTGCTCGCAGAAGATGATCAATTCGTGCAGCGTGCGTTGGTCGAGATGCTGGAGATCGCCGGATGGTTCGTGGTGGGTGTCTCGAACGCCGCCGAAGCGATCGACGCACTCCAGGGGGAGACGACTCCGTTTGACGTTCTGGTCACGGATCTCTCCATGCCGGGCATGGGTGGTCGAGAATTGGCCCGTCAGGTTCGTGCGGAATATCCAGGGTTGAAGATTGTCTTGGTCTCGGGCAGTACCTTATCGCAGGAGGAACTGGACGCCGATTCGCTCCAGATACTTGCGAAGCCATTCACGATCGAGCAGCTTGAGGCGGTGATCGCTACAAGTCGATGAAGCCCGCGCGGGAATACATTGAATCCCTCCTTGGAGATCGAAAGGCCACTCATGCGAGGGCTCGCTCGATGACGTTCACGGTCCTTTTGCTCATTCAGGCTCAGATAAAAAACATGTCGAGGCCATGTGGGGTGTCCGAGAACGTCTGGCTTGATCAACAAAGCTGGCCATCGTCTTGTTGTGTTCGGCTCCAGCCGCCAGGCCAGAGATCGAATCCGCATCCGGCCGAATATCGTTCGGTACAGGTTTCGTTCGATTCCGTTTCAGAGCGATTTCGAAATCGTGGGCTTGCGGAAGGCGACGCCGGAGATTTGGAAGCGAGGCGTGCGAGGTCGATCTCCTCACTGGCGACAGGCAGTTTTTCGCACGACCGTCGGACTCTTTAAACGTTCGGTCTGGGCCCTCAAGATCTCGGCTGGTGAGTCGGAGTCGGCAACGAGGCTGGATATTCATTGATGAGCAATGTTCTTTCTGGGACGAGCTCAGGTATTTTTCCGATAGACATCTCTGATTACAAATTCTTTTCGAGGATCGAGCGACGTATGTCTGAAAATAATGGTCAAGGGGCAGCCCCGATCGAGCGACTGGCGGATCTCCGGCACGAGTTTGGAGAGCACGGCGGCGTGAACATGTCAATCGAGGCCTCCACGACGTTCACGGTCATGGAGGCGGGGACGATGCCCGAGATCTTCCAAGGCAGACTCGGGCCTGACGAAGGTGGTTGTTTCCTTTACGGCCGACACTTCAATCCAACGGTCTATGTGCTGGGACGTCAACTGGCAGCGCTGGAAGGTGCGGAAGCCGGGTACTGCACGGCAAGTGGTCTCGGGGCAATTGCGGCGGCCCTACTTGGAATTTTAAATCAGGGCGATCACGTCGTTGCATCAGATACCCTCTACGGTGGCACTTGGGCGATGCTGGCCGAGTTCCTCCCGCGGAAGTGTGGCATCACCACGACCTTCGTGGACGTCACGAATCCGGAGTCGGTTCGAAACGCCATCACGGATCGAACGAAGGTCGTGTACGTCGAATCACTCGCGAATCCGACGCTGCGGGTCACGGATATTCCGGCCGTCGCGGCCATCGCGCACGAGCATGGTGCGAAGCTGATCGTCGACAACACCTTCACGCCGCTCGCGATCTCTCCGATCGAGCAGGGGGCGGACGTGGTGGTCCACTCGCTCACGAAATTCGTGAACGGGGCGAGCGATTTCATCGCTGGGGCGGTGCTTGGAACGGGGGAGTTCATCGGATCGCTGATGGATCTCCACACCGGACCGCTGATGATCCTCGGACCGACCATGGATCCCCAGGTGGCCCACTCCATCAGCCTCAGGATCCCGCACCTTCCCTTGCGGATGAAGGAGCATGCGGGACGCGCCATGGAATTCGCGACGCGGCTCGATGCAGCGGGAGTTCCGGTCGGCTATCCCGGGCTTCCGGGCCATCCGGACCACGAACTCTTCAAACGGATCAGTCGACCGGAATTCGGTTTCGGTGGACTTCTCACCATCGACGCGGGCACCAGGGAAAGAGCGGAGACGCTCATGGAAGTCCTTCAGAACCGCGAGGGTTTCGGTTTCATGGCCGTCAGTCTCGGTTACTTCGACACGCTGATGTCCTGTTCGGCGAGTTCCACTTCGAGCGAGATGGACGAAGCGTCGATCACCGCCGCGGGGATCTCGCCGGGGCTCCTCCGGATGTCGATCGGATACACCGGCAGCATCGAGCAGCGATGGGACCAGCTCGATCGTTCCCTCCGGCGGTGCGGTCTGATCTCCTGATCGCGCGGCAACGCCAACGGCCCCGCGGGCCCGGCCTCAGGCCAGCGCCCGTTCGATCACCGCGAGCGTCTTTCGACGGCCTTCCTTCGCCACCGCGAGCGGATCGCGTTTCCAGTACTCCCGGTTGTAGAGTTCGAGCGAGACGCATCGTTCGAAGCCGATGTCGCGAAGATCACGAAGGCACTGCTCCAGGGGCAGGATGCCGTCGCCGGGGAACACGCGGTGTTCGTCCTTCAAGTCGGGCTTCGCGGGCGTTGCAGGGGCGTCGTTGAACTGGAAGATCGCGATGAAGTCGCCCTGCAGGTGCCTCAGGCCGGAGAACCCGGAGTCGCCGATGTGCATGTGGAAGACGTCGGGGATGATTCGAGCCTTCGGGTGATCGGCATCCAACGCGATCGCGGCGGCCTGTCCGAGTCGGGCGGCGCCGGGCAGGAACTGCACGAAGACCATCGCGGGATTCAAGTCGAACTCCTCCAGACCCATCACCAGGAGATCGCGATACCGCGCACTCGCCCACGCAAGATCGAATTCAGGCCAGGGGCGGGCGGGTTGCGGGATCACCTGAATGTGCCCGGCCCCGATCGCTGACGCCATCCGCATGCGATCCCGCGTCGCGGGAAGCCCGGCGTCCCATTCGGGCCGGGTGGGCGGAATGGCGTTCCAGAGTCCGATCACCGAGGGGACGAAGAGGCCCGCGTCCTCGATCCGTCGTCGCAGATCCGAAAGCGATCCGCCTTCGCGTTCGAAGTCGCGGAGCTCGCCTTCCCACGGTTCGATCGCGTCGAATCCGGCTTCCGCGGCGATTCGCACCTTCTCGAGCAGGGCGGTCGGCCGGATCGTCGCGGTGTCGAGGCAGAGCGGCCACGGGCTTCGTCCCTGCTGGAAGCGCCGAGGGGATGCCGGCGGAGAATCGTCCACGGCGTCGGTCGAGCCAGTCGCGCCTGCGGTCGCGATTCCAACGCCCAGTCCGGCGAGGGCGGTTCGGCGGTTGATTTCCGGTGGCATGTGGCGATCCTGCGGGGGCCTGAGGAAGTTCGTCGCGGCGATCTCGCCGCCGCCCCAGCGTACCGGTTCGGGCCGGAATTTTCCCCGCGCGATGGCATCGTCGGCTGGTAGATTGGAGCGATATCTGGAGATGCCCCGAAATGATGCACCACAGTCACCGAAACGAGATCATCGCCGTGTTCCTGGTGATGCTCATGACGCTTTCCTCGTTCGCGGAATCGATGACCACCGATTCGGCCCGCCTCGACGCGGCCCTCGAGCTCGCCGGATCGAACCGAGCCGAGATCGCCCGGGCGGTCGCCGAGGCGCCCGAATCACATCGAGCCGACATGGTCTGGCTGGTCGGCCGGATGCCCGAAGCCGATCTTCGGTCGCTCACCGCGGATCAACTGCTCGACAATCTTCGCCTCGCCGTCGAAGCGATGGAGGCGGCCCCCTGGCGGGACGAGGTTCCGCGCGAGGTCTTTCTCGATGCGGTCCTGCCCTATGCGGTGGTGAACGAACGACGCGACGACTGGCGTGCCAATTTTCGAGCCCGCTTCCTCCCGATCGTCGAATCCGCGGCCTCACCGGCCGAGGCGGCGGCCTTGCTCAACCAGAAGGTCTTCCCGCAGGTCGGCGTGAAGTATTCCACCAAGCGGCCGAAGGCGGACCAGTCCGGGCTCGAGTCGATCGATGCGGGGCTCGCGTCGTGCACCGGACTCAGCGTGCTGCTCGTCGAGGCGTGCCGGGCGACCGGCGTGCCCGCCCGTTTCGTGGGCGTGCCGCTCTGGTCCGATGGCAGTGGCAATCACAGTTGGGTGGAGATCTGGGACGGCGAGCGGTGGCGATTCACCGGCGCGGCGGAACCGACCGGCATGGACCTCGACAAGGGCTGGTTCGCCGGTCGGGCTCGGGGTGCGGTGCGGGATGACCCGCGCCGCGCGGTCTGGGCCAGTACCTGGAACGACTCTCCGGCGCACTTCCCGCTGGTCTGGGCGGCGCAGGATCGAAGCGTTCGCGCGGTCAACGTCACCGATCGCTATACCGCCGACCCGGTCGAAGTTCCGGAAGGATCCGGCCGACTCTATGTCCGGCTGCGTGATCTCGCGTCCGGCCGTCGTATCGCGGCGGAGACGGTCGTGGCGGTGGGCGGCACGATCATCGGGCGAGGCATGACGCGGGACGATTCGTTCGACGGCAACGATCACCTGGAGTTCGTGGTCCCTCTGGACGCGGACTTCATGGTTCGCTTCGCACTGCCCGATGGCGAGCTGGAGGCCGGCCAGCGGTTCTCCCGCGACGAGCAGATGCTCGACGTCGAAACCGGGATCGCCGTGAAGGAGGGGACGAAGTCGGATGGAACGGGGCTCTCCCGGAAGCGAGCCGAGGTGGAAGTCGGCCGGGCGTTGAAGCGTCATCAGGCCAGGATCCGGCGAACTCGGGACAAGGAGATGGACGCGAAGGTCCTCGAACTCGACGGACGCCGCATGCCGTTCTGGTATTCGGTCAATGGTGAACCGCCCGCGGGCGAGGGACGGAGTCTCTACATCTCGATGCACGGTGGCGGTGGGGCACCACCCGCGGTGAACACGCAGCAGTGGGAGAACCAGAAGCGTCTGTACAAGCCCGCCGAAGGGATCTATCTCGCGCCGCGGGCGCCGACCGACACCTGGAACCTGTGGCATCAGGGGCACGTCGACGTCTTCTTCGATCGGTTGATCGAGAACCTCGTGGTGTTCGAGAACGTTGATCCGGACAAGGTCTACTTCATGGGCTACTCTGCGGGCGGCGACGGCGTCTACCAGCTCGCGCCCCGGATGGCGGACCGACTCGCCGGTGCGGCGATGATGGCCGGACATCCCAACGAGACGAAGCCCGACGGTCTTCGGAATCTGCCCTTCACCCTTCACATGGGGGGCGAGGATGGGGCGTACGACCGGAACCAGATCGCGCGGCGATGGAAGACGGCGCTCGCGGAACTCGCGGCCGGTGACGAGGGTGGCTATCCGCACGAGGTGGTGATCCACGAGGGCAAGGGACACTGGATGGAACGCGAGGATGCGGTCGCGGTTCCGTGGATGGCGAAGCATCGTCGGGTCTCACGGCCCGAGCGGATCGTCTGGCTTCAGGACGATGTGACGCATTCGCGGTTCTACTGGCTCGCGGTCGACGAGCCGAAGGCCCGCGATCGGATCGTGGTGGAGCGGTCGGGCAATGTCATCGACATCCTCGAAGGTGGCGAACGCGGGCTTCGAATCAGGCTCGACGACTCGATGGTCGATCTCGACCAGCCGGTGATCGTGAAGCGCGACGCCGAGGTGGTCTTCGAAGGCCTCGTCCCGAGAAGCCGCGCGGTGATCGACCGGACGATGAAGGAACGTGGTGATCCGGCCGGCGTCTTCACCGCCGAAGTGGTCGTACCCGCGGTGAGGAAGCCCTGAGGTGATGACCGCTCAACCGTCGAAACCGGTTCGAATCGCCCTGATCGGCGATTCCATGATCGCCCAGCGCGTGCTCGGCCGCCTGCTCGAGTCGGGTTTCGAGATCACGACCTGTCTTCCCGGCGGCGACGCGTTCGCCGCGGAAGCCCGACGTCGCGGGGTGCGGACCGAAGCGGTCGGCGCCACGCTCGCGACGTTGTGCCGCGAGCCGTGCGACTGGATTCTCAGCGTCTTCAACACCCGCATCCTGCCGGCCGAGGTGATCGACCACCCCGCCCGAGGCGTCATCAACTTCCACGATGGACCGTTGCCCCGATACGCGGGGCTGTACGCGCCGACCCGGGCGTTGCTGGATGGGGCCGACGAGCATGGCATCGCCTGGCATCTGGTGGACGAGGGGATCGACACCGGGGATCTTCTGGTCACCGAGCCGGTTCCGATCGAGACGGGCGATACGGCGCTCACGCTGCAGCTTCGATGCGTCGAAGCGGGGTGTCGGTCCTTCGAGCGACTGATCCCGATGCTTCACGACGCCGATCCGCAGGGCCGGGTTCAGGATCCATCGCTTCGAACGTTCTTCGGGAGCGGCCGGTGGTCGCGGCGGGGGATCGAAACGGACTGGCGATCATCGGTGGCGTCGATTCAACGCGTGGTCGACGCCCACGATTTCGGGCCGTACGCCAACTACGTCGGGCACCCGAGGTTCCGGCTCGATGATCGGTGGCACTGCCTCACCGGCGTGGAACGATGCGAGGATCCGTCGTGCCCGAATTCCGACGAAGCACCGGGATCGACCCGGGCCGCGGATGACGGTCGGCTGCACGTCCGATGCGGCGACGCCTGTCTGGTGATTCGTGCTTGCGATCCTCCCCTCCCCGAGACGGACGAGTCCGACCGTGCCATGGCTGTTCGGACCGATGCGGAACTCGACGCGATCGAAATCTGGGATTCGGCGCGGTTCCGCTTCGAGCTCGGATGGCGGAATCGAATCGGCATGCTCGGATCGAATTTCGTGTGGGAGGCGGGCAGCCAGACCTCGAGCCTCGAGCTGGGGCCTCTTTTCGCGGATCTCGCCTGCGGGCTGATCGCGTGCCACGCGATCCAGGGGGACGACGCGATCGAATTCGCGCTCGGCTGGAGCCCGGAGGAACTCGCGGTCGGCGTCGGGCCGGAGGTCGATCCGGCGGTGACGGCCTTGCTTCATCCCTTCGCACCGGTGTCGGTCCCGATCGAGGCATCGGTCGGCATCGGCCAGCTGGTTGAAATGCTGGCGGACGCCATCGCCGAAGCGCGGCGAAGGGGACCTTTTCTCCAAGATCTGCTGAAGCGTGTCGGCGTGGGTGAACGCGAGCTTGCCGATCCGGAGAGACTGCCGATTCGCGTGACGGAGGGACCCGGCGTTCCGGAGGTTCACGCCGCGGCATGGTCATTCCACCGGAGCGTGGAGGGGATCTGGTCGGTGTCCGGTCCGGGATGGGCGATGAAGGCGTTCGAGGATCTCGTCGGTCATCGTCGCCGGGTCTTGAAAACGAATCCCGACCACGCGCCGGCGACCATGCCCCGCGTGGTGGGCGACACGAAAACAACGGTGGCGGCGTGGGAGGGATCCCAGTCGATTCCTCGTCCACGGTCCTTTCTCGAAGCGATCGCAGAACGCTTGAGGGCCGCCGACCCCGAGGCGATGCTCGTCGATTCGACGTCGGACGGCGGAGCGACGGATCGGGAGATGGCGGACATGGTGCGGGGATGGACGGCCGCGCTTCGAGCGGCAGGCGTCGGTCCGGGCGACCTCGTGCCGGTGGCGCTCGATCGTGGGACGCCGTTCGTCGCGGTGATGTTCTCGGTCCTCGGCCTCGGGGCGGGCTTCGTGCCGATCGATCCGCTCGCGCCCGACGACCGGGTTCGCCGCATGCTCGGGATTCTGGATACGGCGGTCGGGGTCAAGGCACGGGAAAGGGTGATGCCCGGGAAGTCGATGGCGTGGATCTCCGCACCGTCGAGCGACGATCGACCGGACTCGACGCTCGATCGTTTCGTTCGGCCGGGACCGGACGACGTGGCATTCGTGCTGTTCACCTCGGGAAGCACCGGGACGCCACGCGGCGTCCGGCTCAGTCACCGAAACTTCGATCAGTATCTGGAGGTCGTCGTGGAGGCGATCCAACCCGATGCCTTCCAGGGATCCGCGTGGACGTCTTCGGTCGCCTTCGATTCGTCGGTGGCGGAGGTTCTCTACCCGCTCGTGTACGGCGGCAGGGTCGTCGTGCTCGAGCCCGCCGAGATGGCGAGTGCGGGGTCTTTGAGCCGCGCGTTCGAGGATCGCGACATCACGGGCTTCGGTTGCGCGACGGCACTGTGGAGCACCTGGATGAAGTACGTGTCCGGACGTGGTGAGCCGATTCCGCGAACCCTGAGGCATGTCGACATCGGTGGGAGCGTCGCCGATCCCGATCTGGTCCGGCGGTGGCTCGACATGACGGGGTCCGAGCAGACGTTGATGAACAGGTACGGGCCGACGGAGGCGTCCGTCACCGTGACGGCCCATCGAATCGATGCCGATTCGCTTCGGACCGCTTCGATTCCGATCGGGCGACCGGAACGCGGCACGGAGATCCGGATCCTCGACGAGGCTCAGCGACGGGTACCGCCCGGCGTCGAGGGCGAGATCTGGATCGGTGGTGGGCAGGTGGCGCTCGGCTATCTGGGAACCGGAGATGATCAGGGAGGATTCCAGGCGCTCGCCGGCGCGGAAGGCCGTTGGTTCAGAACCGGAGATCGCGGCGTCTGGAACGCCGACGGGGAGATCCTGTTCGGCGGCCGAGCGGACGATCAGGTGAAGGTCGGGGGTTTTCGTGTCGAGCTGGACGAAGTGCGGGAGGCGATCAAGCGGATCGACGACCAGTACGAGATCGAGGTGCTGATGATCGGCGAGAGCACGGAGGCAAGGCTGGGCGTCGTGGTCGAGATGGACTCGAACGAGGCCGAGATCGACGCCTGGCGCACCGGGATGAGGGTGCGGTTGGAATCCGTGCTGCCTCGATATGCGATCCCTCGGGACTGGCGATTCGTCGAGGCGTTTGCCCGGACACCTTCCGGAAAGGTCGACCGGCCGTCGATTCGCGGACTCTTCGAGGACGCGGAGTTCGATGAACCGTCGATCACGGATCTGGATTCACCCGAATGGATGGCGGCGGAGGTCGGTCGGGTGCTGGGCCGATCGATCGAAGATCGCTCGCGTTCGTTCTTCGAGCTCGGGGGGGATTCGCTCGGAGCGATGCGACTGCACGCGAACCTCGAGGCAGCGTGCGGGCATGCGCTCCCGATGACCCTGGTGCACGCCGCGCGGGACATCGACGATCTCGCGAGGCGATTCACGGCCGGATCGTCCGCAGACGAACCGGATCTCGTGCTGAACGGACACCGACGGCGACGCATCGTCGACACGGAGACCGGCCCCACGGTGCTTTTTCTGCCGGGCGTCCACGGTGAGGCGATGCTCCGTCACGTCTGGGGGCTGATTGGAGCGTCGGCGACCGTCGACACGATCGACCTCGATCTCGACCGATGCAGGTCGATTCTGGATCGCGAACGACAAGGCGACGGATTCGATCGGATCGTCGAGGAGATCGTTGAAATGCTCCTGGCGCGAGGTGATCCGGGTTCGACGGTGCTCGTCGGCTATTCGATCGGTGGCTGGCTCGCGTTCGCGGTCGCGGCCGACCTTCTCCGACGAGGCGTCCGGATTCCGGAACCACTGCTCATCGAGCCGGGGATCCATGTCGATGGTTCGGTCGGCGAACGATGTCGCCGTCGGCTCGAATGGATGATGGATGCCTTCGCCAATCTGCGCCAGCGTGGCGATGTCCGGCGGAGACTCGGGCCCCGTCCGGTCGACGGAGATTCGGTGGATCCTCGGAATCCACGAGGTCGGGTGGCCGATGACGTGGATCGTGAATTCGCGACGCTGCTGCTCGAATCACTCGCGTCGTACCGACCCGTTCCCGAACCGATCGGGGTCCGACTGGTGACGCGGCGCAGTCGTCGACTTCTGTATGCGGCGTGGTGGCGGCTGGCGCTCGGCGGCGTCGAACACGATTCGGTCGATCTGGTCGAGCACGAGGATTTCTTTCGATACGGTTCCGAAGCGACGCTCGCCGACGTGATTAAGCGACATCTGGCCGCGTCGGAGATCACATTGCCATCCGGATGAGGAACCGCGCCGTGGGTGGACCGGTTCGAGCGCAATGAAACGGGACCCGGCGAATGCCGGATCCCGTTTCTCGACTCAAAGAACGGTCAATCGTCCGGGGCCTTGCTCAGTCGCGTCGTCGGCGTCCCGCGAGTCCGGCCATGCCGAGGAGCGCGAGCGCACCGGGGGCCGGCACCGCCTGGATGTTGAAGACGTAGTTGATCCCGTTCAGGCTCGAGGACTCGAGGAATTCGATCCCGAGGGTCGAGGTCTGGTAGAACGCGGTCGGGTCCGGATAGGGGAACGGCGAGGTGCCGAAATCGATGGCGGTGGTCTGTTCGCCACCCATGGTGTCGTAGAACGTCTGAGTGCCACTTTCCACCATCCACTCGGTGCCCAGTGCGATGCCGTCCGCGGGGAAGGGACCGCCGCCGGTGCGGAATCCGATGTCGAAGCACTGGACGTTGGCCGTGCGACCGCTCGGCAGCATCATCGCGGCCGCCTCGATGTGGCTGAAGAAGCTCCCGCCATCCGAAGTCGACCAGTCGATGGTCACCTGGAACATGCCTTCACCGAGGTCGTCCATCGTCGCGGCGACCTGGAACGCCGACGCGTCCTGGGTGACGAGGTTGAAGAGGGCGGTGGGGCCGGCGTTGGTGCTGGGGCTGAATCCCGGGAACGTGGTCGCGCCGAATCCGTACAGGTTCAGATCGGCGAAGTCCGGGATCCCCGTTTCGGGATCGACCCACCCGGTGGCGACGCCGGCACTGAAACTGTTCGCGGCAACGGTGGTGGTGCCGAAGCCGACGGCGGCGATGGCGATGGAAGCGAATGCAAGACGCATGGAGATTCTCCTTCTCGAGGGAACGTCTTGTGGGGGGAGCGTGGTCGCACCAACGAACGGTGCGGAGTCTTAAAGATAGGGATTGACTGGCGATTTTGAACTCCATGTCGCCGACAACGTCGTCATTCGAGGAGTTCGCAAGGATCCTTCCACCCATTTGGGTGGGCTTTCGGCGAGGCACGAAAAGTCGTCGCGATCGTGGAAATTTCCGGCCGCCGCCGACTCGATCGATTCGACGCGCTCCCGTCTGAAGCGATCGATTCACGCCGGTACCATCATCCGATTTTCGACACCCGGACGATTGCATCGGAGCATCGGAGCATCGGAGCATCGGGGCGGCGTGCGATCGATGTGGGAGTTCGTCCATGACCGAAACCGATGAAGTCGAACGCCGCGTCGCGCGGAACCTTCGATTCGCCGAGCAACTCGACCAGAAGCGGGTCTGGGGACTCGATGATCCGGCGGTCCGAGAGGTCCTCCTGGACCCGGTCCCGCTCCGGCTGCTCGACGTGGTGAGGCGGTCGACGGAACCGATTGCGCACGCCGACCTGTTCGATACCGGCCTCGGATCGCCCGCGTCAATCGGCGTGAGGTTGGGACGCCTCGAGTCGCTCGGCATGATCCGGTTCGATCGAAGCGGGCCCACGCACGGATTCAGGGCCGTCGATCGGATCCTCGCGGTCTTTTGTGGAGAATCGGAGGAGGAGAAGGGCTTCTACGACCGCTACTGGGCGATGGTGACGGAATTCAACGACTCGTTGCGGATTCGGCCGGTCGATCACCAGGAGGAGAATTTCTACGCCGATCTGATCCAATTCCTGACCGAAGAGGAACGCGACCGGATCGAGGAGGCCATTCACCGGGTGCTGCGGGAGTGTCGACGGATCGGAGACGAGCCTCGGGATCCTGCGAGCGAGGATTCGCCGCGCACCGCCACGCGGATCCTCATTCGGAAATCCGAGTTGGACTTCGAGGGCCCGACGCTTGCGCCGGTCCTGCTGTTCCGGGAGGACTCCGTCGGTTCATCGCGGAGGATCCTTGCTTCGGTGGAGGACCGGCTCACGCCTCGGCAACTGGAGGTCGCCACCCTCATCGTGGCGGGCGCCACGGAGGTGGAGATCGCCGGTCGACTCGGCGTCTCGGAGAACACGGTCAAGTCGACGGTCCGGGCGATCTACAAGAAGCTCGACGTCTCTTCGAAGGCCGACTTCATTCGCTTGATGACGGAATGAACGAACCCTGCTTCAGCAGCGGCCCCGCCGCGAGCATGACGAGCAGGGTCGCGATGGAAGCGAGTACGGGAACGACGTCCTCGATGGCCGCGGTCACGATCAGCCAGACGCCGAGACCGATCGAGAGCAGCGGGGGGATCGGGTAGAGCGGGATGCGGAAGGGCCGGGGGAGATCGGGCGACCGTACCCGCTGGACCATGACCGAGAGCATCGTCAGGCACACCGCGAAAGTGGTGAGCACGCCGACGTATTCAAGCAGCGCCTTGAGTCCGGAGGCCCAGACGAGCGGGATCGTTCCGGCCACCATCAGCACGATGGCGAGCGTGGGGGCGCCGCGCCGGTTGAGCCTTCCCCACGAGACCGGGAGCTGTCCCTTCCAGGACATCGCCGCGACGACCCGTCCGCTGGTCATCACCGAAACGCTCAGGGTCGAGACGAAGAGCAGCACGATCATCGCGATCACGATCCGTCCCCCGACGTCGCCGAAGAGATGTCGGGCCGTGACCGCCCCGATGTTCACCATCGGGACGATCGTGCCGTCCGAATCGAGTTCCCACATCGCGGCGGGGGGGATCACCCGGAGGTACACGACGTTCATCAGGAGATAGAGCGTGCCGACGACGACTACGCTGCCGATGATCGCGAGCGGAAGGGATCGGCCCGGATTTCGAATCTCGCCCGCGACCTCCGCCGCGGTCGACCAGCCGAGGTAGGCGAACGAGATCGTGATGACCGCGAGGCCGATGGCGGCCGAGAAGACGGGCGGTGAGGGTGCATCACGCAGGTGTTCCAGAATCGCCGGGCCGTCGGCGCCGATCGGAATGCCGGCGAGGGCCGAATCGGGCAGGTGGATTCGAGCCGCTTCGATCAGTGCGGCGTCCGGAACCATGGGCTCCACCGTCATCGCGAGGCCGGCGGTGATGAAGCCGACGATTACCAGCACCTTGAGGATCACGAGGCCGTCGTTGAACCACTTGCCGCCGATCACGGTGATCGCGTGGATCACGCCGAGACCGAGCAGCAGCACCGTCGCGGTGATTCGGGCGTCCGTCCACGGCGCGAGATTCTCGATGTACTCGCCCGCCACGATCGCGATCGCGGCGATCGCCGCGATGTAGCCGATGAAGAGGGTGATCATGCCGTTGAGGTAGCCGCAGGTCGGACCGAGGCTCTCGTGGACGATCACGTACTGCGCACTCGCCTTCGGCCGCATCGCCCCGAGTTCGCCGATGGTCAATGCCCCGGCGAGGGCGACGATCCCGGCGATCACCCAGGCCAGCATCAGATTGCTCGCCGAGCCGAGGTCGGCCCCGACCACGCCGGTCACCGTGAAGATGCCCATGCCGATCATGGAGGCGACGCAGATGCCGGTCGCGCTGCCGAAGCCGATCACCCGGCGCTGCCGCTCCTGCGGAGAAACGTCCGTGGCTTCGGTGTGTTGGGGATCGCTTCCGGTCATCCGGTCAGTATCGTGTCTGAACGCCGCCGGTGCTTTTGCCCCGTCGGCTCACCGGATCACCCGATCCCCCTCGCCGGCGCCGGAAGGAATCGATGAACGTCTCCAGCGAAACACCGAAAAACGAGTCGCCGCGGTCGATGCTCGGTCGGGTCTCGTCGATCGCGGGGCGGAGAGGTGCCTGGTTCGTCGCGGTGATCTACTTCATCGGGTTCAGCGTGGTCTGGACCATCGCGCACGAACTCAGCGATCTGCACGGCACGCGACTGCCGCTGACCTTCGAGTGGGAGTCGCGAATACCCCTGCAACGCTGGGCGGTCCCGCTCTACTTCACGCTCGATCTTTCGGTGATCCTGCTTCCGTTCCTCTTCCGTTCGGCCCGCGAGGCCGTTCCACCAATGGGGCTTCTGCTGCTTCAGGTGGTGATCGCGGCCCCGTTCTTCGTGATGCTCCCGATCGAGAACGCGTATCTCGACGACATGCCCACCGGGGTCTGGGGGGCGTATCTCTTCGAGCCGTTGGGCATGAAGAACGTCTCGCAGTGGAATCAGACGCCGTCGTTGCACGTCACCTACGCGTTGACCGTCGCGACGGTGATTGGGCGGCGGTGGGGCGGAATTTGGTGGTTGATCGGTTTCGCCTGGGCGATTCCAGTCTCGATCACCACCATGCTGGTGCACGAGCATCACGCGGTCTGTGTGGCGGGCGGACTATTGCTGTACGTCGCGACGGTCCCACTGCTCGGCCTCTGGGGGCGGCGGTGTGGGCTGGACAACCGCGGGCGAGACGTTGATCGACTCTGAGCCGAACGCGATCGAAGATCAGGCCAGGATGTCCTTGACGACTTTTCCGTGTACGTCGGTCAATCGATAGTCACGACCCTGATGGCGATACGCCAAGCGTTCGTGATTGATGCCGAGCTGATTGAGCATGGTGGCGTGGAGGTCGTGGACCTCGACTGGATTCTCGACGATGTTGTACGAGTAGTCGTCGGTCTTGCCGTAGGAGATACCGGGCTTGACGCCACCGCCCGCGAGCCAGACGGTGAAGCAACGAGGATGGTGATCGCGGCCATAGTTTTCCCGGGTCAGCGTGCCTTGGCTATAGACGGTGCGGCCGAATTCGCCAGCCCAGAGGACGAGCGTGTCGTCGAGCATGCCGCGTTGTTTAAGATCGGCGAGCAGGGCCGCCTGAGGTTGATCGACCGCCTTCGCTTGGGCCCGGATCTCGCCCGGCAAGTTTCCGTGCTGATCCCATCCCCGCATGTACAACTGAATAAATCGAACCCCGCGCTCGGAGAGTCGTCGAGCTTGCAGGCAATTGGCGGCGAAGCTGCCCGGGGTCCGGACGTCAGGGCCGTACATTTCGAGCGTCGCTTCGGATTCGTCGGAGATGTCCGTGAGTTCTGGTACCGACATCTGCATCCGGTAGGCCATTTCGTACTGGGCGATGCGGGCCTGAACCTCGGGGTCAAGCGACTCTGCGAATTCCTCTTCGTTCATCTTCGCCGCAAGATCGAGCATGCGTCGGCGGTCCTCGCGGCTCACGCCGTCGGGGTCGCGAAGATGAAGCACCGCGTCACGGCCCGCTCGGAGCTTGCAGCCTTGATGTTCACTCGGAAGGAATCCGCTTCCCCAGAATCGCGCCGAGAGCGCCTGCATGTTGCCGATTCCCTGGGTAATCATCACGACAAAGCTCGGCAGGTCGCTGTTCATACTTCCGAGGCCGTAGCTCATCCAAGAACCGAAGCAGGGCCGGCCCGGAATTTCGCTCCCAGTCTGGAAGAACGTGATACCAGGTTCGTGATTGATCGCTGACGTATGCATTGAACGGATGAAGCAAATGTCCTTCGCCATCTTCCCGGTATACGGGAGGATCTCCGAAAGCATCACGCCATCTTCGTTGTTCTCGTATCGATCGAATTTGAACGCCGTCGGTGCCACAGGGAACCGGTCCTGACCGCTGGTCATGGTGGTGATTCGCTGTCCGTTCCGGATCGAATCCGGAAGGTCGTCGTCGAATTGGTCGTGGAGGTGTGGTTTGTGGTCATAGAGGTCGAGCTGGCTCGGGGCGCCCTCCATGTGCATGTAGATGACTCGTTTGGCCTTTGGAGCGTGATGCGGAAGCGCAGCGAGAATCTCGTCGACCTCGCTGACTCGACTGCCAGCGAACGCGGGGCGGTCGCCGAGCAATGAACTGAGTGCGGTGGTTCCCAGTCCGCCGAGCAATCCACCTGCCATCGAGCCGAAGAAGCGGCGTCGGGTGAGATTGCGAAGGTAGGCTTCGAGCGGATCGGCGGGATTTTCGTTGATCGGGTTTGGCATGTTTGAAGATCCTGGGGTCAATCCTTGACGATGGCGGCGTCCGAACACAGAACGGCATTCGCCAGCATGGTCCAAGCCGCGAGTTCTTTCGGATCAATCTCTGCGGGGGCCATGGTTTCTCCGACCGCGATCAGGGCGGCCGCTGATTCGGCGTCGGCCCCATAGCGTTCCCGATAGTCGGCCAGAGTCTGGTGGAGCATTGGAAGCAGGGTGTCCGAAGGGGGCGTCGCGGTCGCATATCGGAAGAGCAGGTCGAAACGGGCGTCATCGCCGTTGACTTCGGTGATCACTCGGGCCGCGAGCATTCTGGCGGCCTCCACGAACTGGGGGTCGTTCCAGAGTACGAGCGCCTGCAATGGCGTGTTCGTGGTGATTCGGCGGGTTGAACAGTACTCGCGGGTCGGGGCGTCGAGGGCGAGCATGGAGGGCGGCGGAGACGCCCGCTTCCAGTAGGTGTAGACGCTTCGACGGTACAAATCATCGCCATACCCCTGTTGAAAGTTCCGGGTATTTGACTGGAGCATCGCGACTTCTTTCCAGAGCCCGTCCGGTTGGTAGGGCTTGACGCTGGGCCCGCCAAGTTGTTCGACGAGTAGTCCTGAGGCGAAGAGTGCCTGATCCCGAATCTGCTCGGCGGCAAGTCGCTGCCGGGGGAACGACGAGAGCAGTTCATTGTTGACGTCCATCGCCATCGCGCGGGGATCGCGGCGAGCGGACTGTCGGTAGGTGGCGCTGGTCACCATTCGCCGCAGTAGGGCGAGCTGATCCCAACCGCCTTCGCGGAAGGTCGACGCGAGGTAATCGAGGAGGTCCGGGTGCGAAGGCCACGCACCCTGCAGGCCAAAGTCGTCCACGCTCTCAACCAAGCCTCGACCGAAGAGTAGTGCCCAGTAACGATTGGCCACGACGCGGGCGGTCAGAGGATTCTCGTCACTCACGATCCAGCGGGCGAGATCGAGCCGACTCGGTTGTTCGAGATCGTCGGGGAGGGAGCCAAGCACGGACGGGATCGCACGTGAGACCGGGCGTTCGACGTCTGGCTGGTCGTATTGGCCACGCATCATGATGTAGGTGTCACGGGCCATGGCCCGTTCCTTCATGACCATGGTCTTCGGAACGTTGTTGAGGAGACTGCCTCGCTCAGTAGTGATCTTCGCGATCTGGTTGCTGATGCTTCGGTACCGAGGCGATTGCCGCATTCGAATGGCTTCGCCCGCGGCGGTCAAGACGACGGGACGCACGGTATTTTCGGGGACGAGCAAGGCGACTGCCGGTCCGGCGAGTTCCTGGTCGGGTGCGTCGGCTCGGTAGTACATCCCGCCGGCACCGCCGGTATTCACGATCTTGATGACCAGCGTGTTCCGGCCCTGTACCAGTGGCACTTCCACTTGGTCTTGATCCGGTGCGACACCGCGCGCGACTTGTCGCTCGAAGACCATCTCACCGTTTCGGTAGATCTGAATGCCGTCATCGGAACCAAGCGAGAGTGAGAGTGATCGCTCGTCGGGGCTGTAGATTTCGCGTGCCACGTACTCGGCGCCGATTCCCTGGGCAAGGGTGATGGGCTGGCCGTCGATGACGCCTGGCGCGTACCGCCAGGTTTGATTGCGGAAGTTCTTGCCGAAAGCGATGGGGCCGTCTGCTTCCGGGCCGAATGCGGTGGCGTAGGCCTCGGCGCCGTTCGCGGTGGGGTAGGGGCCAATGATGAACCAGTTCGTATTGGCGACCGGGAGCGCGGCGCGAAGGAGCGGGGTCGATCGGCCGAGATGAAGTCGAGTTCGACCGAGCGTATGTTGTGCGTAGGGGGACTTGAAACCGTATCGCACGACAAGATCCGTTCCACCCTCGAATCCGAAGGGTTCGGCGGCAAGGAACACGAAGGTCCGAGCTCCGGGGATGTCGTGGGACTGCGCGGCCCAGGCCCGGCCGTCATCAGGCCGCAGGGCATTGGTGATCTTGAAGTCGCCGTTCGGCTGCTCGTAGTCCGCCCAGGCCCATTCCAGCGGAACGGTGACTCGCTGGGAGGGGTCGAGGACCGAGACCGCTTCGGCGGTGATTCCGGAGAGGATCGAATTCCCATTGGGGGCGCGGCCAGTTTTGTTGCCCGGCAGCGATTCGTGAGTCAGTGCTTCGATCAGGAAGGCATCGTGGAGGCCTTTTTCGATGCGATAGGTGATGACGATCTCATCGCTCGCCGGGTTTTCGCCACCCGCCAGAACGGAACCATCCTCGAGAATCGACATCGAAGCGCCATTGATGCTCTTGGCAGACTGCGGCGTGGGTGCCGACCACGCGAATCCACGCTCGACCACGAGCGCGGCCAGATATTCCTGGATCGCGGCTTGTTCTTCGGGTGTCGATTGGTCGCGATCGGTCTCAAGTTCGCGGATTCGGCTCGTAAGTTCCTCGGCCCGTCGTGCATCCTCTTTACGCGGAATTTCAAGGAAGGGTTCGAAGGCTCGATTGGAGTCGGGCACTTGGGTATAGATGCCGGGTTGTTCGACGTTGTTGAAGAACGCGATCAGGCTGTAGAAATCCTGTTGGGAAATCGGGTCAAACTTGTGGTCGTGGCAGCGGGCACAGCCGACGGTGAGACCCAGCCAAACGGCCCCGGTGGTCTCGACCCGATCAACCGCATATTCCAGGAGGTACTCCTCAGCGATGGCGCCGCCTTCGTCACTGGTCACATGGTTTCGGTGAAAACCGCTGGCGACTAATTGTTCGATGGTCGGATCCGGCAGAAGATCGCCCGCAAGCTGTTCAATGGTGAATTGATCGAACGGCATGTTTTCGCGGAATGCGTTCAAGACCCAGTCGCGGTAGGGCCAGATTTGTCGGCCGGCATCCATGTGGATTCCGCTGGTATCAGCGAATCGAGCAAGATCAAGCCAGGGCGTCGCCATGCGCTCGGCGAGTCGCGTGCGGTAGGGCTCTTCGGTGAGGAGGCGATCGACCAGATGTTCGTACGCGTCATCGCGGGAATCAGCGAGAAAGTCGTCGAGTTCGGCGGGAGTTGGCGGAAGTCCGGTGAGATCGAGATAGACGCGTCGGGCGAGCGTTGGACGGTCGGCTGGTGCCGCGGGTTCGAGCCCGATTTCGCGCAGCCGTCGGAGCGTGAAGCGATCGATGTCGTTTCGACTCCAATCGTCATCGTCTCCAACCGGCACCTTGGGTGTCTGCAATGGCTCGAATGCCCAGTGATCCTCGTATTGGGCGCCCTCTTCAATCCACTTGCGGATCAATTCAGCTTCGGAATCCGAGATGGCTTTCTTGCCACTGTCCGGTGGTGGCATGACGTCGTGAGGATCCACGGCGGTCATGCGCTCGTAGAGCAGGGACGCTTCGGGATCGCCGGGAACGATGGCGGCGAGCCCATCGATCATTCGGGTGGCGGATTCAAAAGAATCCAGACGAAGGTCGGCCATCTGTGTGGCCGCATCTGGGCCATGGCAAACGAAACAGCGATCCGACAGGATCGGTCGGATATCCCGGCCGAATCGAATGGATGTTCCACTGGCCCGAGGTGCCGCGGTGGTTTCGACCCCCGCGGTGGAGGCAGGCTCAGGTGAGGCGTTGGAGGCGGCCTCTCCGGCGGTCCACAATGCAATGGCGAGAACGGGAACGATCGAAGCGACGATTCTTTGATTGGCGGGTCCCATACTCAACAGAATACGACGGCCGGCTCGGAAGACGAGAATATTCAGGCGGGTCGAGCGGGTAATTCCAGGATCTGATGCGAGGTTCGGAGGGCCAGGATTGGATTTTTCGATAAAAACGATCGTTTTTCAAGATTGCGAGCGAGGTTTGTTGATTCTGTACATCGAGGATCTATTGATATGAGTGTTACCTCGAATTCTCATGAAACTCTGAGGATCTTGGGGTGTCTAAAAGAAGCCGCCCTCGTTTTCGTAACGGTAAAGGGTGCTAAGCATCGTCGCCTCGGGCATTCTCCCGAGCAGATTGATGCTTTCACATCGATGGAGAATCTTCAGATGCGATCGTTCTTAACGCTCTCTGCGAGTATTGCTTGTTTGTCTCTCTCCACCATGGCAAACGCCCAGTCTCGGAATGTGCCACGGAGCGGCCCTTCACCGGCCCCGGCATTCTGGGTCCACGACGATGGGACGGTTGAGATCAACAACGCGGACGGTCGGACGAAGTTCCGAAGTATTGAGGCTTATCTCCAGTCAGATCTGTTCGAGGTGGCAAAGAATCGTTGCGGGCTTCCGCCCGAAAACGATCGTATCGCCGGGCCGATTGATGACCTTGATTTCGGGGGCGTTGCGGGAGGTGGCTCGGCCTCGGACTGCAGTTGCAATCAGACCAACCCCAGTGGCGTCTACGACGCTGAAGGTGACATCACGTATCAGATCCCCGTCGTCTTCCATGTGATTCGCAACAGTTCTGGAACGCAAGGGAATATCTCGGAAGCGTGCATTCAGAATCAGGTCTTGACGCTGAACGAAGACTTCAATGCGATCTCTGGGTCACCCGGAGCGCCAGGGACGAATTGCCAGATTGAGTTCGTGCTCGCTTCGGTCGACCCTTCGGGCAATGCAACGAACGGGATCACCTACTCCGATAACAGCACGTGGTTCAATGACGGTGGTAGTTACTGGAATTCACTCGCCTGGGATACCAGTCGGTATATGAACGTCTACACCAACACCGCAAGTGGCGCTCTTGGCTACGTGCCGGCGCTGGGCTGTTCGAACATCGACGGTCAGGCTCAGGATCGCATCGTCATTCTGTACTCGACGATCGGCAACTGCGCTACCGAGTCGCCCTTCGACGGCGGCCGTACGTTGACCCACGAGGCCGGTCACTACTTCGGTCTGGAACATACGTTTGCAGGCGGATGTTCCAGTACGAGCAATTGCAACAACAACGGCGACCTGATCTGCGACACGCTCCCGCAGCAGAGTCCCACCAGTTCCTGCAGTTCCAGCAGTTCATGTGGTCAATCGCACAACAATCAACGCAACTACATGGACTACTCGATCGATTCTTGCATGAATCAGTTCACCTATGAGCAGCATCTCCGGATGCGTTGCAATCTTGAGCACTATCGCGTGCAACTCCCCTGCACCGACTGCGCCGGCGGCGGGATACCCGAAAACGACGAGTGCTCGGGCGCCATCGCGCTGGTGGACGGCCCCAATGAGGGAACCACTTTTCAGGCGACTTATTCTGGTGTCACGTCGGCTCCTTCGTGCAGCACGTCCGCGGGCATCGCGGTTCGAAATGACGTCTGGTACTCCTACACGGTTCCCACTAATGGGCTTCTGACGCTCTCTACTTGCGGTGCATCCTTTAACTCTCGGCTCAACATCTGGGATGGGGGATCGTGCCCTTCGAGCGGCGGCCCGTTGCTCGCGTGCAGCGACAATGATTGCGGTGACGATGCCATCGCGAGCGTCTTCGTCTTCGGTGGCCAGGAGATCATCGTCCAAGTCGGGAGCCCCGCGAATGAGAGTGGTAACTTCGTACTCGAACTCGCCTTCGACGAAATCATCGATCCTCCGGTGAACGATAACTGTGCAGATGCCACGGCGATTACTGGGGCAGTGACCGAATTTACGACCATCGATGCGTCGGGGTCCGGTTTCGGCCTCCCGCTGTCTTGCTCGACTTCGAGTGGTCCCGATGTGTTCTCCGACGTCTGGTTCACTTGGACCGCCCCGTGCACGGGCTTTGCGACGATCGCGAGCTGCGGGAGTGAATTTGATTCGCGGTTGGCCGTCTACGCCAGCTCGACCTGTCCCAACTCCAGCAGCGATCCAGTGAGTTGTGCCGACAATATCTGTGGCGATGACGCGAGTGTGACTTTCCTCGCGTTAGAGGGACAAGCATTCCAGATTCGCGTCGGGTCGCCGGTTGAAGGCGACGAAGGGCAAGGCGCTTTGTTCGTCGATTGCGAGCCGATTGGCGGAAATCCATGTCCCGAAGATCTCAATGACGACGGCACCATTGACGGTGCAGATCTGGGGCTCCTGCTTGCCTCCTGGGGTAGCGATGGTGCTGACATCAATGATGATGGCAACACCAACGGAGCGGACCTCGGCTTGCTGCTTTCCGCGTGGGGCGAGGACTGCTGAGTCGCCGGCGTCGGCCCAAAGTTTGACGGAAATTCAGCCGCTCGCGCCCTCTGAGGCGCGGGCGGCTTTTTTTCGTCGTCGGAGTGCGTTCGGCCCTCGCCGGATTCGGGGTATCCTCGCGGCCATGAGACAATACGCTGCCACCGGTATCTGCTTCGCCACGCTTCTGTTCATCGCGGGGACGTCGGTTCTTGCAACCTCCGCGGAGTCGTCGGAGCGAGGTGTCTCCACGCCGATCGTGAGCCCAAGGGCACCGATCTTTGGAAAGACGATCAAGCTCTTCAACGGGACGGATCTGGCCGGCTGGACGGGTTTTTTTCAGGACAAGTCGACTGACCCATCACAGGCGTGGTCGGTTCGCGACGGGATTCTTGTCTGCAACGGGCAACCGATTGGGTACCTCCAGACGGATCTGCAGTTTGAGAACTATGAACTCGTCGTCGAATGGCGATTCGACCCGAAAAAGGGCGCCGGGAACAGTGGGGTCCTCCTCAGAATCAAGGGTGAGGCCAACGTCTGGCCGAACTCGATCGAGGCTCAATTGCACTCCCGAAATGCCGGGGACATCTGGAATATTGGTGGCTTCCCGATGAAGGCTGACCAAGAACGGACCAACGGTCGACGCACCACCAAGGCCCACGAGACCAACGAGAAGCCGCTTGGCGAGTGGAACCGATATCGCATTCGACTCGACCGTGGCAACCTGACCCTCGAGGTCAACGGGCTGGTGCAGAATGAAGCCGCCGAGTGCGAGCAGATTCCCGGCCGGATCGGGTTGCAGAGCGAAGGCGCCGCCATCGAATTCAAGACCGTGGAACTCCGGCCGATCATCGCGTGGAAGTAGGTGATCCAGTTCTTGCTGCTTCAGTCGCGTCGTCGCGCCACATCGGTCAGTGATCCGATGGCCATCGCCGTGATCGTTCCGACGGCGTAGGCCGCCAGGTCAGACCAGAGAAATCCCCGGCCCAGAAGCAAGGCGCCCACACGCTCCGCTCGGATCGAATTCAGCCAGTCCCAGTTCGCGAGCTGGGAGACTTCCACCGTCGTGGCGAGGCCGAAGGCCAGTCCGGCGATCCAGCGTCGATCGAGGCCTGGCAGGAGCAATCGCCAGCCGGCATAGGCCGCCATCGCCCAGGCGGCGTCGCCGCCGTACGGGCCGATGATCGGCCAGTCTGCCATGGGAGCGATCCGGCTGCCCAGCCCGAATGCGGCGGCGAGGAGCATGCCTCCGGCTGCCCAGAGCCTCGTGCTCGCATTGGAGCGACGACCAGGGCTCGTCGAGGGCGTCGAGGGCGTCGAGGGCTGGTCAGGCTCACGCATCGTGCTTGATCTGCTCGCCGCTGCCAGTCCAGGTGAGCCGGTGAGGGCGGGTCCGAAGTTCGTTGGCCTCAGAGGCTCCATCACCGGTGAATGCCTCGCGGACCGGATCCCAGGTCAGTGGTCGCCGAAGTTCGTATCCGATCGCGGCCAGTTGGCAGACCGTAGCCGTGCGGTGGCCGGCCTCGGCGGGTGCGATGGTGGGCCGATCTTCATTGATGGCGTCGATCCAGTCGGTGATGTGATCGGCTGGTCTGGGAAGTCTCGCTGATTCCTCGACGGTGGTCTCAAGGATCGCGGGGTCGGACGCTCGGAGATACCCGCGGCCGGCTTCGATCCAGCCGTCTGTTCCCTCGAAACGACAGTCGATCGAGCCGTCGTGGATCAATTCGATGCCATCGTCGTAGATGAGTCGGAGGCCTCGGATCGCCGCCGGATCCTCCGGGGGGATGATCCGGCTCGGCCCGGAGTCATCACGTCGCAGTGCCCATTGCGCGATGTCAAAGTGGTGAGCCCCCATGTCGGCCAGTCCACCCCCTGCGAATTCACGATAGTTCCGCCAGGCGGGATAGTGCCCATGCATCCCGATGGGGCAAAGCACGCTGTTGAAGTCTCGACTCGAGGCACTGCCCAGCCATCGATCCCAATCGGCCGGCGACATATCCTCCGGAAGCGTTTCTGCAGGAAGATCGCAGGCAATCGGTGGATCACCGACCCCGATGTACACCCGCTCGATATCGCCGATGGAACCGTTCCGGACAAACTCCGCAGCGCGAACGAAGTGACGACCGAACTCGCTTCGCTGCTGGCTTCCGACCTGAAAGGCAACCCCGGAGGCCGCGGCGGCATCCGCCATGGCCCGCCCCTCATCGATGGTTCTGGAGAGCGGCTTCTCGCAGTAGACGTGGACATCCCGGCGGCACGCTTCCACAGCGTTGGTCGCATGCGCATGATCTGGTGTGGTGATGACGACGGCGTCGAGATTCGCGGCGGCAAGCATCTCGAGACCATCCTGGTAGGGGACGCAGAACTCGCCGCGTTGGTCCTTGGCGATTCTGGTCATGGCCGTCTGCCTTCGAGCGGGGCAGACTTCGGCGAGCCCAACCAATCTGACGCCCGGAGCTCGCATGAACTGGTCGAGAAGGTTCTTGGATCGAATGCCGTAGCCGACGATGCCCAGTCGAATGGTCCCCGAGCCGCTCCGAAGGTTCCTCATCCGAGGCGCACTGCTGGCCGGTAGGAGACTGCTGGGCAAGAGCGGGAGGGCGGCAGCCGCCAGAATGCCCTTGGTTACCGTTCTTCGATTCATCTCGAAGTTTTTGGCCGGGTCGTCATGCATCGGAATTGCTCCGGTTCGGGGTTCCAGTCTTCCCAAAGCGTTCGATGGCGGGCCTTGGTTTGAGTTCTTGGGGTCAAGGAGGTTTCGGCGTCGGCGAAAGTCTGACGTCTTGACGAGCGTAGTCGAAAAAGAACCGAACGCTCACAGGAATCGAATGACAAAAGAGAACGACCCGCCTCGTGAGAGGCGGGTCGTTCCGAGTGTCTGCAGCAAGTACTCTTTCGTCTACCGACCAAGTCGCGGTTTTCCCGATCAGTTGCGGCGACGTCGGCGGGAGAGTCCTGCAATTCCTGCGAGGGCCAAGACGGACGGTGCTGGCACCATTCCGACGAAGTCCTGCATGATTCCGGTGCTGTTGTAAAACTCGAGATTATCGAGCATTGCATCGGTACCCTCGCCCAGGCTGGCGAGCATGGTGTCGTAGTAAACACCGGCTTCTGCGGTAAACTCACTGAACTGCACGGCACCAGTCGAGTACGAGCTCTGTGCCTTAACATCATCGAGGTACCAAGTGCCTGGAATGAAGTCGTAACTCTCTTCCATGATCTCATTGGTCAGGAAGGCCAACGCGGCACCCATCGCGTCATCGCCTGAGGAACTCACGACGTCGTACCATTGGTCGTAGAGCGAGGCGAGAAAGCGAGCGCGATCCTGGCCTTCGGCGCTCAAATCGGTCCAAGATTCCACTTCGTAAGGCACAGGGCTCTGGCTTACAGGGGCATCCAAGTCGTAGCAGTAGCCTTCGTATTCTCCGCCATTGAAGATATAGAGGCCAAGGTAGCCGGGTCCATCTGGACTTCGGGTGGCGCTGTCCCAGGCAACGGAACCATCAAACGACCACTTCGCCCATTCACTTGGACCCAAGCCGGTCCAAGCAAGGTCAACTTCGGCAGTCGCAATGGCGACCGGTGCTGCGAGAACCAGTGCGGTTCCCAGTACAAATCTACTCTTCTTCATCTCGTGTCTCCTTGTCACTCAATCGTTTTCTCTCAGGCGGTGCGAGCCTCCTGAGAGTAGTTCCAAGCGGTGGGTGCCACTTGAATTCAAGTGCTTTCGCGGCGGGAAATCCGCAAAGGCAGGCTGCTGCAGACGAGCAATAGCCTTTGACAAAGGTAACGGACTGAGAAAAGGGTTCAAGAGATAAGGTCCGATTTTCTTGAGTCTTTTTCTCGCGGCCGCCACAAACTGGCTGCATCACGCTCAAATCTTGCGGAATATTGAATTATCGGACGTGAATGAGCAGCGGCGGTTGATTGGCCGGAAGAGTGTGCTCATGTTGATCGTGTGCCGTCTAAGTTGAGCAAGCGAGGGGCCGAGGCCCAAAAAAGAGGCGATCCAGTGATCGCAGGGCTGTTTATGGCACAACGCGGGGCGATCGATCGCTCTTTGTTGATGGAGAATGGAATCCACGGGGATTCAGAGCGCGGAATTGGCCCTTTGATCGATTCCTCATAGATACAGTCAGCGGCTTGGTCCAATGATCAATGCACATGGAAGTCAATCGCATGAGTCTTCACGGCCAACGTCGTATTTTTTCGCTCAAAAGGCATGCTTGAAGCGCGAGAGAATTTCGGCCGTTTCCATTTCGATGGCACTTGGATCGAAAATGCTCATCGATAGACTGAATATGTGAAGTGTTCCTTTCATGCTCGTTCCGTCGCTCACTTGATTGCCAACGTTGCGGTCCTCGCGCTTGGGCATTCGATCAACGACCGCGCGGCCATGGCGCAGGGACGTCAGGCCGAAAGTCGGGTCGACTTCCAAACCGAGATCCGACCGCTTCTCTCGCAGACTTGTTTTAAGTGTCATGGCCCGGATGAGGGAAGTCGCCGCGGGGGTTTGCGGCTTGATCGTCGCACGGGCCTGCTGGGTCTCGAAGGGACGCGTGGCGTGGTCGTCCCTGGCGACCCGGACGGTAGCGAATTGCTGCAGCGGATCACCACAAAGAATCCCGACGATCTGATGCCACCGCCGCAATCGGGCCACGTCTTGTCTCCCAAGCAGATTGAAACGGTTCGAGCGTGGATTCTTGCCGGTGCGGTGTGGGAGGAACATTGGGCGTTCATGACTCCGGCGCCGCGGTCGGGCTCAAATGCATCGCCGTTGGGCGATGGTCCAAGGCAACAAGGCCGAAGCCTTGATCCACCGATCGATCTGATTGACCGGTTGGTTCAGGCGAATGGGCGGATCAAAGGTCTGAAACCATCACCGCAGGCTGACCGTGAAACACTTCTTCGGCGAATCACTTTCGATCTCACCGGCCTTCCACCAACGCTGCCGGAGATGGACGCCTTTATCTCTGACGAATCGGCAGAGGCCTACGAGGCTGTGGTTGACCGGCTTCTGGGGTCACCAGCCTTTGGCGAGCGAATGGCGACCGCATGGCTCGATCTCGCTCGCTTTGCCGACACCCATGGCTACCAGAACGACGTCGACCGCCCGATGTGGGCCTATCGCGACTGGGTCATCAAGGCGTTCAATGAGAATCTCCCTTACGACGACTTCGTCACCTGGCAACTGGCAGGGGATCTACTCCCCAAACCCACGTCGGATCAACGACTCGCCACGGCCTTCAATCGGTTGCACCGGCAGACGAATGAAGGGGGCAGCGTTGAAGAGGAGTTTCGGGTCGAGTACGTGGCCGACCGGGTGCATACCTTTGGAACCGCTTTTCTCGGGCTGACCACGGAATGTGCTCGGTGCCATAGCCACAAGTTCGATCCGATCAGTCATGAAGAGTACTACGAGCTCTTTGCCTTCTTCGATGACATCGACGAGAGCGGGCTTTATTCCCACTTCACCGGTGCAGTGCCGACGCCCACACTTCTGCTCACGACCGCCGAGACCGACCAGCGGATCGATGGTTTGCGGGTTCGGATCGCCGACGCCGAAGCAGCACTGGCGAGGCTCGCGTCCACGCCCTCGCCAGGGTTCGAAGCGTGGATCGAAGAGGCCCCTTGGACTCGACCGGAAGCAATCCTGGTTCCGGGGCTTCTGGGTGATTATCCCCTCGATGGTGTGGTCGACGGGCAACTCGAGAATCGCGAGGTCCCCACGAAGCCCGGCGGTGTTTCTGGCGACCCGGTTCCGATACCGGGCGCCGAGCAGACCGGCCTTCGCCTTGATGGCGAGAACAACCTTCGTTTTCCGGGCGTCGGCGAATTCACTCGGGTCGATCCATTCACGATCGCGCTGTGGGTCAAAATCGAGGCCATCACGGATCGGGCCGTGGTTCTTCATCGATCCAGAGCCTGGACTGACGCCGGCAGCCAGGGCTATCAGTTCCTTTTAGAGGATGGGCGCGTCAGTTGGTCCTTGATCCACTTCTGGCCCGGCGATGCCATCGGCATTCGGGCCATCAACCCGCTTCCGGTTGGCGAATGGGTCGAGGTGGTGCTCTCGTATGACGGTTCCAGCCGGGCCTCGGGATTGGCCATCCACATCGATGGTGGTCCGATCGGCGCCGAAGTGGTTCGTGATCATCTGACCAAGGCCATCACCGGTGGCGGGCCAGGTGCCATGACCATTGGTCAGCGTTTTCGGGACCGCGGTTTCAAGGCCGGCGAGGTGGATCATCTTCGCGTCTTCAATCGTCGATTGACGCCGATCGAGATTCGCCACCTTCATGACAACGCCTCGCTGGTTGATCCCACGCCAGGCGCCAACGAACTTCGGGCGTACTTCAACGGGGCGGTGGATCCAATCCAGCAGGCGGCTCGCTTGGAACTTCAGGCCCTGAGACGTGAATTGGCCGGGGTCATCGACGGGACCAGTGAGATCATGGTCATGGCCGAACTCGCCACGCCGCGGGAGAGCAGAGTGCTCGAACGGGGGCGGTACGACCGTCCCATGCAGATCGTGCAGCCAGGGACGCCGGAACGCATTCACGCGTTCCCGGTGGATCTGCCTCCGAACCGGCTTGGATTGGCGGCGTGGGTCACCGATCCAGAGCACCCCTTGACCGCCCGGGTGGCGGTCAATCGACTCTGGTCAATCGTCTTTGGTCGAGGCATCGTTGCGACGCCGGAAGACTTTGGATCGCAAGGTATGCGACCGACGCATCCGGAATTACTCGATCAACTCGCCTTGGACTTCATCGAGTCGGATTGGGATGTCAAGGCGATGCTCCGTCGTCTCGTGCGATCGGCGACCTATCGACAGGCATCGGCCGGCACGCCGGAGTCTCGGGTCATCGATCCAGAAAACAGCCTGCTCTCTCGTGGCCCCAGCGATCGACTCACTGCGGAGATGGTTCGTGATCAAGCCTTGGCCGCCAGTGGACTGCTCGTCGGCGCCATCGGCGGACCCAGCGTCTACCCGTATCAACCGGGTGGACTCTGGCAGGAGAAGAGCGGGCGGGTCTATCCTCAGGGAACCGGCGATGCCTTGCATCGTCGGAGTATGTACACCTTCTGGAAGCGAACCTCGCCACCGCCATCGATGATGCTCTTCGACGCTGCAAAGCGAGACGTCTGTGTGGCCCGTCGGTCCTCGACCAGTACGCCGCTTCAAGCATTGGTGCTCTTGAACGACATTCAATTCGTCGAAGCGGCGCGGGTCCTCGCAGAGCGGGTGATCGAGCAATCGCCACCGGATCATGCCGGCCAGATTGAACACGCTTTTCGTCTTCTGACCGGGCGGCGCCCGACGAGCCTCGAACGCGAGATTCTCGAGCGTCTGTACGCCGAAGAACTCAAGGTTTTTCAAGTCGATCTCGACGCCGCGATGGCCGTGGCCTCCACCGGCGAACCACCGCGCCGTGACGCCATCGATCCGGCTCGGACCGCTGCGATGACCGTGCTCTGCTCGACCATCATGAATACTGATGCCGCGGTGATGAAGCGATGAATCACTGGCGACTGGAAACGGCGGTCACATGGACCCGATGAAACTCGATGCGCTCGACGTCACCAGACGCCATTTCCTCTCGCGGGCTTCCGCGGGGGTGGGGGCGATGGCCCTCGCTTCCCTGGGGCATGGCCGGGTTGGTCCGCCGCCGGGAGCGTCCGAGGCCGTGGCACGAGTTGCCGCCCACCACGCCCCGAAGGCGAAGCGGATCATCTATCTCTTCCAGAGTGGTGGCCCCTCGCAATTGGATCTCTTCGATCACAAGCCAGAACTCCAACGACTGAACGGCGAAGAATTGCCTGATTCGGTTCGCCAGGGGCAGCGGTTGACGGGCATGTCCGGCAATCAGGCGACGCTTCCTCTTGCGGGGAGTCAGTTCAAGTTTGCTCGGCACGGGCGGAGCGGGATCTGGGTGAGCGATCTGATGCCTCGGACGGCGGCGATCGTCGACGACCTTTGCTTCATTCGATCGATGCAGACCGAAGCGATCAATCACGATCCTGCCGTCACCTTTCTTCAAACCGGCTCGGAGATGGCTGGGAGGCCCTCGATCGGTTCTTGGGTCACCTACGGCTTGGGCAGTGAGAATCAGAATCTTCCGGCCTTCATCGTGCTGGTCACGAAGAACAAGGGTGGCCAACCGCTTTACTCAAGGCTCTGGGGAAGTGGTTTCCTGGAGAGCCGGTTCCAGGGCGTCCAGATGCGGGCCGGGAAAGATCCGGTGCTTTACCTTGCCAATCCCGAGGGTATTTCGCCGAAGACGCGTCGCCGAATGCTCGATCGAATCGCCTCGCTGGACAACGTCCAGATGGAACGCGAAGGGGACACTTCGATTCGTTCCCGCATCGCCCAATACGAACTCGCCTACCGCATGCAGATGTCGGTCCCGGAGGCCACGGACCTCTCCGACGAGCCGGAGTCGATCTTCGAACTCTATGGCGAGGATGCGCGGATTCCCGGGACCTATGCCGCCAACTGTCTGCTCGCGCGGCGTCTTGCCGAGCGCGACGTCCGTTTCATCCAGCTCTATCACCAGGGCTGGGATCAGCACGGCAGCCTGCCCGCGGCGATCCGAGTGCAGGCGAGGGAGACCGATCAAGCGTCCGCCGCGCTGGTGCAGGATCTCAAGCGACGCGGCATGCTGGAAGACACGCTCGTGGTCTGGGGCGGCGAATTCGGTCGAACCAACTACTCTCAAGGCGAGCTCACCGCCAACGACTACGGCCGCGATCACCATCCGAGATGTTTCACGATGTGGATGGCGGGTGGCGGGGTGAAGCCGGGCATCGTGCACGGTCGAACCGACGACCTCGGCTACAACGTGGTCGAAAATCCGGTCCACGTCCACGATCTTCAAGCGACGCTGCTCCACCAGCTGGGGCTCGACCATGAGCGTCTCACGCACCACCATCAGGGGCGGGATTTCCGGCTGACCGACGTGCATGGTCGAGTGGTCGGCGATCTACTCGCTTGATCTCCCGAGTGGTTGTTTCAGCCTGAATTCCAATTGGGCCGTACCTTGAACGGCATGAACTTCATCAGCGCCCTCGTTCTCGCGTGCTCCTGGTTGCTCGTTCTCGGCACGGCCGAACCCGTTCAGTCTGCCGACACGGCGGAATCGGTCGAGCATGCTGGGCCGATACTCGGTGACCTGACGGCCGATTCGGTTCGGATCTGGCTCCGAACGGCGGCGCCACAATCCTCGGTGGTCGAAATCAAGGACCCCGGAGGCAAGGTCGTTCGCCGCTGCCCGTTGCAAACCACGACGGAGGGCGACCACACCGGCATTCTCAAAATACTGGATCTCACACCGGGGACCCGCTTCACTTTTTCGATCGACGGAAAGACCAATGCTGACTGGTGGTTCCGAACTCGCCCGGTGTCGGACGACGCCTGTCGCATGGCCTTCGGTTCTTGCGCCGACGAAGGACCTGGTTCCGCGTCCGTGTGGCGGCGGATGGAAGGCGATGACGTGAGTGCGTTGGTACTCCTTGGCGATACGCCGTACATCGACACCACCGAACTCGCTCGACAACGGGCGCGGTATCGAGAATTCTCGCAACCGGTGGACTTCGCTCGATTGGTGTCACACGTCCCCGTCTACTCCACCTGGGACGACCACGACTTTGGTCGAAACGACACGGACGGCAACTTGCCGGGCAAGGAGAACAGTCGTCAGGCGGTCACCGAATACCGGCCGAATCCGAGCTTTGGGGAGAACGGTCAAGGCATCTACACGAATTTTCGGCAGGGGCCAGTGGAGGTTTTCTTGCTTGATGCCCGGTGGTTCGCAAGAACCGAGGGTTCCGCAAACGATCCGACCTTGCTCGGGGCTCAACAATGGGCTTGGCTTGAACGATCACTGGCCGCCTCGACCGCGCCGTTCAAGATTCTTGCCTGCGGCATGGTCTTCAACGGATCCGTTCGTCCGTTTAAAACCGACTGCTGGGGAGTCTATCTTGCGGAATACGAGCGGCTCATCGAACTGATCGCCCGCGTGAAGGCGGAAGGCGTTGTTCTGGTGAGTGGAGACGTTCACTGGTCGCGGGTGATTCGTCACGATACGAAGGGCCGTCTTGGATACGACCTAATGGAATTCGTGACCAGCCCGATTCATGAAAAGTTGATTCCCGCGGCGAACCCCCCGCATCCCGGACTGATTTTTAGCGTCGGTGAGATCAACAGTTTCCTGTTAGTCGAAGCCACGACGGAGGGCGCTTCCAGCACGCTGGTCGCGCGGATTCGAAATGCGGCGGGACAGGATCGGCACGTTGAGAAGATCACGGTGTCATCTGGCAATGCGGTCGCGCCGCGGTGATGATCTCAGGCCATTCGAGCGCTACGCCATCTTGCGACGTTGGGCAATTGGCAGCGGTTTCGGGCGGGTGAATACCAGCGTGTCGTCGGTGCTTTCGTTGGAGAGCGTGTAACCCTCGGCATCGAATTTCCGAAGGGCCGTGATCGTCTTCGGCCGATGATCCGCCATCCATCTGGCCATCAGCCCACGCGACTGCTTGGCATAGAAGGCCATGAACTTTGCCTTTCCACCGTCGATCTGCAAGAACTTTGCCGTGATCACCGGCACGCTGAGATTACCGAGCCGTGCGGCCTTTGAGTATTCGTCGCTGGCCAAGTTCACGAGGGTCGTCGATCCGCTCGCGGCCATGTCCTTTTCTAGCGTTGTGGCGATGCGATCCTGCCAGAATTCGTAGAGGTTTTTGCGCTCTCCGATCTTGAGTCGGGTTCCCATCTCGAGGCGGTAGGGTTGGATGACATCGAGCGGGCGAAGCAGGCCGTAGAGACCGCTGAGGATTCGGACGTGGTCTTGGGCCCAGTCGATCGAAGCCTTCTTCATGGTCCACGCTTCGAGCCCCTGATACACGTCGCCCCGAAAACACATTGCGGCCGGCCCGCGGGGGTTCCGGGGCGTGCCGAAGGCTGCCCAGCGGCGGTGGTTAAGTTCGGCGAGGGGGTCGGAGATCGACATGAGCGAGCCGAGTCTGGATGCCGAAAAGTCCGCGAGTTCGTCGGCAATCTCCTGGGTCTGCGGGGCGAATCGAGGCTTGCTCAGGGCAAGGCCGGCGGGGATGTCGATGGCGTCCATCTCGAGGCTCTTGGCGGGGGAGAGGATGGCTGCAAATGATGGCATGGCGACAGCGTAGCGCGTTCCGGTCAGATCCGCCCGCTCTCGAAGGGGAATCCACTGCGATCTCGAAGGTGAGGACTCTGAGAATGAGTCAGACCGCGGAATCGATCACGGCTGCGCCAAGGACGTCCATTCGAGGCTCGATGCCGAGCCCCGGTTCGGTCGGCGCTGACATCCGGCCGTTTCGTCGCTGCGGAGCGCCGTCCGCGGTCGAGACATTGACGTAGGAATTGAAGTCGGTCGCCGTGAAGAGCAGGTCTGTCGGGGTGCTGTGGGCGAGGTGGGCGATCGCGGCGGTGACGATGTCACTGCCCCACGCATCCTCGATGGTCATCGCGATGCCCCGGGCGACGCAGAGGTCTCGCGCTTGTCGAGCCTTGGTGAGACCGCCAAACTTGCCGATCTTGATATTCACGATGTCCATGGCGTCGTCACGAAGCGCACGGACCAGGGAGTCGAGATCCTCGATTGACTCGTCCATGACAAAGGGGTGGCTGGTCCGCCGTCGGATCGAGAGGCATTCCTCGTAGGTTCGGCATGGCTGCTCGATGTAGACGTCGCGATCCGCGACTGCTCGAACGATGCGAGCCGCCTCGTGGGGCAGCCAGCCGGTGTTCGCGTCGGCGATCAGGATGTCGCCGGGCTCGACGACGTCGGCACAGGCGTGGATGCGGGCGATGTCGGTCTCGACGTCGCTCCCCACCTTCAACTGGAATCGTCGGTAGCCCTCGTCGCGATATCCCTTGAGATTCGCGGCCATGGCCTCTGGGTCCCGTTTCGAGATAGCGCGATAGAGCACGAAGTCGTCGCCATTGCGTCCGCCCAGCAGGGTGACCAGGGGAAGTCCGGTCGACTTCCCGAGGATGTCCCAGCAGGCCATGTCGATCGCACTCTTGACGTAGGGGTGTCCCTTCAGTCGAGCGTCCATCGCGCGGCCCAGGATGTCGAGGTCTCGCGGGTCGAGGCCGATGAGGGCCGGAGCCAATTCCGCGATGCCGGCTCGAGCGCCGGAGGCATAGGACGGGAGGTAGACCGGGCCAAGCGGCGTGATCTCGCCGAATCCAACCACTCCGCCATCGGTCTCGACCCGAATCACGGTGCTGTCGAAGACCTCGACCGATTTACCGCCGGACCAGCTGTAGTTGCCTTCCTTTAGAGGGAGGTCAACCTGATAAGCCTGGATTCGAGTGATCTTCATGGTGGGACTCCGGCGGCGTCGGGATTACCGTGTTTCCACGGTACCTTCGTTGCACTGGCGTTGGGTCGGGCGGTAGCCTACTGACGCCGCGAATTCGTCTCGCAGTTACGTTCGGCCCGCTTGGCCGCTGATTCGGAGATTCTCTCGTGACCGCCATCTAGATCCTCGCGATCGTCGTCATCTTCCTCGTGGGGGGCGGAGGGGCGATCCTTCCACTGCTGATGCGGACTCGGGCCTCTCCCTCCGTCCTGTCCCGAGGTAATGCCTTCGCCGGCGGCGTCCTGCTGGCGGCTGGTCTCATCCATCTGCTCCGTGATTCGGTGGGGGACTTCGCGGATATTTATCCCGATCTCGAGTAGCCGATCGCCTACGCGATCGCGACCGGCGCGTTCCTGCTCGTCCTCGCGGTTGAGCGGGTCGTGCCGCGCGTCTCGAAGGTGGAGGTTCAGTCGGGCGGGGATCCGGAAGCGGATGCGTTCGTGGATGCCGCCGCCACGTCCACCGCGACGCCTTACCTGTTGCTGACGACGCTCTCCATCCATTCCCTGATCGCCGGCGTGGCGTTGGGGACCGATGAGGAGCAGTCTTCATTCCTTGTGCTGTTGATCGCGATTCTCGCCCACAAGGGCTCCGCGGGATTCGCGCTTGGCACGACCTTCCAGCGAGCCGGTATGGCCGTCCGCCGGGCGCTGCCGGCCCTGCTTTTCTTCGCCTGCTCGACGAGTGTGGGGGTCGTTCTCGGGCTCTTCGCGGATATCGCGTTCGACGCGGGGAGCATGCACGTCGGACGGCCTGGTTCAAGGCGATCGCGGCGGGCACGTTCCTCTACATCGCGACCCTCGACATCATTCGGGAGGAATTCTTTCCGGTCGAGACGGACCGTCACGGACGATATGTCTGTGCGTTCATCGGGGCTGGTGTGATGGCGTTGGTCGCCATCTGGATGTGAACGTCAGGAGTTATTTCGCCCCGGGCTCGACGCTCGATCAGCTGGTGCTGCGCTCGGTTCTGGCGCGGAACGACCTGCGACGATTGATAGTCGCGCTCACGCCGATGTCGACGGAAGCCGGTGGTGAGCCCATCGGCTGGTGCGAGATCATCCGACACAGAATGCCGGACATCTCGGCCAAATCCGCATCGCGTGAGACGAGGTTTCGACGAATGGACGATGCGGAGGATTGATGGTCGCTGACAGGACGGCTCAAGGCTGGGAAATGTTCGCTCTCGGCTGGAATGATCTTCTCCGGCCGACTGCGTGCGTCGTGTGAGGGCCGTCAATCACATCGTGCGGTTCGGCCGTCTGAAAACCTTCGAGCGTCGTTTCAAGGAGCAAGCGATCGACGGATTGCTGAACGTCGAGAAGTCGATCATGCAGCGGGCAAGGAGTGCCCGAGCCACAGGTACCACCACCGTAAGGGCATGCGTGAGTGATCTGCTGATGTTCGAAGAGGCGGTAGATGTCGATGATGGAGATTTCGCGGGGTGATCTCGTCAAGGTGAATCCACCGCCGGGTCCCGGCGTGCCAATGACCAGTTTGGCTTGCGACAACGTGGTTAGGATTTTCGCCAGGAAGGGCCTTTGTAGTCCGCGAGAATCGGCGATTTCGGTGACCGAGATTCTTTTCTCACCGCCATCGTAGCCTTCGGCTAAACGTGACAAGGCCGCGATCGCAGTCTCCGTCTGTTTGCTGTACATGGATAGATCCAAGTCTTGAAAAGCGGGGGCTTCTGCTGCGGCGGGGAGGCGTTCGACCACTCCCGATGCATGGATAACTCGCCTTTTAACGAGTGTTGGAAAGGCTCATCTGAAGATTTCGTTCGATCCAACTTTTGGATTCGGATAAGTCCCAGAGAGTTCAAGCTCTTCAGGGATCGTCGGCAGTTTCGCCAATACGGTCGGCTAGAGGGACCATTGGGAGATGAATAAATCACGCGATAGGGCCTTCGACCGACGAGTGAAAGAGACATTAAATCAAGTTGGATCAACGCTCGGGTAGGCTCGCGATACCCGAATCGAATTGGCCCGGCCGAGTTCCGCAGACCTGTCGAAAGGCCAGTGTGATGAGGGTTGTGATGAACTCAGTCGACGAATCATTCACCGTCTGATCAGGGGATTCGTTCGCGCGGAATCGCAAGTGTGTTCGTGGCGCACTTTTTCAGCGGGCGCCGATCAGCTATCGGTTGATCACCATCGAGCAACTCGTAGTCTGCGCTTTGAAGAACAGCGCGGACACGGCCTTCCTGAGCTTCTCCAACTTCAATATAGATAATCGGTCGAGCGTCTGAGAGTAGACGCGCGGCGCCTTCCAAGGCCATGGTTTCCGCACCTTCGACGTCGATTTTTACCACGTCAGGCTGAGGCCCCTGCGCCAAGAGTGAATCAAGCGTCAGAGTGGGTACGACTCTGGTCACTCGAGATCCGCCCGCGGTTGAACGACCACCGGCGGCGTCTATCCAGTTCGACGCCCGGCCTCGCGCTGCAATATGAAAGGTCGTAAACCCGCACGCGCTCGACACCGCGACGGGCAAGACTTCTACGTTGAGGTCGAAGGAAGTGTTGAGTCGATTGGCGCGATCCAGAAGCTCAACGAGGAACCGATCGGGTTCGACGGCGAGCACTCGACCTGAAGGGCCGGCGCGGAACGCGGCGGCGTAGGAGAAAATTCCGACGTTGGCGCCGATGTCCCAGACGACTTGGCCGGATTGAACAAATTCTCGTGCGAATTCGAGCAGGCCGCGACTGAATGCGGCGGAACCAGGTTTGAGGTACTTGAGAGCGGCGTCAGGCGAGACGACAACTTTCACGCCGTTGAAGTCGCTGGGCAGACGCCGACTGAATGACCTTCCTCGGCTGAGTCGTTCTGCGATTTTTCGTTTCCAACTCATTTGAGGTTCCTTGTCGAATCTGTAGTCTTGAGGTCAACGCGAGGTACGCCGTCCATCTCAGGCATCGACCATCCCGCCGTCGGACTTGGCGATTGGTACTGGGAACAGCGAACTCGCCGCCGTGCAAATACAGAGGTGTTCGCGGTCGCTCATTCCTCGCGTTCCCCGCGATCTTCCACACGCAGGATTGTACGCGGCCCAGACCATCGACCTTCAAGACTCCATCATTTGAATTCAACGTCGATGGCGTCTTGCGATGACTGATCTGCCTTGAAGTAGACGAACTCTTCCCCACGGAATCCGGTCATACCGGCCACGCTGCTGCTCGGGAAGGTCTAAATCGCCTCCATGAACCCTCGGACGTTGGAGTTGTAGAAGCGGCGGGCTCGGGCGATTCGAGTCTCGGTTTCCGAGAGCTCAGTTTGCAGTTTCAGAAAGTTCGAATCGGCTTTGAGCTCTGGATAGGCTTCTGCGGTCGCGATCAATTGCTTGGACGCGGCCCCGAGTCCATCCTCGACCGCAGCGCGGGTTGCCGGATCATCGGACTTCTCGGAAACCGCCTGATTCCGAAGGCGGGTGACTTCCTCCATCACCTTGGATTCATGGGCGGCATATCCCTTCACGGACGAGACCAAGTTCGGGATGAGGTCATGGCGTCGCTGCAGCTCGGTGTCGGTATCCGACCAAGATTCTTTGCAGTATTGACGGAGCCTGACCAAGCGGTTGTACATGCTGATGACTGCGATCAAGGCCACGAGGATGGTGACGCCGATCACGATGGCGATGACCGGTAACGGCGATAGCGCGAGAAGGGTGATTCCGGCAGGCATGGATGGCTCCTTGCAGTCAACCGTCGGTTTGCGAGGAACCGTGCTGCAGATCCTCGGGAATGTGCTCGAGGAATTGGGAACAGAACTTCAACTGCAATTCGATGGCGTCCGGCGCCAGCGTGAACCACGTTGAAACCATGGTGCCACCCGGTTCGAGTTCGATCGTATGTTTCTGATTCGCCATCAGCCCGTCGATCATACGCTGGTCGATGATGTCGAAGGTCCACTTACGATCACGCCCCCGGACTCGATACGCCTTGTTGAAGGCCTCCAGTTCGAACTTGACCGTGGTCATCGAGAAGGTGCCTCGTCCTTCCTCGATACCGAACGCCGAGATTCGTTTCAAGAGGTTGTTGGGGGCGATAATGGTTCGGTGGAGCGGCGTATCGGTGAGGACGAGAATGGAGGTGTACATGCCCTCCGTCCAGTCGTCATTGTTTCCATCGACCATGAGGTCGTAGAAAAGGGTGTCCCAGACGATGATCGTATGTCCATCGAGCTCACCCCAGCAGATGTTCTTGTCGACCTGCCAATCACCTCGGAATCGATTCGCCGCAAATTGTGGATAGCTCGTCTGCACCTTCGATATGCCCATCAACCGCGAGAAGATCTTCCTGGCACGGTCACTGTGAGGAGCGACATGGGACGCGTCCTCGCCGTCATGCGGAATCCTCGGCGGCTCGAACGTACTCGCACCCGGTGCGAAATTGAGACCTTTGGAGGCGGCCCATTGGCTGATTAATTTTCTTCACTTCCGATTCTTGAACCAGAAGTAGGCGAGTTGGATGGGGCCGGTGATCGGGAGGTCTGGCATGGATGACTCCATTTTAATTGAAATCGGAATGTGACCTCTAATCGCTTGCAGTGCGAGGTCCCATGGGCGCGCGGCGCGAACCGTGACGGCCTGTTTGTTAGAGTGCATTCATGGTGATTGAGCCGAACCCTCAAACCTTGCGAATCTGCCTCTTGACGACGCAGAAACTCGACGCTGTTCCATTCCCCGAAGACGATTGGCCGTGTGACCCTCGGCCGTTCATGCCCGAAGCGGAATGGCACCTGGCGACCCTCAAGGGAAAGAAGGGATCAGTCCGTCAGGTCGAACGGTTGATCAAGAAGGGATTTGATCTCTTCTTCAATCTTTGTGATGGTGCCGCGGATCAGAACATCCCCGGGATCGAGGTCATTGAGACGCTCGAAAAGCACGGCGTTCCCTTCGCTGGAGCGACGTCCGAGTGCTACGAGCCGACCAGGGTCGCGATGAAGGAAGCGTGCGCCGCACTCGGGATCGCGACGCCGGCCTACGTGGTGGCCACGACGGCAGAAGACGTCGAGCGTGCGGCGGAGACCCTTCGATTTCCGCTCTTCGTCAAGCACTACAGTAGCTACGCGAGCGTGGATCTCAGCCGCCGTTCCCGGGTTCGAACGCCTGCCGGGCTCCGGATCCAGGCAAAGAAGATCATGTCGCGTCACGGTGCCGCGTTGATCGAGGAGTACATCGAGGGGATCGAGTGCACGGTACTCGTCGCGGAGAACCCCGACGATCCGAAGCGGCCGATCACCTACACCCCCGCCCAGTACGAATTTCCGCAGGGCGAAGAGTTCAAGCACTCGGACGTCAAGTGGGTTATCTACGAGGGGCTCAAGTCTTTCCCGGTCGAGGACCCGATTCTGTCGGATCGACTTCGTGACGAGTGCGCCCGCTTCTTCGTGCAGTTGAAGGCGGCCAGTTTCGGTCGATGCGACCTTCGCGTGGCAAAGGACGGGACGCCGTACATGCTGGAGATCAATGCCAATTGCGGCATCTACTATCCGCCTGCTGACTACGGGGCTGCCGACATCTGCCTCTCGCTCGACTCCGCGGGCCACGAGGGCTTCACTCGGCAGCTCGTCGCAGCCGCATTCGCCAGGCATGCCAGGAAGCAATCTGCCGTGCAGCTGTCGACCACCCCCGAACCACTCGCCATCGCGGCCGAACCGACCTCGCCCTCGCTCGAGGCTTGAGCGCTGTCGGCCGCCAGGCGTGGTTGCGATACCATTCTGATCGCCATGCACGACTTTCAAAAAGACTTCATCGATTTCATGCTCGACGTCGGCGTCCTCACCTTCGGTGATTTCACCACCAAGAGCGGTCGGAAGACGCCTTACTTCGTGAACACCGGCCTCTACCGATCAGGAGCGCAGATGGCCACACTCGGCCGAGCGTACGCCGACGCGATCGAAGCGTCGTTTCCCGAGGGTTTCGATGTGCTCTTCGGACCGGCGTATAAAGGCATTCCGCTGGTGGTGGCGGTTTCGATGGCCTTCGCAGAACGCGGTCGAGAAGTTGAGTTCTGCTTCAACCGCAAAGAGGCGAAAGATCACGGCGAGGGTGGGGTGATCGTCGGCCGGAAACTGTGCGACGGCGATCGAGTGTTGATCGTCGAGGATGTCACCACCGCGGGAACTTCGATCCGCGAGACGGTGCCGGTTCTTCGCGCCGCCGCGGACGTGGAGCTCGCGGGCCTCATCGTCTCGGTGAATCGCATGGAAAGAGGAAGGACCGATCGGACCGCCCTCGACGAACTCGCCGAGGAATTCTCGATGCCGACTCGGTCGATCGTCGATCTCGACGACATTCTCGCGCATCTCGGTGGCCGGCTCGACGAGACAGATCTCGCCCGAATCGCGGCGTATCGGGCCAAGTACGGCGCCGTTTCGGGTTGATCACTGATTCCGGGTTTCGATCCGGCGCCTGTACACCGCGATCCTTCAACCAACCGAGGCTGGTCGCCCACATCGACACCACCACGCAGACGCAGACGCTGACGTTGAAGCTCGGCTCGCGTCTATAGAGGACACGCGTCCCTGAATCAGGGTTGGAGTTCCTGGAGTACCACCATCTGGGTTTTTCGTGGTGCCTTCATGAAGGCGTCGAAGCCGCGATAGAACGCCGCGGTGTCTTCGATCCCCAGATAGGTCGCGAGCGCCTTCTCCCATCCCAGCGGCGTGACCATCGGATAGAACTCGTCGCGAAAGGCCGTCACGCTCCGCGTCGGCGACCGGTGGATGAGGTACACGACCGCCCAGGCGCCGGTGTCGTACGCGAGTTCTCGGTAATGCTTCCGGACGTTCGCTGGTGCGGTGTCGATGTCTTCCATGTCGGCGATCGAGAGATCAGGATCATCCATCTCGAGGGCGCGGTCCATGAGGCGGTCCATCCGGGTCGACATGAACTCATACCCGCATCGGCCTTCGATCCACGGCAGCCATCCTTCCGCGAAGACGGCGCCGCCCTCCATCATCCAAGTCGGCATCGTCGCGAAGCCTTTCTGGAACACGTGGGTGTATTCATGGATCCCGCGGAGTATCGGATCGGGAATCTCGTCGCCCTCGAAGTACCACTGGTGTACGTTGATGAACACCAGTTCGGCCTCGGGCTGTTCGAACTCCTCGACCCACGAGAGATACGCCTCGGATTCGCCGCGTTCTGCGATATCGATGAAGCGTTCCATCGCGTGCGGCCGGCATTCGGCCGTGGTTCGTCCGGTGCCTCGGGTCCGCCACCGGCAGTAGTCTTCGAGGAATGCCGCGCGCGACGCCTCCGGGATCGTCTCGCCATCCTCGGACCCGACTACGAAGACGTGCGCGGGTCCGTAACTCCCCCAGAACGACCTCGCCAGCTCGACGCCATCCCGGATCTGTCGCTGCCACTTCGGGTCGTACCCCTCGAGCACGTGATAGGTCGGTTCATCGGGAACGGGGATGAAGGTCCGGGTGTCCTTCTTCGGCGGCGGTTGGAGCGCGATCATCGCCTCGCCGAGTGCTTCGCCGACCAGCAGGTAGGTCTCGGCGTTGTGGTTGTAGTGGTGCCCCTGACGGGTGGGAGAGACCGTGGAGTCTCGCCAATGGTCGCGGACTTCGACGGTCTTCACGTTGCCCTGGTGCTCGGGATGCCGTCCCGATTCACCGTCCACCGCGAGCTGGGCGTCGGCCACGGTCTGGCCGGCCCCGGCAAGTTTCCAGCCCTCGAAGGCGATGGTGGCGAGCACGAACGGCGCCTCGGGCGCGTCGAACTCGCGTCGCAGGGAATCAATCAAACGCACGAGATTCGACTCGTATCGACTCGCATGCGCCGGGTTCTGATCCTTGTGTCCCTGCCACCAGACGAAGCCCGCGATCTCCCAGGGATGATCGCCGGGGGCCGGGGTGTGGTCGGAGAGGTTGTCGAGGACCTTCCGGATGTCGGTCACGAAGTCGTCGTACTGCTTGCCCGCGTACCAGTCGACCGGCGTGCCCGGATCATCCTTGGTCCAGGAGGACGGATTGTCCTTGTAGCCCGCGTAGATTCTTCCGTCGTGCTCGAAGCGTTCGCTTCCCGGGGGAAGGATGTCCCAACCCAGGCTTCGATTGCCCTGCGAGGCCTTGATGAGAAGCACTCGCTCGTCGTGATGATCGCCGACCGCGATGCCGAATCCCAGTTCGGGGCCGATCAGGTTGGCGCGGGCGCCGAATCCGGGTTCCAGCCAGCCGCGGCGATTTCCGGCGGTGACTTGGACGCACCAAACATCCTCTCTCACCCGCCAATCGCCGGAGTCGTCGATCAGATCCTGTCGTTCGCCCTTCGTCTTGACGAGATGTTCGAGGGTGCCTTCGGTCTCCACCGGGCCGATTCGACCGAACCCGACCATGTTCGACTGACCCATCAGGATGTAGACCTTGATCGGGGGCGAGGATGACGAACCGTGACCGTCCGAAGCGTCGTGCTGGCCAACGGCGTTGCTCGTCGTCGCAAGGAGGGCCAGGCTCAAGCCCGAGAGCATTCTTCGAGGCGTCGAGATCGCCGGGGAAACACGTCGAAGCCGTCGGATGGGTGAGAAGGTGGCGTTCATGATCGGTTCCATGACTTGGTGGGCCGGGTCGGACCGGACGTGGGGGAATGCGAGTCGCGAGTGCAACGAAGTGAAGACGAGCCTACCGAACCTCCCTACCGAACCTCGCCGAGGAACATCGCAGCCGGTTTGATCTTCGACGCCTCGATTGGGGAGGCGATGATCCGAGTCGCGTCCCGGGCGTCAGTACCGGGACCATGGGCTGGGAAAGTGCTGGTGGACCTGCCAGAAGAAAAGGAGGACGCCGACGGGGAAGAGAAGGGTCCACAAGGCGCTCCAGGCGAGAATCCGAGGCCATCCGTCATTGGTCTCGCCGTACTGGTACCAGACGGAACCGATCGGCGCGAGCACCACGCAGACCCAGAACACGATTTCCATTCGGTCGAGTCCGAGCAGCTGGTCGATGATGACGTTCAGTTCATTCATTGTCCGGCGGGACTCGTTTTCGAAGAGCGCTTCTTCTTGAAGGTCGTGCGATGAGGGTCGGACGACCTCATCATCCTCTAGAAGCCGTCCAGAAATCAAGGGCGAGTGGATCATGAGTCGTGCTGGTGATGCGGGGAAGTCGGTTCTCGCATTCATCCCAGGCCCGATCCGGATGTTCGAGTCGTTCGATGATCGACCGCACGGTCTCCCGAAGCTGGCGATCGGGATCATCGACGAATGGACGGAGGAATTCGATGGCGGGTGGCCCGAACTTGAACACGGCCGGCGCCGCAAATCTGGCATCCCCATAGATGTCGTTGTCGCGGAGGCTGTCGATGAGAACCGGGACGACGCGTTCGACGACCGTCGTATCGCCGGAGAATCCACAGATCGCCATCGCGAGTCTGCATTGTTGGGCATCGTCAGAATCGAGGACCGCCCGAATCAGTTCGGGGGCTTCCCAGTAGTGATTGATGAGGTACTCGCCGGCAGCGCGGGCGTTCCTTTGCAAGAGCCACCCGGCGGAGGCATCGCCATCGTCCCGAAGATCATCCACGCTCGCGATGAAGAGCTCCCTCGACCCTGTTTGATCGCGTGAGCGCAGGATCACCGCGGCGATCTTCCGCGACTGGACGTCACCTTCGACGAGTTCTCGGTCCAACGCATTCTTCGAATCCGGCCAGAGCCGTCCGAGTGCGTCGGCCGCCTCGTTCGCGTTCCACTTCCGTCCGTCGGAGCGAAGATCACGGACCAGCACGTCGGCGAGGCGGCGGGCATCGAAGCCGGCGACCGTCCCGTCATCGACCCGCTGTTCGACTTCCTGGCGGACCGCGGTTCGATGCCCGCCGATCGCGGTGTTGGAGAGCATCACGAGGGCGAGGGTCGGAACGGACCGAAGCGGTCGGCCGGAATGAGCCGCGACCCCGATCTGCGAACCGATTGCGAGCATGGCGAGGACGGCGCCGATGAGGCCCAGACGGATTCGGCGCCCGTCACGAAGGACGCGGTCGATCGGTGTGGATCTTCCGCACTCCGGACACCGGATCTCGTCGGTCGGTGTGATCGGCACCCCGGTGAGGTCCTGCCAGCAGTCGCTTCTGCGGACCCAGCGGGCAGGATTCCAGAGTGTTCGCCAGCCTCGGTGCCCCGGGCACCGGCGTCGTTCGCCTCTCGGCCAGGTGTAGATCGCCAGGAGCAGGAGGAGCGTGGCGGTCAGGGTCGTGATCGCCATCGCCCATGTCGTGATCAGTTCCTGCATGCGTCGCCCTTCGTGTCTCCCTTCCTCGTCGGCGGAAGCGGCGTCGTCGGATCAGATTTCTGCTTCGGCATCAGGATCTGCGCCGCGTTGTTCGCCCCCGCATTCCGGGCAGTTGGTCTTCACGTCACGCAGATCGTACCCACACCGAGTACATCACTCGACGTGCCGACGGCCCAGTACGAATGCGAGCGAAAGCAGCACGATTCCCGGCACGCCGGAGAAGAGCGACATGAGCAGGAACTGGGCGCCGAACGCGCGATTCTCCGAGACGCTCGTGTCGGCGAGCACACCGAGGAGCCCGAGCAGGCCGAATCCCGCGAAGAGGAGACCGGCACCGACCAGCGGCAAGGCGGCGATGAGGAGAAGCACCTGGATGACGACCGGCCGCCACGAGCTCATGCCAAGATGTTCATCGACCGATCCCGCTGGACGGGTCGGCATGGCGATACCGACGTTGGGAACGACTCGCGGGACGATCTTCGGTTTCCACTTGATCGCGATCGGTCTGGGTTTCGTTCGATGGGCCTACACGCCGTTCGTTCCGTCGATGATCAGTGTCGGGTGGGTGGCCGATGGGCCATCCGAACCCACCAAGGGAGATGCCCTCGAGAACACACAAAAATCCAAGGAGGCGGCTTCTAGAGGTGAATACAGCGTTTTGCGTCTCGACGAAATCCTGGTTTTCAGAACCGGAGACTATCTATGACGTCGACGCGGAGAGACAATCTACGTTCCAAACAGATCGAATTCGCACCAAGTCGACTCAACTCGGCTTCCCGTCCCTCGAAGACTCGGACCCAGTGATGACTCCCATCGTCAGCTTCCTTCTCGCCATCGTGTTCGCGACAAACCCCGGTGGTTCGTCCGTCCCCGTCGTCGATGCCATCAGTCCACGATCTGGGCCGATCGGGAGTGAAGTCGTCATTTCTGGCGCCGGGTTTGGTGCGAACGCCGGTGAGAACCGTGTCTCCTTCGGGGGCGTCACCGCCACCGTCGTGTCGGCATCCGAGACCCGCCTCGTCGTCACCGTGCCTTCCGGGGCACAATTTTCACCCATCACCGTGTCGTCCAACGGCCTGATCGCTCGGTCATCGGATCGATTCAACATCACCTTCGACGCCTCCGAGCCTTTCGACGTCTCGTACCTCGGCGAGGTCTTCGTAAGCCCATACTTCGGGAGCCCCGTGGAAACACTCGCCGTCGGCGACCTTGACGGCGATGGCGTGCACGAGATCGTCACGGTGCAGGGCACCTACGGTGATGTTCACATTCACACCGCTTCCTACGACGAGGCAGGGCTCATCTCATTCGTCCGGAGTGCGACCTTGAGTCTTGGTGTCGGAGTGTATGCCGATGCTGATGAGCTGGCGCTGGGCGACCTCAATGGTGACGGGCGAATCGACATCGTCGCTTCCGAATACGGGAGCGTTACGGATAACTTCGAATCGCACACCTGCATCTTCATCAACCGTGGTTCCAGCAGCACCTTTGACTTCGACCCGCCGATCATTCTCTCCGGTGATGGGTACGAGGGATATATCCAACTTCACGACATCAATGGTGACGGCCGACTCGACCTCGTCACCTCGCGCACCAGCTGGCACCAGATGGGCGTCTACTTGAACACCACGGAAGACGACGACGTGTCCTTCGCCCCCAAGGTCATCCTCGATGCGTACATCGACATTCGACCTGCGTTCGCCGATCTCAACGGCGATGGCCTCCTCGACGTGGTGTCTTCGGGGTACAACCGGAATGTCCACGTCTATCTGAACACAAGCTCAGGAGACGTTCTCAGTTTGGAACTGGTGATGACCCTTCTCGCAGGCGGCGTCGAGGACCCGATGTACACCTACAACTGGAGCACCGGCACGCCTCGCCTCGCGGACATCGATGGCGACGGGATGCTTGACATCATCACAAGAGGTGGAGTCTACGGGGGCTCGCCCAACGGGCTCTCGGTGATGCGGAACACCAGCACCGAGTCCCAGATGAGTTTCGAATACGAATTCGAAGACTACTACGAGTACGATCCCACCGACGCCGCTCCGATCCGCGTCGAGATCTCGGATCTGGACGGCGACGGCAAGTCTGACATCGTCACGACCGATTGGCGTACCGGCTTGTCGATCTGGATGAATGCCAGTTCGCCGGGGACCATCGCGCTGCAGGATCAACGGGTGATCGCCGCCGGAGACTTCCCATACCCGCTGGTCCTCTGCGATCTGAACCAGGATGCCACGCCCGAGTTCGTGGTGGGCAACTACGACGTCGAGGGAATGCGGATCATCCATAACTTCATTCCCCTCGACGATTGCCAGCTCGCAGCCGACTTCGATGGAAACGACACGGTCGACGGTTCGGACCTCGGAAGCCTGCTCGGCGGCTGGGGTCGGGTGACCGCCAAGGGCGAGAACGCCCTCTACGATCTGAACGCAGATGGATTCATCGGTGGCGCCGATGTCGGCCTGCTGCTCGCCGACTGGGGCGACTGTTCGTAGGTCATTGATCTCCCGTTCAGGAGTTCGAAAATCCTTCGGCGGTTCCGCTGGCAGCCTTCAAGTCTCGGATTGATCGGATAGATGAGACTCTCCGCGGCCGCGCGCGAGCTCGACCTGTTTCTGCCGCTCGGAAAACCGAGCCTTCTGTTCATCGGTGGTGCGATCGTGGCACCGCGGGCAGCTGACGCCTTCCAGGAACAGGTCCGATTGGCGGTCCGATTCCCGGACGGGGTGCCGACAGGCACGGCAGAGCGCGTAGTCGCCGACCTTCAACCCGTGGCCGACGGACACTCGTTCATCAAAGACGAAGCACTCGCCGGTCCAGAGACTTTCTTCCTCCGGGATGCGTTCGAGGTACTTGAGAATGCCACCTTCCAGGTGATAGACCTCTCGGACGCCGGACTGTTTGAGCAGCGCGGTGGATTTCTCGCAACGAATACCACCGGTGCAGAACATGGCGACCCGAGGTTGTCGTTCCGGGTCGATTCGATCGTCGAGCCACTCCGGGAGCTGGCCGAACGATTCGATCTCGGGATCGATGGCGTTCCGGAACGAACCGATCTCGACCTCGTAGTCGTTTCGAGTATCGATCACGATGACATCCGGATCGCTGATCAACGCGTTCCAGTCCTCGGGTTTGACGTAGGTGCCGGTCAGGTGCGCCGGGTCGATTCCCTCCACGCCCATGGTGACGATCTCTCGCTTGAGCCGGACCCGCATCTTTCGAAACGGTTGTCGAGCGGCCTCGGATTCCTTCCAAGTCAGATCCGCGAGGCGAGGGTCTTCCTTGAGATGATCGATGACCGCCATCACGCCCTCCCGGTTACCCGAGATGGTGGCGTTGATGCCTTCCGGGGCGAGAAGGATGATCCCTCGGACACCATGCGCCGTGCAGCACGCTTCGATCGGCCCTTGCAAGGAGGCGTGATCCTCAAGCGTGGTGAATCGATAAAAGGTGGTGACAAGCATGCTGGTGGATTTCGGAACGAATGACCCCCGCCCTACGCGACGCCGGTGACTTTGGACGGACCCGCCAGCATCTCGAAGTCAGTCGCGGTGATGTTCGCGAATGCCGGGTTGCTGCCAAGCGAGTTGTAAAGTTCGCTCTGCTGGTAGTCGAGCATCGCCTGCTTGTCCTTCCAGAGGTAGACGCCGCCGTAGGTGTTCGTTTCCTCGTTGGCGAGCCACTTCTTGGAAATCAGGCCGGGAACGGCGGCAAAGTCCGCGGCAACTTCGCCGCAGACACCTTCGTACTGATCACGAGTGATGTCGTTCAGATTGAAATTGATGATGAGGATGTGCATGTCCCGATGGTACATCGTTTCGCGAGCCCGGATGGCCCTGACGGCCTCACCCGGAGGGATCGTGCATCGGTCGCTCGACGACGATCCCCGGCTGGGGAATCCCGAGCAGGCCTCGATCTGGTGATTTCCTGCGGTACCGCGTGGGTTTCAGAGGGATGACGGAAGGTCGGCAGCATGATTCGACGGCATCTTCGGAACCATCAGGTCTGCATCGGTCAGTGTTGTCCCCGGCCGCTCGGAGAGGTGATTCCCGTATCGGCACGGCGACAGGCCCGCGTGGTGATTGGTGGTTGGTCCGGGTATCGACCGACCGAGTTGCGTTCGCTTGAAGCCATCGCCGACGAGCTGGGACTGGGCGCTGTCTTCTACAAGGACGAACAGTCGCGGTTCGAGCTCTCGAGCTTCAAGGCGCTCGGTGGCGCGTACGCGGTGCAACTGGTCTTGCGCGATGCCATGGCTCGTTTGATGGGTCGAGAGATCGCGTTGGAGGAGATCGAGGACGGCCATCACCCGGAAGTCGCCTCCGCGATCACGGTCGTCACGGCGACCGATGGAAACCATGGTCGATCGGTCGCCTGGGGGGCGGAACGATTCGGATGCAAGTGCGTCATCTACATGCACGAGGACGTCAGTCGGGGTCGGGTGGAAGCGGTCGAGGCATTCGGGGCCACGGTTCGTAGGGTGGAGGGGAACTACGACGACTCCGTTCGTGCGGCCGCCGCTGCGGCGGACGAGCATGGCTGGCTCGTGGTTTCAGATACCTCGTGGCCTGGTTATCTCGAGATCCCGCGTCACGTGATGGCGGGGTACACCGTGATGTCCAGAGAAGCGATGGAGCAGTGGCCTCTTGACGTACCGCCGACCCACGTCTTTCTCCAGGGCGGCTGCGGAGGAATGGCGGCGGCGGTGTGCGTCGATCTCTGGTCTCGCTACGGCGTGGACCGGCCCAGGGTCGTGATCGTCGAGCCGGAACCGGCGGCGTGCCTCTTCGAGAGTGCCGCGGCGGGCGAGCTTCGGATGGTGAACATCACCACGGAGACCGTCATGGCCGGATTGTCCTGTGGAGAAGTGTCGCTGATCGCATGGCCGATCCTGCAGGCTGCGGCGGAGGACTTTCTCACCATCACCGATCAACCGATCGGTCCCTTGATGCGCCGGCTCGCGGTCGAGGAATCGATTGTCGCCGGGGAATCCGCGGTGGCCGGTCTCGCGGGGCTGATGGCGGCGGCGGCCGATCCGGACTTCGCCCGACGGTTGGGACTGACTGCGGAGAGCCGGGTGCTCCTGTTCGGAACGGAAGGCGCGACCGATCCCGAGGTCTACCGACGCCTCATCGAATGACCGGTGCCGTCATCGCAGGGTCCAGTCTGCGAGCAGTCGTGCGAGATCGCCACCGTCCACGAGGCCCGATCCGTCGAGGTCGGCCTCGGTCATCGCCGTGTTCCAGGCCGCGAGCAGGATTGCGAGGTCGCCGCCGTCGACGCGTCCGTCGAGATTGATGTCCGCCGAGACGGACGCGATCGGATCGACCGGATCCGGATACTCATCGGGACTCGCCCACGCGAGATTCGGAACGGTCTCGTCCACCCAGCGATCGCGCGACTCGTCGAACGGGGTGATCCGGACCCAGGCGATGTGCGCCGCGGTGGTGTCGAAGTTCGGATTGCCGGTCCAGCCCACGTCGCCCGCGTAGCCGGCAGCCGGGAACCAGGTGCCGAGCCAGAACCGTGCGGCGCGGAAGGGGACGTTGCCCTGCCCGAATTCTAAGTCGTGGAGTTCGTCGACCAGTCGTCCATCGAGCAACCATCGGACCGACCCGACGTCGGTCCGGTTGATCGCCTCGTCGCCGAGATCGCTTCCCGATCGCCACTCGATCGTGAAGGTGTGGTACCGGCCGTCGCGGGCTTCGGCCGCGAGATCGAGCGGCTTGCCGAATTCGTCGGTGAGAATCTTTCGTCCCTTGTGCTCTCCGCCCTCGCCGCCGAACTGCCCGCCCCAGGAATTGGTCCGAGCCTTGGTGAAGTCGAAGTTGCCGGTGTCGGAGCCCGCGAGGTCGGTCGGGAACTCCCAGTCGATCTCGGTGTTTCGCCGCGGATTCGGCTCGTGCCAGTATTCCGCCTCGCCCATGCGGTGATCGATGTAATGGAAGGGCCAGAAGGCGGTGCAGGTTCCGTATTCCGGGGCGACGCGGGCGCGGACCTCATACCGGCCGGACGCGTGGTACGTGCGGGTCGCGATCGCGGCACCGACCCGGGTGCGTCGACCGTTGTGTTCGAGATCGCCGGAATAGAGGTCGCCGTGGGCTTCGAGGCGGAGGGCGATGATCGGCTCACCGCCGTCGAAGTCCTCGACCAGGATGACGTTGTCGGGTGCGACGCCGCCGTTGTCACCACCCCATGCCTTGCCGGAGATCAGCCAGCGATCGGGATCGAGCGTGCCGTCTGAGAAGTCGTCGAAGAAGACCTCGGAAGTCCGCGCGGGCGGTGACTCGACGGTCGGTGACCATTCGTCGCCCCGGGCGGTAAAGGAGAGATTACGGAACCACGCGGATCCCGGTTGGTTCTTCCAGTTCTCGAGCGTGAGCTTCCCTTGCCGCAGCCATCGGTCGTTCGTCTGGATGTCGAGTTCGATGGTCTCCCACTCGGAATTCGAGAAGGAGCGGGTGACGAGAAACTCGTCGGCACCCGTGAAGTAGACCGTTCCCACGACGTCCGGATCGGCTCGGACGTCCACGGAGAGCAGCCACTCGCCTTCGGGTGGGAGCAGGACGTCCAGCGGTTGGGACGCTCTTGACGTATCCGCCGTCGACAGCAACTGGAGCGTCGGCGTCGCGTCGATTTCCTGAATTGATGCGTTGAGTCCCAGCGCCCACGCCCCGCCGTCGGGATCGTCGAATGACGGGTTCCGCAACAAGGAATCACCCGCGTCGGGAATGATCGTGATCACGGGCGCCTCCGCCCAGGGAGGCTCGCCGGGATCTGCTTCCGGAGGCGGCTGCCGACCTTCCCAGACCCGCACCGAATCGAATTCGACGATGGCGTCGCGATCGGTCTGCCAACCCTGGAGGTACACCTCGAATGCCGTGGCGTCCTCGTCGACGTGGACCTCGAATCGACGTTCGAGCCATCGGTTTTCATCGTCGATCGCGACCCAGCCGTGCGCCTTCCCGATCTGGGCGCCGTTTCGGACGCCGAGGATCGGCGGTACGAGTCGATCCGTGGTCCGAATGCGGGCGGCGATCGTGTAGCGCCCGCGGGGCGTGAGATCTTCGATCCACTGCGAGAGTTCGGCGGTCTGATTGGATCGGGGTTCGAGACGGGCCGAGTTGGAGCCCTCGTGGGCGTCGCTCCCGATCGAAACCGGTCCGGTGGTGGTCCAGCCGTCGAATCCGGACTCGAACGAGCCGTTTTCGATGAGATCGCCACCGGCTTGAACCGCGGCGACGGTCGTCGCGAGGGTGGTCAGCAGGACCATCCCCACGCGGCGTGGGGTGGGGTGTGTGTCGGTTCTTCCAAGCATGTCGTCGCTCCTTGTACGACGCCCGAATCTCGCTCGCATGGGCCGAGCGGGGATCGGTCGTCGAATATGCCCCGCGACGGGATACGCAAGCTTTACCGAGGCGGTTCGCCGCGGACTTCAAATCGAGAAACATGCGCCGCGGCGGAGACCATCGCCCTGCGATCAGCACCGGTGATGGTGGATGGGGCGATGGTCGTCGAGCGGTGGCCATCATCCGACCGTCGGAATAAAGAGACGACCCCGGCCGAAGCCGGGGTCGTCGTCGATCTTCATGTCGGACCGCGATGCCGCGAGCCGAAGCTCATCGATGATCATCGATGATCATCAAAGATCACTTGGACCAGGCGGCGAGCATCAGGCCGAGGTCCGCACCGCCGACGACGTCGTCGCCGTTCAGGTCGCCGGGGCCCGGCTGTCCCCAGTTCGCGAGCAGGAGTCCGAGGTCGGCGCCGTTCACGGCGTTGTCGCCGTCGAGGTCGGCGTCGATCCCGTCGAAGGTGCAGTCGCAGGAATCGTCGATGCATCCGAAGACCATGGTGATCGTGCCCGAGCCGTAGATCTGCGATGTGCCCGGCTCGTCCGAGGCGACGTTTCCACAGATCCGGCTGTTGTTGAGGATCACCACGCTGTCCGAGTTCATTCCGATGCCGCCTCCCGAGGTCTCCGCGGCATTGAACCTCACTTCGCTGTCGACAAGAGTCAGGACGACGTCGCCGGACAACCACGCGGCACCACCCCAGCCTTCGTTCCACGTCGGATGCGACGCGATGTTGTCGACGATCCGGCAGCCGATGAAAGTGGGCGAGGCCCCCAGGCTGACGTGCATCGCGCCGCCCCGGAACCCGGCGGCGTTGTCACGGATCACGCAGTTCTGGAACACCGAAGCCGCAGTGCTCAGGGAGAGGCCGCCGCCGTAATCGGATCGACCGTTGACGATCTGGAGGTTTTCAAACCGGCTGGTGACATCGGTGTGGCTGCAACCAATGACCACGCCGTTCCCCTGCGCGTCGAGAATCGTCGCCGGTCGCCCGGCTCGGTCCACTTCGCCGCGAAGGACGGCGTTGCGTCCGTAGAAACTGATCGGCGCTTCGAGCAGATAGGTCCCCGCTGCGATTTCGATCACGTCGCCTTCGGCGGCGGCCTGGGCGGCGGCGGCGGGGTCGGTGAAGTCGCAGGAGCCGTCGAGACAGACGGTGATCGTGTCGGCGACCGCCGATGTACTCAGCAGGCCGGAGATCGCGATGGTCGCGAGGAGATGGTTGCGGTTGGGAAGCGTCTGCACGGACATTGATAACCCCTGATTCTGAATTGGAAGGCATGGTGTCCAAATGTTGGACGATGCTCTTTGTCGGACGGATGAGACTAGCAGATGTTCTTTCGAAATCAGGTTCATGCGGAATAAATTGAACCAAAAGCTCACTCAGGTTAGAAGATTCACCGGTTTGTAGTCGCTTCGGGGTACGGGTCGGCGGAAAAGTTCGCCGCACCTGGTCGTCAGCCCCCGGCCCGACGCGGAAGCCCGCGGGATCGTCTCCTCGCGTCGAGTGCCTGGTTCGAGGAATTGTGTAGTCCGGAAAGGGTACGCCCGTCGGTCCCGGCCTCCGGTTTCGGGCCCGAGTCCCGGCGAGATCGCCACGGTCATGCGATGATCGATGCATGAGCGTATCGATGACGTTGGATGCCGCGGACCCGGGGGTGCTTGAACTTCTCTCCGATCCCGTGGCGATGCGGACCTGGGAGTTCGTTCGAAGTGCGAACGCCACCAAGACGATCTCGGAGCTCGTGTCCGTCACCGGCCTCGAGGCTGCGGAGCTCCATCGTCAGGCGGACGCCCTCCTCGCGATGAACCTGCTCCGCGCGATTCGCGCCCGCAAGCCGCGTCGCGAGGTCGGGTATCGCGCGACCTGCGATCAGATCGTCGTCGCCTTCGACGAGCATGACGAGGAGATCGTGGCCCGTCTCTTCGCCGTGGGTGAGTCGGTGAAGCGGGATTTCGACGCCGTCGTCGAGCGGCACGCCGATCCCGAGTTCCATTCGAAGGCTGGGTTCCGATTCCAGATGTGCGGCACCTATCGTCTCTCGAAGGAGGAGCTCGCGGAACTTCGGCGCCGGGTGCTCGCGGTGATCTCCTTCCTCAACATGCCGCGGAATTCCGGCAAGGGGGGAGGTGATCGGGACGAGGTCGATCCGAGTTGCAACCAGGCGATCCGAATCGCGCTCGAACCGCTCGTCGGGGGACTGCTGCCGACGCCGACGATCACCACGTCGCCACGTTCGAAGCTCAAGCTCTGGGATGGCTCCACCGCGGACTCGGCGGGGCTTCCCGCGCTCACGGCCAGGGAACGCGAGGTGTCACTCGTGCTCGCGGACGGTCTGTCGCGGGCCCAGGTCGCGGATCGACTGCGGGTGTCGGTGCACACCGTGTCCACGCTCGCCCGTCGGGCGTACAAGAAGCTCGGGGTCACGAGCCAGGCCGAACTGACGGCGCGGCTGACGGGGCACGATCGCGAGGTTCCCGGGGACGACCAGGGTGTGGAATGACGCTGATTCGGAAGGGGCGTACGATTCGGGTTGGGGAAAACCACATGCTCGAACACCTGCTCTTCGTCTATGAATTCAATCTCAAGCACCTCCGCTACTTCGTCGAGGATCTGACGCCGGAACAGTGCGTTCAGCAGCCGAACGGCCTGATCAACCACCCCGCGTGGCAGATCGGGCACCTCGCCCTCGCGGCCGACCTCGCCGCATTCGAGCTCGGGGCCGATCAGACGTTTCCGCAGGAATGGGCCGAGCGGTTCTTTCCGGGCGCCCCGATCACGGCGGAGGTCGCCGACTACCCGTCGATGACCGAGCTCGTCGATCAGCTGGCGACCCAGCATGCGCGGGTCGCCTCGCTGCTTCCGGACACGACCGAGGCTCAGCTCGCGGCTCCTTGCCAGATGGAGATGCTGCATCGCCGCTTCTCCAAGGTCGGTGACTTCATCGCCTACATCATGACCGGCCACGAGGGTGTGCACGTCGGGCAGCTCGCCTGCTGGCGACGGGAGATGGGAATCCCGCGCGAAGATCTCTGATCGTCACAGGGCTCTCTCCCCGAGGGATCCGGACTTGATGCGTCGTGGATTCGACTTGATGGTATTAGAGTGGGAGCCACGATGAACGAATCAAACTCACGCTTGAGGCTTCCTCCCTCGGAATCGAACCGCCGCACTTTTTTGAAAGTTGTGGGTGCCGCTTCGCTCTCTTTCGCACTGCCTTCCTTCGCGGTCGCCGCGGTTCGGAGATTGCAGGGCTCTGTCAGCCTGGGCGTCATCGCCGATCTCCATCACGATGTGATGCATGACGGCGGCGAGCGTCTGGACGCGTTTCTTCAAGCAATGGCGACGAAGCAGCCGGATGCGCTCGTGCAGCTTGGAGACTTCGCCTATCCGCAACCGAAGAATCGAAATCTCATCGATCGATTCAACGCGGCCCACGAGCAATCGCTCCATGTCATCGGCAATCACGACACGGACGCCGGTTCGACCACGGAGCAGTGCCTCGAGATGTGGGGCATGCCGGGTCGGTACTACATGAAGGACATCAAAGGCATCCAGCTTCTGGTGCTTGATGGAAACGACTCCGGTTCACCGGACTACAAAGGCGGTTATCCGTCCTACCTCGGTGCGGAGCAGGTGGCTTGGTTAAAGGCGCAATTGGCAACCCTTGATGGACCGATCATCGTTGCATGTCACCAGCCGCTTGCCGGGCCCTTTGCCGTCGACAATGCGAAAGAGATACAAGAAATTCTCGGGAGTGCGTCGGAGAAGGTGGTTCTGGTGATCAATGGGCACTCGCATATCGATGAGGTCGTTCGAGTAAAAGACGTCACGTATCTGCATGTCAACTCTGCGTCGTATCAATGGGTCGGGAGCGATCATCGGCACCAGAGTTACGCCGAAGACGTCCACGAGAAACATCCTTGGATCTCGTGCACCTGTCCCTATCGTGAGCCCCTCTTCGCCACCATCACGATTGATCCTGAAGACCTCTCGGTTCGCGTCGAGGGGGTCAAGAGCAGCTGGGTGGGCGCGTCGCCGGCAGAACTTGGCGTGGATGTCCATCCTTCACTGACCGTGGGTGAGGAGATTGCGCCGAGGATTCGAGACCGACGCCTCATGAAGGTCATCACGGTCACGAAGAACCAGCCATAATATCGTCGATGGGGTTCAATTCCTCATCCATGAAGAATGACGACGCGGCCCCGGAGTGATCGTGGGGTATCTCATTTTGCTCACGGACATGCGCCCCAGGCGCCAATCAACAGGCCGAGATCGGCGCCGCCTACCTGGCCATCCTGATTGAAATCTCGAAGTGGATCACCGTTTCCCCAGGCCGCAAGCAACAGTCCCAAGTCGGCGGCGTCGACGATGAGATCTCCATTGATATCGGCGGGGCAGGTGTTGCAGTGCGCGGAGAATTCGCGGAAGTAGAAGAGACTGTCCGCGCCGCCGTCATCGACGGTGAGCAAGATCTCGCGTTTCCCATCCGTGCAGTCGGCACCGGGACTGATCGCCATGCCTTCGGTCGTACCATTGAATGGTGCATCGTAGAGGGCGAGATGATCAAACCGTCGCCCGCGGAGGGATCAAGCGACGATCCGAGTCGGAGGACTTCGAGTTCGTCGTGGCCGGCGTCGTGCCAGGCATACAACAGGCCAGTGCTGGAATCGAACTCAAGCCCGCAGGTCTCGTCTCTTGAGGTCGCGTAGCGGCCGACAAGTTGGACGGCCCCGGTTTTTCGGTCGAGGTCAAAGGCGTAGATTGGTCCGCCCTGTTGATGGGCGACGAGCATCAGGCCGCCGAGGTCTCCGTTGCTGATTCCAGGGAGGCCGCCGCCGTCGACAAAACCGTGGTCAGAGAGTGCGGTGTTGGGTACGAAGGCGATGCCTTCGGCGCCGTATCCGGCCTGGGCATCGGTCCAAGGGCTGATGTCCCATTCGTGCAGCGTCTCAGGTTGTCCCGGCGTCGAGAGGTCGTACTCGCGGATTCGATCCGGTCCCTCGATCACGCCGAACACGCGGCTTGTTCCGGGTTCCGCCACGGTGAGGCCTTCAAGATCGGCGAAGCCCGTCCATTCGCATCGGAGGCCATCGCGGTATTCAATCTCCCACGATCCGTCACCGGTTCGTACCAACGACCAGATCTTGCTGTCAGGCCACGGGCCGTTACGACAAATCCAGGTTCGCTCGGCGACTTGGTCATACGACGCGCCGCTGAGATCGTTGTAGAAGTCGTTGCTTCCCGGTCCTTCCACCGAGGTGAGGTTGATCGCGTGGCTCGTCGGTTCGGCAGGCCAGGGATCCTGCGCAGTGGCTGAAGCGCTTGATCCGAGGAGGAAGAATATCGCTAGTAGTCGTGGCGTCGGTTGAATGATTTTCGTATTGACGTGCATCGATATTGACTCACGTGGTCTTGGCGACCACGCCACCCCCAGAATCCCCTTCGTCTGGCTCTACGCATTCAGTTTCGATGGGTTCTTTCTTTCGCCGGTTTGACCGCAGACTGATCAGGCGACGTCACGGCATTCTGGGGTCATCGGGGCGGCAAGGGTTATCCTGCTCGCCGCTCACCCCTCGACGCCCGTGAAGATCCATGCAAGGGTGCCGCTGGATGGTTCGACCAGAACACCATTT
>Ga0222662_1000056_pt1 | contig 102368 bp, 80 predicted proteins | sample AntAcemetagen600_FD_179821 | JGI IMG/M metagenome (GOLD analysis project Ga0222662, IMG submission 179821) | Saline water microbial communities from Ace Lake, Antarctica - #600 | ecosystem: Environmental > Aquatic > Non-marine Saline and Alkaline > Saline | place: Antarctica: Ace Lake... | reverse complement strand
GAGAGGTGAACCGCTTACTCCCGACGCGTTCCATGGACCCAGCGCCGCAGCGGCTTCGTTGCTCGTCGGTCACGTGTCACGACACGCTCCCGTCCTCCCGCCTCGCCGCTCCGACCCTGGGCCTCACGGCCCACGCCGTCGTAGGCGGTTCACCTCTCTAGCCTCCTCGACCTCGAACGCCACCCAGGTCTTCTGCACGGCGCAATCTCGAGGCGGCTAGTCCCGGCGAGAACGCCAGAGGCCGAGGCCCAGCAGGGCGAGTAGCCAGGTGCCGCCTGTGCCGGGTGCGAGGGACGAGCGGCAGCCGCCGGCGCCGCTGCCGGTGGCCGAGAACCGCTCCGCGCCCGGCAGCGTGGGCCCTGCATCGAGGGATGAGTCGCCCGCGGAGTCGTCGTCGTCTGCGGAGTCGTCGTCGTCTGCGGAGTCGTCGTCGTCTGCGGTCGCGTCGTCGTCGTCATCGCCGCCAGGGTTGGCGCACTCCATGCTCAGCGAGAAGTCTGACGTCGCGCCGCCCCAGCCGTCCACGATGACGGTGTACGCGCCCCCGTCGCTGGCCGAGAACGTGATGGACTCCGCGTCCGTCTGGCCGTTCGTGCTCCCGCCCAGGCAGCTGCCCGTCGCGCAGTCGGAGCCGGCGGCGACAAACAGGTCCAGGTCTGCGCCGAGGCCCGAGAGGCTCACCGTCACCTCGCCCGCGGCTGGAGCGGCGAACGTCCACGCGGTCTCGGGACCGCTGTAGAACCACTCGGTGCAGTTGTAGGCGACGCTGGTGTTGGTGCTACCGGCCCCGCCGTTGTTGCCGGTCAGGGTGTCTCCGCAGCCGATGGCTCCGGCGGGCGTGCAGGGCGAGGTCCCGTCACACGTGAGGCCCGGCAGCGCACCGTGGGCGCCTTGATCGGTCCACGACGTGGCGGCTGGCGAGCAGGGGCCCGCGAAGGGGTCGGTGCGGGTGCCGGTGTAGGGCTGGCCGGAGCTGCCGCCCTCGCGCAGCTCGAAGTGCAGGTGGGGCCCGGTGCTGTGCCCGCTGCTACCCATCTGGCCCAACATCGCTCCGCAGCCCACGGTGTCTCCGACCGACACCCCGATGGACCAGGTCTTCATGTGCGCGTAGTAGGTGCGACGGCCGTCGGGGTGGATGAGCACCACGTGGTTCCCGAAGCCGCCCCCGCCGGGACAGTCCGCGGTGGAGCAGTCGTCGGGCCAGCCGTCTTCCGCCACCTCCACCACGCCGCCGGCTGCCGCGACGATGTCGCGCCCCTCAGCCATGCCCGCCCAGCTGCCACCGCCGAAGTCCGAGCCTCCGTGGCCGCTGTAGTAGATGCTGCCGCAGTTCCAGTCCTGGCCGCCTTCGTCCTTGTAGGCAGTCGGGTAGAAGGCGCCGTAGTCGCCCGGCGTGGTCGGAAAGCGGTACTGCTGCGCCGCGGCGGAGTGCGGAAGGATCAGCAGAGCGAGCAGGAGCGTGCGCATGGATCCGCATGGTAGAGGAGGCCCATGCGCCGTCCAGCCTTCGTGTTCATCGTCTCCGCATCCGCGGTCCTGCTGCCCGGGTGTCCCCCTGCGGACCCCGAGCCCGAGCCGTACGTCCAGCGAGCACCGTGGGAGGCGCTGTCGCCGGGCGAGCGGGACGAGTTCATGGAGGCGCGGTTCTCCCCGGTCATGAAGGCGCTCTTCCAGGAGTTCGACCCCGACATGTATGGAGCGTTCGCCTGCGCGACGTGTCATGGGGCTGACGCCGAGGCGATGGCCTACGCCATGCCCGCGGACGTCGCCGCGATCGGCCTGAGCGACATCCCCGTGGACGAGATCGAGGACCCAGAGCGCCGGGAGGTGGGCATCTGGATGGACGAGGTCATCCTCCCCGAGATGGGGCGAATGTTCGAGCAAGAGATAACCCTGGAAGGGTCCTCGTGCCTGGACTGCCATCCGTTCGACGCCACCCTGCCGGGCGGCTGAGACGCTCCAGCCGCTCGCTACTCCAGGCTCGCGAGCGCCGTCTCGATGCGGGCGAGGCCGTCGGCGATGTCGTCCATCCCCACCGCGCCCACGCTGAGCCGGACCCAGCCGACCACGTCCTTGGGCCCGAACACCGCCAGCGGAACGATGCCGAAGCCCGCCTCCTCCAGCAGGAAGGAGCGCACGTCTTCGTCGGTGGTGATCGTCTTGCCGCGCCAGGTGCGCCCAGCGATGTCGAACCGCCCGGTGAGGTAGATGGCGCCCTGGGGCGCGATGCTGTCTGCGGGCAGGCCCTTGGCCTTCATGGACTGAAGCCCGTGGTGCAGGGCGTTCAGGCGGTCCTCCAGGCCCTTCTTCATCACGCTGTGGTAGCGAGTGATGGCCTCGGGATCGTTGAGCAGCTTCGCGGTGGCCATCTGCTCGGGCTTCGGGGCCCAGGCTCCCATGTGACCCATCAGGGCACGGAACGGCAGGGCCAGGGGCTCGGGGATCACTCCCCAGCCGACCCGCAGGCCGGTGGCGGCGAAGCTCTTGCTGATGGCGTCCACAAAGATGGTGTAGCGGGCCATCGCGGGGCGCAGGCCGACGGGCGTGAGGTGCTTTGCGTCGCCGAACGTCAGCATCCAGTAGACCTGGTCGTACATGACAAACACCGGGCGCTGGCCGGCGGACTCGCGGCGCGCGTTCTCCTCCAACACCAAGTCGCAGATCCCCGCGAGCTGATCCTCGTCGAACACGGTGCCGGTGGGGTTGAGCGGCGAGTTGAGGCAGATGAGCGTGACGCCGTCGAGCTTGCCCTCGATGTCCGCGCGGCTCGGCAGGAAGTCGTTCTCCGGGCCACAGTGGATCTTGACGGCCTCGGCCCCGTTGATGTGCACGTAGTGCTGGTTGTTCCAGCTGGGCGCGCAGTACATCACCTTGTCGCCAGCCTTCACCACCAAGGCGAATGTCGCGTAGATGGGCGGGCGGGCGCCGCTTCCGACGATGACCGAGTCCACGCTGTACTTGAGCCCTAGCTCGCGCTCGTACAGGTCCACGACCGCCGCGCGCAGCTCGGGGGTGCCGAACGCGGGCGGGTAGTTGGTCTGTCCCTCGGCGATGGCGGACTGGATCCCTGCGCTCAGCTCCTCTGGGATGGAGAACTGGCTGGGGGAGAAGTCGCCGACGGTGAGGTTGCACACCGCGCGACCGGCTTGCTGCATGTCCCGGATCTCGTAGGCGATCTTGAGGATCGAGCTGCCCTTGAGGCCGCCGGACATCGGGTTCAGGGCGGAGGCGCGCCATGCGGCAGCTTCATCGCCAGTCGGCACGTGTTCACGGCAATCCACGACATCGGACATCGGAGTTCCTCGGGGGTCAGGCTGGGTGGCAGGCGAGCGCGGGGGAGCCCTCGACGCAAGCGCGGGGTTCATAGCACGCGCTCCGTGGGGCCGGTCCCGCGAACCACGGCGTGGACTTGCTATCGTGGTGGGGCGTCGAGGCCCACCAGGGCCCGCGCTGGAGGTCGCGAGATGCAGACGAAGATTGTGGGCGTATTGATGATCCTGGCCTGCGCGATCATGGTCCTGCCCATCCTCAACCTCGCCCAGCGAACCTCGGTGCAGGGCAAGCTCAACGAGCTGCTCACCCAGCAGAACATCCACGCCTATCACGACAAAGAGCGAATCGAGACGATGCTCAACGCAGCGATCCTCGACATCGTGGGCGAGGACGCCCGAATGGAGACCATCCTCTACCACTACCAGGGCATGGTTCCGATGTCGGCGCTCAAGGACCCGTCCGACGTCCCTTCGCTGGAGGGAATCAAGAAGACGGCGGCCTACTTTGAGGTCTCCGCGCTCGTCGTGCGCACCTTCTGGATTCAGAAGAAGCTCGTCGGCACGATGCGCGATCCCGACGGTTACCCCATTGGGCGCTGCTACTTCTGCGACGACGACGCCCGCGCCCAGCGCGTGGTGTTCGTGCCCGCCTACAAGATGGGGAACGCCTACACCCGTCCGCCCGGCGACCTCGACTTCGTCCAGGACCCCTCGCTGCTCTTCGACTAGACCTTTCTGGGGCGGCCTCGCCCACAAGTCGAGGGTTCCGCTAAAGGACGCGCCGGTCGCGCCGCTAAAGACCAAGAACCGAGAGCCCCGCAAACGCAGCGGGGACCGGCACTTGGAGCGGCCTTATGAACGTTGCAGCAAATCAAGAACCCGAGCCCTTGGTGGCACACACCACACTGGCTCTTCAGCTCGTCACGATGCGGGTTCGCTCCGGTCGCCTCGAGCTCCTGCACAGCCCTCGCGCCGACGGCTCGATGCTCCCCTTGTTCATCCCGAGCCTGACAGAGGAGATCTCCCAGTCGGCCCACCGCTGGGGGCAGGAGCTCGTCGGCGGCGATGCCTCGTGCCTGCAGTTGGAGGCGCGAGGGCGCCCAGACGCAGGGCTCGTGGCTGCCTACGTGCAGCTTGTCCGGCCGGGGACGCCGCGGATCCCGGCGCCGAACCCGGCGGCCGGTTGGTCATGGCGCGATCACCGGCGGATCCCCATGCCGCCGAGCGACACCGAGATCGTCGAGCGGGCCATCGCGTTTGTCGCCCGGCAGCTGGATCAGGGCGACGCGGGCTTTGCGCTCGTCGGCGAGCAGTTCACGGTGTCTGAACTGCGCTCGGTCCACGAGGCCATCCTTCGTGTCTCCCTAGACCCCTCCAACTTCCGAAAGCGGGTGTGCCGTCTCGTGAAGGAAGGGATGGTCCGGGAGCTGGCCACCCGGCGTCCCACCGCGACCCGTCCGGCCCGGCTCTACCAGCGGGTCTGACCGCGACAATGGAGGGCCCCCACGCTGGCGCCCGAACCTCCGAGTCTCGTCAGAAGAACTTGATCAGGTGGCAGAGTGACTGTATATGACCCGCGCCGTTCGCTAGAGAGCGGCTGGGCTCCGTCCCCGGACAGTCCAACTTCCCCCCTGATCTCGCTGCTGACACAAGGGCCCTCACCGGGGCCGCCCGGAGCATCGTCGCCATGTCCGTCGACCTCAACTCGCATCGCAACATCGGTATCTCCGCCCACATCGACTCGGGTAAGACCACGTTGACTGAGCGGATCCTGTTCTACACGAACCGGATTCACGCCATTCACGAGGTGCGCGGCAAGGACGGCGTCGGCGCGAAGATGGACTCGATGGAGCTCGAGCGCGAGCGCGGCATCACCATCCAGTCGGCCGCCACTCACACCGAGTGGAAGGACAACACGATCAACATCATCGACACCCCCGGTCACGTGGACTTCACGGTCGAGGTGGAGCGCGCGCTGCGTGTGCTCGATGGCGCCATCCTGGTGCTGTGCTCGGTGGCCGGCGTGCAGAGCCAGTCCATCACCGTGGACCGCCAGATGCGCCGCTACAACGTGCCGCGTCTCGCGTTCGTCAACAAGTGCGACCGGTCGGGTGCCAACCCGTTCAAGGTCACCGCGCAGCTGCGCGACAAGCTCGGCTTGAACTCGGTGATGATGCAGATCCCCATCGGCCTCGAGGACGCGCACATCGGCGTCGTCGACCTCGTGGAGATGAAGGCCCACACGTTCCATGGTGAGAGCGGCGAGCGCATCGAGGTCGGCCCCATCCCGGACGAGCTCCTCGCGCAGGCGAAGGAACGTCGCGAGATCATGCTCGACGCCGTCTCCATGTTCAGCGACGAGCTGATGGAAGAGATGCTCGAGGAGGCCGTCACCGTGGCGACTCTGAAGAAGGCCATCCGCGAGGCGACCATCTCGCTTCAGCTCTGCCCGGTGTTCATGGGCTCGGCCTACAAGAACCGCGGCGTGCAGACCCTGCTGGACGCAGTCATCGACTTCCTGCCCAACCCCACCGACGTCGTCAACGAGGCCTACAAGGAGGTCAAGGACGGCGACGAGGACGAAGACCGCATCGAAGAGGAGCGCGTCGTCATCAAGTGCGACCCTGAGGGACCGCTCGTGTCTCTGGCGTTCAAGCTGGAGGATGGCCGCTACGGGCAGCTGACCTACCTGCGCATCTACTCGGGCACGATCCGCAAGGACGAGTTCATCTTCAATCAGCGCAACGGCAAGAAGGTCAAGGTTGGCCGGCTGGTGCGCATGCACAGCGACGAGATGGAGGACATCAGCGAGGCCGAGGCTGGCGACATCGTCGCGCTGTTCGGCATCGACTGTCACTCCGGCGACACGTTCACCGACGGCACGCACAAGATGGCGATGACCTCGATGCACATCCCGGCGCCGGTCATCTCCGTGTCGATCACGCCCGATGACAACAAGGCGCAGATCAACATGTCCAAGGCGCTGCAGCGCTTCACCAAGGAAGACCCCACCTTCCAGGTGCACGTGGACGGGGAGTCCGGTGAGACAATCATCTCGGGCATGGGCGAGCTGCACCTCGAGGTGTACATCGAGCGCATGAAGCGCGAGTACGGAGCCGAGGTCCAGACCTCGCCGCCGCAGGTTGCCTACCGCGAGGCGATCACCAAGGAGATCCCGTTCTCCTACACCCACAAGAAGCAGACGGGTGGTTCGGGTCAGTACGGCAAGATCGCCGGCATCCTCTCCGCCAACGGTGAGGCCGACTTCGAGTTCGAGGACTCGATCAAGGGCGGCGTCATCCCCAAGGAGTTCATCACGGCCATCAACAAGGGCTTCAAGTCCATGATGGACAAGGGGCCGCTCATCGGATCTCCGGTGGTGGGCGTCAAGGTGTTGGTGAACGACGGTGGATTCCACGCGGTGGACTCGTCGGACACTGCGTTCCAGGCGGCGGCCCGCGGCGCGTTCCGCGAGTTCTTCCCCAAGGCTGGGCCGGTGATTCTCGAGCCCATCATGAAGGTCGAGTGCGAAGGCCCTGTCGAGTTCCACGGCAACATCGTGGGCACGCTGATGCAGCGCCGCGGTCAGATCGTCGGCTCCCTCGAAGAGGACGGCTACAGCATCGTGACCGCTGAGGTCCCGCTGTCCGAGATGTTCGGGTACGCCACGGTCATCCGCTCCTCGACCCAGGGCAAGGCTGGCTTCACCATGGAGTTCGAGCGCTACGCGCAGGTGCCGAAGCAGGTCCAGGAGGATCTGCTCGAGGACGCCCGCAAGAAGAAGGAAGCGAAGTAGGCGCCCCCCGGGGCCGCGTACCGAGGAGCCACGATGTTCCGAGCTGACGTCAATGAGCGCAGCCCACTGCGCGTGCTGGAGAGCACGCTCGGCGGGGGCGTCGGAGCAGGGGAGTTCGGGGTCATCCTGGCTCGTCCTGGCGTCGGCAAGACCGCCTTCCTCGTGCAGATCGGCCTCGATGTCGCTTTGCGCGAGCGCACGGTGTTGCACGTCGGCATCGGTGGCAGCGTGGATGAGGTGCGCTCTTGGTACGATGAGCTGTTCGTCGATCTGGCGACCAACTCGGCGCTCGAGGACCGAGGCGGCGCGCAGCTTCTGCTCGAGCGCAACCGGATGATCCAGACGTACGAGAACTCGGCGTTCACCACCAGCAAGCTCGACGCAGTGCTCTCGATGCTGAAGGAGCACGCCTCGTTCGTGCCTGACGTGCTGCTGGTGGACGGCCTGGACTGGACCACGGCCACGCCCGCCACGGTGCAGGCGCTCAAGGATCTCGCAGGCGAGCGAGGCCTGAGCCTCTGGGCGACGGCGCGCACGACCAGGGACGACGCCCCGGTCGCGGATGACGATTTGCCGGCGCCGCTGTCAGCGATGCAGGACATCCTCGATGTGGTCATCTGCCTGAATCCGGGCAAGAACCACATCGATCTGCGGCTGCTGCGCGACCACGGCCGGCCCACCTCCGAGTCCACGCCTCTGGCGCTACACCCGGACACGATGCTGCTGGTGGACCACCGCGAGACCGGGGAGTTCGTGGCTGCGTCGCTCAAGCGCGACGAGTACACGCTGTTTTCCGGCGGCGCCCCCGGAGCCGAGGCCACCTTCGGGGAGCTCTCTGAGCAGTTCGGTCTCTCGGAGGTGAACTACACCTTTGAGGGGCACAACCCGGCGCGATCTCGTGGGCTGAGCGAGCTGAGCGAGCGCAAGCTGCGCCAGGGCGATGTGTCGCTGAGCTATGTGGCGAAGCGCATGAATCGGACGTTCACTACGTCGCCGACCTTCCGCAAGGTACTGCAGAGCATCTGGCACCAGATCAACAGCGCCCAGCAAGTCATCGTCGTCGGCCTCATCAAAGAGGACGGCACGGTCAAGGGCGGCACCGGATGGGGCGCCGAGCTCGCTCGGGTGTGGAACAAGCCGCTGTGGGTGTTCGATCAGGACAAGGAGCAGTGGTTTCGCTGGAACTCTCTCGAAGAGAAGTGGGTCCCGAGCCGCACCCCGCGGCTCATCGCTGCGAACTTCGCAGGGACCGGCACCCGCTTCCTCACCGACGCCGGCCGCTCGGCCATCTCGGACGTCTACGACACCACGTTCTCGAGCTGATCTTCTTCCGAGCGTGAGCCCCCGGTAGGCTGCTCCCCGGGGGTGGACCTGGGGAGGTCGGGGTTGTCGAGTCTGCGGGCCGCGCGGCGGTCGCTGCCATCCATCTTGTTTGTCTTGCTGACCGCGGTCGGCAGCGCGGGCTGGTGGCTCGCGGTGTCCCGAGACATCGCCGCGGCCCAGAGGCACGAACAGGCGCTGATCGACCAGACCGCCTTGCGGATCCACGACTGGGTGGATGAGCGGATGAATCTGCTGGCCATTGTGGAGCGGCTCAAGCTCGACGGTCGGCTCGATGCCGAACGATGGAGCTGGCTCGATGGCACGGTGGAGGGCACGCCGGGGATCCAGGCGATCAACTGGATCGACGAGCGCGGCGTGATCGCCGCCATCGCGCCGGTGGCCGGGAACGGGCCAGCGCTTGGCCGCTCCATCTACGAGCACTCCGCCGCGGCGCCGTACCTGCGGACGGCGTTCGGGACGGGGCAAGCCCGAGCGTCGAGCCCGCTGGACCTCTTCCAGGGAGGTCGAGGATTCACGGTGTACCACCCGGTCTCCCAGGGCGGCGTGGTGCTCGGGGCGGTCAACGCTGCATTCAGGGTCGACGCGATCGAGGCGCTGTGCCTCGTCGACCTGGCGAAGAGCCACGTGCTGGCGCTCCGGGACGGTGACCTCGATCTGGTGCGGATGGGGACGGGGCTGAGCGGCGGACCGATCACGAGCGCGTCCATCGCCGTGCTCGATCGAACCTGGATCCTCGAAGCGACGCCCCGAGACCCCGGCCCGTCGGTGACTCGGAGCCTGCCGGCGCTGTTGGCTCAGTTGCTGGGGTTTCTGGTGGTGGCGTTGCTGGTGCACGCGGTGCTGCGCCGGCAGGAGGACGCCGAGTCCGCGCTGCGCTCGCGCCAGGTCCTCGCCACCCGCCTGCAGGAGTCCGAGCGACTGGAGGCCCTGGCACGGCTGGCCGGAGCGGTCGCTCACGACGTGAACAACGTACTGACCGTGATCCGCGCGCACGTGGATCTGCTCGCGGACTCCGCCGTCCACGGAGTCAGCGAGGCCGAGGCGGCGCTCCATACCCAGGCGGTGGATGAGGCCGCCGAGCGCGGCGCGGCGTTGACCAGTCAGCTCCTGGCGTTCGCGCGGAAGCAGCCGGTGACCCGCGGCACCGTGGATCTGCCTCGGCACGTGGCCGACCAGGCGCGGATGCTCCAGAGCCTCGCGGGAGACGGGGTGACCGTGAAGCTGTCGCTGCCGCCCGAGCCCCTGGCGGTGGACTTCTCGGCCGACGCGGTGAACCGGGTGCTCGTCAATCTCGTGGTGAACGCGAGGGATGCGTTCGACGGCGGGCAGGGGACCATCACCATCGAGGTCGCTCCAGAGGGGGATCTGGCGCTGCTCAGCGTGGAAGACGATGGGCGCGGCATGTCCGACGAGGTGCTCGAGCACGTCTTTGAGCCCTTCTTCAGCACGCGGGAGGAGGGCACCGGCCTGGGTCTCGCCACGGTGCATGGGCTCTCCAATCAAGCGGGAGGCACCGTGCATCTGACCTCGGCCGTGGGGCAAGGGACCCGGGTTGAGGTCCGCCTTCCGCGCACCACCGAGGTGCCCGAGGTCGCCCCGCCACCGGTGCTCGTGACGCCCCCGGTCGCCGCCACCCGACTGCGCGTCATCGTGGTGGAGGACGATCCGCTCGTGCGCCGGGCGATGGTGGTCTCGGTCGCGGCAAGAGGCTACGACGTGCAGCCGTTCGGAGACGCGGAAGAGGCGCTGCAGCACGCTCCCCGCGCGGACGTGCTGGTCACCGATCTGGTGCTGCCCGGGCAGACCGGCGCGACGCTGGCCCGCAAGCTGCGGGAGCGCTGGCCGGAGCTCGCGGTGGTGATCGTGAGCGGGTACGCCCGGGAGCCCGGCGACGCCGACAAGATCGTGGCCGATGGCGGACGCTTCCTCGCCAAGCCCTTCTCTAGCGGCGAGCTGGGCCGGGTGCTGGGGGAGATCGCCGGTGAGATCGAAGCGCGCCGGGGCGAGAGCACCGAGGACTCCGGCTAGCGGCGCCGGCGCAGTGCGAGAGCAGGTCCCACCAGGACCAGCAGCCAAAGCGATGGGCGTCCGGTGGCGCCGAGTTGGCAGGTGCCGTACTCGGCGTTGGCGCCCACGTTGGCGTCCGGATAGGCGTCCTCGCCTCCACCGGCGCACCCGGCGCCCGCGCCAGAGAAGCCGCCCAGTTCTTCGGGCGCGCACTCCGCGCCGCGCCGTTGTGGTGTCCACGTGGCGCACTCGGCGTCGCCTACTGGGAGCAGGAAGCTGCCTTCGGTGGGGTAGGCGATGGCCTCGCCGTCCGCCGTGATAGCCATGAACCAATACGGCATGCAGCCTTGCGGACCGGTCTCCGCCCGGGCGTGATAGGTGGTCATCCCGTCGCCGCCGCGGTCCACGTCCATGGCCGTGCAGACCGAGGTGACGACGAGCTGCATCTCGGCCAGGTCCTGCCCGCTGGGCTCGAACACCGCGGCGTAGAAGGAGAGCTCGCGCTCCGGCCCCTCGGCCACAGGGTCGGAGATCCCGCTCGTGATGACAGGCTCGTCGACCCCGCCCCGGAACCCAAAGTCCTGGACCCACAGTGGCTGATCGCCCGCTGCGAACCCGGTCCCGAGCTCGTTCCAGCTCGGCGAGAGCATGTTCTCGCGGTGTCCGTCGCTGTACAGCCACGACTCGAACACGGCGAACTCGGCGTCGGGTTGGCCCTTTGCGATGTTCTCGCCAATGGGGCTGCCGGAGTAGAAGCTCTGCACCCGGTCGGCGAACGAGGTGCCATCACACGAGCTGTGGCTGGCGGGGAAACAGTCGTTCTCGCGCATGTCGTCGGCGTAGAAGCGCGCCGCCGAGTTCAACTCGCTGTTGTAGACGAGGGGCCGCACGGCGGGGTAGGTGTCAAACGTGACGTCGGTGGCCCCGGGGTCGACCCGCAGCCGGTCGGTCTGGAAGTGCAGGGCGCGCTCCTCCAGATGGGACTCGATGTTGCCCGGCTCCCCATAGGCCATGGCGAGCCCGGGGAGCGCGACGAGGGCGGTGAGAGCGAGGGGAACAATGCGTGCCAAGAGACCTCCGAGACTTCGGGCGATGCATCCAAGCATGAAAGTCCGTCGCTGTCACAATGCACTCGTGCCCCTTCCTCGCCTCCGCCTCGACGCCGCCCCCGACGCGGACCGACTGCTCGCTCCGTTCGACGGGAGGCAGACCGTGCTCTGGCTCGACGGACCGCTGCCAGCCAATAGCGGGGTGATCGAGGCGTTGCGCGAGCGACTCGGCCCGCGCGCGCTGTCGGTCCCCGTGCGGGCGGTGCCGGTGCTCGGACCGTCGCCTGGGCGCAACCCCTGGGCGGTTCGTCAGGACCGGCAGGACCCTCTGCGCTGGGGGGAGGGCGAGGGGCTGGATGGCGCGACGACACTGGCCGACGCGCTGCAGCGAGTGGTCGTGGGCCCTCTGCACGGGGTCGTCTTCGCCGGGATCTGCGCGCAGCTCGCCGACCAGCCCCTGCGGACCCTCCTTCGTCAGCTCGCGCCGCAGCTCGTCCCCGACGCGCCCTGGCTGGCCTACGAGCCGAACGGTCGCTCAGCGCGCAGCGTCTCGCGGAGCCTTGCCTCTCGCCGCACCGGGGAGGGGCAGGGCACGGTGCGCACGGTGGAGGAGCTGCGGCGGCTGTTCGAGACCGGTGGACTTGGGATCGAGGGGGCATGGGGGGCTCCGGCCACGCGGCTCCGAGACCGGATCGCTCGGCGGGCGCTGGGAGACGACGTGATGTCGGACTGGCTCGTGGTCGCGGGGCGTGCGATCCGCGGTGGTGAGGACTTAAGGTAGGCACCGCAATGCGCACTCTGCTTCTCCTGCTCGCCCTCACCTTGTCCACGCCTGCGTTGGCTGCCGCACAGGACGTGGCTGTGGGGGACGCCTCCGAGGCGCAGACGTTCTACGAGCGAGGCCGCGAGCACTTCGCTGCGGGGCGGGTGGCGGCGGCCGCCTCGCACTTCGTGGCGGCGCTGGAGCTCGATCCTGGCCATCGCCAGGCCCGGGCGTACCTGGTGGAGTGCCTGGTCATCGAGGATCGGGTGGACGAGGCTCGCGCCGTCGCCCAGGGAGGACCGCCTGGCGAGGGCTCGGCGCCCCGGCCTGACTCCCAGCAGCCACCGATCTCGTCGGGTCCGCCGCCGGACCTGCCGGTGCTGACCGACGACGACACGGTGGAGCCGGTCCCGCCGCCGGCAGAGATCGAACGCCCGGTCGCAGCGCCGCCTGCCGAGACCACCCCGCCCGCGCCGCCGCCGCCCATCGTCGAGGTGCCCGCCCCGAGCGAGGCCCCCGCCCGTCGCTCGGCCGCCACGGAGCGACAAGCCCGTCGTGATCGCACCGCGCGCCGCAATCCTCGGGCGCTCAGCAAGCTCTCGGCCGGGGTCGCCGTCGGCGGTGCCGCGGTGACGGTCGGCGGGTTCGTGGAGCTACGCCCCACCTGGGTAGGCGGCTTCGGGCTGGGCCTCGGTGGCTTTCTGTTCCCGGCAGACGACCGAGTGGTTGGAGCGGTCGCGTTCTCGATGGAGGGCCAGTTCACCCCCGTCCCGTTCCGGCTCACGCCCATCCTGGGCGGGGGGCTGATGGTGCTCGGCGGCTCCGGCGTCTACGTCACCGAGCCGGTGCTGGGCTCGCTGCCATCCGTGGGCAATAGCCGGGTCGTCCCGTACGGAGTGTTCGGGGCGCGGTACGATCTGCGCAAGGCGCTGTGGTTCAGCGTCACGGTGCGCGTCGCCCCGTCGCCGCGCACTGGCGCGATCCCCCTGCCCGGGGCCCGATTGGGGCTGCGCTTCTGATGGAACGGCTCTTGGTACGAACACTCCTCTTCGCATCCATCCTCTGCATCGCGGCGTGCTCCGATGACCCGCAGGGCGTGGAGCTGCAGTCGGCGGCGCTCGACATCGAGTCGAGCATGGAGGAGGACGTGCTGGCGAGCTCGCAGAGCACGGTGGCGGGCGCCCCGGACGGTGAACCGGTCTACCTCGGGCTGGTGGAGCCCCTGCGCATCGCCGACGTCAGCTTTGACGTGCCCGGCAAGGTGCTCAAGGTGCACGCGCTCCTCGGTGACACGGTGACCCGAGGGCAGCTGCTGGCCGAGCTGGAGACCGAGTCCCGCAAGCAGAAGCTCGCCGACGCCCGCACGATGCTCTCCCAAGCCCGCGCCTCGCGCCCCAACGCTTCGCGCTCCACCCCTGACGCCCCCCCGCCGCAGTGGATGGTGGATGAGGCCGAGCGCATCAAGGCCGAGGCGGAGAAGAAGGCACAGGCGGCCTCAGGGGATCGCTGGGACTTCCAGCGCACCGCGCGCAGGGAAGGCGAGGAGGCGGCTCGGGACCGCGCCATCGCGATGGCGACCCGGCGCATGGGCAGCAAGCCGTCCACGACCAAGGTGCGCATCGCGGCCGAGGACTCGCTCGCGTTGGCGCTCATGGACGACATCGATCAGCGGGTGCGGCAGCTCCAGGACGCAGTCGAGAACAGCTCGTTGCGCTCGCCGATGGACGGGATCGTGGTGGGAGTGACCGTTCGGCAAGGGGAAGAGTGGAACACCCGCAACGTGGACCCAGCGTTCCAGTTGGTGGACCCCTCCTCGTTCGTCGTGCAGATCGTCATCCCCATGCGGCGGGCGAAGCAGCTCGCCGAGGGTGAGCTCGCGTGGGTGGAGCTCCCCGCTCAGGGCAAGAGCCCCGTCCAGGTGGTCCAGGGACGCTGGCTGACCGTGGGCGATGAGTCGAGCCAGCTCGCCGGCGGCACGGCGTGGGTCAACGCAACGTTTCAGCTGCCCAGCAACCTGCCCCGGCGGGTGCACATGGGCGAAGAGGTGCGCGTCGTCTTGCCCTCGGCGCCCTGACGAACCCTGCTCGCACTCAGAAGATGAGCTGAAACAGGCTCTCCTCAAACAAGCGGTCGTCCAGCGTGTGCGTGATGTGGGCCGCCTGCTCGCCGCGCTGCTGCCCGAGATCCATACGCACCGCGCGGTGCAGCGGCATGCCCTTGCTGTCGCGCACGAGGAAGACCTCGGGTCTGTCGAACAGCCGAGGATCCTCCGCCGGCGCGCCCACCAGGGCGATCGCGCCGTCATGGAGTCGGACGACGGACCCCGGCGGATACCGCCCGAGCATCTCGAAGAAGGCGAACAGGACCTCCCGGTCGAACCGGCGGTCGACCTCCTGATAGAGCGCCTCGACCGCCAGAGGGCGCGCGAGACCTGCCCGGTCGCCCCGGTCATGGACCAGCGCGTCATAGGCGTCACAGACCGAGAAGAGCTGCGAGTACAGGTGCGGCCTGCCGCCGGGCGCGGGGCGCGGATAGCCCTCGCCGTCCACCCCGGTGTGGTGTTCCCAGCCCACGATGAGCTGCGCGCGGTGCCCCGGATCGAGCAGCCCGAGCGGGAGGCCGAGGAGAAACGAGCGCAGCGGATGCTCGAGCACCGAGTCGGTCATGTACTCGTCGAGGTCGCCGCCCCGATATCGCACCTCGTGGCTCACGCTGCGCATGCCGAGGTTGGCGAGCATGCCCGCGCGACCGATCTCGGAGACGGCCTCGTGGCCGAGTCCCAGGCGTCGCGCGAGCAGCATCGCCATCGTCGCCGAGTTCGCGGCGTGCACGCTCGCGTAGCGGCCGGCGTCCCTATAGGTAGTGACGAACAGGACGATCTCGGGAGATGCGTCCGTCAGCGCGCTCATGTGCTCCGTCGCGGCGTGCACCCGCTTGCTGAACTCCATGGTCAAGGGCTCACCGGGGTCCGCGATCTCATCGCCCACGGCGAGCAACGCGAGGTAGGCCTCGAGCACCTCGCGTGGCTGGTGGGAGCTGGCCTCCGGCGCGATCGATGGGGTGTCAGCCACCTCGCCGGGGAGCTCGACCGTGAGCGCCCGGATGCCGATCTCTCTCAGCCAACCCTGCAGATCCTCGGGTCGCACGTCGCTGCCCGTGCGGCTCCAGGCATCGAGGAAGCGCAGGAGCTCGGGCGGCTGCAGCGGCTCGTGCAGCAGCAGGGCTTCCAGACGGCGCTCTCGCAGGTCGTCGCGGAGCAGGAACAGCTCCTGGGGCGTGCCGGGGCGGCTCAGGTCGGCCAGGGCGGAGTCGTTGACCCGCAGCATGCCCTCGCCAAAGGTGACCCTGAGGGCGCCGAGCTCGCTGTGCACCCGCTGGTGGCGACGACAGACGTCCTCCACCCCCGCATGCAGCGCGTCGTTGTCCGATTGGTGCAGGCGCGCCAATCGCATCGCCCCAGCGAGCCGAATCACCAGGGTGCGGGCGGCGATCGCTCGTTCGCGGGGGGTCATCGGAGGCCCCGACCCGGTGCCGAGAACACCAGCGCGTTGCGTGCGTCGGTCAACGCTGCGCTCAGGCCGGGGAGGCGCTGTGACTCCAGCCAGTCCAGGGGGTCCGAGCCCCGCGGGTCGCCGCTGCACGCCAGACACAGGATCCAGGGCGTGACCCGCTCCACGTCCATGTAACGCCAGTCGTCGCCCAGCTGGCGGGCCGCTACTTCGGCGGCGCGGCTTCCGCCGGTGGCCCCGTAGGCCAACCCCACCAAGATGCGCTCGGGGCGGGGGCGCTGGGCGAAGTGAGCCGAGGTGATGCTCTCCTCGATGGAGCGCGCGGCAGTGACCACGCGGAAGCGCTGCACGTACCGCAGCGCCAGCACGCGCAGGTCCCCGTGGCTGCTGCCCAGGAGACCGATCATGCGCTCGGACACGGCGTGGTCGTCGATGGAGCTGACCAGCCGGGCTCCCCGCCCCACGAGCGCGACCTCGCTGCGCTCCATGGCGCGGCAGCCCATGGAGATGTGGTGGTGTATGTCTTCGAGCAGCTCGAGGGCGTCCAACGCCAGCAGGGCGGCGGCTGGGGTGCCGGTGGAGATCACGGACTCGAGGCCGTAGGGGTAGCGGGTCGCGAACTCCGCGGCGACGTCGAGCAGGCGGTCCCGAAAGGGCCCTTGGGGCACCGTGGTGGCGAAGCGCACGATGTGGCGCAGCTCAGCGGCCGGCAGGGCCGCGAACCACGCCGCCACCTGGTCGGGCGCGTACTGCCCGCGTTGCAGGCCATCGAGCAGGATGGCGAGGCGGGAGTCGTGGGCGAGCAGGGTGAGGAACGAGGCGATGTGCCGCTTCAGGGCTGCCTGGGCGGGGTCGGTGGCGGGCCGCTCGGCCCAGCGCGCCAGCGGCTGCAGAAGCCGGGACGCTTCGTCAGGGAGGCCGTCCCGCAGCAGTCCGTCCACCAAGGCGGCCACGACGTCGAGCATCTCTCGCAGACGCTCGTCACGGGGCCAGGTCTCCGCGATGTCTGCGAGCACGAGGCCGATGCGCAGCATGGGGACCCCGGCGTGGTTCGCCCGGCTGAGCTGCTCCTTCATCTCCTCGATCGCGTTCTCGTCCACGGGGAGCGGCCAGGGGATGCGGCCGCGCTTGCCGTCCCACACCGGCGCGAGCACGGTGCCCGGCGGCATGTGTTCGGGGTCGGGAAGCGGTCGCGGAGCGAGCACCCGGGCGCGCCATGCCGTGGTGGCGCGGGTCGTCCGGTCGGCGACGAAGCTGGTCTTGCCGTGGATGACGAAGGTGAGGCCGCTCAGGGCGGTCCACCGCAGGACATCGGACAGCGGCTCCATCGGAGCGCTCCCGACGCTGGTGTACGGAGACAGCGCGCCCGCGAGGCTCGCGGCGGACTGGGCCACGAAGCTGCTGCGGAAGTGCAGTTGCCGCACTCCGTCCTGGTGCATGCGGGCCAGGAGGTGAGGCGGGAACTGGGTCGTGGTCGCGAGGTTGGCGGTGCCGAGCTCCAGCGAGCGATCGGTGACGGTGAAGACCAATGGATCGGACCAGGTGCAGCACAGCCGGATGCTGCTGGCGAAGGCCTCGACGAAGGGGCGGACCTGGGGGTGGTCGGGGTCGTACAGCGAGGTGGCTCGCAGCGCGCGCACGAATGCCCCCCACGCGGCGGTGGCCGCGTCCAAGAGCTCCAGCTCGGCCGTGCTCATCGGAGCCAACTGTCTCCCGGGCCCGAGGCCCAGAATGGGGTCCCTCGCGCCTACGACGTTAGCATCGGACCGGTCCGGCGGTGCCTGGGCAGGCTTGCGCTGACCCCTCCCTGACGCTATCAACCGCCGGGCGCTCGCCTTGGGCGTCACTGCCGCACCAGTCAACGAATCGCACCGTCACGGAGGGCCCCCCGTGCCTCGGCGACAGGACATTGAGTCCATCCTCATCATTGGTTCCGGCCCGATCGTCATCGGGCAGGCCTGTGAGTTCGACTATTCCGGAGTCCAGGCCTGCAAGGCGCTTCGGGAAGACGGCTTCAGGGTCATCCTCGTCAACTCGAACCCCGCGACGGTGATGACCGATCCGTCCATGGCGGACCGGACCTACATCGAGCCGATCACCGCCTCGGCGGTGGAGAAGATCATCAAGCGGGAGCGGCCGGACGCGCTGCTCCCCACCTTGGGCGGCCAGACGGCGCTCAACACCACGATGGAGCTGTACAAGTCGGGCGTGCTCGACAAGTACCGCGTCAAGCTGATCGGGGCGAAGCCCGAAGCCATCGAGATGGCCGAGGACCGAGGACTGTTCAAGAAGGCGATGGACCGGCTGGGGCTCGCGATGCCCCGGGGTGGGTTCGCCCACACGTGGGAGGAGGCCGAAGCCCTGGTCAAGGACACCGGCTACCCGGCGATCATCCGGCCGTCGTTCACCATGGGCGGAACCGGCGGCGGCGTCGCGTACAACCGCGAAGAGTTCAAGCGCATCTGCGAGTACGGGCTGAGCGCGTCGCCCACGAGCGAGATCCTGGTGGAGGAGTCGATCCTCGGCTGGAAGGAGTACGAGCTCGAGGTCATGCGTGACACGGCGGATAACGTCGTCATCGTGTGCTCGATCGAGAACTTCGATCCCATGGGCGTGCACACCGGCGACTCGATCACGGTGGCTCCCGCCCAGACCCTGTCCGACGTGGAGTACCAGGAGATGCGGAACGCGTCGCTGGCGATCATCCGTGAGATCGGCGTGGACAGCGGCGGATCCAACGTGCAGTTCGGAGTGAATCCCCGCGACGGGCGCCTCATCGTCATCGAGATGAACCCGCGGGTGTCTCGCAGCTCCGCGCTGGCCAGCAAGGCGACGGGCTTCCCCATCGCAAAGCTCGCCGCGAAGCTGGCGGTTGGCTATCGGCTCGACGAGGTGCCCAACTCCATCACGAAGGTGACCCCAGCGGCGTTCGAGCCGAGCATCGACTACGTGGTCACGAAGCTGCCGCGCTGGGCCTTCGAGAAGTTCCCGGGAGCGGACAAGACCCTGGGCACGCAGATGAAGTCGGTCGGGGAGGTGATGGCGATCGGTCGCACCTTCCGCGAGTCTCTGCAGAAGGGGCTGGCGTCCCTGGAGCAAGGGCGCTCCGGGCTCGGTGCCGACGGGCAGGACGAGATGGACGTGGACGGGACCCGCGGGCCCGAGGCCCGGGCGGAGATGGTGCGCGCGATTCGGCGGCGCCTCACCCGGCCGCAGTCCGACAACATCTTCTACCTGCGGCACGCGCTGCGGCTCGGCATGACGGTGCCGGAGCTTCGCGAGCACACGGGCATCGACCCCTGGTTCCTCGACCAGATCGCGAGGCTGGTGGAGACCGAGGAGGAGATCCGACGCGCGGGTTCGCTGGACCGGATCGACCGGGCGCTGTTGCTGCGGGCGAAGCGGGACGGGTTCACCGACATTCAGATGGCCCACATGGTGGGCGCGTCCGAGGCGGTGGTCCGGGCGTGGCGATGGGAGCAGGGCGTGCACCCCGTCTACAAGGCGGTGGATACGTGCGCTGCCGAGTTCGAGGCCCAGACGCCCTACTACTACTCCACCTACGAGAGCGGCGAGAGCGAGATCCCCGAGCCCGAGCCCGACAAGAAGACCGTGGTGGTGCTGGGCAGCGGGCCGAACCGCATCGGCCAGGGCATCGAGTTCGACTACTGCTGCGTGCATGGCGCGTTGGCGCTGCGCGACGCCGGGTACAAGACCGTGATGGTCAACCTGAACCCCGAGACGGTGAGCACGGACTACGACACGGTGGACCGGCTGTACTTCGAGCCGCTGACCCTGGAGTCGGTGCTCGAGATCATGCGCGTGGAGAAGCCGTTCGGAGTGGTGGTGCAGTTTGGGGGGCAGACCCCGCTCAAGCTGGCACGGGCGCTGGAGGCCGCGGGTGTTCCGATCTTGGGAACGACTCCGGACGCCATCGACCGGGCAGAGGACCGAGACGAGTTCCTGCTGCTCGCCAAGAAGATCAACGCGCGCGTGCCCCCGGGCGCGACGGCCTTGACCCCAGACCAGGCGGTGGAGCGGGCGAGGGACCTCGGTTATCCGGTGTTGGTGCGCCCCAGCTACGTGCTCGGCGGGCGTGGCATGGCCATCGTCTACTCGGACACCGAGCTTCGGGGGTACGTCAGCGACGCGCTCAAGGCATCGCCGGGCTTGCCGGTGCTGGTGGACAAGTACCTCGAGAACGCCGGTGAGGTGGACGTGGACTGCCTGTGTGACGCGCAGGGGAACGTCACCATCGGCGGGGTGATGGAGCACATCGAAGAGGCCGGGGTCCACAGCGGTGACTCGGCGTGCGTGCTTCCGCCGACGGGTCTGTCGCAGGACACGATGGACGAGATGCGCCGAGTGGCCGTCGCGTTCGCGAAGGAGCTCGGCGTCGTCGGCCTGATGAACGTGCAGTTCGCGGTGTTCGAGGGTGATGTCTACTGCCTGGAGGTGAACCCTCGGGCGTCACGCACCATCCCGTTTGTCAGCAAGGCGATCGGGATCCCGCTGGCGAAGAAGGCCGCGCTGCTGATGGTCGGCCAGAGCCTGGCCGAGGTGGGGTTCGAGCGTGAGGTGCTGCCTCCGATGTACTCGGTGAAGAAGGTGGTGCTGCCGTTCCGCAAGATGTTCGGCAGCGACCCGCTGCTCGGCCCGGAGATGAAGTCCACCGGCGAAGTGATGGGGATCGCCGAGACGTTCGGGCAGGCGTTCGCGAAGGCGAGCATGGCGGCGGGCGAGACGGTGCCGCTGTCGGGCACGGTGTTCCTGTCGGTGCGGGACGAGGACAAGAAGCGCATCGGCAAGCTGGCGCAGGACCTGGCGCGGCTGAAGTTCCACCTCATCGCGACCCGCGGAACGGCGGAGGCGCTGCAGGAGCACGGCGTGAAGTGCGACGTGGTCTACAAGGTGAACGAGGGTCGGCCCAACGTGGTGGACTACATCAAGAACAACGAGATCGACCTCATCATCAACACGCCGCACGGGCGGGAGAGTCGGTATGACGAGCAGCCGATTCGGATGGCGGCGCTGATCTCGAACATCCCTTGCCTGACGACGCTGTCCGCGGCGAAGGCGATGGTGCGCGGGATTGAAGCGCTCTCGGAGCAGGACTTCCGGGTGCGCAGTCTGCAGGAATGGAACGCGTAGGCGGGGGATCTGCCCGGGAGCGTCTGGCGGCCCTCGGGGTCGAGTCCGATGCGCTGGTCGCGGAGTGCGACGCCCTGCCGGCGAGGATCGCGAGCTATCTGATCGGGTTGGGCGAGGCGATGGCGGGCCCCGAGGACTCGCTGCAGGTCCGGGCGGGGTTGGTGCGGGCGCTGCTCGACGTGCGCGCGCGATGCGGCGGTGGAGACCACGCGCTGCTGTCGCAGCTCTCCCACGTGGGCAAGTGGATGGCGACGGGGCCGGCGGATCGACGCGAGGTCGTGGGCCGGCTGGCGAGCCTGCGCGGCGGCGTATTGCGCACGCCCTTGCTCGATGAGGTGTTCGGGGCGGGGCACGATGCGCTGGCGTTGCACGAGGCGTTGGAGGCCCTGGAGGCTGCAGGGCGCTCGCGGGCCGGGTGAGGGCGGACAGCGCTATCTTCGTTGGGGGACCGTGCAGGTCCCGCGGAGGCGACGATGAGCCATTCTCCTGGATTCCTGGCGGCGGTGGATGACGCGAAGACCCGCATACGCGAGGTCACTGTGGACGAGGTGCGCGCGGCGCAGGACAGCGGCGCCGATTGGGCGTTCGTGGACGTGCGAGAGGATCGGGAGTTCGCGGTGGACTCCTGCGCGGGGGCCGAGCACATCGGCAAGGGGGTGCTGGAGCGCGACGTGGAGGAGCGCTACCCCAACAAGCAGAAGACGATGGTTCTGTACTGCGGAGGCGGGTTTCGGTCGGCGTTGGCGGCCGACGCGCTGCGGGCCATGGGCTACCTCGACGCGCGGAGCATGGCGGGCGGGATCAAGGCGTGGCGTGCTGCGGGGTTGCCGCTGGACGTGCGCTGATGGGGTTGCCGCTGAGTCCGCCGATCAAGCCGATGCTGGCGAAGTCGGCGCGCAAGCTGCCTCGCGGCGAGGGCTGGATCTACGAGCCGAAGTGGGACGGGTTTCGGGTGCTGGTGTTTCGCGATGGTGAGGAGCTGTATCTGCAGTCACGGGGGAGCAAGCCGCTGCTGCGGTATTTCCCGGAGCTGCGCGAGCCGCTGTTGGCGCAGCTGCCCGAGCGCTGCGTAATGGATGGTGAGCTCGTGATCGAGCGGGGAGGGCGGCTGGACTTCGACGCGCTGCAGATGCGGCTGCATCCCGCAAAGAGCCGGATCGAGCTGCTGGCGGAGGAGACGCCCACCGAGATCGTGCTGTTCGATGTTCTGGCGCTCGGCGATGAGGACCTGACGGGGGTGCCGTTCGTGCAGCGGCGGGAGATGTTGGAGCAGGTGTTGGCGGACGCGGAGGAGCCCGTGCACCTGAGCCCAGCGACGACGGACCGTGCGGTGGCGCAGGACTGGTTCGACCGGTTCGAGGGGGCGGGGTTTGACGGCGTGATGGGCAAGGGGATGAGCTCGGTGTACGAGCCGAACAAGCGCACGATGGTGAAGATCAAGCACGAGCGCAGGGTGGACTGCGTGGTGGCGGGGTTTCGGTGGCACAAGAACGGGCCCGGGGAGTTGGTGGGCTCGCTGATCCTGGCGCTGTGGGAGCAAGGTCGGCTGCAGCAGATCGGAGTGGCGGCGTCGTTCACGGCGGCGCGGCGGGCCGAGCTGGTGGCGGAGCTGGCGCCGTGGACGCAGGGGGCGCTGGACGGGCATCCATGGGCCGAGTGGGCCCAGGACGAGCACGGCGAGAAGCGGCCTGGTGTGCAGTCCCGGTGGAGCGCAGGCAAGGACCTGACATGGCAGCCGCTGCGCATCGGGCTGGTGGCGGAGGTGGGCTACAACCACTTCGATGGAGGCCGGCTGCGGCACCCCGCCCACTTCAAGCGCTGGAGGCCCGACAAGCCGCCCGCGGAGTGCACCTACGAGCAGGTCGAGATCGCGCCGCCCCAGGAGCTCAGAGAGATCTTCGGGTAGGGGGGCGCCTCGGCTACTCCTCCTCTTCCGCCGCTCTCCCCGCTTTGCGCATCGCGGCCCACTTCGCGCGCATGGCCCTCGTCGGGTCTACGTCGGGGTCGGGCGTCTCCTGAGGCGGGCGCATTCCCACCGGCACGCCGCTGAGCCGCACCCTCACCCGCGTCCAGGTGCTCGACCGGCCGCGCATGGTGTCGATGAGGATGTCCGCCTCTTCGAGCAGCTCCGCGACGTCGCTGTGTTTGGCTTTCCAGCGCGCCAACCCCTCCATCGCCGGACCCAGCTCGGGGTGGTTCGCCACGATGACGGTCGGGACCTTGGGCACCCGGGAGCCCTTGGCCCGCGATGGCTGCACGCGCTTCGGCTCGCCCTTGGCCTTCGGATACTGAGGAGGGTAGGGGGCTTCGCCGCCCAGCCCGTCCGTCTCATGCCGTGCTCCGAGCTCCAGCAGCGCCTCGATCGACCCCGGCGCGACCGTCTCGATCCCCGCCCCCACGTCACCCAGCTCCGCGAATCGCCCGGGCAACGTGCGCAGCGTGAAGTCCTCCGCCTCGCACAGCGGGACCTCGTCCCATCGCAGCGGTGCGCTCGCCCGAGCATCGATGAGCGGCCTCACCGAGTACGCCGAGGCCACCGTGCGGTCCTTGGCGTTCTGGTTGTAGTCGATGAAGACCCCGTGTCGCTCCTCCTTCCACCACTTGCTCGTGGCGATGCTCGGCGCGCGCTTCTCGACCTCCCTCGCGATAGCCACCGCCGCCCGCCGCACCTCGCTGAACCCCCAGCGAGGCTCGATCCGCACGTGGATGTGGATGCCCCGGGACCCCGACGTCTTGGGCCACCCAACGAGCCCGCAGTCGTCGAGCACCCCCTTGCAGACCATCGCCACGTCCCGCACCTGACTCCACGGCACGCCCCGCACCGGGTCCAGATCGATGCGCAGCTCGTCGGGGTGCTCCAGGTCCCCGAGCCGCGTGGGGTGGGGGTTCAAGTCGATGCACCCCAGGTTCACCACCCACAGGAGCGCCGCCCGGTTGCTCACCACGATCTCGTCCGCCGTGCGCCCGCTCGGAAAGCTCAGGCTCGCCGTCTGCACGAACTCGGGCAGGTTCTTCGGAGCCCGCTTCTGGAAGAACGGCCGCGCCTTGATCCCCTTGACGAACCGCTTGAGGGCCATCGGTCGGTCCTTCACCCCGACCAGCGCCCCGTCGGCGATCGCGAGGTAGTAGTCCACCACCTCGCCCTTGGTGATTCCCGCTTCGGGGAAGTACACCTTGCTCGACGACGTGATCGTGACCGCGTGCCCGTCCACCTCGATCTGCCGGGTCTCCTTGCTCGCCGCCATCAGCTCAGCTCCTTGCTCGCGGGTACCCGGGCCAGCGCGCGCTCGTCCCCCAGCCACTCGCACAGCGCCGTCAGCGCCTCCCGATCGGGGCCTCGCCAGCGCAGCTCTTCGAGGGACTGCGGGATCGGGGCGTCGGTGCGCAGCGTGGCCAGCACGCGGTACAGCTCCGCCTCGGCCCGTCGCTCACGCAGGTTGGCCGCGAGGCTCGCCGCTCCCCGCACCTTCACGCTCCACTCGCTCTCCGCGTCGGGGATGTTCGCCACGTGCCCGTAGCGGGAGAGCACAGCGGCCGTCGACTTCGAGCCCCAGCGGGGGATCCCCGGGATGCCATCGGCGGTGTCGCCCACCAGCGCCAGGTAGTCGGGGATGGAGCGCGGGGACACCCCGAACTTCTCTCGCACCCCGTCCTCGTCCAGCACCTTGCGTCGCATGCGGTCGAGCATCACGACCCGGTCCCCGACCACGCACTGGGCCATGTCTTTGTCCGGCGTGCACATCACCACCTGGTCCACGCGCTCATCGTCCGCGTACCGCGCGGCGACCGCGGCGATGGCGTCGTCCGCCTCAAACTCGACCATCGGCCAGACCACCACGCCCAGCGCCCGGCACACGTCCTCCGCGGGGTGGAACTGGGCCTGCAGATCCGCCGGGATGCCCGCTCCGGTCTTGTACCCAGCGAAGAGATCGTTGCGGAACGACTCGATGACGTGGTCGAACGCCACCCCGACGTGGGTCACGTCTTTGCCGCGCAGCAGGGAGATCATGGAGCCCAGCAGCCCCGCGATCGCCCCGACGGGCGAGCCGTCCCGGGCGGTGCGCTCCGGGGAGCCGAAGTAGGCACGGAACAGCTCGTAGGTGCCATCAACGACGTGGATCTTGGGGGCCATGGTGAGTCGAGCCTACCCGATGGGGCAGGAGCTTCCTCCTCGCACGGCCCGGTTGCGAGGCTACGGTGGAGTGACCATCTCCTATTCACCATGCGACGTCCCACCATTCGAGCCCTCCTCCCCGCGCTGCTTCTCCTCCTCGCTCTGGCGGTGCCCACCTCGGCGTGGTCCGCGGCGCCCACCTCCGACGGCTTTCTGACCATGACGGCAGGGCCCCTGCGCTTCCACCACCGCGCCGAGGACGCCGGCATCGCGCGCGCCCTCGCCGCCCAAGGTCCCCGCGCGCTGCAGACCATCGCCGACCGCACCGGCATCTCCAGCCCCCGAGTCATCGACATCGTCATGACGCCGTCCTTCGCTGAGTTCGCCGCCGCGCAGCCCGGCACGCCGCCGTCGTGGGCCGCAGGCACCGCGTACTGGGAGCGCGGCGAGGTCTATCTGCGCACCCGCATGCCCCACACCGGCGCCGACCCCATCGACAAGGTCTTTGTGCACGAGCTCGTACACGTCGTGCTGGGCCGGGCGTTCGGCGAGCGGGAGATTCCACGGTGGCTCAACGAAGGCGCCGCAAAGCTCTTCGCCGGTGAGCTGTCACCCCAGGACCACGCCACCCTCGTACAGGCCGCCCTGGGCGGTGGGCTCCTGCCGCTGGAGTCCATCACCCACCGCTGGCCCCACGGGGGCGGCCGAGCCCACCTCGCCTACGCCCAGTCCGTCGACTTTGTCGCCTTCCTCGCCGAGCAGCGCGCGGACGCGCTCCCCTCGCTCATCGCCCACCTCAGCTCGGGCGTGGACGTGGACACCGCCCTGGAACTCGCCACGGGCAGCAAGCTCTCCGAGCTCGAAGACGCCTGGCGGGGTCGGATGACGTTCTGGCACGCTCTGCTCCCGGTCATCGGCGGCTCCGGCGTCACCTGGGGATTCGCCGCGATGGTCTTCTTCGCCGCCGCGTTCCGCCGCCGTCGCGCGTTCCACGACAAGGTCGCCGACATGGAGGAGCGAGAGCGCGCGCTGGCCGAGCAAAAGGCGGCGCTGGCGGCAGAGGCGGCGCTGCACTCCCCGATCTTCTCGACCGGTTGGTCCCTGCGTAGCACCCCGCTCCCCCAGGGGTTCCGCCAGACCGTCGTCTATGTCGAGCCCGGTGAGGGCGAGGCCGCCGAACAAGAGCCCGAAATCGAGCACTGATCTCCGGCCGAGCCCCACGGTAAGGTGGGCTCATGTCGATTCGCGCCCCCCTCTTTCTCTCTGTCCTTGGCCTCAGCCTCCTGATGGGTTCGCCAGCGCACGCGCGCCGCCGGGCCCCCGCGCCACCCGCTCCCGCCGCCCCCAGCGGCTCCGGTCTCGCCGGCCTCGCCAGCCCCGTCCAGGGCACCTTTGGACGGGTCGCGTCCGCGGATCTGGAAGGAGACCCCGTGCTCGAAGCGGGCGGCTCCATGGTGCTCGCCGAGCTCGATGGTCCGGGGACCGTGGATCGCATCTGGATCGCGATCGAGGGGTCAGAGACGTTCTGGCGAGACATCGTGCTGCGGATCCGCTGGGAGGGCGACGACACCCCTGCCGTGGAGGCGCCCATCGGCGACTTCTTCGCCGTGGGCCCCGGCGCGCGCCAGTCGCTCGAGTCCGTCCCGATGACCGTAATGGCCGGGGGCCGCTCGTTTACGTCCCTGTGGCCCATGCCGTTCACGAGCAAGGCCAGCATTACCCTGGACAACGAAGGCGTGAACGCCACCCGCGTGCTGGCCTGGGAGGTGGACTACCGCTCCAGCCCCGTCGGTCCGGCGCCCCTGCACTTCCATGCCAGGTACAGCCAACTCCCCGAGGAGTCCTCGGGCGAGCCGTTGACGGCCCTGCGCACTGCTGGCATGGGGCACTACGTGGGCATGAACGTGGTCGTCCAGGCGGGATCGCCGGGCAACGTGGCGTCGGGAGATGTGCGCTTCACCGTCGATGGAGACGGAGCCCGAGGGGCCGGCGCCGAGCCGCTCCTGCGCTACTTCGGCAACATGTTTGGCGTCACGAAGCACGTCGGCGCCTATGTGGGCGCCACCCTCGCTGAGGGCGGCCGAGCGCAAGCGCGCACCTCGATGTATCGCTTTCACGTGATGGACCCGATCCCGTTCTCCGAGACGATGAACATCACCATCGATCGAGGCCGGGACAACGCCCGCAACGACAGCCTGTCCGCGGTCGCCTACTGGTATCAGGCCGGCGTCTCGACGCCCTGGGGCAAGTTCGCGGCCTCCCGGTCGCGCCGATGGGAGCCGCCCACCGACGCCAAGCTGGCGTTGTGGAAGCGCTCAGACGAGCTCGACGGCGAGATCATCGAGGCCTATCGGGCGTCGGATCTCGGTCGCGCGCTGACGCTGCTCGAGGAGCTCATCGCGCTGGAGCCCGACAACGCCATCGCGTCGTACAACCTCGCGTGTCTCTACGCGCTCGGCTCCGAGACGGACAAGGCCCTGCACATGCTGCAACAGGCGGTAGACCTCGGCTTCTCGGAGCTGTCGTTTGCCCGGCACGACCCGGATCTCGCGTCACTGCACGAGCACGAGCGATTTCGAAAGCTGGTCGGATTGCCCTGATCTTGTGGGGCGTTCGCCACCGCAGTGCATCAAGGGCCGCGCCAGAGCTCCGATACAGCAGGGCATGGACCCACTCCTTCTGACCCCCGCTGAGATCGAACGACGCGTGTTCTCCTGGCTGCAGGGCCGCCCTGCCGCCAGTCGGCAAGACTGGCGCAGCCTCGGCACCGAAGGCATGAAGCGGCTCTACTCCATCGCCGTCACTCAGCGCACGGGCACCCGCGCCAACCGCCTGCGCTCCGCTGCCCTGGGCTGTTTGGGGCAGCTCGGCGACGAGGAGCACCTCGAAGCCATCCTCGAGGTCTTCGAGGAGCCCGATCTGCCCTCCATCGTGCGCTGCGGGTGCATCGAGGGGCTCGGCTACCTCGGCGCTCCACGCGCGCTGCCGCTCCTGCAGTCCCAGGCCTTCCATGCGGACTTCCGAGTGCGTCTCTACGCCGTGGCCGCCCTCGCGCGGATGCCCCGCGCCCTCACCCGCCGCCTGCTCAACGACATCTCCATGCGCGATCCCGTGCAGCAGGTCCGCCGCGCCGCTCGGGCTGAGCTCGACCGCATCGTCGGCTGCACCGGGGGCGGACTCGAGACGGGCCCGCCCAACCGGGACGGGTCGGTCCGCACGATGGACGGGGAGTTCGCCGCTCCTGAGGCGCCGTCGATGAACGGGCGCCTGACGGGCAGCACGTTCGAGCCGGGTGAGCTGACCGAAGAGTGGCGGGACGAGCGCCAGGTCAGTTGACCGCGCCGCCCCCCGGGACCCAGGTGCCGTGGAACGTGAGCGGCAGCGGCTGATCGAACCAGACCTTCGCAACAGGACCCGCCGCTGGCCGCTCGCCGTCCAGCACCGCCAGATACGTGCGGTCCTGCTCGGTGTCGAGCACCAGGCTCATCACCCAGACCTGCTCCTCAAGCACGAAGGAGCCTGAGTCCACCCCGGCGGCCTTGGGCACCGGCACCGGCTCCGACACGATGTGCCCCTCGGGCGGCTGCCAGGTGCGCGCCTTGTGTCGGGCGACGCTGTATCGCGTGATCCCCTGGTGTCCTTCGATCTCCGTCTGCATCCACAGCACGGTGTGCTTGCGGCCCTGCATGGCGGGGTGCACCCGCGGAAACTCGCAGAACTGGTCCCACACCTGTTCGATCTGCACCGTTCCGACCGCAGGATCGATGACCATCTCGTGCAGCAGCGGGGGCGCGATCTCGAGGTCGGGGCGGGCGATGGCGCCCAGCGAGGAGAAGTCGTCGTAGCGGCACAGATCGAGGCAGATCCGCCCCGCTCCATCCTCGTACGCGTTCCCGAAGTGCCACACCCAGAACGGGTCGACGTCGATCCGCCGCAGCTTGCTCACGTCGTCCAGCGGCACGACCACGATCTGCGTGCCCAGCTCAGGGTGCCAGGTGAACAGCTTGCCGAAGTCGGTGGAGCCGAGGATGGCTCGCCACAGGCTCAGCCGCACCGGTCCGATGACGAAGATGGCGTGCTTCTCCGTCACAACGAAGTCGTGCACCATCCCCATGCGCGGCGCCTCGAAGGACCCCATCCGTCGGGCGGGTCCGGCGTCGGGGAGCTCCACGAGATCGATGTGCATCGCTCGCTCGTACCGCACGCCGAAGTTGATGGTCGTGCGCTTGGCCGAGACGCGGTGCGGGTGGGCCGAGAACGCGCGGTGCAGCACACCGTCCAGGTTCGAGGAGTCGAGGGTGGCGAGGTCCGCCGGGGCCAACTCCTGGGGCAGCCCGCCCTCCATCAACCCAAACAGCCGCCCCTGCCACTGGAACACCGACGTGTTTCCGGTGGTCTTGGTGCGACCCGCGAGGCCGTTGCTGAACCGGCGCCACCAGGCCGCGCCGGACCCATACAGCGGCTTGCCCGCCTCGGTCTCTTCTCGGTATCCCGCCGACTCGACGATCTTCGCTGCGCCCAGCGCTACCCCTGCCCCCATGCGCACCCCAGTGACCGCGCCGTCGGCCTCAAACGGGTGCTGCACTGGGTGGCCGAAGCGCTCGAAGATTCCCGGTCCCGCCCGATAGAGCGTGCCGGCGATGGAGCTGGGGAGCTCGCCCTCGACCGTCAGCCGTTCGTACTGATGCGCGCGGCCGAGGCTGCGATGCAGGGGGCTGTGATGATTGGCCGGGGTGGTCATGCGGGCGACGATAAGTAAGGATAACTTACATGACAAGTTCAAGGAGAACCGGCCGAGGCCAAAGATGAGGCGATCGGACCAGATAGCATTGCGCGATGCCTGAGACAGACAAGACCGGCTACCACCACGGAGACCTGCGGCGGGCGGTACTCGACGCGTGCTTCGAGCTCCTCGAGGAAGGCGGCACCCGCGCGGTGGTGATGGCGAAGGCGGCGCGTAAGGCGGGCGTGAGCTCCGGTGCGCCCTACCGGCACTTCAAGGATCGTGCGGCGCTGCTCAAGAGCATGGCCCAGGTGGCGAACTCCGATCTGCAGGAGGCGTTGGGGGAGGCGGCCGGCAGCCACCCGGACCCCGCGAGTGCGTTCCGCGCTGTCGGGGTTGCCTACGTGAAGTGGGCAGCGGACAACCCCGCGAAGTACCGGCTCATCACCGATCCCGCGTTTGTCCAGATCAGCGACGAACAGCCTCAGGAGGCTCAGTACTGGAGGCAGCTCGGCGCCTTGCTCGACGCTGGAGAGCCGCTGCCCCCGCGGCACCCGCTGCTCGTGCAGCTCGCTGGACGCGCGCTCGCGCACGGGATCGCCAGCTTGTTCTCGACGGGCTTGTTGCCCGCCCTCGGCATCGACGCCCGCCACGCCGAGGCCGTCGCCCTCGCGGTCACCGGGATCACGGCGATCGGCGATCCGGCTCAATGAGCGCGCCGGTCTCTCCCGCGGCCACGGTGCTGTTGCTCCGTGATGACGAAGGGCCCTCGGGCTTCTCGGTGTTCATGGTCCGGCGCTCCATGAAGTCCTCGTTCATGCCGGGCGCGTACGTCTTTCCTGGGGGGCGCGTCGATCCCGAGGACCACGACGGCGTCGTGGATCTCACCGCCGACGCCCTGCACGAGCGGTTCTGCGGCGCGCTGGAGCCGTCCGATGCCCGCGCCCACCTCGTCGCCGCCGCCCGGGAGGTGGAGGAAGAGGCCCTGGTGCGCCTGCCCGACCCCAGCGCGCTGCACACATGGTCCCGGTGGATCACGCCGACCATTGAGCGCAAGCGCTTCGACGCCTGGTTCTTCGTCGCCCGCATGCCGGCAGACGCCCAGCCCGGGCACGATGCCCACGAGGTCACGGCGAGCGCCTGGGTGGATCCCCAGGACGCGATGGCTGGGTACACCACCGGCGACATGGTGTTCGCTCCGCCGACATGGCACACCCTGTGGGACCTCGCCCGGCACCACAGCGCCCAGAGCGTGCTCACGACGGCCGCGAGCCGGTTCGTGCGCCCCGTGATGCCCCGATTCGAAGAGGTGGACGGCGCGATGGCCATCCTGCTCCCCGGAGACCCGCTCTACCCCAGCGAGCACCCCATCGACGGCCCGAAGCGCCTCGTCACCCGGGGCGACGGGCGCTGGTGGGCGATCCAGTAGCCTGCTCAGCTACTCGGTGGTGACCCGCAGGACCTCGTCGTAGGTCGTCAGGCCCATCGCCATCTTCTTGATCGCGTAGTCCCGCAGCGGGACCATCCCCTCCGACAGCGCCTCGCGCTTGATCTCGTCCGCGCTGACTTCGTCCACGATCAGCTGCCTGATCTTGCTGTTGATCGGCATCACCTCGAACACCCCGGTGCGGCCCGCGTACCCAGTGCCGCGGCACTTCGGGCAGCCCTCGCCGTAGCTGACACGCAGCTGCCGACCCTCGCCGCCCTTGATGTTCAGGTTCAGGACCTGGTCGCGGTTGAGGAAGGTGTCCACCTTGCAGTTGGTACAGATGGTGCGGACGAGTCGCTGGGCCACGATCCCGACACACACGGAGCTGAGCAGGAAGGGCAGCACGCCGAGATCGAGCAGCCGGGTGATGCTCGTCGCGGCGTCGTTGGTGTGCAGGGTGCTGAGCACGAGGTGGCCGGTGAGCGCGGCCTGGATTGCGTTGTCGGCGGTCTCTTTGTCCCGGATCTCGCCGACCATGATGATGTCGGGGTCCTGGCGCAGGATGTTGCGCAGCGCGGTGGCGAACGTGAGATCGATGCGCGGGTGCACTGCGATCTGGTTGAACTCCTCGCGCACCATCTCGATGGGGTCCTCGATGGTGGTGATGTTCACTTCTGGCGAGTGCAGGTACTGCAGCGTGCTGTAGAGCGTGGTCGTCTTGCCCGATCCGGTCGGCCCGGTCACCAGCACCAATCCATTGGTGCGGCCCACGAAGCCCTCAAATAGCTCCTGCTCGGTGGGGAGCATGCCCAGCGTCTGGATCTCCTGCATCAGCACCTCGGGATCGAAGACGCGGATGACGACCTTCTCGCCGAAGGCGGTGGGAATGGTGGAGACGCGCAGCTCGATCTCGGCGTCCTTGAAGTTTGTCTTGATCCGGCCGCCTTGGGGCCGACGCTGCTCGGCGATGTCCATCCGGGCCAGCGTCTTCACTCGTGACACCACCGCGCGGTGCACGGCCTTGGGCATCACGTGAATGCGATGCAAGACGCCGTCGATGCGAAGCCGCACCTCGCTGGTCTCGCGCTTTGGCTCGATGTGGATGTCGCTCGCGCGCTGGTCAAACGCGTAGTTGAAGAGGAACCAGACCGCCTGCACAACGGGCTTGTCGGTGGCGTCGATGTCCTCGACCGCCTTCATGCGGGAGAACGCCTCGAGGTTGCCCAGCTCCTTGAGATCGCTGCGGAACTGGCGCGCCGCTTTGTCCACCGACTTCTTGAAGCCGTGGAACTCCATGATCACGCGCAGGATGTCGGTCTTGGGGGACAGCACCCGCGAGATCTCGAGGCCTGTGTAGCCATGCAGGCTCTCGACGAGCTGCTGGTCGAACGGGTTGGCGACCGCCAGGGTCAGCGTCTTGCGGGTCTTCGCGACCGGGATGATCATGTTCCGCTCGGCGAACGCCCCCTGAAACGTGCCGGTGATCATCTTGTAGTCGAGCTGCAGCGGATCGAGCAGCATGAACGGCAGCGACAGGTTCCGAGCCACGCACTCGGTGATGATCTGCTCGGTGAGCACGCTGTCCCGCCCAGGCATCGGGAAGGCGAACGAGGCGATGATCTCCATCTCGCCCACGCTGTACGGCACCCGCTGACGCCCCATCGCCTTGCGCAGCTCGGTGCGGGTCTTGATGAGGATTCGCTTCTCCTGAATGGAGTAGCGGGCCATCACATCCTTGACCTGGCCCTCGTGCATGAGCCCGTCTTTGACGAGCATGTCGCAGATGCGACCGAGGTTCGCGACGGTGAACAAAGTGAGCGGCCTTCCGAAAGGGGGGTCAGCTGGGGCGGTGAGCGGGGTCGTCGTCGCTGACGAAGCGGCGCCAGGCTTCGCTGTCCGCGTCGTTCCCGGGCCCGTCGAGGAGCTCGGAGAGGGGGGTGAGCATGGGCGCGATGCTGGCGATGTGGTCGGCCCACTGGGAGCGGGGCACGGCCGAGACCGCACACGTGCAGTCGTCGATCCAGTGCAGCCGGCCGGGGAAGGCCTCGTCGAGCTGGTCGAAAGCGAGCACCTTGAGCGGAACCTCGGGGCCCGCCTCGAGATCCGCGCTCAGCAGCACGTACTCAGGGTCGCGCAGCAGCGTGTCGACGTCTGGGGGGAGCAGAGAGGCGAGGACCTCGCGGCCGGTGCGCCCATCGAGGCAGAGCAGGTTCGCCGGGTAGAACGACTCGAAGCCTCGGGCGTCCAGCGAAGCGAGCAGCGCGTTGACCACGGCCTCAGCGCGGTCTTCGGGCTCGTCGTGCAGGGAGACGATGCGCGCCCACGCCCGTGGTCCGATGGCCGCGGTCCCACGAGGCCCGCCGAGGCGCACGGTGCGGTCCTGCTCTTCCACCGCGCGTTGGATGGCCGTCAGACCCGCGTGCAGCTCGCGCTCGTACTGCTCCGAGTCGTCGAGGTAGCGGCGCCGAAGTCCGCTGACCGAGACCCGGCCGCCGCCCTGCAGGGTGCAGTAGCCGTCGCCCTTCTCGGCGAGGTGAATGACCAGCTCCAGCGTCATGCGCCAGTCGGTCCAGGTCCCCATGACGTGCTGGCCGACCTGAACTTCGACGCCTTCGGGCCGGCGGTTCAGGCCCACCTCGGTTCCGCGCGACGAGGCGCCCTCGATGTACAGACCCAGCGTGCGCGTCGGCCACGGACACCACGACGCGGCGCGTAACCCGCGGCCCAGCGCCCGCTCGGAGTCCTCGTCGAGACGCACCGTCGAATCGAACGTGCGCTCGAGGTGCGCCTTGACGTCATCCAGCGACGGCAGGCGCGCGAGCGGCAGTTCGACTCGGAGCAGAAAAGGCATGCGGGGATGATAGTAGCGACCACGCGGGGCGGGCGGGGTCGTTCGGGCCCGCCCGGTCTGGCCGGTCGCGTCTCCTAGTCGCCGTTCTGCAGGCCCAGGAGACGGCGCAGGGCGGCCACGTCCGGGTCGTCGGGGTCCGCCAGGGCGCCTTGTTGGGCGGCCCGACGCGCCAGGTCGACCTCGCCGAGGTCCAGCATCGCCCGCCCCAGGGTGACGAAGTGTCGTGCGTCGCCCGGATCCCACTGCAGCGCGCGCCGCGCGAGGTCGGCGGCCAGCTCAGGGTTGTGCAGCGCCCCGGACTCCGGGTCTGCAAGCAGGCCGGCCCAGTTTCCCATCAGTGAGCCGGCGAGGCGTACAATGATGGGGTCTCCACCGGACAGATCGAGGGCCTGGTCGCACAGCTCCGCCGCGGCGCCGGGGTCGCCCTGAGCGCTCACCAGCCGCGCGCGCTCGAGCAGGCGCCAGCTAGGCAGCCGCGCCTCCACCCGGCCCGTGCCGCGATGCTCTTGCCACCACAGCTTCCACTCTTGCGGCTCGAACGCGATCTGCGCTCCGGTGAGCGCCTGGATGCGTCCCACGAGAGAGCCCGCGGGGAGATCGGGGTCGTTGTCGGAGGTGCGGATGGGCAGCGAGTCGATGACGGCGTCGAGGCCCTCCTCATGACCCGCGGAGAGCAGCGCGAGCCCAGCCGCTCGGCGGACCCGCACGGATCGGTCCCGCTCGCTGAGCGTGATGATCGCTGCGAGGTCGGGGGCATCGTCGGCTGGCTCCTCGGCCAGCCAGGCCTCACGGCGGAGCTCAGCGAATCGCTGGCGCTGGGCTGGGGATCCGGACACGTCCCCGAGATCGGCGGCCGGCGGCAGCGCGGGCGGCAGCTGGCCGGACCACGCGAAGCCATCCCGCGGGGGAGGGGTCCAGGGAGACCAGCCGGCGATGGGGAGCAGGCCGTCGGCGGTGGGGTCGAGGTCCTGGGCGATGCCGAGATCCCCGGAGAACCAGGTCGCCCCGTCTGCGGGGTTGGTTCCGGCGGGCACCAAACCCAGCTCGTAGCTGTCTGTGCCGCCGAGATCGAGCACTGCGGCGAGGCCGTCGAAGCCCTCGTGGGCCGCAGGGATGCCCACGCCGAGTGCTTCCCGTGCCGCCCGCCGCACGTCGTCGCCGCCGTCGTCCACGAGCAGCGCCAGGGCGCGGGCTTGTCGAACCCACGCCATCCCGGCGCGCCCCGCGTTCGACGTGCCCGGTCCGATCGAGCCGAGCCGATAGCCGTCGCTGTCCGCGCCGCGGTCGTCCAGAATCGCCACCGAGCGGTCCGAGGCCGCGGCCTGCACGTGCTCGGTGCCCGAGTAGATGTCGTTGCCGTCGGCGTCGGCGAGCAGTCCGGCCGCGAGGTGGTTCGCGGCGCCTTGAGACCACTCCGCCGCCGTGTATCGGTCGCGGCCGCTGCGCTCGAGCAGCATGCCGAGGCTGAGGAACCAGCCTGCGCCCTGGCTGAACCCGCGCCCGAAGTACGCGTCGTCGCCGGACCGGTCGTAGAGCAGGCCGACGCCTCCGTGCAGCGAGGCGTCCAAGGTCCACGGGAAGGGGCGGGTGCCGAACCCCGCGCCTTGGCCTCCACCACCGCCGGGCCCCAGCAGCGGCTCGCCCATCGTGCCCAGGCGGCGCTGGTCGTTGCCCGCGAGGTCGAGCATCGCGCCCAGCCCCCCGGTGCTGCCGAAGCCCTGAGCGCGCCCCTGGGCCGTGGCCGAGTCATCGCCGGCTTCGTCGATGAGCAGGCCCATCCCGAACGTGCCCGCCCCCTGGGCGAAGCCACCGGCGGTGTACGAGTCGTCGCCGCCAGCGTCCCACAGGACGCCCACGCCCATGAACCCGACGCCCTGGGCCTGGTTCATGGCCAAGTAGCGGTCGCCCTCGGGACCCGCGTCCACGAGCACGCCGATGCCGAGGAAGCCGGCGCCCTGCGCGTGGCTTCGCCGCGACGAGTAGGTGTCCGCGCCTCCCAGATCGAGCGCAAGCACAGCGCGAGAGGGCACCCCGACGTTCGAACCCGCCCCGGCGGTCCACTGATCGGCTCCTCCGGGATCGATGATGAGCAGGGCGTCTTCGGTGTAGTCGTCCTTGCCGGGGCTGCCCAGGATGACCGCGCCCAGCGCGGTCTCGAGCTGCAGCAGCGGACCGTCCGACGGGGGCAGCAGGGCTGCTGCTTCACGCAGGATCGGGGCCCATCGCTGGGCCGCCTCGAGCACCGTCAGCGCATCGTCTCGCATGGCCTGGTGATTCAGCGTTCCCGCGTGGGCGAGAAACTCGAGTTGCACGCCCACGGGGTGGGTCAGGAAGCGGTAGGCGCCGGTCTCGGCGTCCACGAAGTACTCCTCGGCGGCCCGGGCCGGACGCGTGGGCGCGTGGCCTCGCAGGTCCCAGCGCGCAGACGACGTGTCTACCTGCTCGAGCATCGTGGCGAGCTCGGCCACGGCCTCGGGCCAGGGCGCCGGCAGGTGTTGGGTGCGCACCGCCCACCGCGGCGACGCCACGATCTCCGACGGCAGCGGGAGCCCCACGACCCGCCGCTCACCAGGGGGCGCGGGCACGGAGCCGGGCGGCGCGACGTTGGCGGCGCCGGCGGGGCCCACCACGGCCAGGGCGTCGAGCAGGGCGGTGGCCGTGCTCGCGGCGTCCAGCGCGAGGCCGAGCTCCTCGCCGAGGGTGGGCAGGGACAGCGGGTCGGCGAGGACCTGGTCGATGGCGCCGTAGCTCGTCGGGATGCGGTAGCCCGCTTCGTCGGCTCTGGGCAGCGAGAGCGAGTCCCTGTCCCGTTCTGCCAGCGCGAGAAGGGCGTCCAGGGGCGCCTGTCCGGGCGGCGGAGGGAGCAGTTCGGGCTCCTTCTTGGGGCAGCCCACAGCTGCACAGGCCGCAAGGGCCAGCGCCACGAGCGCGCGCGGGCTCATGTGAGGAAAGGCTCGAGCGCGCTGCGGACTTCGAGGCGGTGCACGAGATCGCCGATGTAGTCGAGCCGCTCGGTGTTGATGACCAGCACGGGACACAGGTCGTAGCTGTCGAACCAGTCCTCGTAGAGGCCCTGGAGCGACTTGAGGTACTTGAGCGGGATGTCCTGCTCCTCGGGGCGGCCGCGCTTCTTGATGCGGCGGCGGAGCGCGCGCACGGAGCACTCGAGGCGAATGAGGAGATCGGGCGGAGCGAGCGCCTGCTTCATGGCCGTGAAGAGATCGCTGTAGGTGCCGAAGTCGCGATCCGACATGTGGCCGGCCTGATGGAGGTATCGGGCGAAGATCTCGGCGTCTTCGTAGATGGTGCGGTCCTGCACCACCGTCTCAGCCTCTTGCATCAGCTCCATGTGGATGCGGAACTTGTGCGCGAGGAAGCTGATCTGCGAGTGGAACGCCCAGGCGTCCATGTCGGAGTAGAAGTCGTCGAGGTAGGGGTTGAGCGCGTTGGGCTCGGTGAACGGACGCCAGCCGTAGGAGTGGCAGAGAAAGTCCACCATCGTCGACTTGCCGGCCCCGATGTTCCCGGCGACGGCGATGAATTTGCGTGGTTTCGCCCCGGTCGTCAGCACGGCCGGGAGACTACCCGATTGCTCTGGGTGGGGGATCGCGGCGCGTCGAGGACGCCCGAGGATCTCGATCGTTCCTCCTTCGTTCCGCACCGCTTCATTGACGCGGCAGGGCTCGTGGCATAAAAACCGTAGCTCGACGCGGGATCTGGGTGTGGACCCTTCCGTCGTCCGCGCGGTGACGCGCGACGCCACCGCGGCGCCTGCTGAAACCGTGCCCCTGTGGGAGAGACATGCGAGTCGTCTGCGACAACTGCGGCGCTGTCTACAAGATCGCCGATTCGAAGCTCAACAAGGAGGTCAACAAGGCCACTTGCAAGCGCTGCGGACACAAGATCGTCATCTACAAGCCCGGGACCGCCCGCGCCGTTGGCCTCAGGCCGTCGGATGCCGAGGAGCGAACCGTCATCAAGTCGGTCGAGGGTCTCGACAAGCTGAGCCAGAACACGGGCAAGGTCCCCGCCATCGGAAGCCTCACGGCCGAGCTGCGCGCGATCTCCCTGCCTGGAGTGCAACCCGTCGTCCCGCCGAAGCCTGCGAGCTTGTCCCCGGCGCCGATCCCAACGGCTCCGCCGCTGCCCCCGCGCCCGACGATGCCCGGCATTCCGCCCAAGGACGCCCCGGCGACCACCGTGTATCACGGCCCGCGGCCCGATCTCCCTCCGCTTCCCAAGAAGCCGGGCGTGCCACCGGCGCCGCCCGCGCCCCATAGCGAGAACGACGCCACGCGTCCGATGAGCAAGCCGCCCCCGGCGGTCGTGCCTCAGATGCCGCTGCCTCCCGCGAAGCACAGCGTCGTGACTCCGTCGACCGGCAAGATGACCGCCATCGGCGGACCGCCGTCCACCGGTGGCATGCGTTCGGTGCCTCCGCTGCGCCAGACCTCGCCGGCTCCCCCGAAGAAGGGTCAGCCCGCCGCCTCGATCATCCCGCCGGAGCTTCAGACCGGCAAGCACGAGCCGATCCCCGAGCCTCCCGCCGCCAAGGCGCCCGCCGCCGGGGGAGACGGATCCACCGAGCTCGGCCTCATCGCCGGGCTGGGCGCGCTGACGCTCATCGGCATCGGGGCGACGCTCGCCGGCTATCCGATCAACGTGCTCGGCCTGTTTCTGGCGGGGCTCGGCGCGACCGCCTGCTTGTTCCTCCCCATCCTGTCGCAGCGCGGCAAGAAGTCCGGTCAGGCTGGGATCGCCTTGCTCCTCGGCTTGCTGGTCGGCGGCGCCATCGCGTTCCTCGGCCACACCATGGCGACCGCGACGACGCCCAACGATGGTCTTGGCGGGATCCCGCTGGAGGGCCCGAAGGCGGACGCCGACCCCATCCCTGCGGATCCCACCCCCAGCGATGAGGAGTCGACCGCGACCGCTGCGGTCGAGCCCGTGACTCCGGGCGACGGCCTCTCTGCGGAGGAGCGCGAGGAGGCTCGCAAGTTCTCGGACGCGACCCCCGCCGTGGCCGAGCCGACGCCCGCCCCCGTGCGCGAGCCCGACCCCACGCCGGCGGAGGTTCGCAAGCCCGACCCCACGCCCGCGCCGAAGAAGGAAGATCCGACTCCGCGTGAGCTGTCGCGGCCCAAGAAGCCCGTCGGCCCCGGCGAGCCACCGGACAAGGGCACCACCACCGCGAGCGCGAGCGGGCCGAGCCCGTTCGTCATCGACACGATCATTCGCAACAACGCGAACATCAATCGGTGCTTCACCCTGGAGAAGGCCCGCGGCACGGACATCTCCGGGAAGATCTACCTCAAGTTCAGCATCGCGCCCGAGGGTGCGGTCAGCCGCGCGCGCATCACGACGTCGCGCTTCGCGGGCACCGCCCTCGACCAGTGCGTGAGCAAGGAAGTGAACCAGCTGAACTTCCCGCCGTTCGATGGCGAGACGCAGCAGGTGCGTTACCCGTTCACCGTTCTCTAGTACCCCCAACCCGAAGTCCTGACCTGGTTGGACTCGCGGGGCCGCCGAATGTCTTCGTCCCTCGTCGGTCACGGGTCTCGACCCGCTCGCTCCTCGACCTTCGGCACCTTCGTCGCCCAACCAGGTCGAGACTTCAGGTCGCGGGTACTAGCAGGGTGCGTGCTTCTTGAGATTGGCCTCGGACCATGCTGATCCGCACCGTCGCTGACCTGCCCGACGTCGCTGGGCTACCCCGGATCCCGCGGCCGAATCGGATCCTGCTGGTCGAGCCCGAGTTCTATGACGTCGAGTACGTCATCAACCCGCACATGGCGGCGTACCTCGAGGGTGTTGATCGTCTCCTGGCGCGTCAGCAGTGGCTCGCGCTTCGGCGTGCCTACGAGCAGCTGGCAGCGCCGGTCGAGGTGCTGCCCGGTCAGCCGTTCCTGCCCGACTTTGTGTTCTCTGCGAACCAGGCGCTTCCAGTGCCTCCTGGGCTCCTGGCCGAGGGCCCCGCAGCGGTCATGTCGATCATGGCCTCATCGCGTCGCCAACCGGAGGTCCGGCCCTTCGCAGAAGCCCTGTCGAGCCGCGGACTGCACCTCGAGAGGCTCGATCACTACGTCGTCCGTAGCTTCGAGGGCACCGGCGATGGCTCGTGGCACCCCGAGCGAGCGCTGCTCCTCGGCGGGGTCGGGCCGCGCACCGCGTCCGCCGCCTACGAGCGCATCAGCGCGTGGACCGGCGTACCGGTGGTCTTGCTCGAGCTCACGGACCCGCGCTTCTACCACCTCGATACCTGCCTGAGCCCCATCGACGCCCGGTGTGCGCTCTTCTTCCCCGGTGCCTTCACCGAGGAGGGGGTGGCGCTCATCGAGGCGATCTACCCCGAAGCCATCGCCGTACAGGAGGCCGAGGCGTGCAACATGGTCTGCAACGGGCACTGCCCTGATGGACAGCACTTCCTCGTGCATCCCGGCAGCCCGTCGGCGGAGGCAGCTCTCGAGCAGCGCGGCATCGAGATCGTCCAGCTGGACACGAGCGAGTACCTCAAGTCGGGCGGCTCGGTGTTCTGCATGAAACTGCACTACTGGGCACCCTGAACTGCGCCGTGTTTCCATCGCGCTGAAACCGCTTTGACGGTCCTGCATCAAAGCCTTGACACGATCGCCACGCAAGCCGACTACCGTGCGTGTGCACGCCGGGACCTCCATCCCGCCGCCCAGGAGCTGCCGATGACGCTGACTCGTTCCGTCCCGCCCATTCTCTTCGCCGCCCTCGCCGCGGCCGGCTGCACACCGGTGGCCCCCGATGTGACCTTCGCGGATGGCCTCGCGCTGTCCGAGATCACGGACGGCGCGTGGCCCGGAGTGGTCGGCGTGCCCAACATCGACGACGACAACGAGAACGACGAGCAGGACTGGCGAGATTTCAGCATCCGTGACGACAACGACGTCGCCACGTTCTTCGTCCCCGCGGCGCTCGCCGACTCCGTGCGGGCCAATCGGGTCTTGACCCTGCGGATGCTCTCGGGCGAGGGGCGCGTGCGGGTCTGGCAGGCCGGCGAGCTTGTGCTCGGCGAGAACGACGGGGACGACGCCCCGCTCGAGTTCAACATCGAGCGCGTCGATCAGGATGTGCGCTTCGAGGTCGAGTTCCGCGGTTTTCTGGATGAGGCCGAGTTCGAGCTCGAGGTCGCGAAGTCCAATGGGACCGCGATCGAGGCGGTCCGCTTCCGAGCCCTGGCCGCGCCCCTGGTGATGAACCAGCACCTGCAGCCCGCCGAACAGGTGATGGCGGTGTCGGTCGACTTTGGGCAGTACGACAACGACCTGATGATCGAGGTGTACGAAGACGTCCTCGGCGACGACTTCCTGACCGTGCCCGGCAACCAGTACGGCAGCGACGTGTGGATTCAGGACGAGATCGAGTTCGCCACTGTCAGCTCGCCGGAGTCCCGCATCGACTTCGTCATCGACTCCATCCGCGACCGCGGCCTCGACGATGTCGCCGAGGACTACTTTGAGGCCCCCGAGTTCATCGTCCGCACCTGGGGCGACGGGTCGGCGACCTCGCAGGACTCGTTCGGCAACCTCGAAGCGACTCCCCCAGTGACCGTGGACGGCAAGCACTACCCCCACGGCAAGGTCTACTACGGCGACGGCGGCGGCGGCGGTCAGGTCGTGCGCGAGCTGCAGGACATGTTCGGCGAGCAGGTGGTTCAGGCCCCGTTCGAGCTCGACACCAGCTGGCTCTGCGTGGGCCACGTGGACGAGTTCATGTCGTGGATCCCCGACGCGTCGGCCCCCAAGGGTTGGAAGCTGGTCTACACCGACATCCCCGGCGCCTGGGACATCCTCGAGGCGATGGACCCCAGCACGGAGATCCCGCTCTACGGACAGGGTCACAACTTCGACACCGTGGGGGAGATCCTCGGGGACGCCGCGCTGCGGGGGCTCAACCAGGACCTGTGGGACGACTACCTCGAGCCCAACCTGGAGATCCTCAAGGAGGAGACGGGCCTGACGGACGACGACATTCTCTGGCTGCCCGGTCTGTTTGAGGTCGCCGGTGGTTGTGGCGGAACGACGGCGGCGCTGATCCCCGGCATGGCGAACCTCATCGTGGCGAACTTCCCGGGCGAGCCCATCAAGCACTTCATGGCCGACCCATTCCTGCGCACAGACCGCGATGACCAGAGCACGGACCCGATGATCGACGCGGTGCGGGGCCTCTTCCCGGCCGACCACGAGGTCTACTTCCTCGACGACTTCTGGGTCTATCACATGGGGTTGGGCGAGGTGCACTGCGGCAGCAACGTCGTCCGCACACCCGTCTCAGACTGGTGGACCACGGTCGCGCCGCTGGTGGAGGACTAGAACCATGAACGCACGCATCTTTACGCTCACTCTCGCCCTCCTCCTCCCCGGCTCCGCCCTCGCGGACGGCTCTCCCTGGGAGGCGCGCCTCTCGGACGCTCTCATCGCTGGATGGACCGCGCACGGGGACACCTGGACCGACTTGCAGTCGCAGCAGCCCCGCGCCACCCGGGCAGGCCACCTGCGCTTCACGGGGCCAGACTTCAACCACCCCGACGCCGTCCCGCTGGCTCTCGAGCGCCTCGCCCACGGCGCAGAGTCCGAGGACGTGCGGCAGGCACTGGCGGAGCTGGTCGCGCGCTTCAGCGATGACTGGGGTGATGCCCTGGTGGAGCTGGTCGCGGAGGAGCCCTCCGCGTCGGTGCGCTCGGTCCTCGTCATGGGGCTCAGGAACGTGGAACCGACGATGGCCGCGGCGGGCTTCCGGCTGGCTCTGCTCGATCCCTCCGGTGAGGTCCGCATGATGGCGGCGATGACCGCGGCGCGACGCCCCGATGGACTGACCGTGGCCCCCGGGCTCATGGATTCTCTCTCCGACGACGCGCCGGCGGTGCGCGCCGCCGCGGCGAACGCCCTGGGGGTGCTCGGCGCGACTGCGGCGGCGGCTCCGATGGCCGCCTTGCTCAGTGACAGCGAGCCGGACGTGCGGTTGGCCGCGCTGCGGGCGCTGGGACGCATCGACCGCTCAGCTCTGAGTGCGCCGGCGCTGCGTACGCTGGCCGGGGACTCCGACAAGCGCGTGTCTCGGGCTGCAGGGAAGCTGCTAGCGAGGTGAACCGCATACGCCCGACGCGTTCGCTAGCGAACTGAGACGGTGACGGGGGACTGCTCGGAGCCAAAGCCCCACTCCTCGCCTCCAGGTCCCGTGGCGACGAGGTAGTAGTCCAGGCCCGCGTCGGACGTGATCGGCAGCGACGCTGCGCACTGGGCCTCGATGCAGCTCAGAGGCAGCAGCCGCCAGTCTGAGTCCGGCACGCGGTAGGCGACGCGCACATCCCAGCTGCCCTTGCCCGCACGCTCGGCGCGCAACTCCATGTCCTGCCACATGCCCGCCTCGGTCACCGGCACGTGGGTGAAGGCGCCGCTCGACGCTGTGGCTGAAGCGACGGCGAGGGGTGGCGCGGCGTCGGAGCCCAGCTCCTCGGCGACGGGCGCGCGCATTCCGGCGAAGCCGCCGCCCGAGGTGCCGGGCATGCGCAGCACCCAGATGACCGCGGCCATCAGGACCCCGAGCACCAGCAGCAGCGCGACGAGCAGCCCCCAGCCGCCGCTCGGGCCGGACTCGACGATGCTCATCCCTGCGGTGCTCTCCCCGACCGGGGGAGGCGGCATGTCGGCCGCGGGGTCATCGCGGTTCATCGCCTTGGCGAGGCGGGTGGAGTGAGCGCCGATGGGCTGCCCGGCTGCGAACTGGTCAAGCTCGGCGGCGAGCGCTCTCGCGGACGGATAGCGGTCGCGGGGATCCTTCTGGAGCAGGCGCTGCACCAGGGGCAGCAGGGCAGGAGCCCGCTGCGCCATCAGGGCCTCGACCTCGGTCCAGTCCACTTCCATCACCCGCACCAGCGTGTTGGCCACGGTGGCGCCTTCGAACGGGGTGGCACCGACGCAGAGCTCCACGATGAGCGTGCCCAGAGCGAAGAGATCGCTTCGTCCGTCGACCGCGACACCGCCGACCTGCTCGGGGCTCATGTACAGCGGCGAGCCTTTGGTGCGGTCGGCGTCGGTGGTCTGGCGCAGGTTGGCCCGGGACTTGGCGAGGCCGAAGTCGGCCAGCTTCACCAGCCCGGTGCGCGCGAGGAAGACGTTGGCGGGTTTCAGGTCCCGGTGCACGAGCCCCAGCGGCCGCCCGGCTTCGTCGCGGGCCTCGTGGGCGTGGGCCAGGGCGTGACACATCTGGCGGGCGAGGTCGAGCACGACGGCCTGGTGCAGCCCCGCGGCGCCGGTCTCGGAGCGCAGGTGGGCCGGCAGCTCCTCGCTCGCTGCCGACCACAGGACCTCTTCCAGGGTCCAGCCGTGCACGTACTCCATGGCGAGGTACCACTCGTCGTCCACGTGGTCGAACTCGTGGATCTCCACGATGCCTGGGTGCCGCAGCAGCGAGCCGTTGCGCGCCTCGTTGATGAGCGCCTCTTGCATGCGCTCATCCCGACCCATCGTTCCTGGACGCAGGCGTTTGATCGCCACTTCTTTGCGAAACCCGGATCCGCCGACCCGTTGCGCACGGAAGACCTGCGCCATAGCGCCTTCGCCCACGAGTTCGAGCAGCTCGTAGCGGCCGAACTCCTCGACGTCATCGTGATCAGACGGGCTCATGGGACCCGCCGGGCGGCAGAGCGGGGAGGAGACGGGCCCGACAGCGGTGGCTCGCTGCCGCGCGGGAGCTCAAGGGCCGCAGGTCCCCGAGGAGCCGCAGTGCCCCGCGGAGCCGTCGTAGAGGTCCGCGCAGGTCTGGTCCCACCCCGAGCAGCAGAACGAGTCGTTGCTGCATACGCAGCTCTCCTGACTCGGGTTGGCGCAGCTGCCCTGGGTGAACGAGGGGATGGGATCGCAGCAGAGGTCGCCGCCGCCGGTGCAGGCGGGGTCGCCCGCGCAGTCCGAGTCGCTGCAGTCGGTGGCTCCGTCACCGTCGTTGTCGAGCCCATCGGTGCAGTTCCCCTCAATGGCCCCGCTGCCCGTCGAGGTGCCGGTGAAACTGAGCTGCTGGGGGCTGGGGTTGCTGCCGTCGTGAGTGGCGCTGATCGTCAGGTTGTACGTCGAGGGGGCCATCGGTGCGTTGAACAGCAGCGTGCGCGTCTCCGTGGCGCCGGGGGCAACGTTCACGACCGCGCCGCTGACCTGCCAGGTCCCTGACATGTCCGACAAGCTGATCTCGACGAACAAGGCCGTGCCGCCGGTGTTCTCGAAGTACAGCGTGTTGCTGACCTGGGTGCCGCCAGTGACGGTGCCCATGCTCGAGTTGTCCGTGCTGAACTGGAGCTGCCCGGTAGCGACGGTGTCGTCGTCGTCATCGTCGTCATCGTCGTCGTCGCCCGCGTCGTCATCGTTGGCCACGTCGTCGTCGTTGGCCGCGTCGTCGTCGTTGGCCGCGTCGTCGTCGTCGCTGGCGGAGTCGTCGTCATTGGCAGACGTTGCGTCGTCGTCGTCGCTGCTTCGGCGCCGACTGGTGCACGCGTCGAGCACGAACACAGTGGCGAGCAGCAGCACAAGGACGGGAACAAAGCGGGTGAGGATTCGGTTCACGGTGCTCATGCTCGGTATCCTGCCATGAACCGGAGCTTGCATGAACTCGACTTCCCCCCTTCCGACCGTTCTCCCCTTCGTCCTGCGACCCCTCGTCGTGCTGCTCGGCGGCGTGATGCTGCTGGGTTGTCCCGCCGCCAGTGAAGAGCCGGCCTCGGTTCAAGAAGCGAGCGGCCGGGACGCGGTCGCGAAGCGGCTCGCGCTCGCGAAGGAGCAGGAGGAGCGGCTCCTCGCTACCGGGCGGTCCCGTAGCGGAACGGTCGCGGACCCGAACAAGCAGGACATTCAGCAGCTGGCGTTCGACACGGTCAGCATCAGCCCCTCGGAGCCCCGGGCCAGCGACGAGAAGCTGCGGGCGGCCAGCACGCTGATGCCGGGCGCCACGCCGTTCACCGAAGTTGAGTATCAGTGGTTCGTCGCGGGCAAGGAACTCAAGGGGTATCGCCGGCCGACCCTGGGCAAGCAGGAGGGGCGCTGGCAGACAGGTGAGACCATCGAGGTGATCGCCATCGCGACCGACGAGACCGGGCGCACCGCCCGGAGCGAGCCCACCGCCGTGGTGATCGGGAACACGCCGCCCGTGATCACGACGGATCTACGCACGATGAAGTACCTCAGCGGCGCGCGGCTCAAGGCGACCGACCCAGATGGCGATGAGGTGACCTGGTCGGTGGACGGGAACCCGCCCGGCGTCAGCATCTCGAAGCAGGGCGTCGTCACCGTGGTGAACCAGCGGCAGGACAAGGACTGGAGCGGCGAGGCGGTCTTCGTGGCGACCGATCCCTATGGCGCGCGGAGCGAGATCCACATCCCGCTGACCGTCAACGCTGCGAAGGATGGCCGGGTCGAGGACGCGGGCACCAAGGAGACCCGTACGACGTCCGGCATCATGTCCGAGGCCGATCTGAACAAAGCCGCGGAGGCGGACGCGAAGCGGTTCGAGAACATGTCGGAGGCGGAGATCAACGCGGAGCTCGATCGACGCGACGCCCTCAAGGGCAAGTGATGCTGAGGGCCCGGGCCAAGACAACTGGGTCGGTCGCATGCCTCGGCATGCTCCACTCCTCCCGCCTTGCGCCAGCGGCGCCCCAACGGCCAACGTCCGGAGCACTTGTTGTGGCCCGAACCCTGAGTTTGTCGCACCTGGATGCAATACGGACGGGGGGCGAGGCGTAGGGCCTCGCCATGACGGACATCCACCCGCTCGCACGCGTCGGCAAGAACATCTTCGGCGGCATGCCGGCGCCGCTGCTGCTGCTGATCTCGATGACGCTGACCGTGGTGCTCGGGGTGGACCTGCTGGTCCCCGATGTCCTCCCGCTCATCGACGAGGCGGTGCTCGCGTTCCTGCTCTACGGGAGCACGTCCAGCCTGCTGGGCCGGCGCCGAGGCGCCGCGGGACCCGTCACGGAGGCGATCCCCGCAAAGCGGCTGGTGAAGGAGGCGAACGCGGTGGCCTCGGACCTCGCCGCCCGAGCCAAGGCCCTGCGCGCCGGCGGTCTTCCCGTGCGCGAGCTCGATGGCCTCGCCACGCTGAGCGTCAGCACCCGCGCGCTCGGCGAGACCCTGCGCCGGGCGGACGCATTCCTCAGTCGCAAGGAGAACGACCCGTGGCAGGTCGAGCGGGAGGTGGAGCGCTTGGAGCGGGCCGTGGCTGAGGCCGAAGCAGGCGATGAGCGCGCCCGCATGGAGTCGCTCGCGGTGGCGCTGGAGGGCGCTCGCATGCACGGACGGTCGGTGGCGCAGCAGAGCGCAGATCGTGACAAGGCGGTCGTGGCGCTGAGGGGGCGGACGGGGCAGATGCGCACGCTTCTCGAGACGCTGCGGGTCTTCGACACCGCGGGGGACATCCCCCACCTGCCCGACACGCTCGGGCGCGGATGGGAGCCGGAGCTCGCCGCCGCGCTCGACGGGCTGCGAGAGATGGCCGAGGCCACAGCCGAGCTGGACGAGGTGGCTCAGGGCACCGGTCGCCGCGGGTCAGGGAAGCAGCGCCTCAAGCAGTAGCGCCTGACGGTTCCAGGCAGGGATGCCCTGGGCCTTGCGCACCGCGAGGCTTCGTCCCCGCACCGTGGACAGCCCACATCGGCCAGCGTCCATCCCGGCCCGTCGCGCCTCGGTGGCTGCGCGCTCACGATTGCCGCACAGGCGGATCGCCCAGGCGAGATTGAGCCGGAGAGCCGGCTCGCCGCTGTCGATTCGCTCCGGGTGGGCGGCCGCGGCGGCCCACACCTGCTCCAGCCGCCGCATGAGTCCCATGGGCACGGTGCCGGTGGTGGTCGCGGCCAGGAGCTCACACTCGCTGGCTTGCTGAAACGCCCCGAGCCGCCGGGCGGTGAGCGGGTCTTCGGGGACCATCGCGAGGGCTTCCTTCGCCAGCGCGCTCGCCTCCAGCAGGTCCGTGATTCCATCCCCGGTTCCCGAGACGGTCCGCGCGGCGGCACCCCAGGCCTGGGCGTTGTGCAGTTGAATCCGCCACGTCGCCCGCAGCGCGGGCTCGCGGCTCTGAGGGAGCATCAACAGGGCCGCTTCGCAGGCCTCCTCGGCGTCAGTGAAGCGCCCCGCGGTGCAGAGCCAGTGCGCCTGGGCGAAGGCGACCTGGGCCGCGCCCTCCCGATCGTTGGCGGCTGCAGCGAGGTCGGAGGCCTCGTCGAGATCCGCCGCCGCACCCGTCATGTCTCCCGCGAGCCGCCGCAGGTTGGCCCGCAGCGAGAGGAGCCTCGCCGCTGATCTGGCGTCCAGGCCTGCGCCGCCAGCGAGCGCCTGGCCCACAGCCGAGAGCGCGCCCGGGAAGTCCTGGCGCTGGGACCGGACGAGGGCCAGGTTCGCGAGACGGTGCAGGAGCCCCGAGGCGTCTCCTTGGGCCCTGGCCGCCGCGACCGCATCCGACAGCCTGGTCTCCGCTTCCCGGAGCGCGCCGCGGTACATCGCCACCCCGCCGAGCGCTGCAGAGCGGGCGGCGACCTTGCGTTCGTCCCCGATCTCGGCGGCGAGCTCCATGGAGCGTGTGAAGGCCACGGCAGCCTCGTCCCAGTCGCCGACCTGCAGCGCGACGGCGCCGCGCTGATTCTCCAGGTCACACTTGCGGGCTCGGTCGCCGTGGGCGTGAGCGATGCTGAGGGCGGCGCGGATGTGCGGGCGCGCCTGCACGGGCTCTCCTGCGAGCAGCACGCGCCTCGCCAGCGTGGAGTGGACCTCGCACAGCAGCTCGGGCTCACCCGCGCGCTGGGCGTCGGGCAGGGCTCGCACCAGCTCCTGCTCGGCGGTGGCGTGGTCGCCCAGCTTCCACGCGGCCAGCGAGCGCTGGTGGCGTGCCCATGCGATGTCTCCTGGGCTCACGTCTGCGAGGCGCGCGGACAGGGCGACGCCGAGATCGTCCCGCAGCGCGCGCCAGGCGCCGAGGCGCCGCAGGACGTTGGTGTAGTGGCCAAAGCGCACGGTCTGCAGGGCCATCACCCCGTCGCCAGCCAGCGCCCACATCCGCAGGCCAGCCCGGGTGGGCAAGGCCGGCGCGATGGACTCCCACTCGGTGCCCGCCCCGACCCCCAGCCGAAGGTTCCAGCCAGCGAGGCGCTGGAGCGCGGCCCGAGGCATGACGCCAGGGAGCAAGTCGGGCAGGACCTCGCGGGCGGCGGAAGCGAGCACCCGAGGCATCCACCAGCCCCCTCCCCGGTGCCGCGTGAGGCCCGTGTTGAGGAGCCGCAGCAGCGCAGGGCTCGCCTGGTCTGGCTCGATGCCGGTGGCGGCGGCGATCGCCTCGGGGCTCAGCGGGGTGGGGGAGCTGGCCAGAGCCAGGAGGATCTCCCGGGTGGGGGTGTCGAGGCGGGTCTGGGCCAGGGCCTGCACCAGATCCGCGAACGGATGCTCGGGGTCGGGGAGCGGATGGTCGGGCGGCAGGGCGGCGATGAGGGGCAGCGCCGCGGGCCGGGCCCCAAACGCCGGGTCGATCGCGTGCTCGGCGCGTCGGGCGAGGGCGGCGGTCTCGGCGGCGCCGAGCGGGGGCAGGGGATGCAAGACCGGGCTGCACCCCTGCGGGACCCGTCGGCTGACGAGCAGCACAGCGCCCGTGTTGTCGGCGAGCTCTCCGGCGTCGAGGGCGGCGAGCAGCACCGCGAGATCGGGATCGCGGGGGTGGGCGGCGGCTGGCGGCGGCGCGAGCGCGTCGTCCGCGTCGTCGAGGACCCACAGGATGTCCTCGGACTGCAGATGGGTGAGGACGGCCTGGACCATCTGCTCAGCGGACCCACCTTGGATCGCTCGAGGGGCGCTGCCAGCCCAGAGACGGTTTGCGAGATCGCCCAGGTGCCAGAAGAGGCCAGGGCGGGTCCAGACGACGGGGCCCGGCCACCGGGACGCGACATCCATGGCGAGCCACGACGTCCCGGACCCCGGCGGGCCCTTGATCAGCGCGAACCCCGTGGAGCGGAGCGCGAGCAGGATCGGGTCGATGGGCCCCGGGCGCGGCACCCGCGTGGGTGGATTGGCAGGGGGCCGGTCGGCGCCGCGGAAGGACGGAAGGTCGGACACGCTGAGGATTGTAGGATGCGGCGCCTTGAAGCGTCCTTCCCATGCCCATCGTCCTGCATCTCGATCCGACGACTTCGTGCCTCGGGGCCCGGAGCGCCTGCGTCGCAAGGGGCGCGGACAATTCATCACGCCGCCCGCGCTGGCGGAGCAGTTGGCCGCATTCACCGAGGCGGATCTTGCCCGGGCGGGGCTCGGGATCCCCCCGGGCGACTTGCTGGACCCGGCGTGTGGGGACGGGGTCTTCCTCGATGTCGCTCGGCGCCGGGGGTGGGGCGATCGGATCTGCGGGGTGGATCTCGACCCCGACGTCATCGACGGCCCCAAGAGCGCCACTCTTGCCGTGGGGGACGGTCTCGTGGGCGAGTCGGGCCGCTTCGGGGTGGTGGTGGGAAACCCTCCCTTTGGGCGGGGTCTCGGCGCCCGGGGCGAAGCCGATCTGCGAGCGCTGGCCGCTCGCTATGAGGGGTGGCGTGCCGATCGAAGCGGGTGCCCCAGGCCGGCCTGGGAGCTGGATGGCAAGCAGCTGGCGATCTTCGGCAGGGCTTCGTTGGCGCCGCTCTTCGCGGAGCGCTTCGTGGACGCCGCGCGTCCCGGCGGGGTCATCGCGATGCTGTTGCCCGAGTCGTTCTTCGCGAGCCGGCGGGACCGGGCGGCCCGGGCCTGGATGCTGCGGCACGCCCGCTGCCTCTCGGTGACCACGGTGTACGGCCGGGACTTTCTGCGCACCGGCACGCGAGCGCGCACCTGCTGGTCAGTCTGGGTCCGCCGCGAAGAAGCGCTGCCGCGGGCAGGCGACTGCGCGGACCCCGGCGTGTGGATGCGCCAACCCCGGGACGAGGAAGACCACGAGCTGGCCGCGACCCCTGGCTCCGCCGCGTTCGAGGCTCAGGTGGCGGTGAGCGAGATGCTGGCGGTGGGGCGATGGGACCCTCGCTTCTTCGATCCGTCCTGGGACGATCCGCTGCGCGGGTGCACCCTCCCCGTGCGCCCACTCGGGGACTTCGTGCACGACATCGTGTACGGGGCTTTGGGCCGGGGCACCCGCCCGGAGCCGCACGCCGAGCCCGGCGGGTTCCTCTACGTCGGGCAGAAGACGCTGACCGAGCGCGGCGTCGTCCCGGAGCGCTGCCCGCGCATCACGCAGGCGCGCCCCTTCGTTCAGGAGCGCTACACCTTGCGCCCCGGCGACCTCGTCGTTCCGCGCAGCGGCATGGGGACCCTGGGAAAGAACCTGCTCACCCGGTGGGACGGCGTGCCCGAAGGCTGCGACGCTGACGGCGCGGTCGTGGACTGCTTCAACGACCGGGTGGTGCTGCGCGGCATCAGCTCGGCCTGGGTCCTGGCGGTGCTGCGCAGCCGCCAAGGCTGGTGGCAGATCCGACGGGTGATCACGGGCGTGGCGCAGCCCAACCTAAGCTTTGTGCAGCTCAAGGCGCTGCGCATCCCCGTGCCGCCGGATGGCGTGCAGAAGGAGGCGGAGCGGCGCTGGCAGCGCATCCGGGACGGCGCCCCGTTCGAGTGCCTGCGCGAGCTGGTCCAGGAGGCCTGCGCCTCCAGCTAGACCCGATGGGCTACGGGAGGCTCTACGGGTACCAGATGAGCTCGACGTCCTCGATGTACCAGCCGTCCGCGTTGGAGCCGCCGCCGAAGCCGAACAGCGTGTCGTAGCGGAACGCGAAGGTCAGATCGCCACCGAGATAGCTGGACAGGTCCACCTCCACGTGGTCCCAGCCGCCGGTGCTGGCCACGCTCGGTCCCCACTCGGTGTTGAGCGTCGTGCCGCCATCGGGAGACGCGTCCACCCGCGCGGTGTCCACGAACGGAACGCCGGGCGAGACCTGCCAGTGCTCGAAGCTGAGCACGAGCTGTCCGGTGGTGAACGTGCTGAGGTCGAACACCGTGGGGTTGGCGATGAGGTACGCCTGGAAGCGTCCGCTGTCTTCCACCGGCAGGTCGCAGCCTGTGCACCAGGCGTCGGTGCCGGTGAACGCCGTCAGGGGGCCGTTGCCGCTCTGGCTGGCCGTGTCGGGGATGCCCTGCTCCCACTGCACGCTCGAGGCGTTCTGGCCCAGAGCCACGTTGCTGAAGTCGTTCGGGTCGTCGTCCACGCTGCTGAACAGGATGGTCGGGCAACCAGGCTCGCCGAAGCAGTCGCTGTCGTTGCAGTCGGCGAGGCCGTCGGCGTCGTCGTCGAAGCCGTTGGCGCACAGCGTCTCTACGTTGCAGCCGGGGAAGCCGACGCAGTCCGTGTCGAAGCAGTCTTCGTCTCCGTCTCCGTCGTTGTCGAAGCCGTCGTCGCAGATCTCGGCGGCGCAGTTGATGTCCGCCGCGCAGTCGAGGTCCGCGCAGTCGGTGAGGCCGTCTCCGTCGTTGTCCACGCCGTCGTTGCACACCGTCTCGGACACCGGCTGCACACAGTTGGGGTCGCTGGCGCAGTCGCTGTCATCGCAGTCCACGTCGCCGTCGCTGTCGTCATCGAGGCCGTTGTCACACAGGAACTCGGGGATGCAGGTGATCGTGCCGAAGCAGTCCACGTCGTTGCAGTCGATGAAGCCGTCAGCGTCGTTGTCGATGCCGTCGGTGCACACCGTCTCGGGGCACGCCGCGCTGCCCAGACAGTCGATGTCGTCGCAGTCAGCCTGGCCGTCCTGGTCGTCGTCGATGCCGTCGCTGCAGTCCTGCTCGGTGAGCGGGGTGCAGGTCACGCTGAGCGTGAAGCTGCTCTGGGCGCCGTTCCAGCCATCGATCACGATGTAGTACGGGGTTCCAGCGAAGGCGAACCAGTCCATCTGCTCCGGCTGCGGCGGGGGGTTCCAGCCGTTGGCCTCGCAGTCCTCGGGGTCGCACGAGTTGCCGTCCTGCACGACCGCCTGGATGTCGAGATCCGCGGTCAGGCCGGTGAGCGTGATGTCCACGAGCCCGTCGGCTGAGGGAGTGAACAGCCACGTCACCTCGGGACCCGTCCAGCCCGGCGCCAGCGGGTTGCCGCACCACTCGTCCTGGGTATTGCTGCTGCCGGCCATCGTGTTGCTGCCGGTGGTGACCGAGCCGCAGGTGAGGTTTGCGATGGGGTTGCACGGCCCGGACGGCACGCAGGCGATGTCGGCGGAGCAGTCGCCGTCGTCGCAGTCGATGTCGCCGTCGCCGTCGTTATCCACGTTGTCGGTGCAGTTGAACTCGCCATTGGCGCAGTTCGGGTCGAACTGGCAGTCGCTGTCGTTGCAGTCGGTCAGGCCGTCGGCGTCGTCATCGATGCCGTTGGCGCAGTTGGCCTCGGGCGGGTTGACGCAGCCGGGGAAGCTGGCGCAGTCGCTGTCGGCGCAGTCGATGTCACCGTCCTGGTCGTCGTCGATGCCGTTGACGCACGACGTCTCCACCGGCGGCACGTTGCAGTTGGGGTTGAGCACGCAGTCGCTGTCGTCGCAGTCGATGGCGCCGTCCTGGTCGTTGTCTACGCCGTCGTTGCAGATGAGCTCGTTGCTCGGGATCGCGCAGTTGGGGTCGCCGGCGCAGTCCACGATGTCGTCGCAGTCCACGAGGTTGTCGCCGTCGTCGTCGAGCCCGTTGTCGCAGACCTCGGTGCCGGTGCAGCTTCCGCCGCACTGGTTCTGGTACGCCGCGGCGCACAGCCCATCCCACGTGTTGTTGCAGCAGAACGAATCGATGGCGCACACGCAGTCCTCGCCAGGCTCATCCACGCAGCCGGGGGTACCGTTGGCAGTGCAGCAGTCGCCATCGCCGGCGTCACACGACGCATCGAACGTGCAGTCCGCATCGGCGCAGTCGGTGTCACCGTCCTGGTCGTTGTCCACGCCGTCGGTGCAGTCGATCTCCGTCGGCGGCACGATGCAGGCAGGATCGTTGACGCAGTCCGGGTCCGCGCAGTCCGTCAGCCCGTCGCCGTCATCGTCGATGTTGTTGGCGCAGAAGAGCTCCACCCCTGGGGCCACGCAGTTGGGATCGTTCACGCAGTCCACGTCGTCGCAGTCCACCTGCCCGTCGCCGTCGTCGTCGATGCCATTGATGCAGTCCTCGGCTCCGGTGCACGTGCCGCCGCACTGGGTCTCGTACTCGTTGGCGCAGATGGAGTCCCACTGTCCGTTGCAGCAGAAGGGGTCGAGGGCGCAGACGCAGTCCTCACCGACCTCGTCGTCGCAGCCTGGGCTCGGGTTGCCCGGCGCGCAGCACTCGCCGTCACCGGCGTCGCACGCCGCGTCGAGCACGCAGTCGCTGTCGTCGCAGTCGATGAACCCGTCCGCGTCGTTGTCCACGCCGTCGGTGCAGATCTCGTTGCCCGGCGTGATGCAGTTTGGATCGAGCAGGCAGTCGGTGTCGTCGCAGTCCACGGCGCCGTCGCCGTCGTCATCGACGTTGTTGGCGCAGTCGATCTCGAACTGGGGGCCCACGCAGTTGGGATCGCCGAAGCAGTCGGCGTCGTCGCAGTCGATGAGCCCGTCGCCGTCGTCGTCCACCAGGTTGGAGCAGTCACCCTCGGAGTTGCCGCCGCACGAGCCACCGCAGGTGTTCTCGAACACATCGGCGCAGATGGCGTCCCACTGGGACTCGCAGCAGAAGGGATCCGCGGCGCAGACGCAGTCTTCACCGAGATCGTTCTCGCAGCCCGGCGTGCCGTTGTCGGTGCAGCAGTCGCCACCGCCGTAGTCGCAGCCTGGGAACGCCTGGCAGTCCTGCACGTCGTCGCAGTCCGCGAGTCCGTCGCCGTCGTTGTCGATGCCGTCGTCGCAGACCTCGGCGCCGCCGTTGCAGGCCGGGTCGAAGAAGCAGTCCGGGTCATCGCAGTCGATCTGACCGTCGTTGTCGTTGTCGATGCCGTCGTCGCAGATCTCGCCGGGGCCGCCGGCGCAGGTCAGCACCATCTGGAACTCGGAGACCGCTCCGTTCCAGCCGTCGAGCGCGACGATGTACTGGGTGCCCGCGAACGCATCGAAGGTCAGGGACTCGGGCTGCCCGCCTGGGTTCCACGACTGCTCCACGCAGATCTCGGGGTTGCAGTCGATCTCTGCATCGGGGCCCGGAGGCGGGACGAGCAGGACCGTCAGGTCGAGGTCGCCGTTGCCCTGCCAGCCGCTGGCGTCCACCGTGACTTCGCCGGTGCTGTTCGGGGTGAAGAGGTACGCGATCTCTGGTCCGGTCCAGCCGTCGAAGCCCTCGCCGCACCAGTCGAGCACGCTGTTCGTGGCGTCCGGGCCGCCGGTGTCGCCGGTGAGCACGGTGGCCGGGCACTGCAGGGTCTGGGATGGCACGCAGCCCTCGCCGCACGCGGGGTCACCGGCGCAGTCGGGATCCGAGCAGTCCACCAGGCCGTCGGCGTCGTTGTCGAGACCGTCGTCGCAGATGTCTTCAGTGCTGCCCGTGGCGCACTGGACCTGCAGGGTGTACTCGCCGTTGGGGTTCGGGCCCCGTCCATCGATCACGATGAAGTAGAGCGAGCCCGCCTCGCCCTCAAACTCGAGGAACTCGCCCGGTCCGCCGAAGTTCCAAGAGTTGGCGACGCACTCGTCGGGGTCGCACGCGATCTCGCCCTCGTCCGTCAGCAGGCCTTCCAGGACCGTCAGGTCGAGGTTCCAGCCGAACGACTGGGCGGCGATCTCGACGGTGCCGTCCTCGTCGGCCCGGAACGTCCAGATGTCCTCGTTGCCCGACCAGTTGTCCGCGCCGGTGTCGCAGTAGTCCTGCCAGTTGTCGTTGCCGTCCTGGGTGCTGCCCTGACTCACGTCGCCGCACTCGATGTCTCCACCAGGCTCGCAGCCAACGATCTCTCCGCAGTTCGGGTCGAGCGCGCAGTCCGGATCGTCGCAGTCGATGAGGCCGTCGCCATCGTTGTCGATGCCGTCGTCGCAGTCCTCGGGATCGTTCTCGCACGCCGGATCGCCGAAACAGTCCGGGTCATCGCAGTCGATGAGGCCGTCGCCGTCGTTGTCCTCGCCGTCATCGCAGTCCTCGAAGTCTGCGTCGGAGTCCGCGCGGGCGACGATCGTCGTCTGTACCAGCAGCTCCGCGTCCGACGGAGCCTCACCGCCGCAGCCGGCCGAGCAGCCGCCGCCGCCGATGTCGTAGGAGACCAGGCGCGTGATGGCGGTGACCGTCGCGGCGTAGTCGCCAAGAAGGATGGGGCTGAACTGGATGTCGAGGGGGACGGCCTCGCCTGGGGCGAGCACGATGGCCTCGGTGGGGGAGCCGGCGAACGTGACGCGGAAGGCGGCCGCCTGCGCGTCGTCCTGGGCGGACACAGTGATCCCCGAGACCTGGTAGGTCTGGGCGCTCTCGTTGCGCAGCTCGCCCGTCGACGTGCTCGAGAAGTACGGCCGAGCGTCGGGCGCGGCGAGCGGCTCCGGGCTGAACACCAGCGTGGACGTCGGTTCACCCGGGCAGCCCGTGAGGACTGAGGCGAGGGCGAGGAGAGCGATCAAACAACGGCTGCGCATGCAGACCTCCGCGACGGTCGGGAGATCACCCAACCCGCGCGCACTCTAACCGCTCATCACGAGCCGGCAAAGGGCACAGGCGACGGTCACTCCGACCTGGCGAACACAATCGCTGGTCAGGTGGGCGCGGTTTTGTATTCTGCGCCGCCCAATCCACCCCCGGTCATGCCCGGTTGGAGGCTCCATTTCGTCTGTCCGCCGATTCGTGATCACCGTGTTCTGTTGGCACATCGTGCTGAACTGCGCCTTTGCGTCGTTCGTCTTCGGCATGCCCACGCTGCTGGTGCCGCGAGCCCTGGACCCGGCCCGCACTCTGCCCCATCGGGTCGGCGTGTTCTGGTGGGGCGTCATGGTCTGGGCGCTCAACCCGTTCTGGCAGATCGAGATCGAGGGAGCCGAGCGACTCGAGGAGGGCGGGCCCTACCTCGTGTGCAGCAACCATCAGTCGATGATGGACGTGCTGGTGCTGATGGCCCTGCGATCGGACTTCAAGTGGGTCTCGGGCGTCCGGTTCTTCAAGATCCCGATGCTCGCGATGTACATGCGACTCGCCGGCTACATCGCCGCGGATCTCAAGAACCCGTTCAGCGCGAAGGGGATCCTCGACGAGTGCTCGGCGTGGATCGACAAGGGAGTGTCGGTGGGCTTGTTCCCCGAGGGGACCCGCTCGGCGACGGGACGACTGGGCAACTTCAAGTCCGGTGCGTTCCGGGTGGCCGTAGAGAACGACGTGCCCGTGCTCCCAGTGGTGATCGACGGAACCGCTGAGGTCATGCCGAAGGGCTCCTGGACCTGGGCGGGGGAGAGCCCGTTCAAGACTGTCCGCGTCAAGGTGCTGCGGCCGATTGCGCTGCAGACGCTGGAGCAGCCGTCCGCCTCGGAGCTTAGCCACGCGGTGCGCAACGTCATCGGCGACCAGCTCGTACGGTGGCGTGGCTGCCCTGAGGAACAGGTATTTGGCAGCAAGGGCCGCCCTAGCGACAAAGGCAAGCAGCGGCGATCGTTGCCCGGGGCCGAGGCGCCGGCGTCAGCCTGATTGCGACTGCGAACCGCAAAGAGGCCGGAAGCCGTCAGGGCAGCAGCTTGGTTCGCGGCCGGGTGATCGGCCAGACCAGCCGGATCAGCATCAGGCGGGTGTAGGTAGACACGATGCGCCCATTGTCCCGCCACTTGTGGAAGTGGCTGACGCGCTCTTCGGCGGGCGGATAGAACACGTCGATGGGGAGGGCTCGCAGGGGAACCCCGAGCCAGGCGGCGCGCACGAGCACCTCCATTTCCATCGAGTAGCGCCGCGCCACGAGCTTGAGCGCCAACACGTGCGCTAGCGGGTAGGCCCGGAACCCGCACTGAGAATCGGGCAGCTCCCCGGCGAGCTCCTTGGCCGAACTCGCCCAGAGCATGAAGTCGGAGATCGCGCGGCCGACCTCGGCAGAGCGGGGCACGTGGGGCCCTGTCTTGGGTCGGGTCCCGGCGTGGATCGCGTCGGGCTCTCGGGCGATCGCGGCCACGAAGTCCGGCAACGAGGTGGCCAGATGTTGGCCGTCCGCGTCCATGCAGATCGCGTGGGAGAAGCCCTGCTCGGCGGCGGCCGCCCACCCCGTCAGGAGCGCCTGCCCCTTGCCCTGGTTGGTGGGGTGCGCGATCACCTCGGCGCCAGCTGCGCGAGCCTCGTCGGCGGAGCTGTCGGTGCAGCCATCGTCGATCACCAGCACCGGCAGGCCCGAAACCTCGGCGGCCTCGCGCACGACCGCAGCCACCGCGCCAGCGTTGTTGTAGGTAGGGATCAGCACGCACGCGCGCGCGAGACTCGGTGGGGGGGCGGTCGCCACGGCGCGCGATGGTCGGGGAGCGGAGGGGGCTGGTCAAGTTCGCAGACGACCAGCCGTTGCGAGGGGCAATGGCCGCCGATACCATGCGCGCCCTGATCGCCAGCCCTACGGCGACAAGAAGGAGAGCCCGATGAGCGACGACGCGTCCAAGGTCTTGTTCGAGATCACCGAGAAGCACCTGAACACCGGCCTGCGCGGCATCCCGGTGGGGACGTGCTGGACGAGCGCGGTCGATCCGTACGAGGGCGTCTCGTATGTCGGGCGCTCGGTGAAGGAGCTCGCGAAGCTCGAGCCCGAGGCGGTCGTCTTCCTCTTGCACAACAAACACTTGCCCAGCGAGTCGGAGCTCGCGGCGTTCAAGGCCGATCTCGCCTCCCGCGCGGCGGTGGATCCTGCGGTGATCAACTTTCTCAAGGGACTGCCCAAGCAGGGGCACCCGATGGAGTGGTTCCTCGCCGGGCTCAACCTGCTCGGCATGACGGGCAAGACGAACGACTTCCAAGAGGACGCGCTCAACCTGCTGGCGCGATCGCCCGAGGTCATCGCAGCGATCTTCCGCATCCGCAGCGGTTGGGGCGAGCCCATCGCGAGCAAGCCCGAGCTGGGACTGGTCGAGAACTTCGTGCACATGCTCGGCGTGCCCGGCGGCAACACCGAGGCGCTGACCAAGCTCCTCCGCACGTTCTACATCCTGCACATGGACCACGGCGGCGGAAACCTCTCGACGTTCTCCGGCAAGGCCGTGGCCTCGGGTCTGGCGGACATGTACGCGTCCATGGGCGCGGCGATGGCCGGTCTCTACGGTCCGCGGCACGGCCGCGCCAATCAGGACTGCCTCAACTTCGTCAAGACCGTCGGCAGCTCCGATCCCGACGACATCGAGCGCTTCGTGCGTGACCGGCTCGCCAGCGGCGGCCTCATCTTCGGCTTCGGCCACGCGGTGCTGCGCGCCGAGGACCCCCGGGCGACCATCCAGTACGCCCTGGGCGAGGACATCTGCCCCGACGACGAGCTGTTTCGCACCGCAGCGAACATGCGCAAGGTGGCGGTCAAGGTGCTCAAGGAGAACCCGAAGATCACCAACCCGTACCCGAACGTGGACGCGGTCAGCGGAACCCTGCTTAACGCCTCGGGTCTCGTGGACAGCGACTACTACACGTTGTTGTTTGGTTGGAGCCGCGTCGTCGGCATCTCTGCCCAGATCGTGGACGAGCGCCTCAAGTTCCGTGACGGCAAGGGCGTAGCCATCTACCGCTGCAAGTTCATCGCCGAGAACCAGTAGCCCGGGCGAGCGCCGTGAGCCTGCGGCTGGCCACCAGCGCCTTCCCCATGTCTGCCGACATCGGCAGCAACCTGCGGTCCATCACCCGGCAGATTCGCAAGGCGAGCGCCGGGGGTGCCCATCTCGTGCACTTTCCGGAGTGTGCGTTGTCCGGCTACGCCGGGGTGGACTTTCCGGACCACCGGGGCTTTGACTGGGACCGCCTCGCGGCATCGGTGGCGCAGGTCCAGGCCGCGGCCGCGGCGGCGGGAGTCTGGGTGGTCCTGGGCAGCGCCCATCGGCTTTCGGCAGGACACAAGCCCCACAACTCGGTCTATGTCATCGATGATGAAGGTGCGATCCGCGACCGGTACGACAAGCTGTTCTGCGCTGGGTCGGCGAGCGCCGACGACGGCGACCTCGCCCACTACACCCCCGGAACGCACTTTTGCGTGTTCGAGGTGCGCGGCGTGCGCTGCGGGGTGCTCATCTGCCATGACTACCGCTACCCAGAGCTCTACCGGCAGTACAAGGTAGCCGGGGTGGCGTTGATGCTGCACAGCTTTCACGCGGGGAACGTCTCGCCGGAGCGATGGTCTGCGATGCACGCGGCCACCGGGGCGGAGAACCTGTCGCGCAACGGCGGCATGGGCACGCTGCCGGGCATCACGATGCCGGCCACGCTGGTGTCGATGGCGGCGAACAACTACGTGTGGATCAGCGCGAGCAACACCAGCGCGCGGCAGAGCTGCTGGCCGAGCCTCGCGGTGCGGCCCGATGGCGTGGTGGTGGGCAAGCTGCGACGGAACACGGCCGGACTGCTCATGACCACCATCGATCCTGCAGCCGAGTACTACGACTCGACCGTGGCCTGGCGGGACCGCGCGATCGACGGGGTCTTCCACTCAGGCGAGACCGTGCAGGACCCCCGGTCCGACGACCGCACGAGCGCCTAGCCCCGCTAGCAGGGGTGGGCGAATTGAGGACCGAGGCCCGTGAGGCCGACCCGACTGACTCCGAGGCGCGATGAGAGAGTGTGCCGTGGCACACGATTGAAGAGCAACGACGGAGCCAGGTGGGCCGGTCCGCGGGGCGACCGACGCAATTCGCCCACCCCTGCTAGAGCACCCCGGGGATCGAGACGCCGCGCTCGCTCAGCCATTCCTTGGCCCGGAAGTACTCGGGGCCGATGCCGGGGTAGCGGGTGAAGTAGTCGAGGAACGCGGCCTGGGCGGCGATTTCGTCTCCGGCCATGGCGTGGGCCTCGCCCTCGTAGCGGCGGGCCTCGGCCGACAGCGGATACAGAGCGAGCGCCCTGCGGGCGGCGTCGAGGGCGAACTGCGGCGAGTCGGCTTCGAGGAAGCCTTGCGCGTCGACGAGCAGCGCGAGGTAGCGGGTGACCGTGGCGTCGGCGCCGGAGAGCACGAGATCTCCGGGCGGCAGGTCTGCTGGCGGAGGCGGGGGGGCCAGCGGCGCGGCAGGAGCGACCTCGGGATCGGACTGCGGCGCGGGGAGCTCGATGACAGCGGGTTTCTCCCAGGCGCGGGCGCCATCGGCGAGTCCCGCGCGCCACGGGGCGGTGGCGATGCCGGCCGCGTCCATCTCCGCGAAGAGATCGATGGCGCGCACCGCGCCTTGGGTGTGGGGAGCGGTGGCCACGTAGAGCACGCGGTCGGTGGCGTCACCGACCACCGAGTGGGTCGCGATCCAGCCGTCGATGGCGTTGCGGTTCCCCGGCGCGAGCTCCCGCCCGCCGGGCCCGGCACGGTCACGCAGGATCTGGACGCCGCGCTGCACGCTCAAGGGAGCCGCGTCGACCAGCTCCTGCATGCGGCGATGCCGGGCCAGGGTCGTGCTGTAGGTGCGCAAGGCCATGTCGTCTTCGTCGCCAGCGAACGTGTCGGTCAGCAGGTGGTTGGCCACCGCGAGCTTGCCGTCGGCTGCTGGTCCGCGGCGATCCATCCGGGTCTGTCCCCGCTCAAACGCGGCGATCTCGCCGGTCTTGCCGTCCGCCACGACGTAGATGTCGGTGACGATCGGCGCCGTCTCCGTCAGCAGTCGCTGCACGTCGTCGATGGACCGCGCCTTCTCCAGCACGTCTCGGACCAGCAGCGCCACCGGGGGCCCGCGTCGGTTCCGCCCTTCGCTCCGGGCCGCGTTCAGGGCGATCCAGATTCCGTCCGCGTTCATCCCCGTCAGCACGCCCGACATGCCCATCCAAGACACCGACATCACGGGGATGGCGCCCTTTGCGGCGTACAGATGCACCACCTTCTCTGCGTCGAATAGCGGGACCACCTCGAAGTCGAAGTTGCGCCCCGCGAGCGTGTGCCCATCCGTCGTGCCGATGCCGCTCGCCGCGAACCCGGTGCAGGCTCCAGCGACGCCAGGATCGACCCACGGGTTGCCGACCAGGTCCTGCACCATGTCGTGCAGCGCGTGGTAATAAATCCCCCGCTGATACGCATTGAGGGGGAACGGAGTGCGGTCGGGGTAGGTCATCCCGAACCCGTATAGTTCTGCGAGCAGCTCCGAAGGGATGGACGATCCGAGGTGACGAAAGCGCCACATCAGCACCGGCGGCAGGACCAGCTTGAGCGGCGCGGGCAAGCGTCGCTTGAAGTCCGCCTGCAGCACGTCCTCGGCGCGCTGGGTCAGGAACCCGCCCAGCCGCGCGTGCTCGGCGCCCATGGTGACGGCATCGCCTGTGTGCACCATGAACCAATACCCGTCGCGACGCTCCAGAGAGCTGCCGCCGACCGTGGCCAGCGTGCCTTCGAGGCTCGGCTCCTCGACCGTGGGCACGACCACATCGGGGATGGGCGGCCGGGTCATCGTCCAAAAGCAACCCTGGCAGACCACTCCGAGCAGCACGAACACGATGGCGAAGGTGCGCCACGGGCGCCGGGTCTTGCGGGGGTTGAGCAGGGTCTCTCGCATCGGTGGCGGACCATAGGCACGGGGTGGATCGGTGTAAAGACGCTGTGCCTGCTGGCCCTGCTGCTGTCGCCCCTGGTGGGAGCCCTGCCGGCGCACGCCGACCCCTCGGGCCAGTCCGTGGGGCACGGCGAGCCCGTGGTGCTGGTTCATGGCTTCGCCTCGAGCCCGCACATGTGGCGCGGCACAAAGCCGCTGCTGGCCGAGGCGGGCTTTGTGCCCATCGCGGTGGCCTGGGAGCCCAAACCGGGCATGGGGGTGGAAGGCGCCGCGCTCGAGGTGTTGCTGCCGACCATCAGGCGCGAGTTGGTCGCGGCGGGCTTCAGCGCGACCACGAGCTATCACGCGGTCGGACACTCCAGCGGGGGGCTGCCGCTGCGCTGGCTCCTGCAGGAAGGCGGCGAGGAGGTCGGGGCGCAGATCCGCTCGCTGACCCTGGTGAGCACGCCCAATCACGGCGCCCGCACTGGCCTGGCCCGCATCGCGTGCGCGAGCTTTCGGCAGCCGTGGAGGGCTCTCGCCTGTGACCTGATCCCCGGCTCCGAGCCGCTGACGACCCTGGGACATGCCGCGCCAGCCGACGGCCCTCCCACCCTCGCCATCGGGGTCGAGACCCTGCCCAACCTGCTGATCGCGCCGCCGTTCGACGCGGACGGGGACGGGGTGGCCCACAGCCACGACAACGCGGTGATGGCGGAGTCCCCCTATCTAGAAGGCGCAACCTTTCGCATCTGGAGCGGACGCCGCCTCAGTCACTTCTCGGTGTCGTGCAGCAGCACGGTGAACGGGTGGATCCTCGCGTTCCTGCAGGGCAAGGACGTCCCCGAGCAGGGCCCCGACAGCCAGCCTGGCGAGGACCTGTGCCGAGACCACGAGTCGTCCGCGGAGCACTGAGCTGTGCTACTTGCCGCCCGTGACCACAGACCCCACCGACATCGATCCCCTGACCGAGCCTGCGCCTTCCGCTGAAGAGATGGAAGCGCGCGTCACCCACGCTGCGAGCTTGCTCGAGGCCGTGGTGGACGACCGGGGGCTCCTCGCAGGAGTGAACGAGGAGCTGCGCAAGCGGCTGCTGATCGCGGCGGGGCGGGCGTCCCTGCCGCTCAAGCACGAGCGCAAGAAGCTGGCTCGGGAGCTCGAGCGCCGGCGCCGGGACGAGCGCAACGCCCGGGACATGGGCAAGCGGTTGCAGACCGGCATCCGGGTGGACCGCGAGGCTCCGATCTTCGTCACGCCCGAGACCGGCGCCCCGAAGCTGCCCACCGGCGAGCTGGGGTTGGACCTGGAGGTCGCGCGCCGCTGCTACGTCTGCAAGTCCGAGTACACGGCCCTGCACCACTTCTACGACCAGATGTGCGTGGAGTGCGGAGACTTCAACTTCAGCAAGCGGCACCCCCAGGGCGATCTGCGGGGGCGGGTGGCGCTCGTGACCGGCGCGCGAGTCAAGATCGGCTACCACGCGGCCATCCTGATGCTGCGCGCGGGCTGCCACGTCATCGTGCTGACGCGCTTCCCTCGGGACGCGGCCGCCCGGTACTCCCGGGAGAGCGACTTCGCCGAGTGGGGCGATCGCCTGGAGATCCACGGGATCGACCTGCGCCACACCCCGTCGGTCGAGCTGCTGTGCGCCGAGCTGCTGCGCACCCACACGCGGCTCGACTTCATCATCAACAACGCGTGCCAGACCGTGCGCCGGCCGCCGGACTTCTACGGCCACCTTATCGAGAGCGAGACCTTGCCGACCGAGTTGCTCCCGCCGGAGCAGAGCAAGCTCATCGCGGGCGACCACGGTCCCCGCAGTCGCAGCGTCCTCCCCGACGCGTACAGCGCCGATGCTGGAAAGGCGGCGTTGCTCAGTCAGGTCCCGCTGGTGCCGGACGATCTCGGCCCGGGCGGCGATCTCTTCCCCGCGGGCCAGCTCGACGCGGACCTACAGCAAGTGGACCTGCGGGAGACCAACAGCTGGCGTCTCATGCTCGACGAGGTCCCCGCCATCGAGCTGCTGGAAGTGCACCTGGTGAACGCGGTCGCCCCGTTCATCCTCAACGGCCGCCTGCGCTCGCTCATGCGCGCGGTGCCCACAGACGACAAGCACATCGTCAATGTGTCCGCGATGGAGGGGCAGTTCTACCGTGCGCTCAAGACCGCGCGGCATCCCCACACGAACATGGCCAAGGCCTCGCTCAACATGATGACCCGCACCGCGGCGCCGGACTACATCGAGGACGGCATCCACATGAACAGCGTGGACACCGGCTGGGTGACCGATGAGGATCCGGCGCTCATCGCCGCCCGCAAGGCCGTGGAGCAGGCGTTCAGCCCCCCGCTCGACATCGTCGACGGCGCGGCGCGCATCGTGGCTCCCATCTTTGACGGCCTCGCCACCGGCGAGCACGTCTGGGGCCTGTTCCTCAAGGACTACAAGCCCACTCCCTGGTAGGCGGGGCCTCGGAGGCGGTTCGGCGGCTCAGTCCCAGGTGCTCGTCAGGTAGAGCGTCCAGGAGTTGAGCGTGCCCGCATCACCGGTCGCGGGGTCGACGATCTCGAGCGACCAGTCGCCGTTGATCTCGTCGTCGCTGGTGATGTTCCGCCACAGGATGTCCGTCAGGTTGCCCTCGCCCGGCGCCGACAGCGTCGCGGTCTGGCCGTTGGGGTCGATGAGCGTGTACGTCAGGCTCTGGGGATCGGGGTGGGTGATGTCGATCCACACGGCGATGTCGATGGGCACGCTGGCCAGATCGTTGACGTTGACCGCGGAGACGATGCCGTTGGCGTCGCCGTCCGGGATGGCCGCGCCGACCGTGACGTCGTAAGTGCCCGCGAAGCTGTCTTCGACGCACCAGCCTGCGCCCCAGGAGATGGCGCCGAGGCAGATGAGCCCGTCGGAGCAGGCATCCTCGTCCTCACAGTCCTCGCCGAGCAGCGCCGTTCCGCCCTCGGCGATCGGCGCCCAGCTCTGAGCGAAGTTGCGAAGCTTGAGCATCGAGCTGGGCCCGACCTGCGGCACGCCCGCGAGCTGCTGGATGGTCGCGAACGGGCGGGCGGCGAGGATGTTGTCCACCGCGCGGCTGCTCAGGGGGACGTCGTCGTCCAGCACCACCGAGTCAGCCAGGTTGACGAGCTCCAGGGTCGCCATGGCTTCATCCACGGTGAACGCGGTGTTGTCCCAGACGCCGAGCAGGTCGCCTCCGGTCGGGACCTGGCCCGTCGCCTCGGCGAACGCCACCAGCGAGTTCATGGCCGCGGGACCCACGTACGAGACGTCGTCCACCTGCTGCATGGTCTGGAACCACTGGTCGTCCGAGGTGTAGCGCGTCCCGTCCGCGCCATCGCGCCAGGCGATGAGGTTCTCGGCGGCGCGCTTGTTCAGCGGGACATCGAAGTCGAGGACCGCCAGGGTCGTGGACGAGGCGTTCAGCACCGACAGCACACCGACCGCTTCGGGCGAACCGTCGAGCACAGAGAGCTGGCTCTGGTCGGCAGGCTCGAGGCTCTGGTCCGGGGTCCCCGCGCAGGCGGTGAGGAGGAGGGCAGGGAGAAGAAGAAGTCGGGACGCCACGGCGATCCTCCAATGGAAGAGTGCCCGTGGATTGACTTCATCGACGCTGCGGGGGCTCAGAGAGACCGCCACGGACCCTGCAACGCGCCGCAAGGGTAGGCGGCGTCCGGCGCGAGGCAAGGGCTGCCCACTCTTGGTTCTGAAATCAAAAACCGAGGGGCCGACGATGCCCTGGTGGATTGCCTCGTCGCCGGTGTAACAGCTTGTCACGCGTCCCGAAAACCGGGTCGGAAGACTACAGCGCGAACACGCTCTCCACCGCCTGCAGCATCTCCACCCGCTTCTTCGCGACCTCGCTCTCTCCAGAGCGCAGTCGCGCAGTCTCGAACAGCACCGTGTCGAGATCGAACAGGCGCACGTCCTTGTCCATCGTCTCCTCCCCGCCGAACGGCGGGCGCCACCCCGTCATCATCGAGGTGCGTCCCTGTTCCAGAGCTCGAATCGAGATGTTGCCCAGCCGCGCGGCCATCAGCCGGTCCATGGCGCTGGGAGCGCCGCCGCGCACGAGGTGGCCCAGCACGGTCACTCGGGTCTCCAGCGTCGGGATCTCGCCCAGCAGCGCCCGATCGAGGTGTTCCTTGATGCGCTGGCTGGGCAGCGTCACCCCCTCGGCCTTGAGGATGACGACCATGCGCTTCGCCCGGGAGCGCTTGCCGTCGGGGCGGTAGGCCTGGCGTACGGTCTGCTCGAGGTGGGAGAGCATCTCCTCGTGGGATCGTCCCGACTCGCGGTAGAGCACCGCGTCGGCGGCGCTGGCGATGGCCGCGACCATGGCCAGGTAGCCGCACTCCCGGCCCATCACCTCGACGATGAAGGTGCGGTCGTGGGCCCGGGCGGTGTCGGCGATGCGGTCGACGGCGCCCACGATGGTGTTCACCGCAGTGTCTACGCCGATGGCGAGGCTCGTGCAGCCCACGTCGTTGTCGATGGACGCGGGGATCCCGATGACCCGCAGGCCCTCACCCCGCGCGGTGACCATCTTCGCCAGCTCGCGGGCGCCGGTCAGCGAGCCGTCACCGCCGATGACCACGACGCCGTCGAGCCCGAACTCCATGATCCGCTCCTGGGCGAGCTGCTTGCCGGCGTCCTCCTTGAAGCGCAGCTCCCGGGCGGAGCCGAGAACCGTGCCGCCCCAGCGCACGATGTCGTCGACGTCGCCGTGGTCCATAGGCACCAGCGCGCCGTCCAACAGTCCCTTGTATCCCTGCCGGATCCCGTAGACCCGATGCCCGCGGGCGAGGGCCACTTTGGTCGCCGAGCGCACCGCTGCGTTCATGCCCGGCGCGTCCCCGCCCGATGTCAGAAGGCCGATCTTTCCCGGGCCTGACAGCGGCAGCACGCGGGTGGTGAGGGCAGTCGTCATGAGCGTCTCCGTCCGGCCGCCATGGGGCGCCGGGTCCCTATCATGCCGAAGTGACGCACTCGCCGACCTCTCACACCGTCCAGACGTCCGATGGATGGGCCCTGGACGTGTTGGTTCTTCCAGCGCAAGGCGCCGCGCGGGGCGTGGCGGTGCTCGGTCACGCGATGATGGTGGATCGCCGCTCCATGGACCGACCCGCCGGCGATGGGCTCGCCAGCTGCCTAACCCGCCATGGGCTGTCAGTGCACCTGGCGGACCTGCGTGGTCACGGGCGCTCGGGGCCCACACCGAGAGAGGGCGCCGACTGGGGGTACGACGACATCGTGTTTCGGGACCTTCCCGCCCTCGTCGCCGATGCCCGCGACCGCCACCCGGGTCTACCGGTCTTCCTTGTGGGGCACAGCCTCGCGGGCCACTGCGGGCTGGCGGCGGCGGGGTGCGGGGCCTACGGAGACAGACCGCCCGACGGGCATGTGCTCTTCGCGGTGAACACCTGGATCCGCGGCATGGACACGAGCGCCTGGCGCGACATGCTGCGCTGGCGCGACGTGCAGATCTTCCGTCTGCTGACGGCGTTGTGGGGGTACTTCCCGAGCCGCACCGTGCGGATGGGCCCCGCCGAGGAAGCGGCGACCTACGTGAGCGACCTGTCCCGGTCGTTTCTCTCCGGGCGCTGGGGCTCGGCGGATGGTGCCCACGACTACTACGCCGGGCTGGCTCGGGTGCGGGGGCCGGTGCTCTCTCTTGCGGGCGCGGCGGATCGGCTGATGGCCCACCCCAAGTTCGCCGAGCAGTGGAGCGCTGCAATGACCGGGGCCGATCTGGAGTTTCGGGTGCTCGGTGCCGGGGATCTGGGCCTGACCGCCGATCCGGGGCACATGGAGCTCGTCACCGACCGGGGCAGCACAGGGGTGTGGGATGAGGTAGGCCGCTGGATCGCGGCGCGCTGCTGAGTCCGGGCGGTCCTTTCCCCGCTGCGGACCCCCGTGCTAGCAACCGGCTGTGCGCAGCCGCAACAACAACCTCCGTCTCGACCGCCGCAAGGGCGGTCTGCCCATTCTCCCTATCCTGCTGGTGCTGTCGCTCGCAGCGAACGCCTGGCTCTTCCTCCGTTGGGAGCCCAAGAGCTCCGATGGGCGGCTCGCGGACACCGTGCGATCGCTCGCTTCGGCCGACGGGCAGAGCCCGGGGGCCGATCCGGGGGCGACCGCGTCCACCCCGACCCCCGCTCCGGTAGAGCCCGCGACTCCGGCCAGCGGGCCGCGGCTCGCCAAGGTCGTGGTGGATGGGGCGATCGCCCGCGCGTTCACGGACCAGCTGGGCTCCGAGGAGGGCAGCCCCGTCGCAGTGACCGCGGGGCGGCTGTTCGCATGGTGGATGGACCCCTCCCGCGATCCTCGGAAGGGCGACGTGACGGCCGCCTACTTCGAGCCCAATGAGATCGCCGCGAACGAGATTCACATTCACGCGCTGTCGTACGCGAGCCAGAAGATGGGGAAGAAGTACGAGGCGTTCCACTTCACCCCCGAGGGTTGGCCGGCTGGCACTTGGTTTGACGGGGACGGCAAGGAGGTCCCCGCCCGCATCGACCCTCCGGTCCTGACCGACTACGAGCAGATCACGTCTCTCGTCGGCGACGGTCGAGGCCATAGCGGCATGGACTTCAAGGTGGACGTGGACACTCCGGTGTTTACGCCGTTCGCCGGCAAGGTGACGCGCGTCAACTGGAACCATCGCTACAACGGCAACTCGGTGGAGATCAAGAGCAAGGGCCGCCGCCTGCGCTTCCTGCACCTCAACGAGACGGGCGTGAAGGCTGGCGACGCGGTGACCGCGGGTCAGGTGATCGGGAAGTCGGGCAACACCGGTCGCTCGTTCGCGCCCCACCTGCACTACGAGATCGTGGACGGCAACGGAAAGGTGCTCAACCCGCTGACGGTGCACTCGACCAGCCGCCGTTCGGTACCTCAGGGCTCCCGGTCCGCGTTTGATGCCGAGGTCGCCCGGCTGCGCGCGGTGCTCGATCAGGAGGTAGCCGAGACCATCACGCCGGCGCCGCCTGCCGATGGCGCACAGTAGAGCCGCCTGGCTGATCGTCTGCCTCGCGTGGGTGGGCACCGGCTGCCCGCAGGCGTCCCCGCTCCCCCCGGTTTCCGAGGCGCCGACAGCCTCGAGTCCGCCCGCCCAAGCGCCGGCGACCCCGCTGGCCGACTCCGCGGACTGGTCCGATCATCAGGGTTGGCACCGCATCGGGTTGTTGGCTGAGATCCAGCGCCGACCTGCCGCCCTCGCGGCGTCCCGGGCCAGCGAGCGCGTGGCCGTGCTCGGACCGAGAGGCCGCAGGGTCACCCTGCTGGGGCGCGACGCCGAGCCCGCCCACGTTCTGCTGCCCCAGGACCTGGTGTGCGTGGACGTGGCCCTGGATGACGGCGGCGGCCACCTCGTGCTCAGCTGTCCGGCGGCGAGCACGCTGCTTCGGATCACGACGGCGCCAGGCGATGCCACAGAGGTCAGTCGCACAGCGCTGGCGAGCGGCCGCACCGATCTGGTGCCTACCCCCGCCGGCGGCGTGGAGATCCTCGATGCGCTGCTCCGTCCGCCACAAGGCCCACCGGCGGTGCGCGGGCTGCTCGGCGCCTCGGGCCGTCGCTACAGGGCTGTGCGTCGGGACAGCATGTCCGGCGTCATCGGCAACGGGGAGGGTGGCAAGAGCATGGCGATGCTCGCGCGCATCCCCCGGGCCCTCACCGTGGAGATCATCGGCATGGATGGTGTCGCCGGGCCGGAACGGCGCGATCAGGGGTGGCTGGCGGCCTGGACAGGCGAGCTCGGCCCGGACCGACGCTTGCACTTCGTGCGCTTCGACCAGGACGGCAGGGTGCTCTTGACGACGCCGGCGCCCAGTCACCTGCGCGGCGCGCCGCCGGAGGCTTTCGACCTACGCGCGGCGGTCCTCGGAGCTCGGGACGTGGTGCTCGCCCTGCCCGAAGACGGCGGCCTCGGTCTCTACCGGTACGTCGCGGGCCCCGACGGCCAGCGCCTCGACGTGCGCCTCACTCCCTGAAGCGAAGGTTCGTCACGGTGAGCTGGAACGAGTCGGTCCAGCCCTCCGGCGGCTCACCGGTGGTGAACTGGAACTCGCGGCTCTGCTCCGCGCGCAACGGAGGGATGATCCGTGGTGGCGTCGGCATTCCGAGCAGCTGCTCGGCCACGACCCACCAGGTGCGGGAGCCGAGCACCTCGCCGGTTGCATCGGTGAACTCGAGCAGCAGCTCGACCTCGGTGAGGATGCGCTTGCCGGTGTTGGTGACGTCGGCGTAGAGCCCCCAGCCGTTCATTGGACCCTTCGGGTCGTTGGCGAGGTTGACCCGCTCGACCCGCAGATTCTCTACGGTCACCTGGTCCTGGTAGGCGAGCTCGTCCATCTCCGCCCGCGCGCTCTGGACGAACTTGCCCGTGGGATGCGAGTCGAGATAGGCCTGATAGGACTCTGCGGTGCGGGCTTTGTCCGCCTGGACATAGGACGCCTCGTCCTCGTGGCGAGCGGCGGCCTTGATGTGGTTGCCGTCGGGGTGGTGCTTGAGGTAGTCGCGCCAGCCCTCGGGGCCCGCGCCATCCTTGGCCCGGTGGTAACGCAGGTCCTCGATGGTGCGCCGCAGGATGGTCGAGTGGGCGGACTGGGGGTACTGCTCGAGAAACGCCTCGTAGGCCTCGGGCGTGGCCAGGCTTTGTGCCTCAGAGAGGGCCTTCTGTTCCCCACAACCAAGGAGGAGGAGGCACGCGAACGCGGTGAGGAGCAGGGGGCGGAGTTTCATGGCGAGGATGGTAACTCACCCGGCGTCGCGTGCTTCCAGGGCTGAACCGTCAGGGCCTGGGCAGCTGCTTGTTGCCTGACTTCATCGTGTCTTGTCCCGTGATGAGGCCTGGCACGTCGCTCTGGATCGCCTGGCTTCCGCTCGAAGCCGCCGCGCTGCCGACGAGCGTCGTGCCCACGATCGCGGCGATGTTCATCAAGACTGCGTAAGCCTTCTCGCCTTCCTTGGCGCCGATGTGTACCGAGTAATCGACGATCGCGCCGGGACGCACCAGGATGCTCGCCGCCATCTTGCGACCCGATGCGAGCTTGCCCTCCAGCAGGTGCACTCCGGGGATCACGCGGTCACGCAGGGCGGTGCCGCTCCCGATGAACTCACCGTCGAGGTAGAGCATGGTGGACTCGAGCTTGGCGACCACCCGCACCGCGCCCCAGGCTTGATCCTGCCGCCCCTCGGTGGGGTCCCGGTGCAGCACCAGATCGAGAGGCGGCCCCACCGCGGGCGACTCCGCGGGCTGAGGGCTCGCGGCGGCCTCATCCTGGGCGAGGGTCGTCGCCGGGAGCGCACACAGGAGGCCGAGCAGGATGAGGGTGGCACGCATGGCTGAATCTTCCTCCTGCGCGCACAGACCCGCCAGCCCTAATCCGTCATCCTTGCTTCATGTTGCGATTGACCGTCCTGGGGCTCTGCCTGCTGGTGGCGCTCCCGTCGAGCAGCCTCGCCGATCCGCTCTCCGAGTTGGTGAGAGCTGATCTGTCACCCGCGGCGCGGGACAAGCTGGTGGAGCAGGTCTGCGCCTCGCCCGAGCGCCCGTCGCCGGAGGAGGTCTCGGTCCTGCTTCGGTCCGCCGCGCCCCGGCCGGTGCAGATCGACGGGGCACGGCTCGCGGTGTGTCTGGCGGACCCGGCGCTCATTCCGCTGATGTACGGCGCCTTCCATCGCGGACGCGCCGCCGAGCAGGCCAACGATCCTGACGTGTACGAGCGCCTCCTGCGGGGCCTGCAGGCCTTCCCCCTGAGCACGCTCCGGGCGGCCTTGGAGGACTCGGAGAGGGGACTCGGCGGCGCGGTACACCAAGAGTTGGGGCGGCTCGCGTGGGATCGGTTGAGGCACGACTGGCTGGAGCCGCTCGGCGGGGGGATGGCGCCGCGGGAGATCCCAGCGGAGGTCGGTGGAGAGCGGGTCCTCACCGAGGCCGCCCGGTGGCTCGACGCGGTCCTCGCGATGGGGCCCGACGGCCTGGTGCGACTGCAGACCGACAGCGGAGACCATGCCTATCTGTTTCACAAGCGGCTGCAGGGGTGGCACCTCGCGGCCCTGATCGAGCACGGAGAACCCGAGGTAGCGCGGCTGGCCGTCGAGGTGTGTCGCCAGTCGGGGCTGTGCGACGGCGCGGCCCACGACGCGCTCGCCGCGCGGCTCAAAGCACATCCCGACGACGTGGTGGGCGCGCTCGCGGACCTGCCGGCGTGGCGCGACGATCCCCAGGAGAGCGCGATGCCGCTTCGCCCGGTCGTGCCGCGATCCGCGCCGCCCCAGGATGCAGAGCAGATCATCGAGCCGGCTCCACGCTGGCCCATCGCCTCGCTGGCGGTGCTCGGCCTGGTGCTCGCCTGGGGGCTGTGGGTCGGCGCGGTGCGGCTGCGACCGGCGTCAAGGGTGGGGCTGTTCTCGCTCGGTGCAGTCATGATCGCACCGAGCGGGCTCGTGCTGGCGGAGCTTGGGCTGGCTGCGGGTGGAGTCCGGCCCTTGGCTCAGCTGGGAGGGGCAGGGTGGTCCGAGCCCCAGGCGCTGCGCGGGGTGGAGGAGGGCGGCGGGCTCTTGCTGACCCCCGCGACGCTCTCAGGGGAGCCGTACTTCGTGACCGCAGCCGACGGCGCGCGCTGGTCTGCGTTGCTCCAGGATCCGGGAGACACCTGGAGGATCGCCACCCTCGGAGAGTCGTCGGTGCACGCGAGCAACCACCTCAAGGAGGAGTCGTTCGCCGAGGTCCTCGGCGTTCGCTTGAGGCTGCGCAACCCAGGCCGCACCATCGAGGTGCTCAACGGGGGAATCGGCGGTGCGTTCAGCGACGACATCTATCGGGCGGGGCAGGACGCCCTCGCGGCGGGCGCCGACATCCTGGTGCTCTACCACGGGGTGAACGACCTGGGACGCCTCGAAGACCTCGCTGGGATGCGGGCCTTCTCTCCCTGGCAGCTCGGCGTTCGGGTGCTGCTCGATGAGAGTCGCCTCGCGCGCGTGATCCACGATCTCCTTCCAGCGGCGGCGTCCGAGCCGGAGCCCGAACCCGAGGGTGCATGGCGTGATGGGGCGCCCATCGACGAGGCGGCGGCCGACCGTCTGGTTCGGCTGTCCGCGCTGCGCTGCTCGCGGAACCAGCAGCGCCTAGTCCACGACGCCCAGGCGCTCGGCGTCCCGGTCGTCGTGGTCGCCCAGGCGCTGGTCACCACCGAGAACTACCCGCCCGCGACTCGGCAGAAGCGGCTCCTGCGATGGCTCGCCGAAGAGACCGCGTCTCGCACCGGCGTCCCGCTGCTGGACGCGGCGATGGTGTGGGGACAGCACTCCCGGGCCAGAGGCGGGCCCACGGAGCCTGACGAAGCGTACTTCTGGGACCAGCTGCACCCCAGCCGCCTCGGGCACGCCGTGCTCGGGGAGGCGCTCGCGCCGACGGTCGAGCGGCTCCTCCTCGAAGCCGAGGCTTCCCCAGCCGACTGACCTCATAGCAAGTCAGTCCATGACCGCCGGACAGCCTTTGCCTCGCTGGCTTTGCTCCGCCCGATTCATTTGACCGGTCCCAGCCCAGCCCTTATCGTCCGCGCGCCTGAGCGGAGGGGTCCCCTTCGCCACACCCGGAAAGCATCGATCACATGAAGCACGCAGGTAAGATCGCGCTCGTCACGGGCGGCTCGCGAGGAATCGGCAAGGCCATCTCCATGCGCCTCGCCGCAGATGGCGCCGACATCATCCTCAACTACAAGTCCGACAGCGCGACCGCCGCGGAGACGCAGCGTGAGATCGAGGCCTTGGGCCGCAAGACCTGGGTGTTCCAGGCCGACCTCAAGGACGATAAGAACATCAAGGGGCTGTGCAAGAGCATCAAGGAGGAGGTCGGCCAACTCGACATCCTGGTGCACAACGCGGCGTTCGGGACCATGGGCAACATCCTGCGCATGGGGCTGTACAGCTGGAACGCGGCGATGTCGATCAACGTCACCGCGCTGCTTCGCATGACCCAGCAGCTCGCTCCGATGATCGGTGACCGCAACGGCCACATCATCGGTCTGTCGTCCATCGGCGCCGACATGACCTTCTCGGAGTACGCGTGCATCGGGGTGAGCAAGGCGGCGCTCGAGTCGCTGTGCCGCTACCTCGCGTTTGAGCTCGCTCCGCTCGGCATTCACTGCAACGCGGTCTCCGCCGGTCCCATCAAGACCCGCGCGCTGGACTGGTTCCAGTACCCGCACGCGGTGGACACGTACAGCGAGGTGAAGTCCCCGCTGAGCCGCGTGGGGGTGCCAAAGGACCTCGCGGGCATCGTCTCGTTCCTGTGCACGCCCGACGCGGACTGGATCGTGGGACAGACGATTCGCGCCGATGGCGGAATCTCGATGGGTGAGAACTTCCTCGACTGGCTCGAGGGAGAAGAGAAGGACACGGCGAAGGCAAAGCAGGCCGCCGAATGGGAGTCCGCCGTCGCGCGGGCTCGGAAGTAGGAGCAAGCCATGAAGTCCATGTTTCTCACCGGTGGGACCGGTTTTGTCGGCGGTCAAGCGCTCATGCGCTACGTCGAGGCGGCGCCCGAGCTGACCTACATCCTCATGGTGCGTGCGCGCGACGAGGAACACCTGGCGACCCGCAGCGCCAAGCTGATGGAGTTCGTCTTTGGCGACCGCAAGGAGGCCATGGCCCCGCGCTTCAAGTTCGTGCGCGGTGACCTGCTCAAAGAGGGGTTGGACCTCTCAGAAGACGATCTCGCGATGATCGTCGCCGAGTGCGACCACGTCCTGCACTGCGCGGCGTCGGTCGACTTCGCGATGGCCCTCGATGAGAGCCGCAAGTTCAACCTCGACGGCACCCGCCGGATCATCGAGGTCTGCGAGAAGATGCAGCGCGAAGGCACCCTGCGCCGCCTCGACTACGTGTCGACGGCCTACGTGTCGGGCAGCCGCCGCGACGTTGTCCCCGCCACGGAGTTGAGCAACCATGGTCTGGGCTGGGCGAACGACTACGAGCAAAGCAAGTTCGAGGCCGAGTCGCTGGTCCGCTCCTGGCGCAGCCAGGGGAACCCAGCGTCGATCTACCGTCCCAGCACGGTCGTGGGCGACAGCCGCACGGGGGAGACCAGCAACTTCAACGTGTTGTACTGGCCGCTTCGCGTGTACGCGCGTGGCTGGTGGAATCTGATGATCGGCTTCGAGGACACGCCGGTGGACGTCGTGCCCGTGAACTACGTGGCCGACTGCCTCGTGGCGTTCACGCTGGATGCGGGCTGTATTGGCCGGGATTACCACCTGGCCGCCGGCCCGGAGAAGATCTGCCACATCCGCGATCTGGCGACCGCGGCGAGCAGCTACTTCAACCAGAGCTACCCGAAGTTCGTCACGCCCGACATGTTCTGGAAGGTCTACCAGCCGGCCATCGAGAAGAACGCGTCGCCGGCGCAGCGCACGTTGATCAACCAGGGCACGGTGTACATGCCGTACTTCGTGCGTAGCCCGCTGTTCGACACGAGCACCACCGAAGAGGACGCAGCGCGCCTCGGCGTGGACCCGGTCGTGGCGGTCACCGACTACTTCGACCTGCTCTTCAACTACTGCATCGCCACGGACTTCGGCCGCAAGAAGCCACAGGCTGCGGGCGGTGAGGGAGCACACGAGGACAAGCTCGAGGCTCCGGTAGGGGCTTCGTAGGATCAAGCCTCGGATCCTCCCGGAACGTAGTCACCGCGGGGATCAGCGCGCCGCCGAAGGGTTTACAGCCCCCCGGCAGCGTGATAGCAAAGCGCACCTCGCGGGCCGGTATTTGAACTCAGGCTGGTCCAATGGGTTGAATCAAAAGAAGAATTTCTCGTTTGGGGCTCCTGATCCATGTCGGATCGAATCGTCATCACAGGCATCGGAATCGTCACCGCGGCAGGCGTTGGCGTGGATCCGTGCTGGGAGACCTTCCTGAGCGGGCGCTCGGCGGTCCGCCGATACGACCTGTTCGATCCGAACGGGATGGCCAGCCAGATGGCGGCCCAGGTCCCCAGCTGGCCCGACGTGCCAGACTCGGTGGGTCCCTACAAGGTGGTCGGCCGACCGATGACCTTCGGAGTTGCTGCGGCGCTGGAAGCGATGGAGCGCGCGGGCGTTGACTCCACGCTGGACGTACCGCCTGGGCGCAGAGTGGTGGTGGCTGCGGGCGGCTTTGACGACCAGATGAATCAGGTGTTGGCGGAGGCGATGAACCGGGCGACGCCCGCGGGTCAGACCTCGTTTGAGGGACTCGAGGCGGACGAGGTCGCGAGTCATCTGCTCGACGACGGCGTGCTCGACGTCATGGAGCGATACAGCCAAGTCGAGGTGATGCAGGCATTGGCGCATCTCTTCGGCGCGCGACAGGCGATGGCCGTGTCCACGGCGTGCGCCGGTGGGCCGACCGCGATCGGCGACGCGGTGACGCTGCTGCGCAACGGCGAGGCGGACATCGCTCTGGCTGTGGGCGTGGATACGTTGATCACCCGCGAGATGATGGGCGGGTTCTGCAACCTGACCGCCATGTCCACCCGCAACGACGACCCCCAGAGGGCGTCGCGACCGTTTGATGCAGACCGCGATGGCTTCGTGATGGGCGAGGGTGCCGGTGCCCTGGTGCTGGAGCGCGAGTCGGGTGCCCGAGCGCGCGGAGCCACCGTGCTTGCCGAGCTGGCCGGCGTTGGGTACAGCTCAGATGCGTACGGCCTCACCGCCCCGGACCCGGCGGGCGAGGGGATGGCGTTGTCCATGACTCGCGCCGTCCTCGACGGCGGCATGGTGTTGGGCGACATCACCTACGTCAACGCCCACGGCACGAGCACTCCGGCGAACGACCTCGCCGAGACGAAGGCCATCCGCAAGGCGTTCGGAGAGCACGCAGACACCCTGGTGGTGTCGGCGAGCAAGGGGGCCATCGGGCACCTCATCCACGGCGCGGGCGCGGTGGGAGCGGTCGTCGCGGTGCAAACGATTCTCGATGGGCGGGCCCACCCCACGGCCAACCTCATCAACCCCGGCCCTGGCTGCGACCTCGACTACGTCGTGGGAGAGCCCCGGGCCCTTGCCAACATCGACGGCGTTCTTGTGAACGCGTTCGGTTTCGGCGGACAAAACACGACTCTGGCCATTCGTCGCTATGCGGCGGGTGCGCGCTGACGAACAACCCGATCCGGGTATACCCCCGGGAGTGACTGTAGAGCGGCATCTGCCGCGAGGAGATTTGAGATGGCTGATCGGGCCGAGATCCTTTCGAAGCTGACCGAGATCATCGTTGAGACCCGTGGGGTTGACGAGGACGAGTGCACCGCGACGGCGACGCTGTTCGACGACCTGGGGCTGGAGTCCATCGACTTCCTGGAGATCTCGTTCCGGATGGAGGAGGACTTCGGTTTCCCCTTCCCGACCGACGACCTCGGCGCGCTCCTGACATCGGTGGGCGAGAACTCCACCACTGCCGACGTGAACAAGGCGTTGGACTCCCTCGAGAAGGACTTCCACATCAAGTTCGACCGCTCCGCGGTGCAGGGCGTGGATCCGTTCGACTCGGACAAGCTGCGCGACTCCGTGCTTGGCCTGTTCACTGTGGGTGCCCTGGCCGACTTCGTCCAGGCTCGCAGCGAGGCCTGATTTGGCCGGAGCGCCGCGCTCTGTGGTGATCACCGGAGTCGGTGTCACCTCCCCCTACGGTGTGGGGCCCGCTGCCCTGGCTGACGGACTGTCAGCCGGGCGCAGCGGGTTCGCTCCGTTGGAGGGGCGTCTTGGCGCTTTGCCCCCTGGTGTGGGGGCGCAGATGGATCTGCCGCGGAGCCAGTACAAGGACTGGTTCGACACGCGCGTCTTGCGCATGTCCACGATGACGCGGCAGACCCAGCTCGGCTGCATCGCAGCCGGGGATCTGCTCAAGGGCATGGGGCTCGAGCCCGATGGGAGCAAGCACCTGGACAAGGGTGCGTTCCTGGGCTCGTTCATCGTGCCGCCCGAGTTCAAGAAGCAGGTGCGCGCGCTGCGCATCCTGTCCCGTCGTCCGGACGGCGCTGATCACGGGTTTGTGCTCGATGACGAGCGCTTGGCCGAGGCGATGAAGTTCGCCAGCGCGTTCGATTTTCTTCGGGCACTGCCCAACATGCCGTCCAGCCACCTGAGCATTCAGACCGGTTTCCAGGGCCCCGCCTGCACCTACCTCGGTAGCGATGCGTCGGGGCTTCAGGCCCTTGGGATGGCGGTGCAGACGATCCGCCGTGGGCAGACCCACGCGATGGTCGCCGGGGCGGCGTTCTCTCCCTTCCAGGAGGTGCACCTGGCCTGGCAGCACAAGCGCGGGTTGTGGAGCACCAGCGACTCACCCGCCGACAAGCGCGTCCGTCCGTACAGCGTCCAGGCCGGCAATGCGCCTGGCGAGGGCGGCGCCGTCTTCTATCTCGAAGAGCGCAGCTACGCAGAGGCGAGAGGCGCGACCATCCTCGCCGAAGTCACTGGATATGGTCAGCGGGTCTTGCCGCCGAGCGAACCCGACCAGGTGGATGTGCGCGCCGAGGCCCTTCGAGCTGCGTTCCCCGACGGTGTTCCGGATTGGGTCGCGCCGAGCGCACTCGCCCGTCCCGACATGGATCGCCTCGACGCCGCCGCCCACGCCCAGGCGTTCGGCGCGAGCTTCGCGCCTGCGACCGTGGCCGTGACTCCCACCATCGGCTTCTCGGGACCCGCGACCGGCCCGCTGGCGCTCGCCGCCGCGCTGCTCTCTGCCCGGGGAGACGTCACCCCCGCCCGCGGGCTTGACGTGGACGTCGATCCGTCGTGCGCTGTGCTCGGAGAAGGCTTCCGCCGGATGGGTCGCGTGGGGGCTGGTGCCACCGCGGTCGCGTCGTGCTTCTCGGTTGATGGAGTGCACGCCGCCTTCGGCGTTCGCATCGAGGGCTGACCGTTGGCCCACGCCCCGCTCGTTGTCGACGACAGCGTCTCGGTCGTCGTGACCGGGCTCGGGATCGTGACGTCCGCCGGCATCGGTGCGCCGAGGGCCTGGGCAGCGCTGCGCGATGGCAAGAGCGCGCTGAGCCCGCTGCGCCTGTTTGACCCGGCACCCTATGGGCTCGAGGTCGCCGGAGAGGCGGCCAGCATCGCGCGGGACAGCGGCGTCGATCGCGCGTTCCAGCTCCTCGACCTGACCATCGACGAAGTGATGACTGGCGCGGGGTGGGGCGAGGCGCAGAGGGGACCTGACACCGGCGTGGTGCTCGGTACCTGCCAAGGCGCCATCGAGAACGCTGGAGGCATCCATCGCACCTTTGCAGACCGACCGGTCCCCGAAGGGAGCGAGGCCGACCGCACCGCGTTCGCCGAGTACCGGCCTGGCTATGGAACGAAGCGGCTCGCTGAGCGCATCGGCGCGGACGGCCCACGCTCGACGGTGGGCATGGTGTGTGTGTCGAGCTCGGTGGCCCTCATGCACGCCGTCGATCTCATCAAGTGCGGCGAGGCCCGTCGGGTGATGGCGGGGGGCTTCGAGGCGTTTACCCAGTTCGTGCTGACCGGCTTCCATTGCATCGGCGCGCTGGCGTCTGGTGCGCTCAAGCCATTCGACAAGGATCGCGACGGCACCGTGCTCGGCGAGGGCGCCGTCCTGATGACGCTCGAGCGCGAGGACGACGCGCTTGCACGTGGGGCCACCATCCTCGCCCACATCGTCGGGTGTGGCATCGCCGCCGACGCGTTTCACATGACCGCCCCCGACCCCAAGGGCGGCGGTCTCGAGCGCGCGATCCGCCAGGCGCTGGCCGAGGCGCATCTGGGCCCCGCCGACATCGACTACATCTCCGCCCACGGCACGGGCACCGCGTTCAACGACGGCATGGAGAGCAAGGCGTTTGCCCGCATCTTCGCCGAGCTGGCGGAGGCAGGGCGCATGCCCCCGGTCACCGGCATCAAGTCGGTCTTCGGGCACACGCTCGGCGCCGCCGGCGCACTGGACGCGGCCATGGCCATCCTGACGCTGCGCCATGGTCAGATGCCTCCCACCGTGGCCCACGACAGCCCCATCGAGGGCCTCGAGAGCTGGGACTTCAACCCCGACCATGTGCGTCCGGCGCCAGAGGTGGACGTGGTCCTGAGCACCAACTCGGCCTTTGGCGGCAACAACTCTGCGCTGATCTTGCGCCGCGCAGCGAGGGGCTGAGGTGGGGCGTCGCTTCATCACGGGCGCCGGCTGCGTCACCTGGCAGGGCCTTGGGCTCGATCCGCTTGCCGCTGCGCTGCAGGGAGGGGGCGCTCCGTTCGCGTCGGAGGAGCCTCGTCCGGGGCTGGCTGTCTCCGTGGGGCGGGTGGGGTCCCTGCGAGACCCTGAGTCGGCGGAGACCTACCGCCGCTGGGGCCAGGTCGACACCTACTCGCGCTATGGCTACGTCGCTGCCCGCCTCGCGCTTGAGTCCGCGGGGCTCAAGGACGCAGACCGGTCCGGCTACGGCGTCTTCCTCGGCACCGCCTATGGCTGCATGGAAGAGAACCAGCGCTTCGACAAGTACGTGATCCGGCAAGGGGTGCTCAAGGGCGCCTCCCCGCTGATCTTCAAGGGCACCGTCGACAACGCTCCCGCCGGCTGGATCGCCGTTGCCTGGAAGCTCAAGGGGCCCAACGCCACGTTTGTGAGTGGAGATGGCGCCGGCGCCGAGGCGATCTGGGCGGCGGACCGCCAGATCGTGCGGGGCCGTGCTCCGGGTCTGCTGTGTGGCGGTGTGGAGCGCTTCGTCGATCTGCACATGGTGCTGCGGCAGCGAGACCCTGAGACCCAGGGCGACACCCTGAGCGAGGGCGCAGGCGTCCTGTGTATCGAGGGCGAGGCGGCGATGGCGGCCCGGGGCATGAGCCCGTCGTCCACGTTCGCGGAGCTGGTCGGGGTGGCTCGACACCGCGGCTCCATTGCCGATGGGATCCAGGCGGCAGCGGTTCGTTTTGGAATCTCAGCATCGGATGTCGGCTTGATCTCCCTGGCCGTGCCAGACTCCGGGCGGCTCGCGCAGCAGCGCGCGTTGGTGATCGAGTCCGGCAAGGAAGCCGGTCACGCCGATTCGCTGGCCGGGGTCGAGTTCGTGGCGGACAAAGTCCGCCTGGGCGAGTTCCACGGAGCCTGGGGCGGAGTCGCGACGTGCGCGGCGCTGGTACGGCGTCAGCCCGGTGCGGGTTGGAACGGTCGAAAGTTCGCGGTCGTGCATGTGCACGGCGAAGGTGACGAGAGTTTCTACGTGGTTCTGTCCGAACCCGTGGATACGGAGTAAGCCCATGAGCAGGCAGCGCGTCGTAGTGACGGGACTTGGTGTCGTCGTTCCCCACGGGGACGACATCGACAAGGTCTATCAGCGGATCATTCGTGGCGAGAACGAGTGCCACCGAATCACCAAGTTTGACCCCGCCGGGTACGACTGCCAGATCGGCTGCGAGGTGAAGTACGACGTGGACGCCCCGGACATGGTGGGTCCGTACACCGTGCACAACGAGGCGCTCAAGTACGTCGTTGGCGCCGCGGCCCGGGCCGTCAAGTACGCCGGTCTCGAGCCCGCCGCCGGCGACGAGCAGGACCGTCGCGTCGTGGTCCTGTCCACAGGCGTGGGCCCGGCGAACATCGACTTCTTGGGCCCCATCGCGCTGCGCTTGCACGGCGACGACAGCGACCCCTACGCCTCCGACATGGGCAAGTTCTACGCTGGCGCGCCCGACGAGCCAGAGGCGCAGGGACTCGACGAGTTCCACCTGGATACGGCCGCCCCGGCCTGCGCGGTGCTCATCGGCGCGGCCCATGTGAACAACACGGCGTCGGCTTGTGCGTCCGGCTCCCACTCGGTGGCCGACGCCGCAGCGATCATCGCGCGAGGCGAGGCCGATGTGGCGCTCGCCGGCGGGGTCTGCACCCCGGTGACGCGGGTGCTGGTGCCCGGGTTCGCGATGCTGCAAGCCCTGTCCACCCGCAACGATGACCCCGAGCATGCGTCTCGGCCGTTCGAGGCGGGGCGCGATGGCTTCGTGATGGGGGAGGGCGCAGCCGTGCTCATCCTCGAGTCCGAGGCGCACGCAAAGGCGCGCGGCGCCACCATCCTCGCCGAGCTGGCGGGTTGGGGATACAGCTGCGATGCCTACCGTCTGACCGACCCGCAGCCCGAGGGCGTCGGGATGGCGCTGTGCATGACACGGGCGCTCGAGTCGGCGGGGATCAAGCCCGAGGACGTAGACCACGTCAACGCGCATGGCACCTCGACCGCCTACAACGACCGCGCAGAGACCCTGGCGATCAAGAAGGCCCTGGGCGAGCACGCCTACAAGGTCCCGGTGAGCTCGAACAAGTCGATGTTCGGGCACCTCATCCACGCGGCGGGGGCCCTGGAGGGCTGCTTGTCGGTCAAGACCATCCTCGAGGGCGTCATTCCCCCGACCATCAACTTTGAAGAGTCGGATCCGCTGTGTGATCTCGACTACGTGCCCAACGAGGCTCGTCCCGCCAAGGTGGACGTCATCCTCAAGAACTCCTTTGGCTTCGGCGGCATGAACGTCTCCGTGGTCTACCGCCGCTACGAGGGCTGAGATGAGCACTGCGAACGACCGTGTCGTCATCACCGGATGCGGGGTCATCTCCCCGTTTGGCCTCGGCGCCGAGGCTCTGTACCAGGGCATGCTCGCCGGGCAGAGCAAGGTAGCGAAGCTGCCTGAGCCCCGAGGATCCCTGCGTCCTGGCTATGGCGGAGAGATCAGCGAGCGCCCCGCGAAGATCGTGCGCACGCTGCCCAACAGCCGCGAGATGCGGCCGGGCACGATGACGCGGTACACCTTTCTCTCTACGGCCGCCCTCGGTGACGCCATGGTGCACGCCAAGGTCCCGCTGGGACCGGAAGAGGGCCGCAAGGACCTGACTCCGCCGTGGGAGGGCAGCCGCCGGCGCGGCGCGTACATCGCCAGCTACACGAACTCGGACAAGTTCGACAAGTACGTGCGATTCGCCCACCACGTCATCGCGCGTGAGGGGACGGGCGTCGCCATCGACGACAGCAAGGTGCCCGCCGCGATCAAGAAGTTCACGGCGTTCGAGTTCCTCAAGCTCATGAACAACATGCCCACCGCGCATGCCGGCATCTTGGCGCGCTGCCAGGGGCCGGTGAACACCTTCCTCGGTACCCCCGCGGGCGGAGTGCAGGCCATTGGCCGGGCGTACGAGGCGATCCGCGATGACCTCGCCGACGTGATGTACGCCGGCGGCGTCGGCAGTTCGGTGCACGATCAGATGATGATGGTCCGGGCGACCCGTGGCCTGAGCAGCGACCCGAACGTGGAGCCGGGCAAGGCTGGGCGCCCGTTCGACAAGGACGCCACGGGGATCGTCCCCGGCGAAGGCGGCGGCATCCTGGTGCTGGAGCGGGCCTCGACGGCCGCGGAGCGCGGGGCGCCGGTGCTGGCTGAGCTGGCTGGCTATGCGGACTGGTTCGCGCCGCCGGTGAGCAACCGTGGCCTGCCCGCGGGGCCGGACGCCATGGTGCGCGCGGCGCGCAAGGCGATGCGGCTCGCTGGGGTGGACGCGAGCGAGATCGATCTCGTGACCTCGCTGGGCGAGAGCGACGTGGAGCTGGACGCCATCGAGGCGGCAGGGTTCGCGGAGCTGCTCGGGGCGCGGGTCGGCGAAGTGCCGGTGCTGAGCTTGACCGCTCATGTCGGCGCGTGCGAGGCGGCCATTGGCCCCATGAGCGCAGCGATCGCGCTGTTGGCGATGAAGAACCACAAGATCCCGGGCGACCTGAACCGCGAGAACCCCATCCCCGAGTACAAGGGGCCGTCGTCTCCTGACGCGCGGGAGGGAGCGATTCGCACGGTGCTCGTGTCGGTGATGACCCGCGAGGGCGTGAACGCGGCCTTGGTGCTGCGAGCGATCTAGCGAGCCCACGGCGAGGCAGAGCGCCCGGTCAGGGAGGCGGAATGAGAGGCAGCTGGCGGATCATCCTCTCAGGCTTGCTGCTCGCCGCTGCGCTGTGGATCTTTGCGCTCAGCCAGGCCAGCAAGGCGCACCCCGATGTACCCGAGTGGCACATCAACCCCAACGCAGGGTTCCGCGTCCGCCCACCCGCAGGCTGGGTGAAGCGGTCGGACGATCGAGACGGCACGCAGATCGCTCCGGCGGTCCAGCCCGCGGATGGCTTCGCCACCTTGATCATCTCCACCCGCCTGGCCCGTGATGAGAGCCCGATGCCCTATCTCACGGACGTGGTGGCTCGACCGCCCGCGGGCCCGATTCGTGACCTGGAGTGGCTCAAGGAGGAGAAGATCACGATGAGCGACGGAGGCGCGGGCGCCCTGGGCGAGTTCACCGAGATCTATCGCGGAATGCCCGTGCACGGCTGGATGGTGTTCACCGTGCGGGACGGCAAGGTCTTCCAAGCTGTCGCCACGGTGCCTGCGGACCGCGCGATCGACGTGCAAGCGGCGATGCTGCAGTCGCTTCGGTCCGTTCAGCCCCTGTGAACAACTACGCCGTTGCGTCCTCGTCTTTGCCGTAGGCCTGGCGCACCCACTCCTCGAAGTCGATGCCCAGGGTCATCCCCCCGTCCGCCACGAGGGTGACGCCCACGATGTAGCGCGACTCCTCGGCGGCGAGGAAGGCGACGATCGGCGAGACGTCCTCGGGCTTGGCGACGCCGAGGCCCACGGTCTTGCTCTGCACGAACTTGCGCACCTGGGGCCCGATCGACCAGCGCTCGAGGATCCCGGTGTCCACGGTCCCGCAGGACACTGCGTTGCAGCGCACGCCGTTGCGGATCCACTCGGACGCCATGTACTGCAGCAGCGACTCGAGGCCGGCCTTGGCGGCGCCGACCGCGGCGAAGCCCGTGAACGCAGCATGGGCGCCGACGGTGCTCAGCATGACGATGCGTCCCTTGCTCTCCTGGAGCAGGGGATAGGCCTCTTTGCAGGTCTCCAGCACCGCGTCGAGGTGAATGGCGAAGCTGCGCTGCCACGTCTCGACGTCCATCTCTTCGAGCGGCTTGATCTCGGCGTGGCCGGCGGCCGGCACCAGGACATCGAGCCGGTCGAAGTGGGCCGAGAAGCCTTCGAACAGCTTCTTTGCGCCCTTGCGAGCGGTCAGGTCCGCCTGGATGGCCACCGCCTTGCGGCCCATGGCCTCGATGGCGGCCACGATCTCGTTCGCTCCGTCTTCGCTGGTGTTGTAGGCCACGGCGACGTCCGCGCCCTCGGCCGCGAACCGGGTGGCTACGGCCGCGCCGATCCCCCGGCTGGCGCCGGTCACGAGCACGACCTGTCCCTCGAATCGTCGGCAGTTCAACTCGCTCATGCCACACCTCCCTCAGTCGCGGCGTCGTCGCCCGACCACTCCTCGTAGTCCACGCCGAGCAGGATCCCTGCCTCGGCGATGATGCTCTGCCCGTAGATCCAGCGGCTCTCGTCCGTGCACAGCCACACGGCGATGTCGGCGATGTCGTGGGGCATGCCCATGCGGCCGGCGAGGCCCTTCTTCGCGGTGAAGATGCGCACCGCCTCGGGGTAGCGGAACCAGTCGATCGCTCGCGTGTCCACGGGGCCGGCGGCGACGCTGTTGGCTCGGATGCCGTACTTCGCCCACTCGAACGCCATGAAGCGGACCAGCGCTTCCATCGCGGCCTTGCTGCTCCCGATGGCGACATACGTGGGGTAGGCGGTGTGGGCGCCCAGGGTCGAGGTCGCGGTGATCACGCCGCCCTTGCGCTTGAGCCAGGGCAGGGCGCCCTTGGCAGTGAGCATGGGGGAGAGCACGTTGGTGTCGTAGCTGGCTCGCCAAGAGGCGCGGCCCATGCGGTGGACCTCGCCCATGGTGCCGAACGCGGCATTGAGCACGAGCACGTCGATCTGGTCGAGGCCGTCCTTGACCTGCTCGAACACGGCGTCCACCCCTTCGGGCTTGCGCAGGTCCGCCTGGATCAACTGCACCCGGCGGCCGGTCTTGAGCAGTCGCGCCTCGGACTCTTTCGCGTTCTCCAGGTCCTTCTTGTAGACGAGGATGAGGTCAGCGCCGCGCTTCGCGAGCCGCTCGCTGATCTCGAGGCCGATGCCGCGGGTGCCGCCGGTGATGAGGGCGACCTTGCCCGTCAGATCGCCGGGGTTCTCCGGAGGGGGATGCTTCATGGGAACTCCTGGGGGATACGCCCGCGGTGCCCTAGGGGTGGGCTCGCCGGAGCGGCGCGCAGGATATAGGATGCGCCGGCTTCGGGCGATGAGGTTGGGCGGAGCGAAGGGAGCCGGCGTGCAGAATTCTCGAAGGGTCGTGATCACGGGCATGGGGACAGTGACTCCCCATGCGGATGACGTGGAGGTCCTGTTCGCAAAGCTGTGCGAAGGCACCTCGGCGGTTGGGCGGATCAGCCAGTTCGATCCGACGGGCTTGCCCGCCCAGATCGCAGCTGAGGTGACCTATGAGGTCACGGGCCCCGCCCAGGTGGGCATCTATCCGTGCACCTCGCGCACCATGCGCTTCGTCACCGCGGCAGCCCAGCGCTGCCTCGCGGACGCTGGCCTCGATGGCGCGCTCGCCTCCGACGATCCGGCTCGTGGACTTCGTGCTGTGCACCTGAGCTCCGGCGTTGGGTCCACGGCGATGGAGGCGCTCGGTCCACTGACGTTGGGGGTTTGGGGCTCCCCCGACACCGATGGAAAGCGCGATCTGGTCGCGCTGCGGCGGGCGATCGCGACGCATCCGGAGACCGCGCGCCAGGTCGAGGACTGGTTCTGCGACTTCGCCGCACCCGCGCTGGCGGTCATGTTCAGCGCTGAGCGCATCTCGACCGCCGCGTCCGCGTGCGCGTCGGGCAGCCACGCCATCATGGACGCGGTGCACATGATCAGGCTCGGCCACGTGAACCAGGTGCTGACCGGAGGCGTCTGCACGCCCATCACCCGCTCGATGATGCCGGGCTTCGCGATGCTCTCGGCCCTGTCCACGAGCAACGACGACCCGCAGGGGGCCTCCCGGCCGTTTGATGCGGGGCGCAACGGCTTCATCATGGGAGAGGGCAGCTCGCTGATGATGCTCGAGGAGCTGGAGTCCGCGAAAGCCCGCGGCGCACGGATTCACGGGGAGATCCTGGGGGTTGGCATCGCCACCGACGCCTACCGCCTGACCGACCCCGAGCCCACCGGTCGCGGCATGGGAGAGGCGATGCGCCGCGCGCTGACCGATGCCCGCCTGACCACCGAGAACGTGGACTACATCAACGCCCACGGCACGAGCACGAAGCTCAACGACGCCGCAGAGACCCGCGCGGTCAAGGCGACGTTCGGCGCCCGGGCGTACGACATCCCGATGTCATCGACGAAGTCGATGTTTGGCCACCTCATCCACGCCGCTGGAATCACCGAGGCGATCGTGTGCACCAAGACGCTGCAGACGGGCGTGATCACCCCGACGATCAACTATGAGACGCCCGACCCAGAGTGCGATCTGGACTACGTGCCCAACACCGCGCGCCGCGCGCGGGTCCGAGTCGCCATGAACAACTCCTTCGGGTTTGGCGGACAGAACGTCTCGGTGCTGATCGGCGCGTACGAGGGAGGCCAGGCATGAGCAGCATCGAGAACATCGTCATCACCGGCATCGGCGCCGTGACTGGCGCCGGTGACGAAGAAGCGTTCCGCGCCGCCTGGCTCGCTGGTGAGAGCGCCGTGCGCCCCTTCGACAAGGGCGCTGAGGGGTTGCCGCCTGGCTGCGGCGCTCAGGTCACGTTCTCCCACTCCGACCTGCGCAAGCTGCCCGGTGGGCGGGGCCTCCGCCCCGGCACCATGACCGAGTTCACCTTCCTCGCGTGCTGCGCGGTGGGCCGGGCGATGAAGTCCGCTGGACTCCTCAGCCCCGAGGAGGACTCTGCGGCGACCATGGACCGACGGGGCGTCTATCTGGGCTCCTACACCAACTTCCCCAAACTCAAGAAGCACGCGAAGCTGACCCACGTGATGGCCGATCCCGACGAGGCGGTGCACGGTCGCTACGCCATCGACGACTCCCGCATCACGGCGGGCATGAAGGGGTTCACCGGCTTCGACTTCCTCAAGCTGATGAACAACATGCCAACCGCCCACGCGTCCATCCAGGCGGCGGCTCGCGGTCCGGCGAACACCCTGCTCGGACACGCCACGGTGGGGCTCCAGGCCATCGGCAAGGCCGTGGACGGACTGCGTCTCGGCGTCGCTGATCAGTTCATTGCTGGCGGCACCGGGCCCGGCACGTCCGAGGGCTTGTGCACATTCCGCCATGGCAGCCACTTGCTCGCCCATCCCATCGGCGCCCCCGAGTCGCGATCACGACCGCTCGACCGATCCGCCACCGGCTTGGTGCCTGGCGACATTGGAGCCGCCGTGGTGGTCGAGACCGCAGCGAGCGCGGAGGCCCGCGGCGCCAGCGTGCTCGCCGAGGTCGTTGGCTGGAGCGACGCCTTTGCCCCTCCCAACGCGCCCCGGGGCGGTCTCTCGGACGCGGGCCCTCTGGTCAGGCTCATCCAGCGTGTGCTCGCGCAGGCGGGCTGGGCGCCGGCTGACGTGGACTATGTCGCCGCCTCGGGGATCGGTCTGCCGTCGGTGGACCTGGGTGAGTGCGCTGCCCTCGCGGTCGTCTTCGGTGACGCCCTGCCCGACGTCGCCATCGGTGTACACACCGGCATCACGGGCTTCGGCGAGGGGGGCCATGCTGCGCTGGGGCTGGTGGGTGCCATCCAGGCGATCACGGACGGCCGCGTTCCGCCCCAGGTGAACCTCGACGAGCCCTGGGATCCCCTGCGCGGGATGTCCCGCATCCACAAGGCCATCACAGCCCAGGTGCAGCGTGCGCTGGTGGTGGCGACGTCGCCCGAAGGCTCCATGGTGGTGATGGCGGTCCAGGCTCCCGGAACCTGACGGAGCGCGAGGGGCTGTGCTGGCGGGGCATGCGACCGACGAGCAACGCCGCGAGAACCGATGCGTCCGGCGGTCGGCCGGAGCGGTTGTTCTTTGACGAGCCCCAAGCAAGCCCGCAGAGGTGCGGCCCGCTCAGCCAGCGACGGGCTGCGTCGTCGGCTCGCCGTAGGGGCGCCAGGGCAGCTCGTGCTCGGGCTGGCTGCTGAGCACGGCCTCGACGTACCGGCGGCGACGCTCTTCCCGCCACGTCTTGCCCAGGCGAGCAAACAAGTGCTCGCGCTCGAGCCGGGCATCCTGACCGCGCCATCCAGGCTGCCAGTCAAAGCGCGGCTCGCGCGGAGGGCGCGTGCTCATCGGCGGGGGGGACACCTCAGCGGCGTCCGCTGGCGGCTCGTTGGCCGCTCCGTCGGGCAGCTCGTCGCCGATCTCCGTCGGGAGGTCGGGGAAGGGGAGGGGGAGGGTGGTGGGCTCGTTTGCGGCGATGGGGTGCAGGTCCATGTCTACTCCTCTGGGGCGTGTTGGGCCCCTTTGATGCTGAGAGCATGACCTCGACCCGGGACAGAAACCGTCCCGGGTTGGTACCTTTCTCGTCTGTGGACCGCCCGACCCCCATTCAGCAAGTGCTTCGCTGCTGCAATCTGCTGCGGGAGGGCTGGCACACCAAAGCGGATCTCGCCCGGCGCCTCGACGTGACCGATCGCACGATCAAGCGCTACCTCGCCGCCGTAGAGAGTGAACAGGACGGCTTCGAGGTGCGCGAAGTCGATGAGAGGGGGACCCGCGAGTACAGAATTCGCGCCGTCCGCATCTTGGATCGAGGCAAGGGCTCCCCCTACGAGGTGCTCGCGCTGGCGATGGCTCAGCGGTTCTTTCGCGCCTTCGATCCCGGCGGCGTCGCCGACCTGCTCGACCAGATGATCTTCGAGCTGACCGGTGAGGAGGGAGACCCAGAGGATCCGGAACTCGTGGACCGCTCGCTGCGCTCGCTGGGCCGCCGCTTTGTGCTCGCCCGCGCTCCTCAGCCGCTCTCCGGCGACGTACGCCTCGTGTTCGACCAGCTCTTGCGCGCCGTCGTTGAGCAGCGCGTCGTGCAGATCGAGTACGAGCGGCGACAGGGAGGCCGCCGCTCCTACGTGGTGAGCCCGTATACCTTGCTCCTGGGTGAAGCCGAGCTCGCCGTCATCGGGGCCCTCGTCGAGCCAGCCCCCGGCGCAGCGTCCCGCCCCGCCGAATCCATCCGCACCTTCGCGCTGCATCGCATCCGCTCAATCAAGTTGGGAGTCGAGCGCTTCGCCATGCCGAGCCTGGGGCAGTGGAACCCCGAAGCGATGTTCGCCTCATCCTGGGGGCTGTACGCCGGCTCCCCCGAGGAGGTGCGTCTGGACGTGCATCCAGCGTTCACCGAGCTGGTCAAGCGCCGATCGTGGCACCCCTCGCAGAGGGCCGGAGAGCCGGGTGACGACGGTTGGATTCCGCTCCGCTTCGATGTCTTCACCGGGGGTGAGTTCCGCACCTGGCTGCTCGGTTGGGGCCCATGGCTGCGGGTCGCGCATCCCCCCCGCCTCGCCGACTGGATCGAGCGCATGCGCAGCGCGCCCTCCGACGCCGTGCCGGACGATGACGAGGTGTTCCGCATCGTCTGACCGTCCAGTCGTCGACAGGATCAGCTGAGAACGTCACAATGCGGCGGTGAGCAACGAACTCAAGCGCGCCGAGGAGCTGTTCAACCTCGATCGAGTCCGCCGCGCGCGCGAGGACGCCGTGGCGGTCGAGGCTGCGCCCGTGCCGCCAGCGCCCCCAACGCCGGAGCAGAAGAAGCCCCGCGGGCGCCTCATACGGAACCGAGTCGCAGTCAGGGAGGCCCTCTCCACGTCGTCCGCGGAGCGCACCGAGCGGACGTCCGTCGCCCTCGCGGATCAGGCGATCGCCTTGAAGCGCAAGCTCATGGAGGCCCGGGAGCAGCTAGGGCAGCTGGACGCCAAGCGCACCGCCACCGCGGTCGCATCGCCCCCGTCGGTGCCCGCCCGGGCGCCCGTCGCGGCTCGGAGCGTCCGCAGGCGCATCACTGAGCCGAAGCGGATCGTCCAGCCGAAGCGGATCATCCAGCCCAGGCCGACCCCCCAGCCCAGGCCGACCCCCCAGCCCGAGCAGGTCAGTCCGCCTCGCAGGCGCGCCCGCCCATCGCCGCGGCCGGCTCCGCAGGCTCCCGCTGCGCCCGCGCGACGCTGGCGGCTCTCGGTCGTCATCGCCGAACAGGCGACCCAGCCGTTCTTCCTCGCCGCGAGCGACATCGTGGAGGCGACCCGAGACGGCGCCCGCGAGATCGGTCGATGGATGCGGGAGCACCGCCCCGGGACTCCTTGGCGCGTGGACGCAGTCGAGCTGCTCGCCGACGTGCTCTGAGGCCTCGCTCTGGACGGCCTGCGTGAGTTCCTGATCGCCCTGCTCCTCGTCACCGACGCGGTCATCCTCCTCTACTTCAGCGTCTACTTCCTCCTCAACGGCGCGATGCTCGCCTTCGGGTTCAGAGAGGTCCGCGCGCGCTTGCGCCGCCTCGACTACCTACAGCGTCCGGAGTCCGGCCCGTTTCTGCCCGTCATCAGCTTGCTCGCCCCGGCCTACAACGAGGAAGTGACGGTGGTTCAGGCGGTGTCGTCGCTGCTCAAGCTCGACTATCCGTCGTTCGAGATCATCATCATCAACGACGGGAGCTCGGATCGAACCATCGAGGTGCTCCGGGCGGCGTTCGGCTTTCAGCCCGCGGTCCCGGCGGGGGAGATCGTCCTGCCGACGGCCCCGTTGCGCGGCGTGTTCTCGGCCACTCCGCCCGCCGACAGCCAGTGCGGGCGCTTTGTGCTCCTCGACAAGGCGAACGGGGGCAAGGCCGACGCGCTGAACGCGGGCATCAACGAGTCCCGAGGCGCCTTTGTCTGCTCCATGGACGCGGACTCGCTCATCCTGCCTCACGCGCTCCATCGCATCGTGGAGCCGCTCCTGGACGCCCCCGACGATCTGGTGGCGGTGGGGGTTCAGGTGGCCGCGAGCAATGGCAGCGTGGTGCGGGATGGTCGGCTGGAGACCATTGGGCTGCCGCGATCGCTGCTGGCGCGCATCCAGGTCGCGGAGTACCTGCGCTCGTTTACCCAGAGCCGCCTCGCGTTGGGCCGGCTCAACCTGCTGCTGGTGCTCTCGGGCGTGTTCGCGGCGTTCCGGCGTGATCTGCTGGTGGAGATCGGGGGTTTCCTGACCACGCGTGCGCGCAGCAAGGCGGTGCTCGAGTACTGCGGGGAAGGCGCTCACACGGTCTGTGAGGACATGGAGGTCATCGTTCGGCTGCACCGTTGGATGCGGGACCGCGGGCGCCTGGGGCGGGTCGAGATGCTCCCAGAGCCGCTGGCGTGGACCGAGGTGCCCGAGAACTTCACCGATCTGGGCAAGCAGCGCGCGCGCTGGCAGCGTGGTCTGTTCGAGGTGATCTCGCTCCACCGCGGCATGTTCTTCCAGAAGCGATTCGGCGCGGTGGGCCACATCGCCTTGCCGTATCAGCTGCTCTTCGAAGCGCTGACCCCGCTCATCGAGGGGTTCGGCCTGGTCGTGGTCCCCCTGACCTTCGCGCTGGGCCTGCTGGAGCCGAGGATCCTCGCGCTGCTGGTCGCCATCGCCATCGCTGGCAGCACGCTGCTCTCGCTCGGCGCCATCGTGATCGCCACCTGGACCGAGCGAGCCCGGATCCCCGGCACCGCCGATCGTCGGCTGTTCCCCTATGACCGGCCCGGTGACATGTTTCGTCTCGTGCTGGCCGCGGTGGTCGAGAACATCGGGTACCGACAAGTGCTCCTGTTCTGGCGCCTGCGTGGGACCTGGGACTGGATGCGGGGTCGCCAGAAGTGGGACAAGTTCGAGCGCAAGGGCTTCGGGGAAGCGCCGCCGGAACTCGGTGAGCCGACCGAGCAAGGAGAGCCCGCATGACCGACCTCTGCATTCAGCTCGCTCCCGGAGTCCCGTCGGGGCTCGGGGCCGCCTTGTCGGCGGTCGGGGTTCAGGTGCGGGTGGCCAGCCTGCCGGTCCTCCCCGGAACCCACGGGGTGGTGATCCTCGCGGCGGATCTCGGAGCGGCCGGCGAGCAGCCAGGCTCGATCGGCCTGCTCGCCCTCATCGAGCACCCCTCGGAGGCGGTCGCCGCCTCGATGTCCGGCGCCAGTTCAGCTCTGCGCTCGTCGGCGACGGACTCGTTGGTCGCGGCTGCGGTGGCCGTGGCAGAGCGTTTCCAGCGGCTGGCTGCTCCGTCAGGTGATGACGCCCTCGTGGATACCCTGCACGCCCAGCTCCGCGCGCTCACTGAGCGGCGCCAGGGCTGGGAGCACGAGGTCCGCACGCCGCTCGGGATCATCCGCAGCAACGCCGCGAACCTGCGCGACGGCATCGATGGACCGGTCACGCCCGATCAGCGCGAGTCCATCGACTCCATTCTGTCCGCCTCGACTCAGCTCGAACACCTGCTGGAGCGGGACCGCTACACCCGGCCCAATCTCCCCGCGATTCCGAGCGTGGGCATGGACCAGCGCCAGGGATCCCGGGTGGCGTCCGGCGGCAGCGGGCGCACGCTGGTTTCTCTCGTGCCTTTGGTGCGGCGCGTCTTGGGACAGTTCATGGCCGGTGCGGAGCGCCAAGGCGTCGTGTTGCGCCTCTCCGCGCCCTCGGACCTGGCGTCGGTGTGGCTCGATGAGGTGAAGATCACCCAGCTTCTCAGCAACCTCGTGGGAAACGCTCTGAAGCACAGCAAGAACGCCGAGTTGGTGCAGGTCCTCGTCCGGGAGGAGGCGCCGGGCACGCTCCCCATGGCGGGCGTCCGGATCACCGTGCAGGACAGCGGAGAGGGCGTGCCGGCGGACATGCTCGAGCGGATCTTCGAGAGGGGGGTGCGCGGCGCCAGCCACCCGGATGCTCCTCCGGGACGAGGGCTTGGACTGACGGTCTCGCGGGATCTCGTCGCCGCACACGGCGGTGAACTCTGGGCTGAGAACCTTGCCGAAGGCGGCGCTGCCTTCCACGCAGTCCTCCCGGTCGACCTCCGCTCGGGGCGTCGCCGCAGGTAGAATCAAGGGGATGCCACCTTCAGGTAAACGCGTGCTCGTCGTCGACGACACCCCCGAGCTCGCCCGGACCGCGCGGCGCCGCCTCCAAGCGGCTGGCTACGAGGTGACGACGGCCCCCGATGGCTTGACCGCTCTGGACGCGATGGAGCGGCAGATCCCCGATGCGGTGGTGCTCGACGTGATGATGCCGAACCTGAACGGGTTTCAAGTCTGTCGGCGCATCCGCGAAGAGCCGCGCTATGCGCAAGTCAAGGTCGTGATGCTCACCGCGCGCACCTCCGCGGCGGACCGGTTTTGGGGAGAGCAAGCTGGCGCCGACTGGTTCCTGGGCAAGCCACTCGACCCGGCCGCGCTGGCCGACGTGCTGGCCAGGCTCCTCGCCGAGGTCCCCTGATGGTCGAGATGGTGCTCCTGATCACCGTGGCGGTGCTGGTCGGTGCGGGACTCCTCCTGATCGTCTACGCGGCCGGGCGAGCGCTCTCTGTGCGGCGCCAGGAGCGTCGAATGCAGGCTCGGGTTGGCGCCCTGCGGGCGAGCCTGGAGCACTACGCGGACGGGGGCTTTCAGGACGTGGAGCGCATGTTCGTGGAGCTGCGGGCGGCAGACGACCCTCCCCAGCTCGACGCTGCGCTGCGGGCGGTGGGGGGCGACCTGGAGTCCATGGATCTGGAGGCCGTCGCGCGCCTTCGGGACCTCTATCAGCGCCTCGGGCTCATCGATCATCACATCCGCACCGTGGGCGAGGCGCCGGACTGGCGCAGCCGCGCGGACTCGGCACTGCTTCTGGGACAGCTCGGCGTGGTCCGAGCGATCCCGGTGCTCGCAGCGTGCGTTCGCGACCCCGATGAGGACGGATCCACGGTCAAGGCAGCGGCGGCGCGCGCGCTCGGGCTGATGATGGAGCCCGGCACCGCGGAGGCCCTGGTCGCGGAGCTGGCGGTGCCCGGTGCGTGGAGCTCGCCTCGAATCGCCGGCGTGCTGGTCGCCCTGGGGGCAGACTCCCTGCCCGCCTGCATCGCGGGGCTGGACGACGCCAACGCCAACGTGCGTGCGTGGTGCTGCCGGGTGCTGGGGCGCCTCGAGAACCCCGTCGCGGTGTCGGCCCTGGTGACGCGCTTGCTGGACCGTTCGGGTCCGGTGCGGACCGTCGCCGCAGAGGCGCTCGGCCTTCTCAGCGATCCGCAGGCCACGCCGTCCCTGGTGGAAGCGATGCTGCGGGACCCGGCGGCGCAGGTGCGGGCAGCGGCGGCGAGAGCGCTCGGGCAGCTCGCTGATCCGGCATCGTTCTCGGCGCTTGTGGACGCACTGGACGACCCCGATTCGTGGACCAGGATCCGGGCGTTGGAGGCCCTGGAGGGGCTCCAGCCCGACGAGCCAGATCTGCTGATGGAGGTCGTCCGGTCGGAGCGCGGAGAGTCGGCCCGGGCTGCGGTCCTGGCCCTGGAGCGCCTCGGGCACGTGACCCGCTGGGCGGACGAGCTGGGTGAGGGGCGCGTCGCCGAGACCGAGGAGTGGCTCGTGCTCGTCTCGCGCCTCGGGGGGAGCCGCCCGCTGCGCCACACCCTGACGAGGAGCCCGGAGCTTCGGGCCCGGGCCCGGGCCGCCAACCTGTTGGGCCGTGCCCGCGCACCCGAGGCCCTGGACGACCTAGTGCGGGCTTGCGCCGACTCGGAGTGGCCCGTGCGCCTCGAGGCGCTGCGCGCATGGGTCGAGACGGCCCCCGACGGGGTAGAGCCTGCGCCGCTGCTCGAGGCATTGGACGACGAAGAGGAGCTGGTGCGCGTCGCAGCCCTCGAAGGTCTGGTCGCCCGAGGCGACGTCGGCCGCCTCGCACCTGAGAGGCTGCCAGCCCTCGCGGCTCAGGCGAACCTGCAAGCCCGCACCGCGGCCCTCGAGCTGGTCCGTGCCACGGGCGGCGACGTGGAGCATGAGGTCGCGATGCAGCTCTGCCAAGACCCGTCAGACGAGCTGCGCAGGGAGGCGATCAGCGTGTTGGGGACCCGCTGCACCGGCGTGCGTGATCCGGCGTTCGCGTCGCTGCTCAGCGCGCTCGGAGACGTGTCCGAGACTGTGCGGGCGGCCGCCGCTGCCGGGCTGGGGCGCTTTCCTGAGCCAGAGGCAACCCAGGCGTTGGTCCAGGCCACATTCGAGGCCGGCCCTACCCTCCGAGAGGAGATCACCGAGGTCCTCGCCGCTCGCGGCCTCGATGCCCTGTACGACGAGCTCGACACGTTCATGGCGTCCGACCGTGAGGAGGCCCGCCTGGCGGTGCTCTGGACCCTGGGGAAGATCGGCGATGAGCGAGGCGTACCCTTGCTCGTCGCCGCCTTGGACGACCCCCGGGCCAGGATTCGAGCGTCGGCGGTCGGCGCGCTGGGGAAGATCCGAAGCGAAGGAGCGCGCACTGCCCTCTTTGGCGCGATGAGCGACCCTGACGCCCGCACGCGGGCCGCGGCGACCAACGCTCTAGGGCACCTGGGAGCCTCAGCTGTGCAGAGCCTGCGGGCCGCCTTCGAAGACCCAGATCCCTTCGTGCGAGGACGGGCGTGCATCGCAGCGGGCCGGATCGGTGACGAAGGGAGTCGGGCGCGGCTGCAGGTGGCCCTGAACGCGGAGAACGCCATCCCAGCGATCGTGGGGCTGGCGCTGCTGGGCGGCGCGGAGTCCGCAGGGGCGGTGGGCGTCTTCATGGACGGGCCGATGCTGGCGCGGCTGGACGAGGCGTTGGGCAAGGAGGACGAGGACATCGCGGCGGCAGCCCGGGCGTTCCTTGGGATCGCGGAGCCGGGCACCAACCGTCAGTCCTGGTTGGAGAGGCTGCGGCGCACGGTGCAGGGCAGCCGCGATGCCGACGCGAGGCTCCGGGCCCTGGAGCTGTTGGCGTCGTTCGACCTGCAAGAGCTGATCACCCGGCTGGGTCCGGTGGTCAGCGCAGACCCAGACCCGCGCTTGCGGTGTCGCGCCGTGACCCTGCTCGCCCAGCACTCTGCGGTAGGGGATCCCGCGCTGAGTCGGGGCCTACGCGACCCCGATCCCGAGGTTCGTCTCGCGGCGCTGACGGCCGGTTCTCGACTGGGCATGCAGGCGGGCCCAGCGCTCCTCGCATGCGCTGACGGCACCAAGGCGTTGAGCCGCGCTGTCGTCGACGCGCTCTCGCTCGTCTACCGACCACACCCGGTGCTGCTCGCGGACCTGTTGATGGGGGCGAGGCGCGAGCCAGAGCGGTGCGCGGCGATCGCAGCCTTGGGCCGCATCAAGTCTCCAGACATGCTTCCGCTTCTCGTCGAGCTGATGGACGACCCCGCCGTCGCGGTCCGGGCGGAGGTCGTGTCCGCGCTGGGGCTCTACGCCGCGGGTGGCAACGCGGACGCCCTGGACGCGCTCGAGCTCGCCTGCGAGGACCCCGAGGCGGTGATTCGCGGAGCGGCCCTGAGCGCCTTGGTTGGCTCGGACGCCACCCAGGACTTCATGCTGGAGAATGCGCTGAGGCGGGAGCCGGATCCACACGTGCGGCTCACCCTGATTCGCGCGCTGGGTGCGCGTCATGACGAGAGCGCCCTGTCCATCGTCTCGCTGGCGATGGCGGATGTGCACCCATCGGTGCGCCGAGGCGCGTTCCTGGCGGCGCTCTCCTCGCCGCACTCGGTGGGGCTCGCTCGCTTCCTCGACGCCATGACGACCGCAGATCCGGTCGCCGCCCAGATCGTGCGCACCGATGCGGTGAGCCACGGCGTGGGCAAGGGGCTGCGCCGGGCTCTGGCTGATGGACCGGTCGAGCTGCGCATCGCTGCGGCGCGGGTGCTGTCGTGGCTCGATCCCAGCCGCTTCGAAGAGGCGCTCATCCTCGGCGGTCAGGACCCATCGCCATCGGTTCGGGCGGCCGTCGTGCAGGCCTTGACCCGGTGCGACAGCGACGCTGCGCGGCGCGCGCTCCTTCGGGCGGCGCGGGACGAGGACGTGTCCGTCGCGGCGCTCGCACGGGTCGCGGTGGGTCGGTGAACCGAGCGGTGCGGCTCGGACTCCTGTGTGCTGCGACCTTGGGTCTGTCGCTCGCGCTCTCTGCGTTCGCTGAGGCCGCGTCACCGGGCGCAGCGTCTCCTGAGGTTCGGCCGCCCGCGCAGGAACTCAACTCGGAACAGGTCATCGCCCGCGCGCGCGTCTTGCTCAAGGACAGCGACTTCGCTGCCGCCGAGGACACCCTGCGCAGCGGTCTACTTCGCTGGCCCGAGCACCATGACCTGCACTTGCTCGCCGGGTGGGCGGCGACGTGGGGCGGCAGGGTCGCCGTCGGGGCCCAGGACTTCCTCGCAGCGACCCGCCTCGCTCCCGAGTCGCTGGACGCCTGGGACGGGCTGGCGTACGCGTATTCTCTGATGGGGCGATCGGCGAAGAGCCGCGAGGCCCTGCACCGCGCGCAGGCCCTGGACACCGACCCACGGGCCCGAGACGAGCGCGCGCTGCGGGTGCGTTGGGCCAGCGGGGACATCGCCGGCGCCCAGATCGCGGCCAGGGCGCTGGCTGCGACCGACGGGGCTTCGCCGATCACCGACAGCGTCACCACCTCGCCCATGGGCTTCGACGCCCGGGTCTGGATGTCGATGTCGTTCCGCCAAGAAGCACCTCTCGCGCGGGTCGGCACGGAGCTACGGATGCAGCCCCACAGGCTGCTGCGGTTCTCTCTGTCGGCGGAGGGCTCCACCTGGCTGGGAGACCGAGAGCTGTCGCTGCGAGGCGGCGCTCAGCTCCTGACGCCGGCGGGGTTCTCCCTCGTCCTCTTTGGCGGCGGCGGGATCCCAGGAGTCCGCGAGCCGAAAGGGATCGTCGGGGTCGGCCTCGGGTGGCGGTTCGCTCGCATCGTCGAGGTGGAAGCGGGCTGGACGTTCCATCGCTGGGCGGCGGGCACCACGCTGCATCTGCTGCGCCTCGGCGCGCTCTTGGATCTACCGTGGGGAACTCGGCTCGGCGGCGCGTTCTACCTGGGGCTCATCCGACCCCACCAAGACCCCACCGTGCGACCGGCACCCGGCGGTCGGATCTACGTTGTCCAGCTCGTGCTGGACCCCATCTCCGTGGAAGGCGGCTATTCCGTAGGCACCGAGATCATCGTGGACCCCGCCACGGCGACCGAGCGCGCGCTGATCACCCACGAGCTCAAGCTCGGACTCCGGCTGCAGCTGACCGCCCGCCTCGGCTTCTCCGCCGCCTACGCCTTGCAAGCGTGGAGCGGCCTTCCGCCGTTTCATGGGCTGTCGACGGAGTTCAGGGCGCTCTGGTAGCTGAGGCGGCTACTCGGCGGGGGATGCGACGCCGCTGAGCAGGCCGTAGCGCTCGACGACCCAGCGACCCTCCTCGGTCAGCGCGAGCTCGATGGGGCGGGGGCGGCTTACTCCACCGTTGACGATGAAGAACTTCGCCTTGCCTTCGGCGGGGTAGCCGATGCCCTGACGGGTCTTGCTGTAGTCGCTGTCGAACTTGATGGGGCAGTCCTTCATGTTCGCGTTGGTGTACTGCTTGTCCGGCGTCCCGCCGCAGTAGCCCTGCATGACATTGGGCTTCTTGTCGAGCTGGTAGAACTCGTCCTGGCGGAACGGGTTGGGGACCATGGCGCCATCCACCTCGCGGATGTCATCGGCCGGCATCAGCATCGCGAGCATCTCCAGACCGAGCTGACGCTCCTGGACGTACGCGGCCATCGCCTTGAGGAAGAGCTCGGCGGTCATGGTCGGGTCGGCCTTGGCGGCATCCGCGGCAGCCCGGAAGGTCGCGACGTCGGCGGACGGACCGGTCATTCCGGTCTGGGGTCCCTTCTTGCTGGCCACGGCGCCCTCCGTCTTTGCGGCTTTGTCCGCTTTCTTTGCTCCCTTGGCCGCCACGGCCTCGGAGCCGTCGGCGGGAGACACGCTGGAGCTAGGCGCGGTCTGTGCCCGCGAGCCCGCACACGCGACAGCGGGTACGGAGAGGAAGGATAGGGCGAGCAGCACGGGAAGAGTGGGGCGCATCGAGATCTCCTGGGGAGGCCGGCTAGACCGGCGGAACGGGGGCAGAGTCAGCGGGTTGTACGGGAGCGGCGACGTCGCCAGCCCAGCAGGCCTCCCAAGGGGAGGACCGCCCACAGGGCAGAAGAGGGTCGGGCCGTCATGGCGGTGCCGCCGTCTCCGCAGGAGCATGAACTCCACCCTGAGTCGTCGCGGAAAGGGTCGCTGGAGTCATCGTCATCGAAGGAGCCGGTGGTGCTGTCGTCATCGTCCGAGCCGGCGTCGTCGTCGTCTGAGCCGGTGGCGTCGTCGTCGTCCGAGCCGGTGGCGTCGTCGTCGTCTCCGCAGCCCTCATCGATCGTCCCGTCGCAGTTGTCGTCGAGGCCGTTGCACTCTTCGTCCACGCCGGGATTCACGTTGGGGTTGTTGTCGTTGCAGTCCACGTCGCTGTCGTAGCCGTCGCCGTCGGAGTCCAGCGCGCCGCTCTGGTCGTTGTACAGGTTGGTCCACAGCGCCATGTGCGCCGCCGGCACGTCCACCCCGGCGCCGGAGCAGACCGAGTGGAACGCGCCACCGATGAAGCCCTCAGTGTCGCCGAAGAGGATGATCTCCCCTCCGCTGGGGAGCCGCCCGACCGCGGCCACGGCGCTGGTACCGCTCGGCGTTGTGAAGTTGATCAGGGCATCGCCGCCTGACACGGTCGCCGCCTGCGCGATGTGCCACTGGGATAGACCCGCGGTGATGGGGTCGCCCTGGATCATGGTCGTCGGCGGGTCGGTGCAGGAGCCGTTGATGTGCTCCTGATCCATCTCCAGGGTGAGGCCGTGGTCGGGGATGGACCCGAGGATGTCTCGCAGCTTGTCGTTGGTGTCCGGCGAGCCCGTCTCGCCTTCGCCGAGCAGCACGATGCGCCCGCCCTGGGAGAGGAACGAGGGGATCTGCTGGGTGCGGATGGGGATGCTCCACTCCGCGAAGGGCAGCGCCACAACCAACAAGCGCACATCGCCGCTGCTGAGGTCGAACAGCGGAGAGCCCGAGTCGTCGTCCCAGGTCTTGTCCACCACCGCGCCCTGCGACTCGAGCGCGTTTGTGAACGCGGTGAAGTCGTCGGCGCAGGTCAGCTCGCCGTGGCGGCAGTTGATGACCACCCGGTTCCCGAGCGCAGACGCCGCGGATGGGGCGAGCAGCGCCATGGACAGCGCGAAGCCTGCCACCGCGTGATGAAGGCTCGTCGTGCTCATCCTGTCCTCCGTTGTGTCAGAACCGCGCACCGACCCCCACGCCGATACGGCCGGTGAAGCCCGCATAGAACGAGCCGTTGTCTTCGTTGGCTCCGCCCAAGAACCCAGCCTCGCCCTCGACGCGCACGATCAGCGGACCGTCCCCCGGAGCGAAGTCCACGCCGCCCTGGACGGTGGCGCCGATGAGCAGGGTGGCCAGAGGCCGGACCTGGTTCGGGGCCGCTTGGAAGGACGCGAAGATGAAGGGGCCGATGGGTCCGTCGTGCTTCTGCACGCCCAGGCCGACGCCGAACGGGACGAGCACGATGCCTCCTTGCACAGGCTCGCTCTCGCCCAGATCCACCGTGAACTGCCCTCCGAACGAGGGCCGCGCAAACACGGTCAGGGTCAAGGGGCCCACGAGCCGCAGCCCGACGTCGGCCGAGACCATTCCGTAGCTGAACGGGTGCACGTACTGGTAGCCGCCACCGAGCGCAAAGCGCAGGCGCGACGGTTTGCCAGCAGGCGGCGCGCGACGGCTGGGTGCCTTCGCCGGGCTCTTGGCCGCCTCGTTGGGGCCATCTTGGAGCGCGTTGGCCTGCTCGGAGCGCTT
>Ga0222662_1000055_pt1:77500-103347 | contig 103347 bp, 75 predicted proteins | sample AntAcemetagen600_FD_179821 | JGI IMG/M metagenome (GOLD analysis project Ga0222662, IMG submission 179821) | Saline water microbial communities from Ace Lake, Antarctica - #600 | ecosystem: Environmental > Aquatic > Non-marine Saline and Alkaline > Saline | place: Antarctica: Ace... | reverse complement strand
GGGCGAGACGCCCGATCTCTTCGTCGCTTCCTCGTCGCGCATCCCGATGCGCTTCCTCATCACTCCTCGACCTCGAACGCCTCGCCCCCACCGCGCTCGCTCGCCTACGCGCTCCAGGCTCCTAGCGAGCCCTAAGTGTCGAAGTTCTCGTAGAAGAACGGGTCGAGCGACTCGTCTGCCGGGTCCGGCTGGGCTGGCACCGGCCGCACCGGCGTCGGTGCTGACTCCCGCGGGTCGGGCGGGGCCTGCCGCTGCGCAGGCATCGGCGCGGGCGGAGCGACCGCCGCGATGTTCGGCGTCGAGGGGAGCTTCTCACGCTGGTCGGTCCCCGGGACCGCCGGGACGTCGAAGTCGCTGACGTTGTCGTTGAACACGACCTCTAAGGAGTCTGTGGCGGAGCTTCGCCCCTCAGGCTGGGCTGCGACGCTCCGGGTGACCGTGCGCGCGTCTGTGTTCACTGAGGGTTTCTTCTTGCGGCGCCGCTTGCGCTTCTTCTTCGGCGGCGGCTTCTCGTTGCCGAAGACCTTGCGCATGAACGTGCCGAGGGCCGAGAAGAACGTGGAGTCGGTGGACCCCGGCGGAGCGCCGGTCTCCCGGGGGACGATGTTGGGGACGCGGGGCGCCACCTCGCCCGAGGTGCGCATGGCTCGGTCAGCGGCCTTCAGCTCGAACACGATGTCTTCGAGGATCCGCGCGGGCTCATCACAAGAGTCGTAGCGATCCTCCGCCTTCTTCGCCCACATCCGCTCCGCGATCGGCGCGACCTTGGGATGCAGCGCTGCGATCTGCATCACCTGGTCGTTCACCTCCGCACGCGCCACCCGCTGCATGATCCGCACGAGATTGTTGGCGATGAAGAGCTGGTTGCCGGTGAGGAGCTCGTACAGGACCGTCGCTGCAGCGAACTGGTCAGCCCTGCCGTCGAGAGGCTTGCCGGTCACCTGTTCCGGCGCCATGTAGATCGGGGTGCCGCGCACCTGACCTGCGGTCGTGATGTTGGCGCTGGCGATGCGGGCTGTGGCGATCCCGAAGTCCATCACCTTCACCAGGCCATGGCGCGACAGCATGATGTTTCCCGGCTTGAGGTCCCGGTGCACGATGCCCAGGTCTTCGCCCTCCGGGGACTTCAGCGAGTGCGCATATCCGAGGCCCTTGAGCGTTTGGACCATCGCCTCGAGGGCGACCGACAGCGGCAGGCCGGAGTTGCCTTCGTTGCGCTGGGTGGTCAGCAGCTGATCAAGGGTGTGTCCTTCGACGTACTCCAGCGCCAGGAAGCACCGTCCGTCGGCCTCGTTGAACTCCAGGGTCTGGACGATGTTGGGATGCTGCAACATCGATCCGATCATGGCTTCGCGAGCCATGAGCTGGACGAACTTCTTGTCCTTGGCGAACTCGCTGCGTACGACCTTGAGCGCCACCTTGCGCTTGAAACCGATCTCGGTCTCGAGCTCCGCCAGGTAAACGGACGCCATCGCTCCCTCTCCGAGGGGCTTGATCAATCGATATCGGCCAATTTGCTCGTCCACGCGAGCTGATCGTGCCCGGGCTGCCTCGTCCCGTCCAGCGGCGTGGGTCAGTCGTCGATGATCCATACCTCTTCGTCGTCGTCCGCCGGCGGAGGTGGCTTCTTCGCGGGCCGCCTTCGAATGCGGCCTTCAAGCCCGCCACTGGGGCGCGGTGCAGGCTTTGGCGCGGGCGGCGGGTCGTCGTCGTCGTCAAAGTCCCAGTCCGGATCCCACTCATCATCTTCGGGCGGAGCGTCGTCCTCGAGCTTCACGTTGAGCGGGGACGTCGCGCGCTTTGGCGGAGCCTTCTTCTTGGCCGGCTCCTCCTTGGCCTCGGCCTTCTCGGGCTGGTCGTCGTCATCCCACGGATCCCAGTCCTCTTCCCAGAGCTGCTCTCGCTTCGGCTCCTCCGGCTTCGCGGGCTTCTCGGGTTCCGGCGGCGGCGCGTCTTGCCGGGCAGAGACGAGCGCATCGAGATCGTCCTTTGGGGCGTCTCCATCGTCGACGTCGACGTCGACGTCGTCATCGTCATTGAGCCAGTCACTGTCGCGCGATGGCGCGGGCTCGGGAGTCTCTTCCACTTCTTCTTCGACTGGCTCGGGCTCCGGCGCCGGTGCGGACCTCGTTGGGGCCTTGCGGGTGGACTTGCGCGCCTTGGCGTCGTCGTCGTCCCAGGGCGCCGCGTCCTCGTCCACCGGTGGCAGGTGCGCCGGTGACGGCGGATGCTCGTGCACGATCGGCTCAGGCTTGTGCTGGCTGTGGGCGTTCTGGCCCTCGATGTCCGTGGTGTCATCCGAGGAGACCGACGGAGGGGAGGTCGTGGGCGCCAGAGATGCGGCGGGCGCGGAGCCCGCGGCCGGGTCGATGGAGAGGATGAACCCCTTCCCGCGGCGGGTGCGGCGGTTGCTGGTCGTCCGAGTCCGGGCGGCGGCGCGTGGCCCGGTGGCCTTGCTGGGGGCCGGGCGCGCTCGCTCAGGCGCCGGCGTCGGGGCTGGCCGCGCCTTCCTGACGGGCTCGGGCTCGGGCTCGGGCTCGGGCTCGGGCTCCGGGGCTACGGCGACCTTCGTCGCTTCGCGCACGGACTTGCGAGCGCGGGCTTCTTTGTCGGCGGAGGCACGCGCCGATGCCAGCTCCGCCTGGCGGGCCGCAAGCTCCGCTTCGTTGGCGCCGCGCGCCGCGAGCGCCGCAGTCTCGGCGGCGTCGGCAGCCTCGCCAGCGGCTCGCTCCGCTGCTTCGGCAGACCCGATCGCCGCTGCGGCCTTCTCCGCTGCCGCGTGGGGTCCGGTCGCCTTGCGCGCAGCCTTCGCCGAACGCTTCGCCCGCGCAGCCTCGCGGGCTGCTTCGCCCGCAGCCAGTGCCGCCGCCTCAGCTGCCGCCTCGGCTGCCCCTGAGTTCGGCGCCTCCTCTGCGGCTTCTTCGGCCGTGACCGCCGCCTCCGTGGCTGCCTCGGCCGCCACCTTTGCCCGCTGCTCGGCATCGTCCGCGTCGGCGAGGGCCTGCTTGAGGATCGCCTCCTCCTCCGCGAGGCGCTTGGCGTCTGCGGTGAGACTCTCGATCGCCTCTGCACCGGCTGTCGCCCGTGCGGCCGACTTCGTTGCGCTGCGCGCCAGCGTGGTCGCGGTCTCCGCCGCGTCGGCCGACTTCGCGCCCTTCGCGGCCCGCTGCGCGTCCTTGGAGGCCTTCTCGACCTTGCTGTGCTCAGCGGCCGCTTCGGTGAGCGCCTTCTTGACGTCCCCCGACTTCGAGTCGACGCACGCGCTCTTCGCGTCATCGAGCGCCTCGGTGGCGCGTCGCTCCGCGCTCTCGGCTTCCTCGGATGCGGCATCGGCATCCTCGCGGGCCGCCTCGAGAGCCGCCTTCTCGGACTCGACTGCTTCGACAACAGCGCGGGCTGCTTCCAGGGCCGCTTGCGCCTTCTCCGATGCGGCGGCGGCGGCGTCCGCTGCGCTCTTTGCTCGGCCCTGGGCCGCCTTGGCATCGCGGCTGTGGGTCGCGGTGTCCGCGTTGTCTGCCTCCGCGTCAGCCTTGAACGCGTGCTCGCTGGCGGCGGTGGTGTGCCGCTCGGCGTCGGCGGCCGCCTTCTTGCCGTCGGTGGTGTCGTAGCCCCTCAGAACGTCGAGAGTCTCGCTCCACCAGCCCTTGGCGCTCTCGTGCACCTCGGCGGCGCGGTCGGCCTCCGCCCGCGCGGCGAGCTTGAGCTCGGCGAGCGCTGCCTCCTCCGCGGCGATCGCACCGCGCGCGAGGTCCTCGAACTCGGATGCTTCGGTCGCCGCCTTCTCCGCGTCGGACGCGGCCGCCTCGGCGACGTCCGCGTTCGTGCTCGCTTTCGCTGAGTCCACCGTCGCGCTGGCGTTGCGGACCGCTGTGGCGCGCTGCAGTGCGTTCGATGCCTTCTTCGCGCGGGCCGCCGCCTCCTCTGCGTGACCGTCGGCGGGGGTGTCCGGCGACTCCTTGGCAGCCTGAGCCGCGCCATCCGAGGCGCTCTGAGCGACCCCAGCGGCCTGCTCACAGCGTGCGACAGCGGCGTCGAGGCGCTCGCTAGCCTCCTGGAGTGAAGCTCGCTCCGTCGCCTCTGCGGCGGCGATCTCCCGGGCTTTGTCTCGTGCCCGATTGGCCTGCTCGGCCCCGGCGGTCGCTTGCTTCCCTGCGCGCTCCGCGAAGGCCGCTTGGGCCTCGGCCTGCCGTGAGTCGGTCAGGGAGTGGGCCTTGTCCACCGCGGCTTGCGCCTCCCCGAGGGCCTTCTCGGCGGCGTCGGCGGCGGTGCGCGCCTTCGCGCCCGCCCTCTTGCCCGCTTCGCCCTCGCAAGCCTCTGCGGCCTCCGCGGCCTCGTCGGCGCAGGCTCGCGCAAGGTCTGTCGCGCTGCTCGCCTCGGCCAGGGCGACCTCTGCCCGCGCGATGGCGGCCGCGATCGCTTCAGCCTCGGCTACCGCCGCCTTGGCGGCTGCAACCGCGGTCTTGCGGGCCCCCTTCATCGACTCGAAGGCCACCCGGACGGCGGCCACGGCCGCATCGGCGATGTCCGCGTGCTTCTCAGCCTCCTTCGACAGATCCGCATCGTCGGCGGCGGACGCTGCCAGGCTCGCGTCGTCGGATGCCTTGGACGCCTCGTCGCACGCGGTGCGCACCGCCTCGAGCGCGCTCTGCACGGTCTCATGGTCCGAGATGGAGCAGGCCTCCTCGGTGTCGGCCAGCATCGCCAGCGTCTTCGAGGCGCCCGTCGCCGCCTTGCCTGCGGCCGCAGTCGCCCGGTCTCGCGCGGCCACGAGCGCGTTCAGCTCGGCGGCGGCGCGCTCTGCGGCCTCGGACTCGGCTGCGGTGCGGCCCTGGACCTCGATGGTGATGGCCTCGGTCGATGCGTTGACCGCTTCGTCCCGGGCGCGCTCGGCCTGGTTCGCCGACGCCTCGACGACATCCACCCGGGACGCCTTCTGGGCGGCGGTGAGTGACCGGGTGGCCTGCTCGGCCGCGGCCCGCGCCTTGGCCGCCTCCTTCACGGCCTTCGCGACGAACTCCCTGACCTGCTTTCCGTTGACGTCGAGGCTCTCGACGAGCTCGTTGAGACGAGCCAGGGCTGCCTCGGCCTCTTCGGCTGCGGCCTCCGCGGCGGACGCCGCCCCCTCGGCGATCTCTCGTGACGAGCTGAGCGTTGCCTTGAGCGTGCGCTCGGCGGCGACGGCTTCGTCGAGGGCTGCGGCCTCCGTCTCTACGGTCTCCGCAGCCTTCTTGGCGGCGGACGCAGCCTTTGCTGCGGTCTCGGCCGCGACGCCTGCTGGACCCGACAGCTCCGCCGCCGCGGCCTCGTCGTCGGCGGCGCGGGCGGCCGTTGCGTGGGATGCCGCGGTCTTGACTGTCGCCTCCAACGCGGCGAGCAGCTTCACGACGTCCTTGGAATCGCAGCCTTCGGCGTTCGCCGTCGCGGCGATGAAGCGGTCCGCGGCCCCGTCGGACGCCTCGTTGCCCAAGATGGATGCTTCGGCGGCCTTCTGGCGCGCCTGACTCAGCGCCGCCGCTTCCGCAGCTGCCCGGTCCTTGGCTTCCTTGCGCGCTGCCTTCTCGCCTCGAGTCGATGCCGCGACCGCGACCTTGCGGGCTTCGGTGGCCGCACTCGAGGCGGATCGAAGCGCTTCGGTGGCTTCCTTCGCCGCAGCTGCTTCATTGGCGGCGTGTGCTTGATCGTGGGCGCGCTTCGCGGTGACCAGCAAGCCCGCCGCGCGCTCGGCTTCCGCCTCCGCTTCATCGAGCGCCGACAGGGCCTCCTCGCCCTCAGCCGCCAACTCGTCCAGCACGCTGGCGAGCGCTGTCGCCGCCGCGCCCGCTTCGTCACATAGGCGCTGAATGTCGGCGAGGAGTCGGTCTGCGAGCCCTTGCGCGTCGGCCTTCCCCGCGCGCTCCATGCGCTCGCCTGCGGCGGCGGACCGCAAGGCACCGTCCGCGTCGGCGACCTCCGCGAGCGAGTCTCGCAGCGAGGCCAGGGCGTCCTCGGCCTCTGCGGCGGCATCGTCGGCGTCAGCAGCGCGCTCAGAGGCGTGCGCCAGATCCACCGCTTCGTTCGCCGCCTCAGCGTGACCTCGCGCCGCCTTGGCGCCTGCTTGCGCAGCCCGGAGCGCGTCGGCCACCGGGGGATGATCGTGCAGACCGTCCGCCTCCAGCTCGAGCGCAGCGATTCGCTCTTCGAGTGGCGCGATGAGGGTCTCCACCTCGCTCTGTACCCGCGCCGCCGTCTCTCGTGCGGCGGTGAGGATCCTCGCGTTCTCTTCGGCTTCCTTCTGGGCGAGCTTGACCGCCCGCTTGCCGGCCTTGCTGGCCCGGAGCGCGGCTTCGGACGCCTTGCCGGCTGCGGCGCGGGCGTGCTCGACCATCGCCTGGGCCTCGGCCGCGCTCGTGCTCTTCTTGGCGGCGTTGGCTGCGTCTCGGGCTTCGGCCGCGGCGAGCGCCGCGGCTTCCGCCTGGTCCTGGGCCTCCTGGAGCGCGGCGAGGGGTTCGTCGTTCTCTGCGTCAGACGCGCCCTCGACCGCTGCTTCCGCCTCCGCCGATGCGGTCTGCGATGCCTCCGCGGCCTCCTGTGCGAGAGCGGAGGCCTTGACCATGGCGCCTTCGAGCGCCCGAGCCTCGCCGGCGTTCTCACGGGCCACCCGTGCGGCCTCCTCGAGCTTCGGACCGGCTTCGTTCGCGCCGCTCAGGATCTCCGCGACGAGCGCGGCGATGGGCTTCAGTGTCTCCTCGGCTTCGTCGCCCGACTCCAGCGCGGCGGCGGTCTCCAGCAGAGCCCGCACCTCGTCGGCCTGGTCCTCGGCCTGGGTGAGCAACCCGGTCGCCTGGGCGGCGAGGGTGAGGGCGTCCCCGGCGCCGGTGCCTTCCAGATCGGTGGCGGCTTCCTTGCCGAGACGCAGCGCCTTGTCGAGTGCGATCAAGGCCGGCTGGAGGACCTCGCGGGACTGGGCGACCAGGGTCGCGACGCGCTCCAACTCCAGCCGGCGACCTCGCTCCTCCGCCTCGAGTCGCTGGCGCTCTGCCTCGCTGAGGCGGCGACGCTCCTCCTCTTCCGCCCTCGCCTTCGCCTCCGCCTCGCGCTGGCGCTGGGCCTCCTCCTCCGCGATCCGCAGGGCCTCAGCCTCGGCGTGCCTCTCGCGCGCCTCGTCCATGCGAGTGCGCGCCTCGCCCACCGCGGCCCGGAGGGTCTCGGCGAACCCCGCGAACCCTGCGCTGGCCTCCGCGAACTCCTCCATCGTGGCTGCGGCGTTCGCTCGCTCCACGACCGCCTCGGCGTCCTCGAACGCCTCGTGGGCGCGGCCCACCGACAGGCCGGCCTCTTCTGCGAGCACCATCACGGTCTGGGCGCCGATGTCAGGCAGCTCGGCGGTGCTCTCAGACTCAGCCCGAGCCTGGGCCATCAGCTCGGCCAGGGCGGCCATCTCGGTGGCGAGGTCTCGCTGGGCGTTCTCGAGCGCGGACGCAGCGGCTCGCAGCGCTTCCTCGGCGAGTCGCTCGGCTTCTGCGGCGAGCCGTTCGGCCTCCGCTTCCTCCGCCGCGACTCGGGCCGCTTCGTCCGAAGCCGCCTTTGCGGCGCGAGCCTCTTCGGCAGCTTGTTCCTCTGCGGCGATCCGCGCGGACTCCCGGGCAGCTTCGGCCTCCGCTTCGGCGGCGACCTCCTTCGCGGAGGCTTCGGTATCCTCGGCGTCGTCGCCGATCCCGATGTCGAGATCGTCGTCGTGTTCGAGGTCCAGCTCATCGCCCTCGAGGTGCAATTCGTCACCTTCGAGGTCGAGCTCATCCTCCTCGAGGTCCAGGCCATCGCCAGCGGGGCCCAGCAGGGCCGCGTCTCCGTCGGCGCGGGACTGGGCGACGCCCGTGTGCGCAGCCACTGCAGCGGCGTCGATGGCGGTCTGAGCCTGGGTCTGAGTCTGCTCTTCGCCGCCGAAATCGAGTTCGGTCCCCAGAGCGCCGCCATCGTCGGGGACGGTCCCGGTCAGCAGCTGATCCGAGTCGGCGTCTGTTCCGCTTCCCCAGAGCGAGTCGTCGCTCTCCGTGCCGTCGGTGAACTGCGCCTGCAGCTCGTAGCTCGTGGCGGTGAAGGCGTCCTCCCCCCACAGCTCGTCATCCTCTTGCCAGGCGGTGCCAGGCTTCGGCTGGCCCATCGGCAGGTCGGCGGGGCGCTCCGCGCTTGCCAACACATCGCGGGCGACCGCGTCTGTGGGCGGCGAGGACGCCTCCAGGTCCAGCAGGTCGTCGTCTCTCAGTCCGCCGGGACCCATGCCTGCGGGTCCCAAGCCTCCCGGAGCCATGGCCTGCTCCGGAGACGTCGCAAAGAAGTCGTCTTCGAGGGCGTTGCCCGTGACCTCGCCGGTGGGTTCGTCATCGGGGGCCGCGGCTGCTGCAGGCTGTTCGGGCTCGGGGACCGTGGGAACGTCTGCGGTGGGGGGAGCGTTGGGGTCGAGCTCTTCGAAGAAGAAGTGCTCTTCCTCTTCGTTCTCCTCGAAGTAGATGAACTCTTCGACGCTGCCCGTCCCTTCGCCAATGGGCGAGGGGGTGTCGGGCGCGGCCTGCGGAGGAGCGTTGGACGCGCCACTAGCAGCACCCTCGGGGCGCTTCTTGCGACGCTTCTTCTTTTCAGGCTCCTTCTTCTTGCCGAAGCTGAACAATCCGCCGAATCCCTTCTTCTCGGGTTCTTTCTTCTTCTTGCGCCGCTTCGGACGCGGGGCTGCGTCGTCTGCGGACAGACCCGGTGGTGGGACTGACTGCGCCCGCGTCGCATCCGGGGCAGGACGACCGGCGGGAGCAGGGTCCGATGCCGGAGGCTGCTTCGCCATTCTGCCAAGGTCGGAGACTCCTGACATGTCCTCCAGCGCGGCCATGCGCGCAACGGTGCGTGAGGGGCGGGCGCCCGCCTTGCCAGGATCGAGCAGCAGCCCCTTGAGATCGTCCGCGAACTCCATGGCGTCGGCGTACCTATCCGATGGATGCGGAGCCAGTACCTTGCGCAGCGGACCGCCGATTCCCGGAACGACGGCGTCGGCGCGGTCGGCGGCATCGCCGATCTGCACCTGCGCGATCTTTTCCATCACCTTGATCATGTTCGGGCCGGTGAACAGGACCTGACCGGTGAGGGTCTCGAACAGAATGGCGCCGAGGCAGAAGAGATCCGACCGCCCGTCGAGGTCCTTGCCGAGGACCTGCTCGGGGCTCATGTAGGAAGGCGTTCCCCGAATGACGCCCTGAGCAGTCAGCGCGGCCCAACTGGCGGTGGCGCGGGCGATGCCGAAGTCCATGATCTTGACGACGCCGTGGGCCGACCGCATGAGATTCGCGGGCTTCAGGTCGCGGTGCACGATGACGAGCGGAGTGCCCTCGTCGTCCGCGACCCGGTGGGCGTAGGACAGTCCTCGGCAGGTCTGGATCGCGATGTCGAGGGCCACGCTCGGGGTGAGGCCTGCTCCCGCTTCCTCCGTCAGGAGCTCTGCCACCGAGCGGCCGTCCACGAACTCGAGGACCAGGACGTAGAAGTCACCGAACTGCTCAAACGAGAGGGTCTGCACGATGTTGGGGTGCCGCAGCATCCCGCCGATCGCGGCCTCGCGCATCAACATCCGCACGAAGGTCTCGTCCCCTGCGAGATCGGCCTTGATGATCTTGAGCGCTACGCGCTTACGGAAGCCGCCGGGCCCCGCCTGCTCCGCAAGGTAGACCGTGGCCATTGAGCCCGATCCGAGAGTGCGAAGGACCTTGTAGGGCCCGAGCTGATCTGGGACGTCCAGGGGCGCGTCGGAGCTCATCCCATTCCGCTCGGTCGAGAGGTTCGGCAGCCCAAAATGTGGTGCCGCATCCCTAAGAAAACCATAGGAAGTCTACCACGCAAGCGTCTGACCCTCGCGGGGGCACCGGCGCGGCGCGCGCCAGCCCGCCTCAGTACGAGAGAAGCGCGTCGAGATTCTCGTGAATCCACGTCTGCGCGGAGCCGAAGGCGGGATGCTGAGCCTCGCGTCGACGGAAGTCGCGGGTGTGATAGACGACGCGTCGTCCGGACCGAGCCGCGCCGACCACCCCGTGCAACATCTCGTGATAGACCACGAAGTCCAGTACGTAGTCGGGGGTGTCGTCCGAGTCGAGCACTGGATGCACCTTGATGAGCCGATGCTCCGGCTGCCAGCTGCCCAGCCGAATCGACCGGCGTACCCGCCCCGAAGGACCGTAGGACCATCCGATCCGCGCCTTGAAGTCGTTGTTGAACCGCTCGCGGTTCTCCTTCTCGTACACCGTCCGCAGATCGTGATGGCGCCCATGAGGAGGCGAGTACCTCGGCCGCGCCGGAGGACGCTTCGCGCGCACAAAGCTGGCGGCGAACTGCTCGACCACGGCCCGCGACTCCGGATCCCGGCTGCGGATGAATCGGGCCACCGCCACCACGACCTCGTCGTCGGCCAGGGCGAAGCCTCGCAAGCAGCGGACTCGTAGGATCCCCGACTCCAGCCGCTTCCACGACACCAGCGTGCGTCGATTCCGGGTCGCCACTAGGTCGATGGGCTCACCCAGGTACTGGCCGAGGCGTCGATGCAGGTCGTGTACGAGCTCTTGGTCCACCAACGTCTCCCATCCACGCACGTCTGGCGGAACCGGGAGACCCGGTTCGAACGGCAAAACGAGCTGATGACCGGGGGCCGGATCGATCGACATCAACGGATCCCGGCGCCTCCCCTGGCCCCAGGAGACGCGCGTACAGCAGGTGCATGAAGGTTCACGCTCGGCGAGCGCCGGCCACTTCTAGCAGGGCGCGGATCCGCTGAGAAGCGCGCGGATCACTAAATTCTAGGCAGATCCACGGAAATAGTCCGCACACGCAAGTGCTGTCGATCGATCGTCGATCGTGCGGTGATCCGAGGTGATGCTTCGGGTCCGGATCACATCGCCCGATCGGAGCCGGCGACCCGCCGCCCCATGTGAGGCGACGGGCCGCACCCGCCTAGAAGGGGATCTCCTCGGAGACCTCGGCGCTCTCCTCCCCGTCAGCCCGCTGCCCAGGCGGTCGCGATCCGGAAGGGCGGTAGTCCACCTGCACCGCGCCCTGCTCCGCCCCCCGGCGCCCCTGGAGCCCGATCAGTTCGCGCGCCGTGATCTCGGTGCGGTACCGCAGCACCCCCTCCCGGTCGGTCCACTGGTTCGTGCCGATTCGCCCCTCCACGTACACGGGGTCTCCCTTCTTGAGGTACTGCCCGGCGTACTCCGCGAGCCGGTCCCACAGCACGGTGCGGTGCCAGACCGTGGTCTCGACCCCGTCCTTTCGCCGCTCGTTCGTGGCGATGCTCAGGTTGACGACGGGCTTGCCGCCGGTGGTGTTGCGCATCACGACTTCGCTGCCGACGCGCCCAATGATCGTGGCTCGATTGAATGTCCTCATGTCTCGTCTCTCCTCTTTGTGTGTCCGGGGTTTGTCCCCGCGACGAGGAATAAAGCGAGAGCCGTGCCAGAACGAAGCGGACAGTCGACAACGCAACCCATCATTGGCTTGTCTCGGGAGTTCGTCGGGGGCGGTGGTGGAGAAGTGTCCGGGAAAGTGTCCGGGAATCGAACACGGGCCGGACACGGTCGGACACGGAGAGCCGTGGTAGAAAGCGCTCCGTGACTACCCCCCCTCGCTACATCGGTATCGAAGGCGTGATCGGCGTCGGCAAGACGAGCCTCACGAGGATCCTCGCCGACCGGTTCAACGGCCGCTGCGTGCACGAGCCGGTGGTCGAGAACCCGTTCCTCGCGAAGTTCTACGAGGACAAGAAGCGCTACGCGTTCCAAACGCAGCTGTACTTCCTGCTGACTCGCTACCAGCAGCAGCTCGAGCTGAAGCAGCCGGGGCTCTTCAATCCGACCACCGTGTGCGACTACCTGTTCGCCAAGGACAAGATCTTCGCGAACCTCACGCTCGATCGCGATGAGCTCGTGCTCTACAACCAGATCTACGAGAGCCTCGATGCCAGGCTCCCCAGCCCGGATCTGGTGATCTACCTCCAGGCCGACATCGAAGTCTTGTTGGGCCGGATCCGGAGGCGCGGGCTCGACTTCGAGCAGGGCATCGACCCCGAGTACCTGCGCAATCTCTCCAGTCTGTACAACGATTTCTTCTTCAATTACCGTGAGGCGCCGCTATTGGTTGTGCAGACGTCGGGTATTGACTTCGTCAACAACGCTGCGGACCGGGAGTGGTTGATTCGGGAGATCCTCGAGATGAAGGGCGGCACGAAGCACCTGATCCCGCTGGGATCGCTCTGAGAGCGACCTGGACGTAGACGGACCGCCGCCTTTCGTTCCCCGAGGCAGAACCCCTTCCGGTCCCACAGGACACACGACGGGCAGGCCTACCGGCCGCGCGATCGAAGGAAGAAAAATGGCAAAGACACGACCGGTCACCGTTCCGGACCTTGCGCGCATGAAAGCAGAGCGCCGCAAGATCACCATGCTCACTGCGTACGACGCGATCTTCGCGCGACTCGTCGACCAGGGCGGCGTCGACGTCATCCTCGTCGGCGACTCTCTGGGCATGGTGATCCAGGGGCACGACACCACGCTGCCCGTCACGGTCGAGCAGATGGCGTACCACGGAGCCGCCGTCGCCCGATCGGTAGACCGGGCCCACGTCGTCGTGGACATGCCCTTCATGAGCTATCACGTCTCCATCGAGGAGGCCGTGCGCAACGCCGGCGTCCTGATGAAGGCGGGTGCGCAGTCGGTGAAGCTGGAGGGCGGGGCCGAGCGAGCGGCCACGATTCGGGCCATCGTCAACGCGCAGATCCCCGTGATGGCGCACATCGGCCTGACGCCTCAGTCTTTTCATGCCCAGGGCGGCTTCAAGGTCCAGGGGCGCGGGGACGACGCGGCCCAGCGGCTGATGAACGACGCACTCGCGGTGCAGGAGGCCGGCGCGTACTCCCTGGTGCTCGAGGGAATTCCGACCCGGCTCGCCGCGGAGATCAGCGCTGCTCTGCAGATTCCCACCATCGGCATCGGCGCCGGCAATGGGTGCGATGGCCAGGTCCTCGTGATCTACGACCTCCTCGGCATGGACAAGAGCTTCAAGCCGAAGTTCGTCAAGCGCTTCGTGGAGCTGCAGGACACCATCACTGGGGCGATCGGCGAGTTTGTCGAAGAGGTGCGCAGCGGTGCGTTCCCCGACGAGGACCACTCGTTTCATGACAGCAAGCGAACCGGTACCGCGAAGGCGACGCCTCTGGCTGAGCCGGCGCCGGTCCTGCGCGCGGTCTACGGCCCGACCGACTCGTAGTGGCCCCGACGGACAGCCCGGAGCCCACCATGGACCTGATCAAAGACCCGGACTCCATGCAAGCGTGGGCCTCCGCCGCGCGCGCCCGGGGGGAGACCATCGCCTTTGTGCCGACCATGGGGTACCTGCACGACGGGCACCTCTCGCTGATGCGTATCGGCCGAGCGAAGGCCGACCGGCTCGTCGCGTCGGTGTTCGTCAACCCACTCCAGTTCGGCGAGGGTGACGATCTCGACGTCTATCCGCGCGATGAGGTGGGTGACCTCGCGAAGTGCAAGGCCGAGGGCTGCGATGCGGTGTTCTTCCCTCAGCCGGACACCATGTACCCGGCGGGGTTCCAGACCCGCCTCGTCACGGGCGGACTGACCACGGTGCTTTGCGGCGCCTCGCGCCCCGGCCACTTTGATGGCGTCGTCACCGTCGTCCTCAAGCTGTTCAACCTGGTGCAGCCCCATGTCGCGATCTTCGGGAGCAAGGACTTCCAGCAGCTTCAGGTGATCCGCCGCATGGTCCGCGACCTGACCGTGCCGGTGGAGATCATCGGCGCGCCCATCATTCGGGAAGAGGGGGGCCTGGCGCTGTCATCGCGCAACGTCTACCTCGCCGCTGAGGAACGGGTGCAGGCGTTGGCTTTGAATCGGTCTCTGAACGCCGCAGCGAAGCGATTCGCCGCGGGGGAGCGGGATCCGCAGACGCTGGTCGCCGGGGTGGTCGGAGAGATCGCCGCGCAGCCGCTGGCCGAGATCGACTACGTGCAGCTGGTGGACGCGGAGGAGCTCACTCCGCTCTACGGTCCCGTGGGTCGGGCGGCGGTCCTCGCGGTCGCGGTTCGCTTTGGCCGGACGCGCCTCATCGACAACCGTGTTCTGACGGAGTCCTAGAGGGCAATGGAGTTTGAAGACGGCCTGATCTTGGGCGTCGCGGCGGTGATCGCGGTGAACAAGGCCTTCATCAGTACCGGGCTGAAGCACAGCCGGCCGCTCTACGTCTTCGTCCAGGCGTTCGACGTCGGTGCCGTCGTGATGCTGTTCTTCGCGCGGGTCTTCCCCGAGCCCCGCCTCGACTACGCGATCCGCGTCTTCCTGATGCTCTTTGTCGCGTGGCACATGGTGCTCAACTCGCAGACGCGAGCGGCCATCCGGGCTCCGACGCCCAAGGAGCAGACGGAGCTCGACGAGGCCCGCGCAGAGCTCGAAGCTACGCTGCGCCGAGAGCGGGATGAAGAGGAGGCCGAGCGCCTCGCTGCCGAGAAGGCGGCCGACTCGACCTGACCAGCCAGCACCGCGCTACGCGGTGTGCGCCGAGATGACCCCTTGGACCTCGTCGTCCGTCAGGACCCGGTCTCCGCGCTTCGCCGTGTCGAAGATGGCGGTGACGATGTCGTCGGTGGGCTCGATCCCCCGGCTCTTGAGCCAGTAGATGACATTGCTGCGACCGCCCATGTGGCCAATCTCGATGATCTGCTTCAGGCCGAAGTCCGCCGCGGGGACCCCGGAGTAGATCCGGTCTGCGAGCCAGGCGTCGCCCTTGTTGAGCGCCTTGATGACCGCCGCTGCATGCACGCCCGTCCCGGTGCGGAAGGCGTCGCTGCCAAACACGGGATAGTTGAATGGCAAGGGGGTGCCGGTCGCCCTGGCCCCGAGCTCGGCGTACTCACAGAGGGCAGAGAGGTCACCCTTGAGCGGCACACCCATCAGCTTCATGTTCACGAGCAGCAGCCCGATCGCGGTGTTTCCTACCCGCTCACCGACGCCGAGCATCGTGCCGTGCACACGCTTTGCGCCCGCCTTTGCGGCTGCGACCGCGTTGATCAGCCCGAAGCCACGGTCGTTGTGGCCGTGCCAGTCGAGGATCGCATAGGGGTGGCCCGCTTCACGCACGACCTTCTTGGTCCAGCGAATGATGCTGCGCACGCCTCCGGGGGTCGCGTGCCCGACGGTGTCGCAGATGCACAGGCCCTTTGCGCCCTCGTCGAGGGCCACCTGGAACAGCGTACGCAACGTCTCGGGGCGCGAACGCACGGTGTCCTCGGTCACAAAGGTGCAAGGGAGCCCCGCACCGACCGCCAACCGCACCGCGTTGCGCGTCAACTCCACGAGCTTGTCCGTGGACCAGCCCTCGGTGTAGAGGCGGATCGGTGAGCTCCCCAAAAACGCCATCACCTCGATGGGACGGCCCACCTTCTCGCTGATCTCGATGATCGGCTTGATGTCGTTGGGGTGCGTGCGCGCGGCGCAGGTCAGGTTGAGCCCGAGCTTGTTCTCGATCGCGAACTTCGCGAGGTGAGTGACGTCCTCGACGGCCCGCGGCCCGGCCCCCGGCAGACCGATGTCGGTGTGCTGGATCCCGACCCGGTCCTGAAGAATCAAGATGCGTTCCTTGTCCTCGATGGACGGGTCCGTCGCCGACGGGGACTGAATCCCGTCGCGCAGAGTCTCGTCGTAGAACTCGAGCCCCTCCATCCAGGCGTCACTCTCGAGCGCTTCGTCGTTCCAGTCGTAGACGATCGTGTCCCGATCGACCGGGACGGACTGTCCGTGCTTGCTACTCAAGGTTCGCCTCGACGATCACGGCGATGCCCTGCCCGCCGCCGATGCACGCGGTGCCCAGGCCGAAGCGCTGGCCACGGCGCCGCAGCTCGTGCAGCAAGTGCAGCGTGATGCGGGTGCCGGAGGCGGCGAGGGGGTGGCCCACGGAGATGGCGCCACCGTTGACGTTGGTCACCTCACGGTTGAGGCCGAGCTCCTTCTCGCACGCCAGGTACTGGGGCGCGAAGGCCTCATTCACCTCGACGAGATCCATCTGCTCGACGGTCATTCCCGCTGCCGCGAGCGCCTTGCGAGACGACGGCACCGGGCCGATGCCCATGATCGACGGGTCGCATCCGCTGATGCCCCACGACACCAGCCGACCGAGCGACTTGTGCCCGCGCTCCTGCGCCCACGCGCCGTCGGCGATCACCACCGCAGCTGCGCCGTCGGTGATGGCGGACGCGTTGCCCGGGGACACCAGCCCGCCCTTGGCGAAGACCGATGGCAGGCTGCGCATCTTCTCGAGCGTTGCCTCCGGACGAGGGCACTCGTCGCTTGAGAAGGGGACCTCCTCGCGGCGCTTCTTGACCATGACCGGCACGATCTCATCCGCGAACTTGCCTGCCGCGAGGGCGGCCTTGTATGCCATCTGGCTGCGGAACCCGTACTCGTCGGCTTCCTCGCGCGTCACGCCGTACTTGTTGCCCACGTTCTCGGCCGTCTGGCCCATCGCGCAGCCGCCGAAGGGGTCGTAGAGCGCGTCCCACAGGCTGTCGCCCAGGGTGTCGTTCTTGCCGAAGCGTACGCCCCAGCGGATGTTCCGCGCGGTGAACGGCGCCTGCGACATCGACTCGGCGCCGCCGCAGAGCATGACGTTGCCCTGCCCGAGCAGGATCTGCTCCGCGCCGCTGATGATGCTCTGGAAGCCCGAGCCGCACAGGCGGTTCAAGGTGAGGCCTCCGACCTCTTGAGGCACGCCCGCCCGCAGGCCGACATGACGCGCGAGGTACAGCGCGTCGGCGCTGGTCTGCAGCGCGTTCCCGAAGATGACGTGATCGACGTCGGCGACATCCACACCGGAGCGCTCGAGCGCGCCCTTCGCGGCCACGACACCAAGGTCGGTGGCGGAGTGATTCTTCAGCGAGCCGCCGAAGCTGCCAAAGGGCGTACGCACGCCAGACAAGAAGACGATGTCTTTGCTTTCGACCTTCATGGGTCCTCCAGGAATTAGGGGTCATCCGGGGGAGACCGCGACGTCGGCCTGCTCGCCCCGAGGGGGCCGCAAGCTACATTCCGGGCGCGAGTTCCGCCACTCTGGAAATGAGGTAGGCCGCGGCTCCGGCTGTGTCCAGGGTGCCGCCCAAATCAGGCGTGCAAGCGCCGGCGAGGAGGGAGTCCTCGACCGCCTTCTCGATGATGCGCGCCTCCCTCGCGTGGCCGAGATGCTCGATCATCAGGGCCGCCGCGAGCACCGTCGCCGTGGGGTTGGCGATGCCCTTGCCCGCGATGTCCGGCGCCGAGCCATGGACCGGTTCGAACATGCCGATCCCGGACTCTGGGTTCACGTTGGCGGACGACGCGACGCCGAGGCCGCCCTGAAGCTCGGCGCCCAGGTCGGTGATGATGTCGCCGAAGAGGTTGCTCGTCACGATGACGTCGAACTCCTCGGGCGCGCGGACAAGGCGCATTGCGAGCACATCGATGTACAGATGGCGGCTCACGATGTTCGGGTACTCAGCAGCGACCTTCTTCCAGATGCGCTGCCAGATGTCGTGACCGAACCGCAGCGCGTTGCTCTTGTCGCTCATGCAGACCCGCTTGAGGCCATTGGCGTCGGCGTACTCGTAGGCGCGGCGGATGATCCGCTCGACACCCACGGCGGTGTTGATCGACGTCTGGATCGCGACCTCGTGGGGCGTGCCCTTCTTGAAGATGCCGCCGGCCCCGACGTACAGGCCCTCGGTGTTCTCTCGAAACACCGTGAAGCGCACGTCGTCCACGGTCTTGTTCGCCAAAGGGCACAGCCGTGGGTCCACCAGCCGGCAGGGCCGCAGGTTGACGTACAGGTCCAGCTTGAAGCGGGTTTCGAGGATCAGTTCGCGGGCGTGCTCATTGCCGGGGACTCGCGGGTCGCCTACCGCCCCGAGGAAGATCGCGTCGCAGCGGTCGGCGATCGCTTGGCGCTCATCGTCCGGAAATCCGGTCCCGTCGCGCAGATAGCGGTCCGCTCCGTAGTCGTGCCACTCGAACTCGAAGTCGAGGCCGGGGCTGATCTCTGCGAGGGCCTTGAGAACGTCGACGCCTACCGGCACGACCTCCTTGCCGATCCCGTCGCCGGGAATGACCGCGATCCGGTGCATGCAAACGTCCTGTTCTCGTGGGTTTGTCCGGGCGGGGGCGGGCTTGCCCGGCTCGACCGACGGCGTATCCTACTGCAACCCGCGCACTGGGCGGCGCGGACTGGACTGCATGAGCAACTACACGATTCAGCGCGGTGAGCGCACCTTTCGAGCGAAGAAGCTCGAGACGTTGCGCGAACTGATTCGCCGGGGCTACCTGGGCCCGGACGACGTCGTCTCCGTCGACGGGGGGCCGTTCTATCCCCTGCGCGCGCTGGATGGGCTCGATGACGATGCGCGCAGCGATGATCCCTGGAAGGACTGGGATGACGCGCGTGAGGACGATGCTGATGAAGAAGCAGGAGCGGTGGGGACCGTGCTCAGCGACTTCCTCAGTGGACTCGAAGACGAGCGGCCGCGACAGTCGGCGACCGGGGGGCAGCCAGAGCCCACCACAGCGCCCCAGCCTCCGGCCCCCGGGCTGGGCATCCTGGATCGCGCGGAGCCGCCCTCTCTGGCGGAGCTCGCAGACATCCCCAGCGATCTGGAAGTCCTTACGGGAGGCTCCCTTCAAGCCCTCGACCTCGAGGAGCAGGGCCCAGGTGAGGAGTCCCCGGCGGTGTCCGCACGGGCAACCGTCACCGGGCCTCCGCCATCGCCGAAGAGCGCCCTGGGCGGGCTGCGTTTGGTGGAGCCTGAGCCCGCCCCCGTGGATGCCGCCCCGTTGAGCTTCGGCAACTGGATGGACACGAAGGGCGCGGGTCCAGACGGCCGGCTGCTGGAGAACTTCGGGAGGGTCGATGACGGGATCGTCCTCAGCGCGCGCAGGGATCGGGGCACGAACTGGTATCGCATCGCGGGTGTCGTAGCTGTTGCGGCCGTCGCCATCGCGTTTGGCCACACCTGGGTGCGCACCGTGGCCCAGACCCCCTATCCGACCGAGGCGGAGCTCGTGGCGAATCAACGCGGGGATGGCCCTGCGGTCCCGGGGGAGGTGGCCGACCGGATCGGCCGCTCGGTGCCGAAGACCGCGTTGGATATGGAGCGTCGGCTGCGCAGCCAGGTGGCCGGGGAGGTCCCACACTTCGGCACCTCGGAGGAGCTCGAGGACGTCATGTTCGCGGAACTGATGAACCTCGGGATTCGACCGATGAGCGTCGAGATCGACCCGATTCGGCTCCAGGGTAGCGGCGACTACGACCGCGACCGCCCGGTGGAAGCCAACATCTGGATTCGGCTCAACAGCGTGCAGGAGAGAGAGGGTGAGGTCGTGGAGGTGATCCATGAGCGGCTCGCCCTGGTCTGGTTCGTCACGGCGAAGTACTCGGTGCACGGCAAGGTGACGTTCCGCGACGTCAAGACCTCGTTTGGCCTGCCCAACCCGTATCAGGTCGTCCGGGAGGGGCGCGAGCTGACTCCGCTCTGGAGCGGCCGCGGCACCGTGATGGAGCTGCTCAATCCCAAGTAGGGTGCGGCCCTATGCGCATCCAGCGCCTCGAACTGCACGGCTTCAAGTCCTTCGTTGAACCGACTTCGCTCCATCTGGGCCCCGGCATCGCTGCGGTGGTGGGGCCGAATGGGTGCGGCAAGAGCAACGTGATCGACGCAATCCGGTGGACGCTCGGGGAGCAGAGCCCCGGGACGCTGCGCGGCAAGGCGATGGCCGACGTCATCTTCTCGGGGGCTCAGGGTCGGCCGCCCGCGAACTTCGCCGAAGTGTCGCTGATCTTCGACAACTCCGATGGGAGCTTCGGCGGTCGGTATCGCAGGTATGGGGAGATCGCGGTCACCCGGCGCCTGGACCGCTCCGGCGCGTCCGCCTACTCCATCAACCGCCAGCGCTGTCGGCTCAAGGACGTCGTCGAGCTCTTTGTGGACACCGGCGTGGGTGCGCGGGCGTACTCGATCATCGAGCAGGGACGCGTCGGTTTCGTGGTCAGCGCGCGACCGGAGGAGCGCAAGCTGCTGATCGATGAGGTGGCGGGCGTCAATCGCTTCAAGGGCCAACGGAGCGAGGCCGAGAGGCGGATGAAGGAGACGCGGGCGAACCTCGTGCGGGTCGCGGATCTGAGCGGGGAGCTTGATCGGCAGCGCACGTCCCTGTCGGCCCAGGCACGCAAGGCCGAGCGATTCATGGAGCTGCGTGACAAGTGGAAGGAGACCGCGGTCCGGGCGCTCCTGATTGATGTCGCCCAACTACTGAGGCGTCGCCGCGATCTGTCGGCTGAGGCGACGGGTGCGGCTTCGGCGCTGGATGAGTCCGAGGCGGCGGTGGTTGCGGCGGAGACCGCGTCATCCGAAGCGCTCGCGGCGGCGGATGAACTTCGGCACAGGGTCGCAGCGCGCCGTACCCGGAGGGCGCAACTGATGGCCGCCGTGCGAGCAGCCGACGAGAGTGCGAAGGAGCGCGGGGAAGAAGCGGCGGGGCTGACGGACCGGATCGAGGGGCTCGGCGCGGAGTTGGCAGACCTGGAGCGATCGGACCGGGGTTCAGTGAGGTTGAGGGACGCTTCGGCGAAGGCTGCGGCGGAAGCTCGCGAGCGGTTCGCGGACGCAAAGAGTCGTCAGGGGCAGGTGCTGTCGGAGGCCAGCATCGCCGCTGGTCGGGCTCGGGCCGCAAGCGCAGCGCTGGAGGAGGGGAAGCAGCGCCAGCTCCAGTGCATGACAGCAGCGGCACGCGAGCGCAACTCTCTCACGCTGCTTGCACGCCGCTTGGAGGACATCGCCGACGAGCTTGCAGGCGAAGCGCGAAGCCGCACAGATCAGGAGCGCCGAGAGCAGGATGCGGAGGAGCGTGTTGGTGTGGCCGCTGCTCAGCTACTGACCTCCCAGGCGAGCCGAGGCGACGCACGCTCGGCAAGAGACGCCGCCGAACACGCGCTGAACCGCCTACAGACCGATGCTCAGGTGGCCCAGGTCAGGGCAACCGCTGCGGAGCGTGAGGCGTCGGCAGTGCAGGCGCTGCTGGCCGCGGAGACCGAGCTGGTCGAAACCCTCGCGGGCGCTCAGCCGGGCATCCGAGCGCTGGTGGACTGGCTGCGGGGACCAGGGCTGACGTCGAAGGCGGGGGCAGGGTTCGAAGGCGTCGTCGCCGACCTGCTCACGGTTCCGGTTGGACTCGAGGAGGCCGCCGAGCTTGCCCTCGACGACCGAGTGGATGGAGCTGTGTTCTCCACCCCGCAGGCCCTCCGGGCGGCCGCGCGCTGGTTGGAGGTGAACAGGCCCGGCCGCGCCGTGCTCATCCTCCTTGCCGGGTCTCACTCCGGGGCCGGTCTCGGCGGGCGGGTCACCTCGGGTGCGTCTCCGCTGGCGGCCCAGTTGCTGGGGTCCGTCGAGATCTTCGATTCGATGGACGATGCGACTCTCACCCCAGGAGCCATCGGGGTGGTTCCTCCGCTCGGGGCGGTGGACGGCCTCGTCGTGCGCATCGGCGGCGGGAGCAAGGGGAGTCCGCTGGCGCGGCGGGCGCGGGTTCACCAGCTCGTCGGCAGAAGTGCAGGGGCGGACGCCGAAAGGGTCCGAAGCCAAGAGGCCGCGGACCGGGCGCGGGCTGCGGTGGTCGAGGCGCGGGCAACCTCGCGAGCCCGCATCGAGCAGCTACACGCCGCCGAACTCGCGGAGCTGGGCTGCCGGCGAGACCTGGACGCGGCGCGGGCGGACCGGCGCGCGATGGAGGAGGAGGCTGCGAAGGCTGTGACCCGGCGCGCACGCTTCGAGGAGAGCCGGAGTCGCCTCTCCCTCGAGCTTGAGAGGGTGACGGTGGTCGCGGCGGAGACGGAGTCACGACAGGCAGCACTGGAGGGCGAGTTGCAAGCGCTTCACGGCGCGTTGCGGGCGGCGGAGGAAGGCTCGAGTGAAGCGACGGCCCGGGCGACCACGGCGCAGCTGGACCTCGCCGAGGCCCGACACGAAGCGGCGACCCTGGAGAGGGAGCATCGGCGGGCGAACGAAGAGCTGGGGCAACGGGAGCAGCGGCGAACCCGCATCCAGAGAGAGCTTGGGGCGGCGCGATCGAGGGCTTCGCTGGTCGCACAGAGGACCGCCACAGCGCGGGAGAGTGCGACCCGCTCGCGATCGGAGCTGGACGAAGTCGAGACCGCGCATCCCGCGCTCGAATCGGAGCTCCAGGCTGCCCAGGAACTCGCGGCGCTCACGCGGGCGCGGCTCACTTCCTTCCGACAGTCGGCGGTTCAGGCCCGGTCGCGCACGATGAGGTCATCCAACGAGCTGGCTCGGCTCGACGCCCGTCTGGAGCTGTTGACTCGTCGGGGAGACGAGGAGTTCGCCATCGAGGCCGAAGCTCTGGCTGCAGCCCTCCTGGACGAGGGACAGACCTCCGTCGACGTCGCCACGGGTCCCGACCGGCCAGTCCTCAGCATCGCGCTGGGACGCAGCGAGCTGGATGGAGACCCGAAGGAACTCGGCAAGGTCGCAGCACGACTGGCCCGTCAGGCCGATGAGTTCGGCGCGGTGAACATGGCCGCGGCGCAAGAGTTCGCAGAGGTCGATGAGCGTTGGCGCGAGCTAACCCGCCAGCGCGACGACCTCGACGCTGCGCTCGCTGACATCCGCCGAGCGATCCGCACCATTGAGGACGAGACGCGACAACGCTTCAGGGAGGCGTTTGAGGCAGTGGCCCAGCGGTTCGCCCAGCTCTATCCCCGACTCGTCGGTGGTGGCCAGGCAGAGCTCTTGCTGACGGCCCCCGACGACCTGTTGGAGACCGGCGTTGAGATTCGAGTGGAGCCGCCCGGCAAGCGGCTCCAGAACCTCCAGCTCTTGTCCGGTGGCGAAAAGGCAATGGCCGCGATCGCGTTCGTCTTTGCGATCTTCGAGGTGAAGCCCTCACCGTTCTGCCTGCTGGACGAAGTGGACGCTCCCCTCGACGAATCGAACAGCCGCCGCTTCAACAGCATGCTGAGCGAACTCGCCACCACCACTCAGTTCATGGTCATCACCCACAACCGCACCACGATGGAGGTGGCCGACGTGCTCTATGGAGTCACGATGCAGTCGCCGGGCGTCTCGTCCGTGGTCTCCGTGCGCGTCGACGAGCGCGGGCCCGCTGATAGGATGCGCGGCCCTGCGGGGGAGGAGCACTCATGAGCGGACTGCCGGTTGAGCTGATTGTCGGAATCGTGGTCGCGGTCTTTGTGGTCGTGGGTGGGCTGGTCGCGTTCATCAAGGGACGTCGCCGCTCGGATTGGGACGCGCTGGATGACAGCGGTCCCTCAGAGCTCCTCCCCGCCGAGAAGGCGAAGGCCAGCTCGACGACCGCGGTGAGTCCAAAGCCAAAGACGCCGGCGGAGCAGAACGAGGGGGGCGTATTCAAGCGTCTGGTCGCCGGCTTGGCGCGAACCCGCGGGCAGGTCGTCGAGCGTCTGGACACGCTCTTCTCGGGGGGTAAGAAGGTTGACGATGCCCTTTGGCAGGAGCTCGAGGAGCTGTTGATCACGTCCGACGTCGGCGTCCGCGCCACCCACGGCTTGCTCGACCGGATGAAGGCGCGAGCGGCGAAGGAGGAGCTCGAGGATGCCGCGCGCCTGCGGACGATCCTGCGCGAAGAGGTCCTGGACGTCCTGAACCGCCGGGTCACCAGACTCCCAATGTCGGGGCCGGATGGCACACCGCTGGTGGTGATGGTTGTTGGCGTCAATGGAGCGGGGAAGACAACGACGATCGGAAAGCTTGCTGCGCGGGCCACGGGGCAGGGCAAGAAGGTCTTGATCGGCGCCGGTGACACGTTCCGCGCCGCTGCGATCGAACAGGTCGTGGTGTGGGGCAAGCGAGCTGGCGCGGAGGTGGTTCGGCACGAGGCGGGCTCCGATCCCGCGGCCGTGTCTCACGACGCAGTGACCGCTGGCCTCGCCAGAGGGGCGGATCTCGTGATCGTGGACACCGCCGGCCGTCTCCACACGAAGTCGGACCTCATGGCCGAACTGGGGAAGGTGCACCGGGTGATCAAGAAGGTGCAGCCGGCCGCACCGCACGAGGTGTTGCTGGTGCTCGACAGCACGAACGGTCAGAACGCGATCGCGCAGGCGAAGCAGTTCGCTGAAGCGGTGGGGGTGACGGCGATCGCCCTCACCAAGCTCGATGGGACCGCGCGTGGTGGGGTCATCATTGCGATCGCTGAGGAACTCGAGATCCCCGTGGCCCTGATTGGGATCGGCGAAGGGATGGACGATCTGCGGGACTTTGACCCCGAGGCCTTTGTCGCGGCCCTGTTTGATGGCGACGCGTCAGCGCTGGGCCGGGGGAGCAACTCGGCGGCCGAGGCAGCGAACGACGAGCGGCGGGGGATCGCTGCGGAAGAGGCGGTCGGGTCATCATCCGCGCAAGGCTGACGGTCGCGGACCGCGTTGACGGCCCCCATCGCGGGGCCTAGTCTTCAACCGTGAAAAATCCCTGGTGCACGCGCACTTGGGCCGCTCAAACGAACGAGTGAAAGGGCGCGGGATGGAGGTCGTCGAAATCCAGATCGTCGGCCGGCGCTACTCCCTCAGGAGTGAGCGCCCCGCAGGCCACCTCCAGGCGGTGGCCCACTTCGTTGATGAGAAGCTCCGAGAGGTGACAGGCGGCGACGCAGCCTCGGTGCAACGGGACCACGTCATCCTCGCCGCGCTGAACATCGCCTCTGAACTGTTCCTCCTTCGCGAACGACGCGACGAACTGGCAGACAGCGTCGAGGACACCATCGACCTCCTCCTCGAACGCATCAACCTGGTTCTCGGCGACGACGCCGAGGAAGCCGGGGCCGAGTAGCGCAGTGTTCGGGCCCGGTGGACGCGTTGGCGTGCCCCTGGAAGTGATCGCCCAGACCATCGAGACGACGCTGGCCCATTCGGATCAGCTCAAGCAGACCGTGATCCGCAACGAGCGGTTCGCCAACTACGCGAGGCAGCAGTGAATATCCTCATGATCGGCGACATCTTCGCCCGCCCAGGACGGCGCATCGTCCGCGAGACCATCGACGAGATCGTCAAGACCCACGACGTCGACTTCGTCATCGCCAACGCGGAGAACGCAGCAGGAGGGTTCGGGCTCACCCGGGACATCTGCAAAGAGCTGTTCGGCTACGGAGTGCACGTCCTCACGGGCGGGAATCACACGTGGGACAAGCGGGAGATCATGACGGTGCTCGAGGATGACGAGCGGGTGCTCCGTCCCCACAACTACCCCCCGGAGAACCCGGGCAGTGGCGTATACGTGGGGAAGCACGACGGCGTGACGATCGCGGTGCTGAACCTGCAAGGCCGCGTATTCATGCCTCCGACGGACTGCCCCTTCAGATCGGCGGATCGTTTGATCGAGAGCGTGAAGGACGAGGCGGATGTGATCCTCGTGGACCTACACGCGGAAGCGACCTCGGAGAAGTACGCCATGGCCTGGTACCTCGATGGGAGGGTCTCGGGCCTCGTAGGCACGCACACTCACGTCCCTACGGCGGACGAGGGCGTGTTCCCCGAAGGAATGGCTTACATCTCGGATCTCGGCATGACGGGCCCCCACCGCAGCATCATCGGCGTGAACGTGGAGCAGAGCCTCGGCCGCTTTCTGAACAGCCGGCCCTCGCGGTTCGAGGCTGCCAAGGGAGATGTTCGACTCAATGGTGTGGTGATCGATGTGGACGAAGGATCGGGCCAAGCGCGAGGCATTCAGCGGATCCACAGGAGGATCTAAGTGATCGGAATCACCGATCTTTGGG